>Ga0076929_100441_pt1 | contig 38583 bp, 30 predicted proteins | sample HotLakConUCCSL28_FD_87104 | JGI IMG/M metagenome (GOLD analysis project Ga0076929, IMG submission 87104) | Hypersaline microbial mat communities from Hot Lake, Washington, USA - Hot Lake Consortium UCC-SL28 (version 3) (version 3) | ecosystem: Environmental > Aquatic > Thermal springs > Hot...
CCGTGGAGGGCGACTTCGACGAATGCCAGCGCATCGTGAAGGCGCTGTTCGTGGACCGGGAGTTCAACGAGCGCGTCGCGATGTCGGGGGTCAACTCCATCAACTGGGCCCGCGTCGCCGCGCAGATCACCTATTACGTCGTCGCCGCCCTCGCCCTCGGCGCCCCCGCCCGCCGCGTCGCCTTCTCCGTGCCGACGGGCAACTTCGGGGACATCCTCGCCGGCTACGTGGCGCACCGGATGGGCCTCCCTGTGGAGCGGCTCGTGATCGCCACCAACGCCAACGACATCCTCGACCGCATGGTCCGGACGGGGCGCTACTCGCCGGGACGGGTCTCGCCCACCACCTCCCCGTCCATGGACATCCAGGTCTCCTCCAACTTCGAGCGGCTCCTGTTCGACCTGTCGGGCAGGAACGCCGCCTCGGTCGCCGCGCGCCTCAGCGACACGCGGGCGGGCTTCGCGCTGACGCACGACGAGCACGCCGGGCTGACGGCGCTGTTCTCCTCGGGCCGTGCCGACGACGCGGCGACCCGCGCCGAGATCGGCCGCGTCCACGCCGAGACGGGGCTCGTGATCGACCCGCATACGGCCGTCGGCACCCGCGCCGCCCGCGAGACCGCGCTTCCCGAGGGCGTCCCCATGGTGACGCTCGCGACCGCCCACCCGGCGAAGTTCCCCGACGCGGTGGAGGCTGGCTGCGGCATCAGGCCACGCAATCCCGAGCGGCTCGATGCTGTGATGACGGCGCCCGAGCGGGCGACGCGCATCCCCGCAGACACGGCGGCCGTCGCCTCGCTCATCATCGACCGGTCCCGCGCGGTGACGGCATGAGCCGGATGACGCGGCTGGGCAGCGGCCTCACCGTCGTCTCCGACGACATGGCGCACGTCGATTCCGTCGCCGTCGGCGTCTGGGTCGAGACCGGCGTGCGCGCGGAAGGCGAGGAGGAGCACGGCCTCGCCCACTTCATGGAGCACATGGCCTTCAAGGGCACCGAGCGCCGCTCCGCCCGCGACATCTCGGAGGCCATCGAGAGCGTCGGCGGGGACATCAACGCCGCCACCAGCGTCGAGCTCACCCACTACGACTGCCGCATGCTGGCGGAGGACCTGCCGCTCGCCCTCGACATCCTCGCCGACATCCTGACCGCCCCGCGCTTCGACCCGGAGGACGTCGCCCGCGAGGCCGGCGTCATCGCCCAGGAGATCGGCGCCGCGGAGGACGACTTCGAGGACCGCGCCTTCGACGCCTTCCCCGAGACGGCGTTCCCCGGCCAGCCCTTCGGCCGGCGCATCCTCGGCACGCGCGAGACCGTGGCTTCGGTCACGCCCGACGCGCTGCGCGCCTTCTTCGGCAGGCACTACGTCGCCCCGGCGATGACCGTGAGCGCGGCCGGCAAGGTCGACCACGACGCCCTCGTCGACGCCGTCGCCCGCGCCTTCGAGAAGGTGCCGACGCGCCCTGCGGCGTCGCACGAGCCGCCCCGCTACGGCGGCGGGCGCGCCGACGACACCGCCCGCAACGCCTCCGAGGTGCAGGTCCTCGTCGGCTTCGAGGGGCGCGCCGCGACCCACGAGGACGCCGTGGCGGCGCACCTTGCGGGCATGGTCCTCGGCGGCGGCTCCTCCTCCCGCCTGTTCCAGGCGCTGAGGGAGGAGAACGGCTACGTCTACGACACCTCGGCCTTCCACTGGGGCTTCCGGGACGCGGGCCTCCTCGGCCTGCACCTCGCCACCGAGCCGGACAAGGTGGTCCCCGCCCTGTCGCTCGCCATCGACGAGCTCGAGAAGGCGGCCGCCTCGATGACGGAGGAGGAGGTGCGCCGGGCGAAGGCGGTGTGGCGCGCCGGCATCCTCATGTCGCGCGAGAGCCCGTCCGCCCGCGCGGAGATCGCGGCGCGCTCTGCGATCCTCTTCGGCCGCCTGCGCACCAAGGAGGAGCGCATCGCGGAGATGGAGGCCGCCGGCGTCGACGACGTGCGCCGCGTCCTCGGCGAGATCATCGGCTCGGCGCCGACCGTGGTGAACGTCGGCGGCGCGAAGCCGCGCCGGCTCGATCCCCTGGTGGAGCGCCTCCGCGGCCTCGGCACGGCGCGGGCCGACGCGGCATGAGCGCGATCACCCGCCAGCCGACGCTGCGCGGCGCGTCGGCCCTCAACGAGAGCACGATCCTGCGCGGGCGCAGCACCATCCTCAGGATGCCCCTCTCCGGCGACTATTCGGAATGGAGCCGCCTGCGCGAGGAGAGCCGGGAGTTCCTGCGCCCGTGGGAGCCCACCTGGCCCTACGACGACCTCACCCGCATGGCCTTCCGCCGCCGCGTGCGCCGCTATCACAGGGAGATCCGCGCCGACGAGGGCTATGCGTTCTTCGTCTTCGAGGCGGAGCACGGCGCGCTCTGCGGCGGCCTCACGCTCGCCCACGTGAAGCGCGGCGTCACGCAGTCCTGCTCGCTCGGCTACTGGATGGGCGAGCGCTACGCCGGCAGGGGCTACATGACCGACGCCGTGCGCACCATCGTCCCGTTCTGCTTCGAGACGCTCGGCCTCAACCGCGTCGAGGCGGCCTGCCTGCCCCACAACGCCCGCTCCATCCGCCTCCTGAAGCGCGTCGGCTTCACCGAGGAGGGCTATGCGAGGCGCTTCCTGTGCATCAACGGCGCCTGGCGCGACCATGTCCTCTTCGGGCTGTGCGCCGGAGACACCATCGACCCCGCGCCGACGCCGACGAGCCGTGCCGAGGCCGCGCAGTGACGGCGCGCATCCTCCTCGCCATCCTCCTCCTCGCGGTGTCCGCGTCGCTCGCGCGGGCGGCCGATGCGGTGCCCGTGGGCGGCAACGTCCCCGTGGTCGACCTGCGCCCGTTCACTGACCTCTACATCAACCGGACGGGCAACCTCCAGGTGGCGACTGCGCCGGGGCTCGACGGGGTCGTCCAGCGCATCGAGGTGCGCCCCACCCGCGAGGATACCCGCCACTGGGCTGTCGTCGCCCTCCAGAACCCGACGGACGAGCAGATCGACCGGCTTCTCGTCGCCCCGCACTACCGCCTCGTGAACTCGGGCGTCCTCTCGCCCGACCTCGGCGCCGCCCGCATCGCCGCGGTCACGCCGTCCGAGAGCTTCCCGCCCCAGCGCCTTTCGAGCGCGGACGCAGACGTCTTCCGCCTCACCCTCGACCCCGGCGCGACGGTCACCTTCGTGATGGAGCTGACGACGCCGGCCCTTCCCATGCTGCGCCTCTGGGAGCCCAACGCCTACCGCGACTCGCAGAACGCCTACACCCTGTTCAAGGGCATCATCGTCGGCATCGCGGGCCTCCTCGCGCTCTTCCTCCTCGCGGTCTTCGTCATCAAGGGGACGACGATGTTCGCGGCCGCCGCGGGGCTTGCCTGGGTGGCGTTCGGCTACGTCCTCGTCGACTTCGCGTTCCTGGGGGACGTGCTCGCCGCGCGCATCGTGAACGACGCGGTGATGCGCGCCTTCGCCGAAGCGATGCTCGTCCTCTCCCTCGCGAGCTTCATCGGCGCCTACCTCAACGTCGCGCGCTGGCGGCTGCGGGACACCTACGTGCTCGCGACGCTCCTGCCGCTCGCCCTCGGCGCTGGCTGGCTCTCCGGCCACGACCCGGCGCTGATGGCGTCCATCGCGCGCGTCGGCCTCGCCATCGTGGCGGGCGCCGGCCTCCTCGCCATCCTGATCGCCGCCGTCAGGGGCAACGAGCGCGCCGTCATGATCCTGCCCACCTGGGCGCTCCTCATCGCGTGGATGGCGGGGGCGGGCCTCACCGTCGCCGGCGAGATCGACAACGACTTCGTCCAGCCGGCGCTCAACGGCGGCCTCGTCCTCCTCGTGCTCCTCATCGGCTTCACCGTGATGCAGCACGCCTTCGCGGCCACGTCCATCTCGCCGGCGCTCGCGAAGGACGTGGAGCGGGACGTCCTCGCGCTCGCGGGCTCCGGAGACATCTTCTGGGACTGGGACGTCGCCACCGACCGGATCGACTGCGGCGAGGACGTCGAGATCCGCCTCGGCCTCGACCGCGGCGCCCTCAACGGCCCGCCGCAGGACTGGCTCGCGGTCATCCACCCGCAGGACCGGGACCGCTTCCGCGCCACCCTCGACGCCACGGTGGAGCGTCGCCGCGGCCGCATCAACGACACCTATCGCTTTCGCGGCGTCGACGGGCATTTCCGCTGGCTGCGCCTGCGCGCCCGCCCGGTCATCGGCACCACGGGCGAGATCGTGCGCTGCGTCGGGACGATCCAGGACGTGACGGAGGGCAAGACCGTCGAGGAGCGCCTTCTCCACGACAGCGTCTACGACAACCTGACAGGCCTTCCGAACCGCCACATCTTCCTCGACCGCATCGAGATGGCGCGGGCATGGTCCAACGAGCAGACGGCGAGCCGCCTCTTCGTGGCCGTGGTGAACCCCGACAACTTCACCGAGATCAACGACACGTTCGGCCAGTCCGTCGGCGATTCGGTGCTCCTCACCATGGCGCGCCGGCTCGGCCGGGTGCTCAAGCGTCACGACAGCGTCGCCCGCCTCTCGGGCGATTCCTTCGGCCTCCTCGTCTACTGCGATCCAGGCAAGCTCGACGACCTCGTGACGCGGGTGCGCGAGGCGATCGCGATGCCCGTCCAGTTCGCCGACAGCGAGATCGTGGTCTCCGTGTCCATGGGGATCGCCCAGATCGACCTCAAGGCGGAGAGCCCCGCCGAGATCCTCGACAACGCCGAGCTGGCGCTGCGCCGCGCCAAGCGTCAGGGCGGGGGGAAGGGCGAGGTGTTCGACCCGCTCATGCGCCGCCTCAACATGAGCGGCCGCTCGCTCGCGCGCGACCTGAAGCGCGCCATCGCGGAGGAGAAGGTCAAGCTCGTCTTCCGTCCCGTGCGCGACCTCGAGCGCGACGTGACGGTCGGCTACGAGGCGATGCCCTCCTGGAACCATCCCCTCCAGGGCCCGCTCGGCTGGCAGGAGCTCCTCTCCCTCGCCGCGCAGGAGGACATGGCCGTCCAGCTCGCGCTCGCGACCCTCGACCGCTGCGCGAGCGCGCTCGCCGAATGGCGCCTGTCGGGCAAGCCCCTCACGCTCCTCGTCACGATCCCGACGGTGGACGCCTTCCGCTCCGAGCTCGTCGGCGACGTGAAGACCATCGTCGCACGCAACCGCCTCGAGCCCGGCGCCCTCCAGATCGGTGTGCCCGAGGCCGTCGTGAGCGCCAACCCCGAGTTCGCGGTCCAGCTCTTCGCGCGGCTGCGGGACGTCGGGGCGAGCACGTGGATCGTCGACTTCGCCCAGCGCACGACGGCGCTTCCGCACCTCCACCGCCTCGCCGTCGACGGCATCCGCTTCGACGACCAGCTCGCCGCGGCGGGGTCGGGCGGCCGGCGCACGAAGCTGACGAGTGCACTCTTCCACGTGGCGACGGCCCTCGAGGCGAAGGTGATGGTGGGCGGCGTCGCGTCCCACGACGAGGCGGATGAGCTCCACGCTCTCGGCGCCCGCTACGCCGTCGGCCCCGCCTTCGGCCGGCCGGTCAGCGCGAAGGCCGCCCCCGCGCTCGCCGTGGAGGAGCCCGCTGCGGCCGCCGAATAGCGCCGGCCCGCCGTACCGTCACGGGTTTGCAATCTGCGCAAGCTAGTCGGAGGCGGATCAGGGGGATAAGCCATGCCGGACGGTCTTGCCGCCTTCGCCGCGCCAGGGCGGTTCCACCGCGGAAACGTCCACACCCATTCGAGCCGCTCGGACGGACGCCGCACGCCGGAGGAGGTGTGCGCGTTCTATCGCGAGGCGGGCTACGACTTCCTCTGCCTGTCGGACCATTTCCTCGAGCGCTACGGCTTTCCCGTGACCGACACGCGCGGCGAGCGGCGGGACGGCTTCACGACCCTCCTCGGCGCGGAAGTCCACGCCCCCGCCAACTCCCACGGCGAGATCTGGCACATCCTCGCCGTCGGCCTTCCGGTCGATTTCGCCCCCACCGCCGAGGGGGAGACGGGGGAGGCGCTCGCCGCGAGGGCGAGGGCGGCCGGCGCATTCGTCGGCATCGCCCACCCGCAGTGGTCCTCGCTCACCATCGAGGACGGGCGGGCGATGTCCGCCCACGCCCACGCGGTCGAGATCTTCAACACGAGCTGCGCCGTCGAGACGGGGCGGGCTGACGGGACCGCCCTCCTCGACGCGCTCGTCAGCGAGGGCCACAGGCACCTCTCGGCCATCGCGACCGACGACGCGCACTTCACCTGCGACGACGCCGGCCACGCCTGGACGATGGTCAAGGCGACGTCGAACGAGCCGGAGGCCCTGCTCGCCGCCATGAAGGCCGGCCACGTCTACGCGAGCACCGGGCCAGAGCTCCACTGCGTCGCGCGGGACGGCGACGAGATCCTCGTCGAGTGCGCGGCCGCCCGCACTGTGGCCCTCGTCGGTCGCGGCTCGCGCTCCGTCTACCGCGTCGCCGACGGCGAGCGGCCGATCACGGCGCTCCGCCTCCCGCTCGAACGCTTCGCCGGCGACTGGTGCCGCGTCGTCGTCATCGACCGCGCCGGCCGTGCCGCCTGGACGGGGCCTGTCTACCCCGACTGAACCGGACCGGCCGCCCTCGCGAGGTTCGCGAAAGCAACGGTTAAGCGTGTCCGACGGGCGGGTCCCGGAGCGCACTGCCAGCCGTGGTTGACGGTGCGCACCGTCTCGGGAAGGCGGCGGTTGGCGGGAACGGTGCAATTGCCCCGGCTTCCTGGGGACACCGGTCGTCCCGCCTGCTCCGCAGGTGTGCAACTGCCTCGCAAAGCGGCGATTCTCCGGATCCAGGCATCGTTCCGCAGCAAGTGTCTTCAATGGATGGGATCCTTGTCATGCCGAAGATTGCTAAGGCGGGACGCTCCCGGAAGTTGACGCGGCGCATTTGAGGCAAAATCCCGGCGTCGCCGGAAAGACGGCTTCACCAACGCCTCTTCGGAACGATTTACCGCTGCCGGCGAGGGTTCCGCCCGGCGCCGGCCAGTTCTCGCGGGCGCCGAGCTTTTTGGCCGTTTACGCCGGGGACCGTGATGCTTCTCACCCTTCGCCTGTTGTCATGGACGCTGTTCGCCGTCCTGCTTGCGCTGTTCGTTTCGATGCCGATCAGCCTGCATGCGCAGCTGACGCTCGCCATGATCGTTTTCGCCGTCCTCGTCGTTCTCTACATGATCGGTCCGCGGCACATCACCCGCCAGCTGTTCATCGCCTTCAGCTCGGCGCTGATCATGAAATACCTCTACTGGCGCGTGACGAGCACCCTGCCGCCGGTCGACGATGCGGTGGACTTCGCGGCGGCGGTGATGCTGTTCGCGGCAGAGCTCTATTCCATCGTCGCGCTCTACCTGACGCTCTTCGTCGTCATCGACCCGCTGGAGCGGCCCTCTGTGGCGATCGACGAGACGAAGCCGCTCCCGACGGTGGACGTGTTCGTGCCCACCTACGACGAGAGCCCGGACCTCGTCGCCCACACCCTCGCGGCCGCGAAGGCGATGGACTACGACGAGGGCCGCTTCACGGTGTGGCTCCTCGACGACGGCGGGACCGACGAGAAGATCCACCATCCGGACGCTGCGATCCGCGAGGCGGCGCGCGAGCGCAAGGCCGACATGCTCGAGGTCGCGAACCGCCTCGGCGTCGAGTACCTCGCGCGGCCGAGGAACGAGATCGCGAAGGCCGGCAACCTCAACCACGGCCTCGCCCATTCCTCCGCCGAGCTCGTCGTCGTCCTCGACGCCGACCACGCACCCCGGCGCGACTTCCTGAAGAAGACGGTCGGCCACTTCCAGGAGGACGAGACGCTGTTTCTCGTCCAGACGCCGCACGCCTTCCTCAACGACGACCCCATCGAGCGCAATCTCGGCCTCGCGCAGCAGATGCCGGCCGAGCACCAGATGTTCTACAAGGCGCTGCAGAAGGGCCTCGACAGCTGGAACGCGTCCTACTTCTGCGGCTCGGCGGCCGTCCTGAAGCGCGAGGCGCTCGACGAGGTGGGCGGCTTCGCCGGCCTCTCGGTGACCGAGGACTGCGAGACCGCGCTCGAGCTCCACGCCCGCGGGTGGACGAGCCGCTTCGTCGACGAGCCGCTGATCTGGGGCCTTCAGCCGGAGACCTTCACCTCCCTCGTCAAGCAGCGCTCGCGCTGGTGCAGCGGCATGATCCAGATCTTCGTGCTGAAGAACCCGCTCGTCATGCGCGGGCTCACCGTGGCGCAGCGCCTCGCCTACAGCGCGAGCTGCCTCTACTGGTTCTTCCCGCTGATGCGGCTGACCTTCGTGATCGCGCCGCTCCTCTACATCTTCTTCGGGATGGAGATCTTCATGGCCTCCGTCGGCGAGTTCGTCGCCTACACGGCGCCATACATCGCGGCGGTGGTGCTCCTCCAGTCCTTCCTGTTCGGCCGCCAGCGCTGGGCCTGGATGTCGGAGGTGTACGAGTACGTCCAGAGCGTCCACCTGTGGAAGTCGGTGATCGCGACTGTGGTGGCGCCCCGCCGGCCGAAGTTCAACGTCACGCCCAAAGGCTTCATCCTCGACGAGGAGAAGCTGTCCACCATGGCGCCCCCCTACTTCGTCATCTTCGGCGTGCTCGTCATCGCGCTCGCCGTGGCGCTCTTCCGCATCGTGACGGGCGACGGCAACGCGCTCCTCTTCATCGTGACGGGCTGGACCCTCTTCAACCTCGTGATCGCCGGGATCGCGCTCGGCGCCGTGTGCGACAGGCGGGAGCGCAGGCTCGCCCCCCGCCTCGGGATCGAGCGGCCGGTGGTCCTGTCCGCCGGGCAGACGCGTCTCGCGTGCGTCGTTGCCGACGTCTCGCAGCGGGGCTTCGCCTGCCGTCTTCCGTCCGCGGGCGCCGTCTTCGGCGAGGGCACGCGGGCGATGCTCACGGTGCCGCTCGGCTCGGGCGAGGAGGCGACCACGGAGGTCACCGTGCGCCGCCGCGGCGCGCGCAACGGCGAGCTCGTCGTCGGCGTCAGCTTCGAGGGGGCCGACGAGCGCCGCTTCGCCGCCGTCGCCGAGCTCCTGTGCAACTCGGAACCCGTCGGCAGCGACAGGATGAGCGAGGGCTCCCGCACCCGCATCCGCAACCTCCTCGTCTGGACCGTCGAGTTCCTCGGGATCGCGGGGCGGGAGACTGCGCGCGGGCTCGCCTTCGGCGTCTGGGGCCGGCGGGAGGCGGCCGCACCGCCGGTGCGCGCCGGCGCGGAGCTCGCCGGCCGGCTGCGCGGCGCGGTGGCGGCCCGCCCGCTGGCGAGCGGTGCCTGCATCGCCCTCGCCGTCGCGGCCTCCCTCGCGGCGCCTGCGGCGTTCGCGAACGAGCCTCGCCCGGCACCCGTCGCGGCGGCCGCGCCCGCCGGCGCCGCCGCGATGGGCGACAACGTCCTGCGGCGCCTCCCCGTCACCGGCGAGACGCTCTTCCTCCAGGGCGAGTGGTCGCGCCGCGTCGTCCCGATCCACCTCACCCCCGACGAGATCGCGAGCGTCGAGGGCCTCGCCGTCACGGCGGGGGCGGGCGTCACCGCCCTCGCCGAGGCGAGCTCGGTGGACGCCTGGGTGAACGGCGTCCTCCTCGGCCGCATCGGCGCCCGGCACGACCGCGCGACCACCACGGTGCTCGACATTCCCCGCACGCTCCTCGTCCCCGGCGTCAACGAGATCGCGTTCACGGCGCGCCACCAGCACAGGGCGTCCTGCGACCTCGATGCGGGCTACGAGCTGTGGACGGCCATCGACGTCGCGGCGAGCGGCCTCGTCCTGCCGGCCCGCGTCGCGGAGCGGGCGGACGGGCTGCCCCAGCTTCTCGGCCTCTCGCCGGATCCGACCCGCCTGTCGGTCCTCGTGCCCGAGGGCGCCGGCGAGGGTGCCGCGACGCGGGCGGTGGGCCTTGCGAGCCTCGTCGTCCTCGCCGCCGGTCTCACGGAGCCGCGGGTCGACGTGGTGCGGAGCGCCCGCGAGGCCGATGGCGTCCTCCTCACCGTCGCGCCCGACGCGCCGCCAGCCGCCGCGACGGGCTGGCGTCCGGTCACCGAGCTTCCAGGCGTCCTCGCCCGCAAGGACGGCGGCCTCACCCGCGAGATCCGCCTCGTCGCCGCCAGCGCCGCGGAGGCGGGAGAGACCATCGCGCGCCTCGCGGCCCTCGTGGCCGGGCGCACGCCCGCCGGCTCGCCGCGGGGGCTCGCCGCGCTCGCACGGTCCCGGCCCGCGCCGCTCGAGCCGGGAAGCTCGGTCACGTTCGCCGACCTCGGCGCCGAGGACCGCTACTTCGCCGGCCGCCGGTTCGAGGAGACGGTGTTCGTCGACCTTCCGAGCGACGTCGTGGCGTCCGGCAGGGAGGTCGTCACGCTGAAGCTGCGCGGCGACTACGCCCGGGACCTCGCCCCCGAGGCGCGGCTCGTGATCAAGGTGAACGGCGCGAAGGTGCGCGAGATGCCGCTCGCCTCGACGCCCCAGACGACGCTCAACCACAAGCCCTTCGCGCTGCCGCTCGCGCCGTTCCAGGCGGGGCGCAACCGCCTCACCATCGAGGCTGAGCTGCCGGCCGCGGCGGACGCCGCATGCCCCGCCGGCGAGACCGCGGTGAACCGCGCGCGCTTCTTCCTGTCGGCGGCCTCCTCCGTCGAGCTGCCGCGCCTCGGCAGGGCCGGGGTCGCGCCCGATCTCGCGGCGCTCTGGTGGGACGGCTTTCCCTACGGCCGGGAGCCGGGACCGGCTGACGTGTTCGTGGGCGAGGACGGCGCGGGGCTGTCGGCAGCGTCGGCCCTTCTCGCGGCGATCGCCGCCAACTCCGGCCGGCTCGAGCCCTGGCAGGTGCGCTACGAGACCCCGCGGGAGCGCGCCCACGGCCTGCTCGTCGCCCCGCGGGACGCGACGCCGCCGGTGGCGCGGGCGATGATCGAGGGGCGCACCACGGCCCGCGGCATCGGCGCGATCTTCGCGGGTGCGCTCGCTGCCGAGGCGGCGCTGCCGGTCCCCTTCTCCGCCCGCTACGGCGACGGCGGGGGGGCGTCGGTGGCCGCGGGCGCGCGTCTTCACCTCGCGCAGGAGAGCTGGGCCGGGGAGGGCCGCCGCCCCGCCCTGTCCCCGCTCCTCGACAGCGCCGTGCCGCCCACCATGACGGTCGCGGTCCTGTCGGCCGCCGACGTCCACGCCGCCGTGAGCCGGGGGCCGGACGAGATCCCCTTCGCCCCGCGCGGCAGCCGCTTCGCCTTCGCGGGTGACGTCGACGCCTCGGAAGCCTCGGCGAGCCGGCCGGTGATGTTCGCCACCGAGGCGCCGTCCCTCGGCAACCTGCGCCTCGTCCTTGGCAAGTGGATGTCGGCGAACCCCGAGGCCTACGCCGTCGTCCTCCTCCTGGTGGCAGGCCTCCTCGGCCTCACGCTCCACTTCTCCGCCCGCGGCCGCAAGAGCCGCGTCCGCCCGGCCTGAGCGCCGCACACCGATCCTCCGCCCGCGCGGCGGCCCAGTCCCATCGAGACAGGTTGTTCGACATGTCCATTCGCAAGATCCTCATCGGCGGCACGAGCGTCGTCGCCATCCTGTTCGCCTGGCAGACGATCCAGGCGGTCGGCAGCCACGTTCCCGTCGAGGAGCGGGTGTGGGTGCCGCCGACGGTCGCGGCGGGCATGGACGACGAGATGATGTTCGCCGCCCACGCAGGGCCCGCCGCCGTCCCCCCGTTCGACATCCTCGCCGAGGCCGACGGCGTCACGGCGCCCGCGAGGCCGAGCGTCGCGACAGTGGACCTCTCCGCGCTCCGCTACTTCGCGGAGGCGGGCGACGAGGCGGCGATGGCCCGCGAGATCGCCCGGCTGGAGGCGCGCCATCAGGGGTTCGTCGTTCCGGACGCGCTGAGGCGGCCGAGGAACGGCATGGACGAGGCGGGCCTGTGGAGCCTTCTCGGCGACGGGCGCACAGGGGAGATCCGCGCCCGGATCGCGATCCTCGAGGCGACGGTGCCCGGCTACGAGCCGAGCCCTGACCTCCTCGCCGCGGTGAATGCCGCCGAGGCGCGCACGGCGGTGGCCGCCGCCCTCGCAGCGGGAAACCACGGCGATGCGATCGCCGCCGCCGCCGCCGCGCCGCACGGCCTGCGCTGCGACGACCCGGAGCACCTGTGGCGTGTCGCCGAGGCCTTCGCGGGGGCGGGGGAGAGCGACCGCGCGCTCGCCGTCCATGCCTACGTCCTCACCCACTGCGCCGACGACGGCGTGAGAAGGGGCAGCGTCGCGCGAGGCGTCGCGGTGTCGCCGGAGGGGGCGCGCGCCGTTCTGATCCCGGCGATGGAGGCCGCCGGACGCGACGCGGACGAGCTTGGCGCGGCGCGGCGGGCGGTCCTGCGCGGTCTCGTCGCCGCAGGTCTCGGCGCGATCGCCGACGCGCCGCAGGAGGGCTGCGAGCCCGCATCGCCGGAGGTCGCCGGCCAGACAGAGGCCGCGCGAAGGGACGCGGACGAGGCCGCCGTGGAGCTCGCGCGTCTCGCCGAGGACGAGAACGACGCGACTGTCCTCGGCTGGCACGCCTACGCCGCAGGGCGCTTCGAGGAAGCGCAGCGCTGGTTCGAGGAGGCGACCGGGTTCAGCGAGCGGCTCGACGTGGTGGCGGGGACGATCCTCTCCTTGAAGGCGCGCGGCGAGCGGCGGGAGGCGCTGGCCGCGGCGCGGGAGCGCGAGGATGACGACCGCCTCGCCTGCATCGCCCTCGGCATCGCGGCGGAGGACCTCGCCGAGGGGCTTGTCGACCATTCCGCGGAGGTGGAGCGTCTCGCCATGCGCCTCGCCTCGGCCGACGCCGCGCAGGTGATCGGCTGGCACCATCTCGACGCCGGGCGTGCGCGCGTCGCGCACGAGTGGTTCTCCCGCTCCCTGTCCTGGCGTCCCGGGGAGGCGGCGGCGCGGGGGCTCGTCGTGAGCGCGGAGCGGATGGGCGATCCGGCGCGCGCCCGCGAGGCGGCCCGCAGGTGGGGGCGCGAGTTCCCGCAGGTCGCCGAGGCCGCCGCCGCGCTGGCGCGCGCCTCGGTCCCGGTGCCCGCGGCCCATCCGATCCGGCTCGCCGCGGCGCCTGCCGGTGCGCCGATGCCGCTCCTGCCCGATCCGGCGACGATCCTCATGGACGATGCCCTGGCCGCCTTCCGGGCCGGCGACCACGCGCTCGCGGTGGAGAAGCTCGAGACGCGCAGGAGGCTCCACGGCGAGCCGCGCGACGTCGCCATGCTGCGCGGCTGGGCGCTCCACCACGCGGGCGAGCTGCGGGAGGCCTGGAACCTCTTCCGCGCGCTCGACGAGGCACATTCGACTCGCGAGACCCGCGAGGCGATGCTCCACACCTGGCGCACGATGATGCCCCGGCGCTTCCACTGATCCCGGGACCTCACGAGCCCGATCCGCCGGCATCCTCGAAAGGCCGTGGCCCGACGCCGCCGCGGCCTCCTCGAGCGGCGGTTCGAGCCCGCGCGACCTGGCCCGGCCGCGGGCAAGACCCACCCGCGACGATCGACGAACCTGCGCGCCGGCACGACAGGCCCCGCCCGTTCCGCCACGGGGGCGGGGGCGGCCGGCGTCACCTTCGGCCGGAGGCGGTGCCGTGCGCAGCCGGCGCCGGCGTCGGCGCGACGGCCGGCGAGGGGCCTATGGCCGGCGCCTCGCGGCAGGCGTGGCTGGCGCACTCGAGCTCCAGCGTCGACTGGGCGATGCCGAACCGCTCCTTGAGGGTGCGCTTCACCCTCTCCTTCACGGCGTCCGCCTCGCCCCAGGCGCCGGCCTCCACCACCACGTGGGCGTCGAACCAGGTCGTCCCCTCGTCGAGTTGCCAAAGACGCGCGTTGTGAACGTCCGACACGCCCCCGACGGTGCCGACCGCTTCGATGACCTCGCCCGTGGCAAGTCCCGGCGGGGCGCCGAGCATGAGGATGCGGATAACGCCGCCGATCTCCGACAGGGACATCCAGAGGATGTAGCCGGCGATCATCAGCGTGACGATCGGATCGACGAGGCGCCAGTCGTAGAGGATGACGAGCGTTCCCGCGACGATCACGGCGACGGAGCCGAGGGCGTCCGCGACGTTGTGGAGGAACGCCGCGCGGATGTTCACGCTCTCGCGCGAGAGGGCGAAGGTGAGCGCTGCGGTCACGAGGTCCACGGCGAGCGCGACGCCCGCGACGGCGACCACGATCCAGCCCGCGACGGGCTCGGGCTCGACGATGCGCCCGATGGCCTCGCCGACGAGGTAGACGCCGAGGACGACGAGGGTCGTGTAGTTGACGAGGGCGGCGACGATCTCGATGCGGCGGTAGCCGAACGTCATGGTGGCGTCCGTCCCGCGGCGGGCGATGCGGCGGGCGGCGAGGGCGATCCCGAGGGAGATGGCGTCCGAAAGGTTGTGGAGGGCGTCCGCCAGCAGAGCGAGGCTGCCCGAGACGATCCCGCCCGCCACCTGCGCGATGGTGAGGCCGAGATTGACCGCCACCGCGGCGGCGACGCGCCTGTCGCCTCCCTCGGCGCCGTGATGGTGGTGATGGTGATGGCTCATCCGTCCTCCGCCGCCGTCCCGATCTTCCGTGATGTGGCGTTCCGGCCCCGCGCATCCACCGGCCTTCGCGCGCGGGCTCAGGATCGGGGCGGGTTGACCATCTGCGCCGCGTCGGGCGCACTTTCCCGGTCGAGGCGGGGTGCCGGCATGAGGATCGAGGTTCGGGAGGGTTGTCTCGTGCGCCACTTCGGGGCGCCTGACGGGCCGCTCGTCGTCTGCGTCCACGGGTTCGCGGACGACGGGACCGTCTTCCTTCCGCTCGCGGGGGCTGCCGCGCCGTTCTCCTTCGCGGCGGTCGACCTGCCGGGCTTCGGCGCATCGCCGCCGCTGGAGGCGCCTGGCGTCGGCGCGCTCGCTGAGGTCCTCGCGCGGGTAATCGCGGGGCTCGGCGGGCCCGCCGTCCTCCTCGCGCACTCCATGGGCGGTCCGGTCGCGGTGGAGGCGGCGCGACGGGCACCCGATGCGGTGGCGGGGCTCGTCTCGCTCGAGGGGAACATGACCGAAGAGGATGCATGGCTCTCCCGCCGCGCGCTGAAGCACGACGATCCGCGCCCGTTCCACGAGGCGCTCGCAGGCGCGATCCTGCGGCGGGCGGCCGACGATCCGGCGCGGCGCCGCGGGGCCGCGGCGGCCCTCGCCTCGGACCCGCTCACGCTGTGGCGCCTCGGGCGGGAGGTGGCGCAGGCGCGCGGAACCTGCTTCGGCGACGCCTTCGCGGCCCTCGCCATCCCGACGCTCTACGTCTTCGACCGCGCCTCGACGCCGGCCGCAACGGCTGACTTCGTGGAGCGTCGAGGCCTCGCGCAGCGCGTGCTCGATGGCGTCGGCCATTTTCCGACCGTGGCAGCACCCGGCGTGGTCGCCGGGATCCTCGAGGACTTCGTCGGCGCGCACGGCATCTGATGCCGGACCGATGGACGGCCCGACCGCCGGACGGCGAGGGCGGGACCGAAGGACATCATGGCGTGTCCGCCTTCGTCGAGCCTCCCATCGCGCGGGGTCCCCCGGCGGCGACGACAGGAACGCTGCGGCCGGCGCGCCGTTGATGGGAAGCCGACGCGCGCCTGCCGCCGGGACCGATGCGGGTCCGGAGGCGGAAAGGGCGTGCCAGCACAGGGATGGAGGCACGGTATCGTCCACTCGGCCTTGCCGAGGCGGGCCGGCCTTGCTCGCGGGAGGACGCCGTGCAGGAGAGGGACGGAAGCGGCAGGGCGCCGCTCGTCGCCGCGCAGCTCGCGGCCGGAATGATCATCTTCGGCTCGGCGACGCCGGTCTCGAAGATCGTCACGGCCGAGATGCCGATCTTCGTCGGGTCGGCGTTCCGCGTCGCCATAGGCGCCCTCGTCCTTCTCCCGTTCGCGGCGGGCAGCCTGTCGCAGGTGCGCGCTCTGTCGAAGCGGGACTGGCTCCTCGTCGCCGCGATCGCCGTCTTCGGGATGCTCGGCTTCACCACCTTCCTGCTCTTCGGCATGCGCATGATCACCGGCGTCTACGGCTCCGTCGTGATGGCGACGGCGCCGGCGGTGACGGCGGTGGCGGCCGTCCTCCTGCTCGGCGAGCAGCCCACCTGGCGCAGGGTGACCGCGCTCGTCCTCGCCGTGGCGGGCGTCACGGTGCTCCAGCTCGCGGGTGGCGGCGGATCGGAGGGGATGTCCACGGGGAGCGGTGCGGGCGAGGCGATGGACCCGCTGACGCGATGGATCCGCGGTCTCCCGTCGTCGACGCTCCTCGGGATGGCGCTCGTGTTCGCGGCGGTGTGCTGCGAGGCGACCTACACCCTCGCAGGGCGGCAGATCAGCCGCCACGTCGACCCGATCCTCGTCGCCTTCCTCGCCTCCGCGCTGTCGCTGCCGCTGTTCGTCCCGTTCGCAGCCGTCCAGTGGGCCTCGTTCGATCCGGCCGCCGTCTCGGCGTCGGGCTGGGCGGCCGTGGTGTGGTACGGGGCGGGGACGCTCGCGCTCGGCACCTTCCTCTGGTACCGCTCCATCGCGCGGACGGAGGGCACCATCGCGGCCGCCTTCATGGGGCTGATGCCGGTGTCGGCGCTCGTCCTGTCCTACGTCCTCCTCGGCGAGGCGTTCCGGCCGGTCCACCTTCTCGTCTTCGGCATCACCTTCTGCGGCGTCCTTCTGATGTCGTGGGAGCACGCGCGCATGAGCCGTTGAGGGTCAGTTCCGCGGGATCCTCCAGAGGGCGACTGCCACCGGGGCGCTGCGGCCGCGCACGGGCGTTGCGGCTATGCTCTCCGGCGGCCATGCCGGCGGCGCGGCGAGCGCGTCCATCAGCGCCGAGGAGGCCGCGAGGCAGGCGCCTGCGGCCTTGGCGACGTCCATGAGACGGCTTGCAAGGTTCACCCCGTCGCCGCTGACGGAGACCTGCTGCTGCCGCTCGTCGCCGAGGCGGGAGAGGATGACGCCGTCGACGTGGAGGCCGACGCGCCCGTCCGGCGGGGCGAGGCCGGGAGAGGGCCGGTCGAGGCCGCGGATGGCGGCGACGAGGGCGAAGGCTGCGCGGAGGGCGCGGTCGGCGTCGTCCGGTCGCGGGTCGGGCATCCCGAACACGGCGAGCGCGCCGTCGCCCATGTAGTTGAGGACGACGCCACCCTCGCCGTGGACGACGTCCGCGACGCGGGCGTGGAAGGTCCTGAGGAAGGCCTCCGTGCGCTCCGGCCCGAGCGATTCCGAGAGGGCCGTGAAGCCTGCGAGGTCGACGAAGAGGATCGCGAGGCGGCGCCGCACCGGCCGAGAGAGGAAGCCGGGATCCTCCGCGAGACGTCGGGCGAGCGCGGGCGACTGGAAGCGCTCCAGCATGGTGACGCCCCGGAGCGCCTTGTTCGCGAGGCGTCTCTCGTGGAGATGGCGGGCGAGGGCGGCGGCCGCGAGCGGCGGCCCCGCGGCCGCGATCGGCAGTGCCATGGAGATCCACAGGCCCGCCTCGAAGGCGGCGCCGGCGACGAGCAGCCACAGCGTGAGGAGGCCGCACGCGAGCCCGACGCCGATGGCGAGCGGCAGGAGCGCGACGAGGACGACGCCGCCGGTGGCGAGCGCCGCGGAGGCGGCAGCGTCGATGCGGCGGATCGCGGCCGTCCTCACGAGGCCGTCGCCGCCGAGGAGCTGGGCCGCTGCGGTGGCGATGATCTCGACGCCCGGCGTCACGGGGTCGAAGGGCGTCGCGAACGTGTCGCCGACTGCGGCGGCGGTGAAGCCGACGAGGGCGAGGCGCCCTGCGACCTGCGCGTCGGCCTCGCCGGCGAGGAGGTCCGCTGCGGAGACAGTCGGCACTGTCCCGCCGGGTCCCGCGATGCGCACTGGCAGGTGGAGCCCGATGTCGAGCGCGTGTGCGTTGTCGCCGACGACGACGCGCCTCTCCTCGAGGCTCGGCGCGGTGCCGGCGAAGGCGGCGGCCGCCCGCAGGGCGAGGTGGGTGCCGAGGCCGCGGTCGGTCAGGATCGCGAGGGGGACGTGCCGCGGCGTGCCTGTCGCCGAGGAGACGACGTTGACCATCCCCGCGGTGCTGTCGGCGAACACGGGAGCGGGCCACAGGGTGGCGCTCGCGACCGGCACCGGCCCGCCCGCGACGTCGCCGAAGCGGGCTGCCGCGGCGACGACGGCGCAGGTGCGGGCGAGGGCGGCGGCGAGGGCGGCGTCCTCCTCGGGCGCGGTCTCGTCCACGAGAAGGATGTCGACGGCGACGGCGCGGGCGCCCGCATCCGCCGCGGCGTCGACGATGGCGGCGATGCGGTGGCGCGCGACCGGATAGCCGCCGATCCCGTCGATGGTCCTGTCGTCGATGGCGATCACGACCACCGTGGCGGAGGGGCCGAGGGGGCCCGAGGCGAGGAGGCGCAGGTCCGTGAAGGCGGCCTCGATGGCGTCCGTCGGGCTCCAGCGGCCGAGGAGATGGGGGGTGGCGACGAGCGCGGACCAGAGGAGGGCGGCGAGCCCTCCGGCGAGCGCGATGAGCGCGGGGGCGCGCGGCCTCACCGTCCGAAGCGGCCGAGGAGCGCGTCCGCCCGCGCCGTGCCCCAGCGGCGGACCACGAGCGGCTCGCCCGGGGCGACGTCGACGCCGTCGCCGGCGGAGAGGACGGCGTCGTCGGTGCTGCCGATCTGCCTGACCCAGACGCGCCCCTCGGCGACGAAGACGGCCGTGCCGCCGGTGGTCACCTCGACGGCGAACACCGTGCCGCGGACCGAGGCGATGGCGTGGGGGGTGCGGATCTGGAAGTCCGGCCCGCCCCGTGCGGCCTCGACGAGGGCGGCGCCCTCGTCGAGGAGCACGGTTCCGCCGCCGTCTCGCGGGACGATGCCGAGCGCGGACGCGGTTTCCCATTCAAGGAGCGTCCCGTCGCAGTCGACGACGGTGCGGGGCGGATCGCCTGCTGCACGGGCCTCGCAACCCGGCAGCGTCTGCGCGCCGGTCGGGACCGGGACGGCGAGGGCGGCGGCCGCGAGCGTTGCCACGATGGCGAGCATTGGGACGATGGCCGTGCGGGCGCTCATGGCGGCCTCCTCGGCGGCAGCTGGACCGGCGCGACAGTCTGCCCCAGACTGCGCCTGGCGGATCGGCCGCGCAAGTCAGGATGATGCCCCGAATCATGTTTGCAGCAGCCGTCAGCCCCCGCGTAGCAAGGTCTGGCTCTTGTCCTGCCACGCGGGATGGTGTTTGTAACGCCCGTCCGAAGCCACAATTAAACAGGGAGGGAAATTCCATGTCCCAGACGACACGCCGTCGTTTCCTTCAGGGTGGTGCCGCCGCCGTGACCGGCGCCTCCGCGCTCGCCGCGCCCGCCATCGTGCGCGCGCAGGACGCGACCGTCATCAAGATGCAGTCGTCCTGGCCGGCCGGAAACATCTTCCAGGAGTTCGCGCAGCAGTACGCCGACCGCGTCAACGCCATGTCCGGCGGCTCGCTCCAGATCGACCTCCTGCCCGCCGGCGCGGTGGTCCAGGCGTTCCAGATCCAGGACGCCGTGGCCGACGGCGTTCTCGACGCCGGCCACCACGTGACCGCTTACTGGTACGGCAAGAGCCGTTCCGCCTCGCTGTTCGGCACCGGGCCGGTGTTCGGCGTCGACGGCGCGCAGATGCTGGCCTGGATCCACTTCGGCGGCGGCAAGGAGCTCTACAACGAGCTCGTGCGCGACGTTCTGGGTCTCAACATCGTCGGCTTCTTCGCGCTTCCGATGCCGACCCAGCCGCTCGGCTGGTTCAACGAGCAGATCACGGACATCTCGCAGATGCAGGGCCTGAAGTACCGCACGGTCGGCCTTGCCGCGGACGTGATGCAGAACATCGGCGCCTCCGTCGCGCAGCTTCCGGGCGGCGAGATCGTGCCCGCCATGGAGCGCGGCGTGATCGACGCGTTCGAGTTCAACAACCCGACCGCCGACTACCAGTTCGGCGCGCAGGACGTCGCCAAGCACTACATGATGGGCTCGTACCACCAGGCGTGCGAGGCCTTCGAGATCATGTTCAACGGCGACCTGTTCAACGACCTGACGGACCAGCAGCGGGCGATCCTCGAGTATGCCGCGGAGGCGACCTCCACGGCGAACTACGGTCTTGCCATGCACCGCTACTCGCAGGACCTCGTGCGCCTGCGTGACGAGATGGGCGTGAACGTCCACCGCACGCCGACCTCGGTCATGCAGGCCCAGCTCGAGGCGTGGGACAACGTGGTCGAGCAGTACGGCGGCGACGAGATGTTCGCGCGCATCGTCGAGAGCCAGCGCGCCTGGGGCGAGCGGGTCGGCTACTACAACCTCCTCAACCAGGCCGACTACAAGCTCGCCTACGACCACTACTTCCCCGGTCGCCTCGGCTTCTGACATCGTCCGGCGGGGGCGCGGTTCGCCGCGCCCCCTTCCCTGTGCGAGCGGGCACCCGCGCGGCGGGCTCCCATGGCGAAAGCGCAATGACCTCCACCACAAGCGTCGTGGGCTCGATCATCTTCGGGATCGGCCTCATCTCACTTGCCATTGGCGTCGTCCTCGGCGGAACGGTGATGTGGATCACCGTCCCGGAGACGATCGTGTTCGGCCGGCCGGGCTACATCGGCGCCGGGTCCGTGATGTTCCTCGTCGGCGCGATCCTCATGGGCGAGACGTTCATCCGCTTCGCGGACAAGACGTCGGCCTGGGTCGGGCGCGCGTTCGCGTGGTGCATCCTGCTCATGACCTTCGGCGTCGCCTACGAGGTCGTGGTCCGCTACTTCTTCCGGGCCCCGACGTCGTGGGCCTACGACCTCTCGTACATGATGTACGGGACGATGTTCATGATGGCGGGCGCCTACACGCTGTCGCGCGACGGGCACGTGCGCGCCGACGTCTTCTACCGCCTCTGGCGCCCCCGGGTGCAGGCGGGCGTCGAGCTCGTCCTCTACTTCTTCTTTTTCTTCCCCGGCGTGCTGGCGCTGATCTTCGCGGGGTGGAAGTACGCCACCCGCTCCATCCGCTTCCTCGAGGTGAGCGTGATGACGCCGGCGGGAATGCCGATCTTCCAGTTCAAGGCGATCATCGTCGCGGCCGGCGTGCTTCTCCTCATCCAGGGCCTCGCCCAGGTGTTCCGCTGCGTCATCTGTCTGAGGCGCGGCGCCTGGCCCGGGCGCGAGAGCGACGTCGAGGAGCTCGAGGACCAGCTCATCAAGGGCGAGGCGAGGGACATCCTCGCCCACGGCTCCGAGGCGGTCGACGTCGTCCTTCCCAGAGACCACGGCAAGCGCGACTCGCGCCAGGAGAACGACCGGTGACCGACCCTCAAGTGGCCATGATGATGCTCGGCCTCTTCATCGTCATCATCATGCTGGGCTTTCCCATCGCCTTCACCCTCATGGCGATGGCGGTGGGCTTCGGCTACTACGCCTACTTCGACGCGACGCGGCAGTGGCGCTCCTACGACAACCTCGTCGAGAGCGGGACGGCGGGCGGCTTCGAGCTCTGGGGCGAGTGGCTCCAGGGCTTCCTCAACAACCGCATCTTCGACCTTCTCGTGAACCAGACCTACGGTGTCATGGCGAACGAGATCCTGACGGCGGTGCCGCTGTTCCTGTTCATGGGCTACATCGTCGAGCGGGCGAACATCGTCGACCGGCTGTTTTCCACGCTGGAGATCGCGACGCGGCGCATCCCGGGCTCGATGGCGGTCGCGGCCCTCGTGACGTGCACGCTGTTCGCGACCGCGACGGGCATCGTGGGCGCCGTCGTCACGCTCATGGGCCTTCTCGCCCTGCCGGCGATGCTCCAGGCGCGCTACAGCACGAGCTTCGCGTCCGGCGTCATCTGCGCGGGCGGCACGCTCGGCATCCTCATCCCGCCCTCGATCATGCTGATCGTCTATGCGGCGACGTCCAACGTCTCGATCGTGCGGCTCTACGCCGGCGCGCTCCTGCCGGGGCTCCTGCTCGCGGGCCTCTACGTCGTCTACGTGATCGGCCGGTCGATTCTCCAGCCGTCCATCGCGCCGAAGCCGCGGGCGGAGGACATTCCGGACGTGTCGATGGCGCGGCTCGCGGTGATGATCTTCTCGTCCTTCGTGCCGCTCGCGGTCCTCATCTTCTCGGTGCTCGGCGCGATCCTCTTCGGCCTCGCCACGCCGTCCGAGGCGGCGGCGATGGGGGCGCTCGGCGGCCTCGTCCTCGCCATCGCCTACAGGGCCCTCACCTGGGACAGGCTGCGCGAGAGCGTCTACCTCACGGTGCGCACCACGGCGATGGTGTGCTGGCTGTTCGTCGGGTCGTGGACCTTCGCGAGCGTGTTCTCCTATCTCGGCGGCGAGCATCTCGTGTCGGACTTCGTGCAGAGCCTCGACCTCACGCCGCTCCAGTTCCTGATCCTCGCGCAGCTCATCATCTTCCTCCTCGGCTGGCCGCTCGAGTGGTCGGAGATCATCATCATCTTCGTGCCGATCTTCCTGCCGCTGCTGGTCGTGTTCGAGATCGACCCGCTGTTCTTCGGCATCCTCGTGGCGCTCAACCTTCAGACGTCGTTCCTGACGCCGCCGATGGCCATGAGCGCATACTATCTGAAGGGAATAGCGCCACCACACGTGCGGCTTGCGCAGATCTTCGCGGGGTGCATGCCGTTCCTTGCGATGGTGTTTATCACGATGGCGATCCTCTACATCTATCCCGACATCGTGTACGGCCTGCCGAACATGCTCTACGGGGAATGAGCGCCCTGTCCGCGACGATGCTGGCCGAGAGGCTGGCCGCGGGCGCGGTGTCGGCCCGCGACGTCACCGAGGCCTGCCTCGCGCGGATCGCCGAGCGGGACGGGGAGATCGGCGCGTTCGTCCACATCGATCCCGACCACGCGCGGGCGCAGGCGGACGCGATCGACAGGCACCGCAAGTCGGGGCGGCGGATCGGCCCCCTCCATGGCCTGCCCGTGGCGGTGAAGGACATCGTCGACACCGCCGACATGCCGACCGAGAACGGCACCGTCCTCGACGCCGGCCGAAGGCCGCACAAGGACGCGACCATCGTGACGCGGCTGCGGCTCGCCGGCGCGGTCGTCATCGGCAAGACCGTGACGACAGAGTTCGCGTTCATGCATCCGCGGGCGTCTCGCAACCCGCACAACCTCGAGCATACGCCCGGCGGCTCATCCCAGGGCTCTGCGGCGGCGGTGGCGGACGGGATGGTCCCGCTCGCGGTGGGCACGCAGACGGCGGGCTCCGTGATCCGCCCCGCCTCCTTCTGCGGCGTCGTCGGGATGAAGCCGACCCACGGGCTCGTCTCCCTGTCGGGAGTCCTCACCACCAGCCGCCCGCTCGACACCGCGGGCGTGTTCGCCACCTCGCTGGAGGACGCAGCGCTCCTCCTCGACGCCCTCGCCGGCCACGATCCGGCGGACGAGCGTACGCGGCCCATGGCGCGGCCGGACCTCCTCGCCGCCGCCCGGCGCGACCCGCCGCTCGACCCGCTTCTCGCGGTGGTGAAGGGGCCGACCTGGCACGAGGCGAGCGATGACGTCGCCGGTCTCCTCGAGGAGGTGAGCGAGGCGCTCGGCGAGACGGCGACTCCCCTCGACCTGCCGTCCGTCTTCGAGAACGCCTGGCCCGCCCACCAGCGGCTCATGAAGGTCGGCTTCGCGCGGAACCTGCGCCACTATCGCGAGCGCGGCGCTGGCGCGATCTCCGAGGCGATGCTCGCCGCCATGGACGAGGGCGCGGCCGTGTCGGCGGTGGACTACCTGTCCGCGCTCGACTGGCAGGAGGCGCTGCGCGCAGGGCTCGGCGGCATCTTCGACCGCTACGACGCCATCCTGACGCCGTCGGCGCCGGGGGAGGCGCCGAGGGGGCTGTCGTCCACAGGCGCCGCGCACTTCAACTTCCTGTGGACCCTCGTCGGTGCGCCCTGTATCAACCTGCCGGTGGCGCGCGGGTCCAACGGGCTCCCCCTCGGCATCCAGCTCGTGGGGCGGCCGGGGGAGGATGCGCGGCTCCTCTCCGTCGCGCGCCGGGTCTCGGCCCGCCTCGCCTCGAGCTGACGCCGCAGGCCCCGCCGGCCCGCTCCGGCAGTCGCGAGTGCCGGAGCCGGCGGTGCTACACGTCGTGATGCGGCACTCCGTGATGCGGTTCTCCCTGGTGCGCCTCGCCACGGTGCGCCTCGCCACGGTGCGCCTCGCCACGGTGCGGCTCGCCTCGGTGTGGCCCTCCGTGATGCGGCTTTCCATGGGGCCTCCCTTCCCGGCGAGCCGCCAGGGACCGCGGCGTTCCTCACCCCTCCCGCGGCGCCCCGGCAGCGGTCGCCGCGCGTCCAACGCGACAATAGAGACGACGCCGTGCCCGAGCTCTCCATCTCCCTGTGGTTGGTCGTCGCCGCCATCGCCCTCCTTGCGGGCTTCGTGAAGGGCACGGTCGGGTTCGCCCTGCCGATGATCCTCGTCTCCGGCCTCGGCTCCTTCCTGCCGCCCGAGACGGCGATCGCGGGCCTTCTCCTGCCGACGCTCGCCACCAACGCCTTCCAGGCCTTCCGCGACGGCGTCGGCGCGGCGCTGGCGTCGGCGCGGCGCCACTGGCGCTTCGTGCTCGTCGTCATGATCATGATCGCCCTGTCGGCCCAGATCGTCGTCGCACTGCGCGCGGAGACGCTCTTCCTCGTCATCGGCGTCCCGGTGACGCTGTTCGCCTTCCTCCAACTCGCGGGCCTCAGGCTCCGCGTGTCGCGCGCGCGGCGCTGGGTCGCCGAGGTGCCCCTCGCCCTCGTCGCGGGCTTCACAGGCGGGCTCTCCGGCATCTGGGGGCCGCCGACAGTCCTCTATCTCACCGCCCTCGACACGCCGAGGGTGGAGCAGATGCGCGTCCAGGGCATCGTCTACGGCGTCGGCGCAGTGGTCCTCACCCTCGCGCACATCCGCTCGGGGCTCCTGAACGCCGAGACGGGGACGTTCTCGGCGCTCCTCCTGGCGCCGATCCTCGCAGGCCTCTTCCTCGGCGTCGCCGTGCAGGACAGGCTCGACCAGATCCGCTTTCGCCGCATCACCCTCGTGGTCCTTGCCGTCGCGGGGCTTAACCTCGTGCGGCGGGGCCTCTTCGGTTAGCCCTTTCCTTCGCGGCCCGCGGCGCCTATGACGGCCTGACGGGAGACGGAGACATCAATGACCGCGCTCGACTGGTTGCTGTCCATCATCGGCCTCGTCGGCTTCATCACGTTCGTCGGCATCATCGCCTCGTTCGTGCCGTCGCCGGACCTCGTCATCGTCATCTCCATCACGGTCGCACTCGCAGCCTACGACTTCTGGATCCGCCCCTTCGTCAAGCGCGGCTGACCGGACCGGCAGCGCCGCCCGATCCTCCCGTTCGCCAGACCCTCATCCCGGAGCCGGACATGGCACGCCCGCCGCTCGACCTGATGGCAGGCATCGCGCTCGCCGCCGGTGAGAGGATCCTCGCCTACTACGACCCGGCCGGCAGCGCCTCGCGCACGAAGGAAGACGGCTCTCCCGTGACCGCAGCGGACGAGGCGGCGGAGGCGCTGATCCTCGAGCGCCTCGCCGCGGCGGGCGTGACGGCTGTGGTGGCCGAGGAGTCCGTCGCCGCCGGCCGCGTGCCCGAGATCGGCAGCACCTTCGCCCTCGTGGACCCGCTGGACGGAACGAAGGAGTTCGTCTCCGGGAGCGGCGAGTTCACGGTCAACATCGCGTGGATCGAGGACGGGCGGCCCGTTGCGGGGGTCGTCCTCGCGCCCGCCGTCGGCGTCGTCTTCGGCGGCGACGAGACGGGGGCCTGGCGCGCGTCCGTCTCGGGCGGGGCGATGGGCGCGCCCGAGACGATCCGCGCCGTCGTGCCGGCGCAGGGGCTGCGCGTCGTCGCCTCACGCTCCCACCTCACGCCGGAGACGAAGGCGTTCGTGGAGCGCTACAGCGTGGCGAGCTTCGTCTCGTCGGGCTCCTCGCTGAAGTTCTGCCGCGTCGCCGAGGGGGCGGCCGACCTCTACCCCCGGCTCGGCCGCACCATGGAATGGGACACCGCGGCGGGGCACGCAGTCCTCCTCGCGGCAGGCGGCAGCGTATCCACGCTGGACGGAAAGCCGCTCACCTACGGGAAGGCCGCGGCGGAGGACGGCGCCTTCGCGAACCCGCATTTCGTCGCCGCAGGCGCCTTCGATCCGTTCGCCCTCGCGAGGCAACGGGCGGGCTGACTTCTTTGCCCGGCTGGCATCGCGCAGGCGAGCCATGCGCGGCGGGGGCCTGGCGTGCGGCATTCGGGCGCGTTAGGGCGACGGATCCGTGAGAGGGCGCGTGATCCGGCGCTGCCCGAGGATGACCACGGCGTGAGGCCGGCGGCGTTCTGGCGAGACGCCGTGACAGGGAGAAGGCGATGGCGGTCGACCGCGGCTCGCACCTCAAGAGGCTCGAGGACGAGTCCATCCACATCATCCGCGAGGTAGCGGCCGAGTTCCGCAACCCGGTGATGCTCTACTCCATCGGCAAGGACTCGGCGGTGATGCTCCATCTCGCGCTGAAGGCCTTCCATCCGTCGAAGCCGCCCTTCCCCCTTCTCCACGTGGACACCACCTGGAAGTTCCGGGAGATGATCACCTTCCGCGACCGCAAGGCGAGGGAGCTCGGTCTCGACCTCATCGTGCACATCAACGAGGAGGGCGTCGCCGCCGGCGTCGGCCCGTTCACGCATGGATCGTCCTATCACACCAGCGTCATGAAGACCGAGGCGCTGAAGCAGGCGCTGACGAGGCACGGCTTCGACGCGGCCTTCGGCGGCGCGCGGCGGGACGAGGAGAAGTCCCGGGCGAAGGAGCGCGTGTTCTCCTTCCGCACAGCCTCCCACGGCTGGGACCCGAAGAGCCAGCGGCCGGAGCTCTGGAGCCTCTACAATTGCCGCGTCTCGAAGGGCGAATCGATCCGCGTCTTTCCCCTGTCCAACTGGACCGAGCTCGACATCTGGCAGTACATCATGATGGAGGGGATCGAGATCGTCCCCCTCTACTTCGCCGCCGAGCGTCCGGTGGTGAACCGCGACGGCGCGCTCATCATGGTGGACGACGAGCGGATGCCGCTGAAGGCCGGCGAGAGGCCGGACATGCGCATGGTCCGCTTCCGCACGCTCGGGTGCTATCCGCTGACCGGCGCCATCGAATCGGCCGCCGCGACCCTGCCGGAGATCGTCGCCGAGATGCTGATCGCGCGCACCTCCGAGCGGCAGGGCCGCGTGATCGACCACGACGAATCCTCCTCCATGGAGAAGAAGAAGCGCGAGGGATACTTCTGATGACCAACGCCGCCCCCGCAGCCCTCCCCGAGGAGACGGCAGAGGCCTTCGCGGACTACCTCGCGAGCCAGGAGAAGAAGTCCTTCCTGCGCTTCATCACCTGCGGCTCGGTGGACGACGGCAAGTCCACCCTGATCGGCCGCCTCCTCTACGAGACGAAGCTGATCTTCGAGGACCAGCTCGCCGCCGTCGAGCGCGACTCGCGCCGCCACGGCACCACGGGGGACGAGATCGACCTCGCGCTCCTCGTCGACGGTCTCGAGGCGGAGCGGCAGCAGGGCATCACCATCGACGTCGCCTACCGCTTCTTCACGACCGACAGGCGCAAGTTCATCGTCGCCGACACGCCCGGCCACGAGCAGTACACGCGCAACATGGCGACGGGGGCCTCCACGGCGGACCTCGCCGTCCTCCTCATCGACGCGCGCAACGGCATCCAGGTCCAGACCAGGCGCCACGCCTTCCTGGTGTCTCTCCTCGGGATCCGCCACGTCGTCCTCGCGGTAAACAAGATCGACCTCGTGGGCTTCGACGAAGGCCGCTACGACGCGATCCGCCGCGACTTCGAGGCCTTCGCCCGCTCGTTCGACTTCGACACCATGGTCGCCGTCCCGATCTCCGCCCGCTACGGCGACAACGTGGTCGCCCGGTCGGACAGGACCCCCTGGTACGGCGGGCCGACGCTCATCGAGCACCTCGAGACCATCGAGGTGGAGAAGGACCACGTCGAGCGGCCGTTCCGCCTGCCCGTCCAGTGGGTGAACCGCCCGAACCTCGACTTTCGCGGCTTCTCGGGCACCGTCGCCACCGGCCGCATCCGGCGCGGCGACCCCGTCATGGTGGCCGCCTCGGGCCGGGAGGCGAAGGTGGCGCGCATCGTCACCATGGACGGGGACCTCGAGGAGGCGATCGCGTCGGAGGCGGTCACCATCGTCCTCGACCGGGAGATCGACGTCTCGCGCGGCGACGTCCTCGTCCCCCCGTCCCACCGGCCGGAGGTGGCCGACCAGTTCGCCGCCCACGTCGTCTGGATGGCCGAGGCGCCGCTCTATCCGGGCCGGCCCTACATCCTGAAGATCGGCACCCGCACCGTCACGGCGCAGGTCACCGACATCAAGCACCGCATCGACGTCAACACCTTCGACCACCTCGCCGCCAGGGAGCTCGGCCTCAACGAGGTGGGCTTCTGCAATCTCTGGCTCTCCGAGCCCATCGCCTTCGACCCCTACGAGGCGAACTCGGCGACCGGCTCCTTCATCCTGATCGACCGCCTGACGAACCACACAGTCGGCGCCGGCATGATCTGGTTTGCGCTGCGCCGCGCCACCAACATCCACTGGCAGGCCGTCGACACCTCCAAGGAGACGCGGGCGGCCATGAAGGGCCAGAGGCCCGCGGTCCTCTGGTTCACGGGCCTTTCGGGCTCCGGCAAGTCGACCATCGCGAACCTCGTGGAGAAGCGCCTCCACGCCGAGGGGCGGCACACCTACATCCTCGACGGGGACAACGTGCGCCACGGCCTCAACCGTGACCTCGGCTTCACCGAGGGCGACCGCGTCGAGAACATCCGCCGCGTGGCCGAGGTCGCGCGCCTCTTCGTGGACGCGGGGCTCATCGTCCTCGTCTCCTTCATCTCGCCGTTCCGGTCGGAGCGGCGGATGGCGCGTGAGCTCGTGGAGGAGGGCGAGTTCATCGAGGTCTTCGTCGACACCCCCATCGACGTGTGCCGCGAGCGCGATCCCAAGGGGCTCTACAGGAAGGCGGATGCTGGCCAGCTCAAGAATTTCACCGGCGTCGATTCCCCCTACGAGCCGCCCGAGAACGCCGAGCTCGTGATCGAGACCGTGTCTGGCGCGCCGGAGGACCACGCCGAGAAGGTGGTGGCTCTCCTGAAGGCGCGGGGCATCGTCGACTGACATGGGACGGGTCTGGCGCCTTCGGGGCCGCCGGGATCGGCCGTCCGGCCGGCCGGAGGCGCAGGGAAGGCAGAGCGGCGTCGCGGGGTCGAACTCGAGGCGCTTCGGCTCGATCTCCTCGCCGCATTCGAGGCACGCGCCCATCGTCGCCGGCCTCGACGCGGGCGAGGGCGGCCTTCACGCGCCGGGCGGCCTGCCGGCGGCGCCGGTGCTGCGGAGCCGCCGTCGCGTGCTGCGGGATTTCGGCGTGGCTTGCTGGCCGATCAGGCGGTCGCCACCTTCTGCGCCGCATCGTCGGCCGCGGGGAGGGAGCCAGTCAGCGCCCAGGCGAGGGCGTCCTCGAGCCGGTCGTCGCCCCAGAAGATCTCGCCGTCCTCCGTCACGAAGGAGGGCGCGCCGAAGAGGCCGATGCGCTTCGCCGTCTCCACCGCGTCGAACAGCGCCGCCTTCGCGTCCGCCTCGGCGGCGCCGGCGGCGATCCGCGCGGGGTCGAGCCCGGCGGCGCGCGCGGCGTCCTCCAGCACTGCGGGATCGGCCATGTCGCGGCCGCGGCCGAACGTTTCGAGGAAGACGGCGCGGCAGAAGGCCGGACGCTCGGCCTGCGGCAGGGACAGCGCCGCGCGGGCGGGAGCGACGCTCTTCTGCGGAAACGGCTCGGGGACGGCGAAGGGAAGCCCGCGCGCCGCGGCCCGCCTCCCGATGTCGCGCCACATGTAGGCGGCCTTGGCGGGGAAGGCGAGGTTCGGCGTTCCCCCGTAACCCGCCTCCGCGAAGATCGGGCCGAGCAGGAAGGGCTGCCAGACGAGGGGGACCCCCGCCGCCCGCGCCGCCCCCTCCGCCCGCATCGCCGCGAGGTAGGAGTAGGTCGAGGAGAAATCGAACCAGAACGTCAGCGCCATGTGTCCCTCCATCGCGCCCGGACGGCCCGCGCGCGCCATCGGCGGACCATGGCGCGGGGGGCCGCGCCACGCAACGCGGGGCGGCGCAACTTGACCGGGCGCTCCGCCGGAAGCATCCTTGCCTCCTCACGAGCGCTGGACATGCCGACGATCCTTATCCTCCTCGCCGCGCTGCTCGCTGCAGCCAGCGCTCCCGCCCGTGCGCAGGACACCCGCGCCGCGATCATCGACACGGCGTGGGACACGCGCCCCTATCTCGACCGGCTGAAGGCGAACGGCGTCCTCGTGATCGGCCGCTATCTCGCGCGCTGCCCTCAGCCCGAGCGGAACATTCCGCAGAAGCGGCTCAAGGACCAGGGGCCGATCACCGACCCGAACAGCGAGGTGAGCCGCATCCTCGCCGCCGGCATGGCGATCCTGTCCATCTACCAGTACAACAACGACCACAAGAACAAGTTCCTGGGCCGGGACAGGGACGGCAATCCCCTGCCCGACGCCGCCTGCCGGCAGACCGGAAGGGAGCGCACACCGAAGGCTGAGGCCGCGCTCGACGCGCGGGCGGCCGTGACGCAGGCGAAGGCGCTCGGCCAGCCGCGGGGCTCCGCCATCTATTTCGGCGTCGACATCGCCTTCGACCGGGGCGACGACGTGACCCGACGCGCCATGGTCGAGTACTTCCGCGAGGTGCGCCGCATCGTCGCGCGCGGCGGCTACCGGCTCGGCGCCTACGGCAACGGCGACGCGCTGGAGGTTCTCCTCGACGAGCGGCTCGTGGACTACACGTGGATCTCCGCCTCGCGCGCCTTCCCCGGCTCCACCCGCTTTCACAACTCTGGCCGCTGGCACTTCTTCCAGAACCGGGTGAACCTCGAGTGGTTCGGCGGCTCTCCGGGCGCGTGCGGGCGCGGGCTCGGGCTCGACACGAACATCAAGAACCCGCGCTTCGCCGACGAGCCGCTCGGCTTCTGGACGCGGCGGGGCGTCGTCCTCGTCCCGGCGGAGCGGACGCGGGCGATCCACGCGGCGCGGCGCTTCGTGTGCGACGGCGACGCGCGCATCCGCAAGGCCGAGCGTTCCGGCCCCCGCGACCTCATCGACGCATCGCTCTGCCAGGGCGGCCGGGCAGTGCCGCACAGGAAGACCATCGACTACATGGACACCGCCCGCCTCGGCCGCCGCGTCGGCAACCTCGTCGAGGTGGACTACGACGACGACGGCACCTTCGACGGGTGGACGGCCGTCTCGAACCTCACGCCGAGCTTCGACGTGAAGCCGGAGTGGATCTTCGACAGGAACGCGCGGGGGCGGGCGCGCTGCCCGTGACTTCCGACGGCCCGCCGGGGGGACACCCTTTCTAAGGCTTCGGCGTCCTATCCTTCCCGCGGGAGGCAGCGTGCCTTCCGGCAGAGTTGAGGGAGTACGCGATGAGATTGACGATCGCGATGGCTGCGGTGGCCGTGGCGCTGCCGCTCGGCGGGGCGTCGGCCCAGTCGTTCGGCGACACGAACCTGTCCTACTTCGGCGGCGTCGTCTATGACGACGACCTCGTCCCGGGGCGCGGACCGAACCAGTCGTTCCTCGTCGGCGAGGAGAGGCGGGCCGTCGGGACGAGCGCGGATGTGCGGGTGATCCCGCGGAACTCGCCGAACCTCATCGGCTCCGACGGGCGCATCAGGGACATCATCGACCGCAACCAGCCCTCGACGGACCGCCTCGGCGGCCGGTGAGACCACGGAAGCGGGCCGCCGTCACTCTGCGGCGGCCGGCTCCATGGTGGCGTCCCTCACGGCCTCGAGCGCCGGGCCGAGCTCCGCCTCGAACACGGCGAGCATCTCGTCCGGCCCCGCGGTGACGCGGATGCAGCGGTCCTGCGGCGCGACGAAGGGCATCCTCACGAACACGCCGCGCTCCACGAGGGCCGCCACGAGGGCGCGGGCGAATGCGCCGTCGCGTCCCGTGTCGATGGCGACGAAGTTGGTGGCGCTCGGCAGCGGGGTGAGGCCGTGGGCCGTGGCGATGGCCGAGATCCGCTCCCTGGCGCGGGAGACTGCGGCGCGCACCGTGGCGAGGTGCTCTGCGTCGGCGAGCGAGGCGATGGCGCCGGCCTGCGCGATGCGGTTGACGCCGAAGTGGTTGCGCACCTTGTCGAAGGCCTTGGCGAGCGCTGTCGTCGTGACGGCGTAGCCGACCCGCGCACCCGCCATGCCGTAGGCCTTGGAGAACGTCCTGAGTCGGATGAGGCGCGGGTGCTCGAGCGCCATCGGGAGCACGGCGCTCTCGGGCGCGAACTCGACGTAGGCCTCGTCGAGGACGAGGATCGCGGTTGGCGGAAGCGCGTCGAGTGTCGCCGCGAGCCGCTCGGCGGTGTGCCAGGAGCCCATCGGGTTGTCGGGGTTCGCGAGGTAGACGAGCGGGGCGTCCTCCCGTCCGGCCGCCGCGACGAGCCCGTCCGGATCCTCGTGATCGTCCCTGTAGGGCACCGTCACGAGGCGGCCGCCGAAGCCGTTCACGTGATAGTTGAAGGTGGGATAGGCGCCGGCCGAGGTGACGACGGGCGTCCCCTCCACCACGAACATGCGCACGATGGTGCCGAGGAGACCGTCGATCCCCTCGCCGATGGAGATGCGCTCGGGGAGGATCCCGTGGATCCCGGCGAGCGCCGACTTGAGGTCGTGGTTCTCCGGATCGCCGTACTGCCAGACCGCCGCGGCCGCGTCCGCCATGGCGGCGACCGCCTTCGGCGAGGGGCCGAAAGCGCTCTCGTTGGCGCCGAGGCGGGCGCGGAAGGAGAGCCCCCGCGCCCGTTCCTGCGCCTCCGGCCCGACGAACGGGACGGAGGCCGGGAGCCGCGCCACCAGGGGGGTGAACGGCGCGGTCATGTCAGTAGCGATACTGCTCTGTCTTGAACGGCCCGGTCTCGCCGACGCCGATGTAGTCCGCCTGCTCCCTGGAGAGCTTCGTAAGCTTCGCGCCGAGCTTGGCGAGATGAAGCTCGGCCACCTTCTCGTCGAGGTGCTTGGGCAGGACGTAGACCTTGTTCTCGTACTTGTCGGCGTTCTTCCAGAGCTCGATCTGCGCGAGCGTCTGGTTGGCGAACGAGGCGGACATCACGAACGAGGGGTGGCCCGTCGCGTTGCCGAGGTTCACGAGGCGGCCCTCCGACAGGAGGATCATCCGCTTGCCGTCGGGGAACTCGATGAGGTCCACCTGCGGCTTGACGTTCTTCCACTTCATGTTGCGCAGGGCCTGGACCTGGATCTCGTTGTCGAAGTGGCCGATGTTGCAGACGATGGCCATGTCCTTCAGCCTGCGCATGTGGTCGACCGTGACGACGTCCTTGTTGCCGGTCGCGGTCACCACGATGTCGGCGCGCGGGGCGGCCTCCTCGAGGGTCACCACCTCGAAGCCGTCCATGGCGGCCTGGAGGGCGCAGATCGGGTCGATCTCGGTCACGAGGACGCGCGCGCCAGCGCCCGCGAGCGAGGCGGCCGAGCCCTTGCCGACGTCGCCGTAGCCGCACACCACGGCGACCTTGCCGGCCATCATGACGTCGGTGCCGCGGCGGATGGCGTCGACCAGCGACTCGCGGCAACCGTACTTGTTGTCGAACTTCGACTTGGTGACGCTGTCGTTGACGTTGATCGCCGGGAAGGCGAGCTCGCCGCGCTTCTCCATCTGATAGAGGCGAAGGACGCCCGTCGTCGTCTCCTCCGAGACGCCGCGGATGTTCGCCTTGCAGCGCGAGTAGAAGGTCGGATCCTTCGCGATGCGCCTGGCGATGGTCTTGAAGAGGAATTCCTCTTCCTCGTTCGACGGGTTCGAAAGGACGGACGGGTCCTGCTCCGCGCGGGCGCCGAGCATGACGAGGAGCGTCGCGTCGCCGCCGTCGTCGAGGATCATGTTGCAGGTCTCGCCGTTGCCCCAGTCGAGGATCCTGTCGGCGTAGTCCCAGTACTCCTCCAGCGTCTCGCCCTTCACGGCGAAGACGGGGATGCCGGCGGCGGCGATGGCGGCTGCGGCATGGTCCTGGGTCGAGAAGACGTTGCAGGAGGCCCAGCGGACCTCGGCGCCCAGAGCCACCAGCGTCTCGATGAGGACGGCGGTCTGGATCGTCATGTGGAGGGAGCCTGCGATGCGCGCCCCCTTCAGCGGCTGCGCGGCGGCGTTCTCCTCGCGCACGGCCATGAGGCCGGGCATCTCCACCTCGGCGATCTCGATCTCGGTGCGGCCGTAGTCGGCGAGGGAGATGTCCTTGACCACGTAGTCGGGGGTGTAAGCGGTGTCCATAAGCCTCTTCCGTTCGGTTGCCGGCTGTATAGGCCGGGCCAGCGGGGCTGGCAACGGCCCATAAAGATATCTTTATGCCGTTCTGCGGCCAATGGGGCGCGCCGGGAACGATGAGCCCCGATGCCTGCTTGGGGTCCCTAAGGGCGCCGCCGCCGCGATGCCGGACGGTGCCCTGCGAACCCTGGAGGATCTCATGAAGACGTTCATCGCCATGATGGCCGCAGGCGCCCTGACGGCGGCGGCCGCCGCGACCGCGCTCGCCCAGAGCGAACCGCGCGAGGAGACCGTCGTCGACACCGAGTGGGAGGAGTACGGCAGGTGGTTCGACGACTCGCGGCCCGACAACTGGTTCGCGCTTTACGACACGAACGAGGACGGGCTCATCGACGAGGAGGTGTTCGAGCGCCAGAACCTCGCGAAGCGTGACGTCGACCCGAACGGTCCGGAAGCTGGCGCCGAGGCCGATGACGACTTCCTGTGGGGCCTCTTCGGCCTGACGGACTGACACTGCGTCCGGGCGACGGGGAGGCCATTCCGTCCGGGCGACGGGGAGGCCATGGTGCCGCAAGCGCCTTGATCTGGGTCAAGCGCCTTTGTCGGCGGGACGAAATCCTGCTACCACAATGGTCACGCCGCTCGGGCGCAGGTGAGGAGAGGCATCATGACGGCATCTGAGGCAACGCCTCGGACCACCCCGCCGCGGGTCCTGATGATCCATCCGCGCTTCATGGGGGGCTCGTTCTGGGCCTTCGAGGCGACCTCCCGCCTCTATGGCGCGGACTATCCGATGCCGCCGCTCGGCCTCGCCACGGTCGCGGCCATGCTGCCGCAGGACTGGCAGATCCGCATCGCGGACCGCAACGTGGAGGAGGTGACGGACGCGGACATCCTCGCCGCGGACCTCGTCATGACCGGCGGCATGCTGCCGCAGCGGCCGGACCTTCTGAACGTGATCGCCTGGGCGCAGCGGCTCGGCCGCAAGGTCGCGGTCGGCGGGCCGGACATCATGTCGAGCCCCGACCTCTACACCCATGCCGACTTTCTGGTGGTGGGCGAGGCCGAGAGCGTCATCGACGACTTCATCGCCGCCTGGCGCGACGGCGTGGAGCGGGCCCGCTTCGACGCCGAGAAGTTCAAGGCCGACGTCACGCGCTCGCCCATCCCGCGCTTCGAGCTTCTCGACCGCAAGAAATATCTCCAGATGACGGTGCAGTATTCCCGCGGCTGCCCGTTCACCTGCGAGTTCTGCGACATCATCGAGCTGTTCGGCCGTCGCCCGCGCACCAAGACCAACGAGCAGATGCTCGCCGAGCTCGACGCCATCCATGCGCTGGGCTACCGCGGCCACGTCAACTTCGTCGACGACAACCTCATCGGCAACAAGAAGGCGGTCAAGCAGTTCCTGCCGGAGCTGATCCGCTGGCAGGAAGAGCGCAACTATCCGTTCGACTTCTCGACGGAGGCCTCGCTCAACCTGGCGGACGACCCGGATCTGATGGCGATGCTGTCGAAGGCGGGCTTCCTCGGCGTCTTCATCGGCATCGAGAGCCCTGACGACGCGGTGCTTACGGCCACGAAGAAGAAGCAGAACACGAAGCGTGACATCGCCGAGAGCGTCCACAAGGTCTACGCCCATGGCCTTTCCGTGCTCGCGGGCTTCATCGTCGGCTTCGACGAGGAGAAGGGTCCCGTCGGCGACGCCGTGACCGACCTCATCGAGGATGCTGCAATCCCCATCGCGATGATCGGCCTCCTCTACGCGCTGCCGGAGACGGAACTGTCGCGCCGCCTCGCGCGCGAGGGCCGCCTCTACCCGACGCCGACATTTGCCGAGACGATGGAGAGCGGCAGCGCCGACCAGTGCACGCAGGGACTCAACTTCGACACCCTGCGCCCGCGCGAGGAAATCCTGAACGACTTCCGAACCGTCGTCGCGCGCAGCTATTCGCTCGAGAGCTACCACCGCCGCGTGCGCAAGATGGCCGATCTCCTGCGCTTCGACCACGCGAATATCGACGTCTTCCGCTCCGGCTTCATGAAGAACGTTGCGTTCGTCATGCGCATCTCTTGGCACATGGGGATCGCCGCGAAGGAGGGGAAGCGCCTCTACTGGGGGACGATCCTTCACGCCCTGAGGCGCGATCCGCGCACGCTCGAGGCGGTCTTCCTGTCGCTCGCTGCCTACGCCCATACGGGGCCGTTCTCGCGCCACGTTCTCGCCGCCATCGACAGGCGCATCGCCGAGGAACGGGAAAAGGCGCCCGAGCCCGAGGCGACGGTTCTCGTGGCGGCCCAGTAAGCGCGCGCGACGCGCGCGACGAGGAGAGGGGCGGCGACGCGGAGCGCCGACGGCCCCCCCTTCATCCTAAGGCCGGACGCGATCTGTCTGCGGCTGGTTCGCCTCTGTCGTGCTCCCGGGACCCGTGCCGGAGCGGGTCACACCGGCCTCGAGCTCCCCGATGCGTCGCTCCATCTCCATCAGACGGCGGTCGTAGTCGGCCATCCGCTCGTCGTAGTCCACGAAGCGCGCGTCGAAATCGGCCCGCAGGCGGTCCGTCGCGGGCTGATTGGCGTCCATGTCCGGCGCACGATCGACGCCGTTGCCCTGCTGTGCGGCCGCGCCGGTGGCCAGAAGCGCGACGGCGCTGGCGGCGATCATCTGACGGAACATCGTCATCCCTCCGTATTCGGGTTTCGGGAGGGCAAGAGAGGCAAGCGGAAAAGGTTCCGGCTTCAAGGCATCCAGATCGGCTTCTTCCGGACCGGAGCCTGTCGGTTCAATTGGCCAGTCCGTACTGTCTCGCCTTGTTGCGCAGGAACGGGAGGCCGTCCCGCAGGACTTCCTCGGCGCTCTCCGCCACCGGCCGCCACACCGAAAGCGCCGACGCGATCTGCGGCGGCAGGTTGATGAAGCTCTCCATCGCCATGTCGCCGGAGAAGCCTGTCGCGGCGAGGGTGGCGAAGATCTCGTCCCAGTCGCACGTCCCGGCTCCGGGGACGCCGCGGTCCGACTCGGAAAGATGAATGTATTTCAGATGGTTCGCGCAGGCGATGATGCCGTTCCCGGCACCCTTCTCCTCGATGTTCATGTGGTAGGTGTCGAGGTGGGCGAAGAGGTTCGGCGCCCCCACCCGCTCGATCATCCCGGCAAGGTCGACGCCGCGGTTGAGGATGTGGTTCTCGTAGCGGTTGACGGCCTCGATGCCGAACCCGAGACCGTGGCCCCGTGCGTGGGCGGCGGCCGCCTCGAGGGCGCGTGCGATGTTGTCGAGCTCCCCGACGGTGGGTGGGGCGCCCGTGCGTTCGCCGATGCCGCCGAAGGTGACGCCCGTGAGCGCCCATGCGCCGCACGCCGCCGTCACGTCGAGGGCGTGCTTCAGGAAGGCGATCGCCGCGTCGGGATCGCGGCTCGCCCAGGCGCGCTCGGGCAGGCCCAGCGAGCAGATGGCGCGGATGCCGCTCCTTTCGACGAGCGCGCGGGTGTGGGGCGCGTCGGCGGCTGAGGGGTCGAGGAGCGGAATCTCGATGAAGTCGAGGCCGAAGCGGACCGCCTCTGAGACGGACAGCTCCGCCGCCTCCCGCGTCCAGTTCATCGACCAGAGGCTCGTGTGGACGCCGAAGCCTCCCATGGGCGTGTCTCCCGTGCGTTTCTGATGCGCCCGCCGGACGGCGGGTCGGGTGGTGCGCACGGCGTGGTGCGGCACGACACTGCTTTGGGCGATCAGCGGGTCGGGGTCCAGCCCCCTGCAGATCCCGTCGGCGGCGGCGAGGGCCGTGCCGAAGCCCGCCCTCCGCGGCGCGCCCCGTGCCGACATCGGCCCGGCCGCGCTCAGCGCCGCGGGCGCAATCGACGGGCCGGAAGCCTCGGGGCGAAGTCCGCCGTGACCGGGCGCGTCCAGCCCGGCCCTTTCCGCGTTCCCCGGCGAGCGCTTCGTCCGCTGCCGCGCGATGCCGGGGCGACCTCGGCCTCGCGCGGTGAGCCGGCGAAACGTCGGCGCGTCACGTCACGAAGGCGCGGATCGTGTAGGCGACCACGGTCACCGTCGTCACCCCCGCGAGCCACAGCGCCACGAACCACAGGAGCTTGCGGGTCATCAGTGATATCCCTCGTCCGGGTCGAGCTTCCCGCGAAACACCCAGTAGGCAAGGCCGGTATAGACGAGGATGATCGGGATCATGACGACGGCGCCGACGAACATG
>Ga0076929_100442_pt1 | contig 38550 bp, 38 predicted proteins | sample HotLakConUCCSL28_FD_87104 | JGI IMG/M metagenome (GOLD analysis project Ga0076929, IMG submission 87104) | Hypersaline microbial mat communities from Hot Lake, Washington, USA - Hot Lake Consortium UCC-SL28 (version 3) (version 3) | ecosystem: Environmental > Aquatic > Thermal springs > Hot...
CGGAACGCCTTTCCGCCGGTGCTGTCCGGCGGCGAGAAGCAGCGCGTCGCCATCGCCCGCGCGCTCATCACGCAGCCCGACGTCCTCCTCGCCGACGAGCCGACGGGGAACGTCGACCCGCCGATGGCAAAGCGCCTCATGCGTCTCTTCATGGAGCTGAACCGCATCGGGACCGCGGTGGTCATCGCCACCCACGACATCGCGCTGATGGACGAGGTGGACGCGCGCCGCCTCATCCTGTTCGACGGCCGGCTGGAGACGTCGGAGTGATGGACAGGACCGGCGAGCCGCCGGGCTGGCGCGATCGGGAGGCGGAGCGCGACGCGCCGCGCCGGCCGGACCCGCCGGCGCCGTCGCCGGGGCGGCCCGCGCTGCGCCCTGGCGACGGGAGCCTCCCGCGCGGGGCGGCCCGGGAGACGCCCCCGCCGGAGCCGCGGCCCGTTCCGGCGGCGGGGGCGCCCGGCGCCGTTGCGGCGCCCGGCGGCGGGCGCGGGGGCGATCGGCCAGAGCCGCAGGATGGGCGGGAGCGTGGACCCTCGCCTTCCGCCGGAAAGCCCGGCCAGGCGGCGCGCGATGAGGCGCCGCAGCGGCCGGCCGGCCCGATTTCACGCTCCCGCGTGACTGCGGCGCCCTCGAGGCCCGTTCCTGTCGCACCGAGGATCGCCGCGGCGCCGCCGCCGGAGCGGCGCGGCGCCGTCGCCGGGCCGGCGGAGGATGCGCGGCGTCAGCCCCGTGACGGCGCGCCCGCAGCCGGACAGGGCCGCACCCGTGCGGATGCCGAGGGAGACGGTGAGGCCGGCTGGGGCCGCGCCGAGAACGCCACCTGGCGCACGCGGGGCGGCGCGTCGGCCCGCCCGAGCGATCAGGGGGAGGGTCGGAGCGCACGGGAATCCTGGCGCGGGCGGCTAGGTCTCGGCCGCGACGATCCGCCCGAGGGCGCTGCCGGGAAGGAATTCGCCGGGAAGGAATTCGCCGGGGAGGGGGAGGCGCCCCGTCGTCCCCGGCGCATGCCGCTCGCCGGCGGCGAGGAGCCCGGTGTGCGCACCGTCCCGCGGGAGGATCGCTTCAGCCGCCGCCGCGAGCTGCGCCGCGTCGTGCGGGGACGGCGCGCCGTCCTGCCGAGCCGCCAGCCCGGTGAGGACGACGAGGAGGAGGGCGAGGCTCCCGCCGGGCCTCTGGCCGACGCGCCAGCCGGACCCGCTGCCGCAACGCCTCCCGCCGCCGACGAGCCGCCTGCCGAGCCCCGCGCTCCGCCGCCCGCCGGTCGGGCGGCCGATCCTCTCGAGGAGCCTTCCCCCGAGCCGCCGGTGCCGACGGCGGCGGGCCTTCCTGAGGCGGAGGTCGCGGCGCCCCCCATCGACCGTCTCGAGGCGCCGGCGGCGCCGGAGCGGCGCGACGCTTCGCGTCAGTCGCGTCCGGCAGGGCGGAAGGCGCCCGTCGAAGCAGCGCCGCCTCCGGAGGGAACCGCCGAGGAGGGGCCGCTCGTCTCGCCCGACACGGTGGCGGCGCGCGGCCTCGCGGTGGTGGTCGCCATCATGACGTTCCTGTCTGCGGTCCTGACGGGCGGCGCCGTTCTCGTGGACAGGGCGGCGGACGCCTGGAGCGTCGCCGTCCTCGACGAGATCAGCGTGAGCGTCCTGCCGCGCGACGGCGACCCTGTGGAGCCGAGGCTCGAGGCGGTGGCGCGGGCGCTCCGCGCGACCGAGGGGCTGTCCGCCGTCCGCGTCGTCCCGCAGACGGAATCGGACGCGCTCCTCGAGCCCTGGCTCGGCACGGACGTCGACCTCTCCATCCTGCCGGTCCCGCGCCTCGTGACGGCCGAGCGGACGGGCCCCCTCGACGTCGACGCGCTCCAGTTGCGCCTCGCCGCCATCTCCGGCGCCACGCTCGACGACCACGAGGGATGGAGCCGCAGGCTCTCCGAGATGGCCGCCACGGTGGCGGCGGGGGCGATCGCCGCGCTCCTCCTCATGCTCCTCGCGACGGCGCTCGCCATCGTGTTCGCGACCCGCGCCACCATTGCTGCCAACGCGGCGACCGTTGAGGTTCTCACCATCCTCGGCGCCGAGGAGCGGTACATCGTGCGCGTGTTTCGCAGGCGCTTCCTCGCGACGGGGCTCAGGGGGGCGGCGGCGGGGCTCGGCGTCGCGGTCCTCCTCTTCGCGAGCCTCGAGGTGTGGGCGGCGCTGTCGCCGCAGGCGGCGTCCGCGCAGGCGCGGGCCCTGTTCGGCGATCCGTCCATCGGCCTCTTCGGCTACGGCGCGCTCGCCGCCGTGGGGCTCGCGGTGGCGGCGCTCGTCGCCGTCACGTCGAGCCTCGCCGTGCGCCGCCACCTCGACAGGCTGACCCCCTGATGCAGACGACACACCGAGAAAGGACCCGCTCCACCCGCAAGGCCGCGCGGGCCATCGACAGGGGACCGCGCCGGCCAGGTGCCGAACACGCCCTCGCCCTCGTGCGAACCGCCGTCTACTCGGTGGTCGCGACCGCCTGGTTCATCGCCGTCACGCTCTTCTCGGCATGGACCCTGCTCCTGCCGGGAGAGCGGGTGCGGCTGGCGCTCTCGCTCTGGGCGCGCTCGGATCTCTGGCTCCTTCGCGTCATCGCGGGGCAGCGCTACGAGGTGCGCGGGCTCGAGAACGTCCCGCCCGGTGCGGCGCTGATCGCCTCCAAGCATCAGGCGGAGTGGGAGACGCAGGCGCTTCCCGCGATCCTGCCGCGGAGCGTCATCATCCTGAAGAAGGAGCTTCTGCGGATCCCGCTCTACGGGCAGTACGCGCGCCACTTCGGGATGATCCCCGTGGACCGGTCCGCGGGCGCCGCCGCGCTGAAGCCTCTCGCCGAGCATGCGAGGGCGGCGATGGCGCGCGGCGCCCAGCTCGTCATCTTCCCGGAGGGGACGCGGCGGCCGGTGGGTGCGCCGCCGGACTACAAGCCCGGCGCGATCTTCCTCTACGAGCGGCTCGGCGTGCCGATGGTGCCGGTGGCCCTCAACTCGGGCGTCTTCTGGCCGCGGCGCCGCTTCGTGCGCTATCCGGGCACCGTCGTCGTGTCCTTCCTGCCGGCGATCGAGCCGGGCCTGCCGCGCGCCGAGGCCAAGCGGCGGCTGGTGGCGGCCGTCGAGGGCGAGACCGCCCGCCTCGTCGCCGAGGCCGATCCGGCGCTCGCCTACGCGCCCTCCCCCTCGAGCTGACGCAGGCGGGCAGCGAGCGTATGGAGGCGCGGATCGGCGACGCCGCACTCGGTCAGGTGATCGGCCGTGGAGATCACGTAGTCCTCGTTCCGCCCGGACCTGCCGACGGCGCCGCGCACCCGCGCGAGCGTCTCGTCGAGGGACAGGCGCCCCGCGTACTGGCGGTGCGACCGGTCGACCACGTAGACGAGGGCGTCGACCACGCGGCCGTCGTCGAAGGTGGCCGGCACATGGCGCTCCACGTAGACGTCGGTGACGAGCTCGCGCTCGCGCAGGTAGTCGATCACCTCCGCCCGTCTCTCCGCCGCGACGCGAAAGACGACGCCCCGGCAGGCGCCTCCGCGATCGAGCCCGAGCACGAGGCCGGGGCGCGCCTCGGTGCCGCGGTGCACGAAGCTGAGGACGCACAGCCGGCGGTGGCGTCCCCGGATCGTGGCGAGGCTGCGCTCCTCGAAGGGAAATCCCGGTCGCCACATGAGCGAGCCGTAGCCGAAGACGTACAGTGACATCAGTTCGCACCCGGCAGCACAAGGGCACTGCGAGCCACCATGTGTCGGTTTCGGGTGCTAGGGTGTGCGCCGCTCACGGATGAAGCGCGACGGCCCACCCGAGGGCCGAGCCGCCGGCCGAGGCTGGACGTCGGTGGTCGGAAGGATGCGCCCCCCGGCCGGGTGCGGTGCGATGTTGGACGCGCGTTTCGGGAAAAGGTCATGGCGATGAAGTCGGGTGCGTTGCGGTTCAAGATTCTCTTGGCGTTCGCGCTGGCGGTCGTCGTGGGCTGGTCGGTCCTGTGGTTCGTGGGGGCGACCATCGTGGACCGGCAGATCCACAAGGCACAGATGGCCGCCGAGGGCGCCGGTGCCGTCGCCGAGTGCGTGAACCGCAGCGTGACGGGCTTTCCCTTCCGCATCGAGGTGCGTTGCGGCGACGGGACGCACGCCGCAGGCGAGGGCGGGGCCGTGACCGTGGGCGGCGCGACGGTCGCGGCGCTCGTGTACGACCCCGACCGCGTCATCGCCGAGGTGGCGAGCCCGCTGGTGATCACGTCCTCCACGGGGCAGGAGGTTCGGGCGCAGTGGCGGCTCGCGCAGGCGAGCGCCCGCCTCGACTTCGATGCCCGGACGCTCGAGCGCTTCGACGCGCAGGTGAAGGAGGCGACCATCTCCGTGGGGAGCCATCCTCCGGTCGTCGTCGGCGAGGTCGGCGCGCATCTTCGTCGCGATCCGGCGTCTCCGGCCGACCTCGGCCTCGCCGTCCGCTTCCAGGACATCGTTCCGGTGGCGGGAGGCGAGCCTGTGACGCTGGCGCTGCGCGGGCGGCTCGGCGAGGGGGCGTCGCTGCTCGCGGGGAGCCCCGAGGCGATCTTCGTGGCGCTCGCGACGGGCGGCGTGCCGTTCATCGTGGAGGCTGCGAGCCTCGAGAGCGGGGACATGGTGGTGGAGGCGAGCGGCGAGCTCCGGCTCGGGTCGGACGGGTTCGTGAACGGGGCGATCGATCTCGCCGTCGCGGGGGCCGACGAGACGCTGCCCTATCTCGACAGGATGACACCGGGCGCCTCCGAGACGGTGCGGCAGATCATCGGCAGCGTCCTCGCCTTCGCGCCGGAGACGACAGTGCGGGAGAGGACCGGCAAGAAGCTTTTCCTCGTGGTCGACGACGGCCGTGTGAAGGCGGGGATCGTGCCTCTGTTCACGGTTCCGCGGGTCACCGCCGCGCAGCGCTGAGGGGCGGCGCGTCCGGATCGGCGGAGGCGCTGGTGCGGGGACGGCCGAAGTCGGGCGCCGCGGTGTCCTGCCCGGCCTCGACGATGCCTGCGCGGATCGCCCGGGTGCGCTCGAAGATCTCGTAGAGCGATTCGCCCTCGCCCCAGCGGATGGCGCGCTGGAGGATCAGAAGGTCCTCCACGAAGCGGCCGAGCATCTCGAGGACGGCTTCCCTGTTGTTGAGGAAGACGTCCCGCCACATGGTGGGATCCGAGGCCGCGATGCGGGTGAAGTCGCGAAATCCGCCGGCGGAGAACTTGATCACCTCGGCCTGCGTCACGGTCTCGAGGTCGTCGGCTGTGCGCACGATGTTGTAGGCGATGAGGTGCGGCAGGTGCGAGGTGATGGCGAGGACGAGGTCGTGGCGCCTCGGGTCCATCACCTCGATCTCGGAGCCGAAGGCGCGCCACATGTCCGCCACCTTCCCGAGCGCCTCCTCGTCCGTCCCCTCGCCGGGTGTGAGGATGCACCAGCGCCGCTCGAAGAGGGAGGCGTAGCCCGCGCGGGGGCCGGAGTGCTCCGAGCCTGCGATGGGGTGGCCCGGCACGAAGCGCCCCGCGGGGACGATCCCCGAGAGCGCCTCGATGACGGCCCCCTTCACCGAGCCGACGTCGGTGACGACGGCGCCCGGCGCGAGTGCCGGCGCGATGGCGCGCGCCGTCTCCTTCATGGCGCCGACGGGGACGCACAGGATCACCATGTCCGCGCCCGCCACCGCCTTCGCCGCGGCGTTGTGGAAGCTGGTGCCGAGGCCGAGCTCTGCCGCGACGCGCAGCGCGTCGCCGTTCCTGTCGGCGATGGCGATCGGCCCCTCGAAGCCGTTGGCGCGGAGCGCGAGCGCGATCGACGAGCCGATGAGACCGATGCCGACGATGGCGACGCGCTCGAAGCGGAACGCCTCAGCCACGGGCGAGGTGGTCCCTGTAGGCGGAAAGCGCCGCGACGAGCGCCTCGTTGGCGTCGTCGTCGCCGATGGTGACGCGCAGCATCTGCGGCAGGCCGTAGCTCGTCATGCGCCGCACGACGACGCCGCGATCGCCGAGGAAGTCGTCCGCCGCGGTGGCGTCCGCGCCGGGGACGGCGGCGAAGTCCACGAGGACGAAGTTGCCCACCGACGGGGGGACGCGGAAGCCGAGCGCCTCGATGCGGGGCGGAAGGTCGGCGAGCCAGCGGGTGTTGTGCTCCACGGCGCGCTCCACGTGGGCGCGGTCGGCGATGGCGGCGGCGCCGGCGGCGATCGCCGGCGCGTTGACGTTGAAGGGTCCGCGCACCCGGTGGAGCGCGTCGATGACGGCGGGCGGCGCGTAGGCCCAGCCGAGGCGGAGCGCCGCCAGGCCGTGGATCTTGGAGAAGGTGCGCGTCATGATCGTGTCGTCGCGCGTGGCGACGAGCTCGATACCGCTCTCGTAGTCGTTGCGCCGCACGTATTCGGCATAGGCCGCGTCGATCACGAGGAGGACGCTGCCGGGAAGCCCCTCGCGCAGGCGCCTCACCTCCTGCACCGGGAGGTAGGAGCCCGTCGGGTTGTTGGGATTGGCGAGAAAGACGACGCGGGTCCTCTCCGTGACGGCGGCGAGGATGCGGTCGACGTCGGCGGCAAGGTCGGTCTCGGGCGCCACGACGGGGGTGGCGCCCGCGGCGAGCGTGACGATGCGGTAGACGAGGAAGCCGTGCTCGGTGAAGATCGCCTCATCGCCCGGCCTCAGGTAGGCGTTCGCGACCATGGCGAGGATCTCGTCAGACCCGTTGCCGCAGATGATCCGCTCGGCAGAGAGGCCGTAGGTTGCCGCGATCGCCTCCCGCAGGAGGGTGGCGCCGCCGTCGGGGTAGCGCTCGAGGGAGGTGGCTGCGGCGAGGAAGGCCTCGCGGGCGGCCGGCGAGGCGCCGAGCGGGTTCTCGTTGGAGGACAGCTTGTGCTGCCGGCCGGCGGCGCCGCTCTTCGAGCGGCCCGGGACGTAGGGCGCGATCTTGAGGACCGAGGGGCGCGGCTCCGGCGCGAGGGTCGTGGCGGTCATGGTGTGCGTTCCGCGACGGGAATGGTGACTGGGAAGGGGTGGTAGCGGCCGACGACGTCGTCCTCGGGGCCGATGTCGGCGGCGGAGACCTCGACCGGCGCGGCCTCGTCCCTCGCGACGAGGGCGAGGGGGCCTGTGCCGCGGGTGACGCCCTCGCCGCCGATGGCGAGCGCCGTGCCGCCGTCCGCGAGGGGGAGGCGGGCGATCACGTGGGCGGTGCCCCGGTCGCGCCACCAGGGCTCGGCCGTGGCCGCGTCGATGACAGCGACATCGCCGGGGGAGGCTGCAAGGGCTGCGACGGCCTCGCCGGCGCGATCGTGCAGCCGCGCCGGGACGGGGCCGTAGAGGAAGCGGGCGGCCTCGACGGCGCCGGCGATGTGGATCGTCATCGGCCGCTGCGCCGCGCAGGCCGCCGACACGATGACGCGCCACAGGTGGACGAGCGTCTCGCGGGGCATCGCGCCTGTGTGGTGGGAGAGGCGGTTCTCGATGACGGCGGCCTCGCGCGCGGGGCGGATGACCGTCTCGCCGGGGCCCTTCGCGGCGGCGATGTCGGCGACGATCTCGAACCGCTCGCGCACGAGGCGGTGGATGCCCGCGTCCACCGCGTCGAGGCGCGCGCGGAGGGTGGCGAGCTGATCCTGCGTCTGGTCTTCGGGGAGAGACACCATACCGGCCATGAGTGTGCGCGAGGTGCGTGGATAGACGCTAGGCCCTCGCGACGCAAAGAAAACATTGACCCGCCTCGCGCGCGGGCCTAAGGACCCGGCCCGCGGCGCATGGCGCGGCCGGGAACAAGATCCGGGAGGACCTCGCCGGACGCCCGGCCGCCGCCCCGTCCCGTGCCGGGAAGATCCGGCGGCGGGTGCTGCGCCGGCGGAGGAAACACATGAGATCCCTGGCGACGATCCGGGTGGCGGCGCTCGCCTTGCCGCTCATGACGAGCCTTGCCCTGTCGGCTGGCGGGGCGGAGGCCGGGACCGCGACGCCCGACGGGCCGGCGGTGGACGCGGCGCTCCTCGAGCGGGGCCGCTATCTCGTGGAGGGGCCGGCAGCCTGCGGCAACTGCCACACGCCGCAGACCCCGGCGGGGCCCGACATGGCGCGCAACCTCTCCGGCCAGCTCGTGGAGGAGACGCCGCAATTCACCGCCTACGCGCCGAACATCACCCCTGCGAGCCGCATCGCCGGCTGGTCGGACGAGGCGCTGGTGCGCGCGATCCGCGAGGGGGTGCGGCCCGACGGCAGCGTCATGGGTCCGCCGATGCCGTTCGAGCTCTACAGGCACCTGTCGGACGAGGACGTGGCGGCCATCGTCGCCTATCTGCGCAGCGTGCCGCCTGTGGAGGCGGAGTTCGTGGCCTCGCAGTACCGCATCCCGCTGCCGCCCTCCTACGGGCCGCCGGTGACGAGCGTGCCGCCGGTGGAGCCGGGCGTGACGGTGGAGTACGGCGCCTATCTCGCCGGCCCCGTCGCCCACTGCACCGCGTGCCACACCACCTTCGGGCCGACCGGTCCCATGTACGCCACCCACCTCGGCCGGGGCGGCAACACCTTCAAGGGTCCCTGGGGCGTCTCGGTCGCGCCCAACATCACGAGCCACGAGGACGGGCTCGCGGGCCATTCGGACGAGGAGCTCGGGCGCATGATCTCGGCCGGCGTGCGACCCGACGGCTCGCGCATGGTCCCGCCCATGGGCTATCACTACTACGCGGCGATCACCGACGACGACCTCGCCGCCATAGTCCTCTACCTGCGCAGCCTGCCGCCGCTGCCCGACTGATCAGGCATCCGGCGCCGGCGCCGGGAAAGCCCGCGCGGCGCCCTGGGGAGTTCACGGGCGACCGATCGACGATCTGGCGCGCCGGGGTGTTTGCGGGCCGATGACATCGCCGCCCCGCGTCGGGATGTCGTGCGCGAAGTGAGGGGGAAGGCGGCCGGCGGACGGGGCTGGCTTGCCGCGGAGCGGTGCTCTTGCGTCCGCGGCCCGTTCGCCTCAGAACGGCGGGCCACGGCGCGAGCGGGCCAGGCGCGTGCGGGTCGGGGCGCGTGCGGGTCGGGGTGCTGGCGGCCGCCGGCGGAAGCGTCGCGGCGGCCGGGGCGTCCGTGTGGCCGAGGGGCAGGTGGATCATGTCAGAGTTCGTGGCCGGCGAGGTGCCGGAGGAGGTTCCCCCCGCCGACGACGACCGCGAGATGCGGCGGCGGTGCGAGGTCGACAACCCGTCGAGCGCGCTCATGCGCTTTCGCGAGCCGCTCCCCCTCGTCTCGGGCCAGTCGCTCGCAGAATGGCAGATCGCCTACCAGACCTACGGAACGCTGAACGCGGAGCGCAGCAACGCCGTCCTCGTCTGCCACGCGCTGACGGGCGACCAGCACGCGGCGAACCGCCATCCGGTCACCGGGCGGCGCGGCTGGTGGGACATCATGATCGGTCCCGGCAAGCCCATCGACACCGACCGCTTCTTCGTCATCTGCGCAAACGTCCTCGGCGGCTGCTCGGGGACGACGGGGCCCGCCTCGCTCCATCCGCGCAACGGCAGGCCCTACGGCCTCTCGATGCCCGTGGTGACGATCCGCGACATGGTGCGCGCTCAGGCGCGGCTCGTGGACCATCTCGGCATCGACACCCTCTTCGCCGTCGTCGGCGGCTCCATGGGGGGCATGCAGGTGATCGAGTGGGGCGTCTCCCACAAGGAGCGCGTGTTCGCCGCCGTCCCCATCGCGGCCGGCGTGCGCCACTCCCCGCAGAACATCGGCTTTCACGAGGTGGGGCGGCAGGCGATCATGGCCGATCCCGACTGGCGGGGCGGGCGCTATCTCGACCACGGCGTGCGGCCCAAGAAGGGCCTGTCCGTCGCGCGCATGGCCGCGCACATCACCTACGTGTCGGAGGCGGCGCTCCACAGGAAGTTCGGCCGCGCCCTTCAGGACAGGGAGATGGTGACCTACGGCTTCGACGCCGATTTCCAGATCGAGAGCTACCTGCGCCACCAGGGCTCCACCTTCGTCGACCGCTTCGACGCCAACGCCTACCTCTACCTCACGCGCGCGATGGACTATTTCGACATCGCTGCCGACCACGGCGGGCGCGTCGCCCACGCCTTCCAGGGATCGGAGACGCGCTGGTGCGTCGTCTCCTTCACGTCGGACTGGCTGTTCCCGACGGAGGAGAGCCGCATCATCGTGCGCGCGCTGAACGCGGCCGGCGCGCAGGTCTCCTTCGTGGAGATCGAATCGGACAAGGGGCACGACGCCTTCCTTCTCGACGAGCCGGAGTTTCACCGGGCGGTGCGCGGCTTCCTCACCGGGGCGGCGCGGGCGCGCGGGATCGCGGGTCCTGGAACATCGGCGGGAGCATCGGCGGGAGCGTCGGCGTGAGCGTGGTCGCGGAGAAGCCCGTCCTCGGCACGGAGATCGGCCGGCCGGTGCGCCGCCGCGTCGACTTCGACGTGGTGCGCGAGCTCGTGGCGCCGGGAAGCCGCATTCTTGACGTCGGCTGCGGTGACGGTGCGCTCATGGCGCTCCTTGAGGCGACCCACGGGGTGCGCGCGTCCGGCATCGAGCTCAGCCAGGGGGGGGTGAACGAGGCGGTCGCCCTCGGCCTCTCGGTGATCCAGGGCGACGCGGACGAGGATCTCTCGGACTATCCCGACCGCGCGTTCGACTACGTGATCCTGTCGCAGACGCTCCAGGCGACGCGGGACCCGCGGGCGGTCCTCGAGAACCTGCTGCGCATCGGGGAGCGCTGCGTGGTCTCCTTCCCGAACTTCGGGTTCTGGAAGATGCGTCTCCAGCTTCTCGCGCAGGGGCGCATGCCGCGGACCGGGCTGCTTCCCGACCCCTGGTGGGCGACGAAGAACATCCACTTCTGCACGATCCGCGACTTCGTGGAGCTGTGCGAGGAGATGGGCGTCGAGGTGGAGCGCGCGATCGCGCTCAACACCTGGGGGCAGCGCATCCCCTTCACCGCGCCGTGGTGGTTCTGGAACCTCTTCGGCGAGCAGGCGGTCTTCCTGCTGCGCCGCTGACGCTCAGGCGGCCTTCCGGCAGCCGGGCCGCTCGTCGCGGCGGCGCGCCCAGGCTGCCGGCCGGCGCGCGGGCGCAAGGGCCGGCGCGAAGATCTTCAGCCCGCGCGGCTCCTTCACCGGGAGGCCGCGCACGAGGGTCTTTTCCGCCTCCACCACGAGGAGGCCGGCAAGGCCGGGCGTGAACTTGCGGCCGAGCCGTTCCCAGGCGGCCGCCGAGCCGAGGACGAAGCGGCGGCGCGTGGGCGGCACGAAGAGGACGCGGCGCACCGTGGTGGGCTCGAGCCAGGCGCTCTCGAGGAGCTGGCAGAGCTGGAAGCGCGAGTAGGGACGCCCGAGGCCCATCGGCGTGTGGTCCGCCCGCGCCCAGGGACCCGTGCGGCAGGGGACGATCACGACGATGCGCCCGGACGGCACCAGCGTGCGCCAGGCCTCGCGCAGGACGCCGAAGGGGTCGCGCGCCGATTCGAGGACGTGGACGAGGAGGAGCCGATCCACGCAGTTGTCGGGGAGGGGAAGGTCGTCCTCGTAGGTCAGCGCCGAGACGTTCGGCCCCTCCAGGGGCCACGAGAAGCATCCGCCGGCCGCCGGCATCAGCGCGAGGACACGCTCCGCCTCGTGGAGGTAGGGGCGCAGGAAGGGCGTCACATGGCCGAGGCCGACGAGGCGGTCCCCGCGGGCGTTCGGCCAGATCGAGCGGATCTCGGCGGACACGATCTGCCGTGCGATCCGCCCGAGCGGCGTCTTGTAGAAGGCGCGCAGCTCCGTCACGTCGAGGTGCATGGGCGCTGTCCGATCCTCTTCGTTCGACCCCTCAATAGCATGGCGAGGCGATAGCTCCACAGGGCGCCGTCCGCCGCTGCGTGACGGGCGGAGGGACCCGTGCTACGAGCGCTGCGGTGCGCCGACCGCTGCGGCGTGCCGAACCGGGAGAAGGGCCCGCGCCGGCCCCGTCGCAAGGAGAGCGCCATGGCCGAGATCCGCCTCGTCCCCTGCCTGTCGGACAACTATGCCGTCCTCGTCCACGAGGGTGACGAGACCGTCCTCGTCGACGCCCCGGAGGCGGGGCCGATCCGCTCGGCCCTCGCGGACACAGGCTGGCGGCTGACGACGGTCCTCGTCACGCACCACCACACCGACCACGTGCAGGCCATCGCCGACGTGAAGGGCGATGCGAAGGTGATCGGCCCCAGGGGGGAGGCCGACAGGATCGCCGGCCTCGACGGGACACTGTCGGACGGCGAGGAGGTGCTGATCGGCCCGTTCCGCGTGCGCTGCATCGAGACTCCGGGCCACACCTCCGGCCCGCTCTCGTACCATTTCCCCGACCAGAAGGTGGCCTTCACGGCGGACACGCTGTTCGCGATGGGCTGCGGCCGTCTCTTCGAGGGGGACGCTGCGACCATGTGGTCCTCCTTCAGGAAGCTGCGCGACGCCCTGCCCGACGAGACCGAGATCTACTGCGGCCACGAGTACACCCTGACGAACGCGCGCTACGCCCACGAGACGCTGCCGGACGACCCCGCCATCGCCGAGCGGCTGAAGGTGGTGGAGGCGGCGCGCGGGCGGGGCGAGCCGACAGTGCCCACCACCATGGCGGCCGAGAAGGCGACGAACCCGTTCATGCGGGCGGACGATCCGTCCGTCGCGGCGGCGCTCGGGATGGCGGGCGCGGACCCCGTGGAGGTCTTCGCCCGCCTGCGCAAGGGGCGGGACCAGTTTTGAGGGAGGATCTCGGGGTCGAGGAGATCGTCCGCATCCTGCGGATGGCGCCCCATCCCGAGGGCGGCTTCTACGTCGAGACATTTCGCGACGCGCCTGACGGGGGGCGCGGGCACTCCACGGCCATCTACTATCTCCTCGGCGCGGGGGACTGCTCCGCCTGGCACCGCGTGACCGACGCGGCGGAGGTCTGGCACCACTACGCCGGCGCGCCGCTCGCTCTCACCGTCTCGCCCGACGGCCACGACGCGACGGCCTACCGCCTCGGGACCAACCTTGCCGCCGGGGAGAGGCCGCAGGTGGTGGTTCCGGCGGGCCACTGGCAGACCGCCGAATCCCTCGGGGCGTGGACGCTGGTCGGCTGCACCGTGGCGCCCGGGTTCGCGTTCGCCTCCTTCGAGATGGCGCCGCCCGACTGGCGCCCGGTTCCCCGCCCCCGGCGCGGCTGACCGTTGAAGAGGCGCCGCGCCGCACCTAGCTGCGGTGCGGCCCGCCCTGCGCGCGCCGTCCTGTGCCGCGTTCGTGCCCCTCCGGCGCGCTTTCCCGTCCATGTTCCTTCTCAGGGGGCCTCCCGCCGCACCAGGATTGCTGCACATGACCCTTGCCATCGAGCTCGTCGGCGGGTTCCTCGGCCTTCTCGTCGGCGGCGAGCTTCTCGTGAGGGGCGCGTCGGGCGTGGCGCGCCGCCTCGGGCTCTCCGCGCTCGTGGTCGGCGTGGTGATCGTCGGGTTCGGAACGTCGACGCCCGAGCTCGTCACCTCCGTCGAGGCGGCGCTCGCGGGGGCGCCGGGCATCGCCGTCGGCAACATCGTCGGCTCGAACATCGCGAACATCCTCCTGATCCTCGGCCTCGCTGCGGCGCTCTGCCCGTTCGTGACGTCGGCGAAGTCGGTGATCAGGGACGGGTCCATCGTGATCGCGACCGCTGTCGCCTTTGCGCTCGCCGCCTGGACGGGGACCATCGAGCGCTGGGTCGGCGCCCTCTTCGTGGTGGCCCTCGTCGCCTACATGGCCTTCGCGCTGCGCTCGGACGGCGGGCAGGCGGTGAGCGAGGACGCGCCGGGCGAGGGAGCGACGCCGCTCCGGCTCTCCGTGGTGTTCGTCCTCGTGGGTCTCGTCGTGATCGTCGTCGGCGCGCACTTCCTCGTCGAATCCGCGGTGGAGCTTGCGCGGATCTTCCTCGTGCCGGAGGAGGTGATCGGGCTGACGATGGTGGCCGTGGGCACGTCCCTTCCGGAGCTTGCGACGACCATCGTCGCGGCGATGCGGCGGCATTCGCAGATCGCCCTCGGCAACGTCCTCGGCTCCAACGTCTACAACACCATCGGCATCGGCGGGATCACGGCCCTCGTGGCGCCGATCCCCGTTTCGGCGACGATGATGACCATCGACATCCCCCTGATGCTCGCGATCTCGGTGCTGCTCATGGTGGTGGTGGCGACCGGCATGAGGGTGACGCGCTGGGAGGGTCTCGCGCTCCTCGGCCTCTACGTCGTCTACATGGCCTATCAGGCGAGCTTCGCCGGGACGGCGACACCGGCGTGAGGCGGGGCCGGCGGGAGGCGGGACGGGCGTGAGGGGGGCCGGGCGCCGCGAGGGAGCCCGGCCGCCGGACCTGTCAGACCATGTACTGGCCGCCGTTGATGGACATGGTGGCGCCTGTGATGAAGCCGGCGTCGTCCGATGCGAGGAAGGTGACGAGGGCGCCGATCTCCTCCGCCTTGCCGAGGCGGTGGACGGGGATGCCCGCGATGATCCCCTCCAGCACCTTCTCGGGCACAGCGGCGACCATGTCGGTGTCGATGTAGCCGGGGGCGACGCAGTTGACGGTGATCCCCTTGCGGGCGTTCTCCTGGGCGAGCGCCTTGGTGAAGCCGATGACGCCCGCCTTGGCGGCTGAGTAGTTCACCTGCCCCATCTGCCCCTTCTGCCCGTTGATGGACGAGATGTTGACGATGCGGCCGAAGTTCCGGTCGCGCATCCCGTTGATGAGGGGCCGCGTGACCGCGAAGAGGGACGACAGGTTCGTGCGGATGACGTCGTCCCACTGCTGCCAGCTCATCTTGTGGAAAGTGCCGTCGCGGGTGATGCCGGCGTTGTTGACCACGATGTCGATGGGGCCGACCGAGCTTTCGATCTCGGCGAGCGCGTGTTCGCACAGGGCGGCGTCGCCGACGTCGAACTTCCTCACCTCGATGCCGGTCTCGGCTCTGAAGGCGTTGGCCTTCTCGTCGTTGCCGGCGTAGTTGGCGACCACGGTGTGGCCGGCGTCCTTGAGCGCCTTGGAGATGGCGGCGCCGATCCCGCGCGTGCCGCCCGTCACCAGTGCGATGCGTGCCATGTCGTCTCTCTCCCTCGTGGCCCTTCGGGGCCTGTCCGGACGGTCGCGATCAGGGGGCGACCGGCGTTCCGTCCTGCGCCGGTCGCCCGTTTTCCGCCGCGTGGGGGCGCGTCAGCTGACCCGCTCGACGCACATGGCGACGCCCATGCCGCCGCCGATGCACAGCGTCGCGAGGCCCTTCTTCGCGTCGCGGCGCTTCATCTCGTGGAGCAGCGTCGTCAGCACGCGGTTGCCGGACGCGCCGATGGGGTGGCCGATGGCGATGGCGCCGCCGTTCACGTTCACGATCTCGTCCGGCCAGCCCATGTCCTTGTTCACCGCGCAGGCCTGGGCTGCGAAGGCCTCGTTCGCCTCCACGAGGTCGAGGTCCGACACCGACCAGCCGGCCTTCTCGAGCGCGCGGCGCGAGGCCGGGATCGGGCCGGTGCCCATCACCTTCGGATCGACGCCGGCGGTCGCCCAGGAGACGATCCTCGCGAGCGGCGCGATGCCGCGCTTCTGCGCATTCGCCAGCGTCATGAGGACCATCGCCGCCGCGCCGTCGTTGATGCCGGAGGCGTTGCCGGCGGTCACCGTGCCGTCCTTGTCGAAGGCGGGGCGCAGCCTGGCGACGCTGTCGAGGCTCGCGCCGTGGCGGATGTACTCGTCGTCCTCGACGACGCGCTCGCCCTTGCGCTCCTTCACCGTGACGGGAACGATCTCGTCCTTGAAGAGGCCCGCCTTCTGGGCGGCCTCGGCCTTGTTCTGGGAGGCGACGGCGAAGGCGTCCTGCTCCTCGCGGGTGATCTGCCACTCACGGGCGACGTTCTCGGCCGTGTTGCCCATGTGGTAGCCGTTGAAGTGGTCCCACAGGCCGTCCTTGATCATGGTGTCGACCATCTTGTAGTCGCCCATCTTGTGGCCGGCGCGAAGGTGCGCGCAGTGGGGGGAGAGGGTCATGTTCTCCTGCCCGCCCGCGACCACGACCTCGGCGTCGCCCGCCACGATCTGCTGCATGCCGAGGCCGACGGACCTGAGGCCCGAGCCGCACACCTGGTTGATCACGAAGGCGGTGCGCTCCTGCGGCACGCCGGCCATCATGGCGGCCTGGCGCGCCGGGTTCATTCCCGCGCCCGCCGTCAGGACGTGCCCCATGATGACCTCGTCCACCTCCTCGGCCGCGACGCCCGCGCGCTCGAGCGCCGCCCTGATGGCGACCGCGCCGAGGTCGGCGGCGGGGGTGGTGGCGAACGAGCCGTTGAACGAGCCGACGGGCGTGCGTGCCGCGCTCGCGATCACGACGGTGTCAGTGGCCATGAAAATCTCCTGGTGGATCCTGTTCGGAGGGCGCCCGCGAGGGCTGGCGTTTCGCGACGAATCAAGACCCGTGGGGCCGCCCAAGTCAATGCGTGGCGGCGCATCCGTGTTCGCAAATGCAGCAACTCGTCTGGCGCTGCACGAAATTTGGTCCTACGGTGCAGCGACGACACCCCGCGGGGTGGACCGGCCAGTCCGCGCCCGCCGCGGCGCCAGGCCGGGCCGATGTCGTGCGAGCGGAGAAGTCCTGCGTCGTTTCAGGGGACACGATGTCGGCCGACAAGCACAAGACAGTCATCAAGAAGTACGCGAACCGCCGCCTCTACCACACCGGCACCAGCGCCTACGTCACGCTGGACGACCTCGCCGAGATGGTGCGCCGCGGCGAGGACTTCGTGGTCCAGGATGCGCGCACGGGTGAGGACATCACCCGCGGCGTCCTCGCCCAGATCATCTTCGACGCGGAGAGCCGGGGGGGCGGGCTCTTGCCCATCGCGTTCCTGCGGCAGCTCATCACCTTCTACGGCGGGCACATGCAGACCCTGGTGCCCACCTACCTCGAGCACTCGCTCGCCTCGTTCGCCCGCGACCAGGAGAAGCTGAGGAAGCAGCTCAACGAGACGTGGGGCAAGGAGGCGTTCGACGTGGTGCAGGACCAGGTGCGCCGGAACATGGACATGTTCCAGCGTTCCATGCGCATGTTCCTGCCGTTTCCGGGAGAGGCCGAGCCCGCCAGCCAGAGCGCCGACCGCCTGGCGCGGGACGTCGCGGCGCTGAAGTCCGAGCTCGTGCGCATGCAGGAGAAGATCGACCGCCTGACGGGTCCCGACGGGCAGGAGCGCGGCGACGGGGCGGACGGTCCGGCCGATCCCGGCGAGGGCTCCGACCGGGAAGGGGGAGGGGGCGGAGGAGGAGGGGGCGGCGCGGCGGGCTGAAGCGCAGACGCGACGCCGCGGGCCATCGACAAATCGCACCGATGACGTAGTTTCGCTGCCATGAGAACCGATCGCCTTCGCGAGACACTGCGGCGCACGCCGCGCGAGCCCGCCGCCTGCGCCCTCGTCACGGGGGCCACGGGCGGCATCGGTGAGGCCTTCGCGCGGGAGCTTCCGCACGAGACCAGTCTCGTCCTCACCGGGCGGGACGGCGAGAAGCTCTCGGCGCTCAAGGAGGCGCTGGGACCCGAGCGGACCGAGACGGTCGTCGCCGACCTTTCGACGGAAGAGGGGATCGACGCCGTCGCCAACGCCGCGGACGGCGCGGGGGTCGACCTTCTCGTCAACAACGCGGGGCTCGGCGAGTACGGCGCCTTCCTCGACGAGAACTTCAACGCCCACCGCACCACGGTCCGCGTCAACGTCGAGGCCGTTCTTTCCCTGACGCACCGCCTCGTGCCGGGGATGATCGAGCGGGCCGACCTTTCGGGGCGGCGCGCTGGCCTCATCAACGTGTCGTCCTCGCTCGCCTTCTTCCCCGTTCCCACGTTCGCCACCTACGCGGCGTCGAAGGCCTTCATCCTGTCCTTCACCGAGAGCCTTTCGGCGGAGCTGACGGACCAGCCCATCGACGTCCTGTGCGCCTGTCCGGGCGCGGTGAAGACCGAGTTCGGCGCGCGCGCGGGCTACCGGCAGGGCTCCTTCCCGGGAGCGATGACGCCGGACAAGGTGGCGAAGGGTGCCCTTGCGGCGCTCGGGCGGCAGAGGACCGTGATGATCGGGCCGATGTCCATGGCAGCGTTCGGACCCGTGGCGTTCGCCCGCTCGGCGTTCGGCGAGGCGTTCATGCGCGCCTCCCAGGTGATGGAGAGGGTGCAGGGCCGTGGCTGACGTGACGGTCTACTACGACGCGTCCTGCCCGCTCTGCCGGCGGGAGATCGCCCTCTACCGCGGCCGCGCCGAGGCCGATTTCGTGGACGTGTCCGATCCTCGCAACGTGCCGCCGGACCTGTCGGCCGAGGCGGCGATGGCGCGCTTCCATGTCCGCTCCGCCGGGCGGCTCCTGTCGGGGGCTGCGGCCTTTGCGGCGCTGTGGCGCGTGACGCGGGGCTTGCGCCTCCTCGGGCGCGTCGCGGGCCTGCCGGGCGTGCGCCATGGTCTCGAGGTCGCCTACCGGGGATTTCTTCTCGTGCGCCCCACCATCCAGCGCGGCGCCCGGCGCGCCCTGTGCGAGGCAGGGACGTGCCGCTGACGGGCGTGTCCCGGCGCAGGACGCCGCTCGGCGCCTTCACGTTCCGCGAGCTCCTCGGCGAGCGCCGGCGCGCCGAGCGGGCCCTCGCGCGGGGGCGCGCGCCGGAGGCCGCAGAGGCGGTCCTCGCCCGCATCGACGAGGAGCTCGCCGCACGCCGCCTCTCCCGGCTCGACCGCGACGGCCCGCCGCCGGTCTGATGGACGCCACTTCAGAGCCCGCCCACTACGCCGATCTCGCCGCCGTCGACCGCGCCGCATGGGACATGCTGTCCCGCGGCAGCCACGACCGCCGCCATGCCTTCCACCAGGCGACCGTCGCGACCGTGTCGGACGAGGGCCTGCCGCGCGCGCGCACCGTCGTGCTGCGCGCCGCCGACAGGGCCGCGCGCACGCTGCGCTTCCACACGGACACGCGCTCGGGCAAGTTCGCCGAGCTCTCGGCGCGGCCGGCGTCGGTCCTCCACTTCTACGACCACGGTGCCAAGGTGCAGGTGCGCGCCCGCGGGAGCGTGCGGCTTCACGTCGGCGATCGGCTGACGGAGGAGCTGTGGCGGCAGATGCGCGAGATGAGCAAGGAGTGCTACCGTCAGCCCGTGGCGCCGGGCACGCCCCTTGCAGCGCCGGCCGATGCGCTCCGCGGCGGGCTCCTGCCGGACGCGGAGGGCTACCGGCACTTCGTTGCCGCAGTGGTCTCGGTGACGGAGGTCGAGTGGCTATATCTTGCCGCGGCGGGTCACAGGCGTGCGCTCCTGCGCTACGGGGAGGCGGAGGCCGCATTCTGGCTCGCGCCCTGACGCCGCGTCCCCGTCGCGGTGCCGGAAGAGCGATGGCGCGCCTGTGGCGCGGCGTCCGCAGCAAGGGAGAGGAGCGCTGACGATGATCGTGGCCCACGCGATGAAGGGGCTCGTCCGGCTGGCGACGCTCGCAGCGATCGCCGCAGCCGTCACAGTCGCCGTCACGGGGAAGGCGCGCGCCGACGGGGCGCTTCCGGTCGACTGGTCGTCCCTGTCGCTGACGGGGATCGACGGCAAGCCCGTCGACGGTGCGGCGTTCGACGGGCGCGTCGTGCTCCTCGTCAACACCGCCTCGCGCTGCGCCTTCACGCCCCAGTACGAGGGGCTCGAGGCGCTGTGGGACGGCTATTCGGGCCGCGGGCTCACGGTGCTCGGCGTCCCCTCCAACGACTTCGGCAACCAGGAGCCGGGCTCAGACGAGGAGATCGCGCGCTTCTGCGCGTCCACCTACGACGTGTCGTTCCCGATGCTGGCGAAGGCGCCGGTGACGGGGCGGGAGGCGCATCCCCTGTTCGCCTGGGCGCGCCGGGCGGGCGGTCGCGAGGCCGTTCCGGGGTGGAACTTCCACAAGATCCTCATCGGGCGCGACGGCGCGTTCGTGGCGGCGTTCCCCTCCTTCGCGTCGCCGCGCTCGCCGCAGGTGATGGCGGCGGTGGAGAAGGCGCTCGCGAGACCGGCCTTCTGATGGAGCTCGTCGCGTCAAAGCCCCGCGCGGGCTATCGCCCCTGCGTCGGCATCGCCCTCTTCGCATGGGACGGCCGCGTCTTCCTCGGCAAGCGCGCGAGCCGCGGGGTGGTGCCGAAATTCTCCTGGCAGATGCCGCAGGGCGGCGTGGACGCTGGCGAGGACCCGCGGGAGGCGGCGGCGCGCGAGCTCTACGAGGAGACGAGCATCACCTCCATCCGCCCCCTCGGCGAGATCGAGGGATGGCTCCACTACGACCTTCCGAGGGAGCTCGCCGCCTGGAAGGGGCGCTATCGCGGCCAGGCGCAGCGCTGGTTCGCCTTCCGCTTCACCGGCGAGGAGGCCGAGATCGACGTCCTCAACCTGCCTGACGGCCACCAGGTGGAGTTCTCCCGCTGGAGGTGGGAGCGCCTCGAGGAGACGCCGCGCGTGGTGGTGCCCTTCAAGAGGGGGGTCTACGAACATGTGGCTAGCGCGTTCGCGCGGTTCGCCGTTCCCGAAGAGCCCTTGCGCGATCTCGCGCCGAAGGCTATCTAGCGGCAACACCCACACAGGCTGGTAGCGCGGCGGGTTGGCCTTCCCGGAGGCCGGCCCTTCCGGCATTGCAGAGCCGGATCTGCGCATCGACCGCGCGAGGGCGAGGACCACTTGGCTGACGACGACCGGCTGATCGGCGAGACGGGTCTCGAGGCACGGATCGGCCACATCGTGACCCCCGTGATCGAGGCGATGGGCTATCGCCTCGTGCGCATCCGCGTCTCCGGGCAGAACGGCTGCACCGTGCAGGTGATGGCCGAGAAGGACGACGGCACCCTCGCCATCGAGGATTGCGAGGAGATCAGCCGCGCCATCTCGCCCGCCCTCGACGTCGAGGATCCGGTCGGCCGCGCCTACCATCTGGAAGTGTCCTCGCCGGGCATCGACAGGCCGCTGGTGCGCCGCGTGGATTTCGAGCGCTGGTCCGGCCACGAGGCGAAGCTCGAGACGGCCGTGCCCATCGACGGGCGCAAGCGCTGGCGGGGCGTCATCGTCGGCCTTGAGGGGGAGACGGTGGGCGTGCGCCTCGCCGAGCTCGGCAACGAGACGGTGTGGCTGCCCCTCGGCGAGCTGTCCGACGCACGGCTGGTGCTGACGGATGCGCTGGTGGAGCAGTCGCTGAAGGCGGGGAAGCGGTCGCAGGCGCTCAACTGAGGGCGCCTCTTCCGGGAGTGGCAACGGGGGCGGTGCCCCGCGTGACAGGGACGTCAGATGGCAGTCAGCGCGAACAAGCTGGAGCTACTTCAGATCGCCGACGCGGTGGCCCGCGAGAAGCAGATCGACCGTCAGATCGTCATCGAGGCGATGGAGGACGCGATCCAGAAGGCCGCCCGCGCCCGCTACGGGCACGAGACCGAGATCCGTGCCGAGATCAATCCGAAGAGCGGCGAGACGCGGCTCCAGCGCCTTCTCGAGGTGGTCGAGGAGGTGGAGAACCCCGCGACCCAGATCGCCCTCGCGGACGCGCTCGCGAAGAACCCGGACGCGCGCATCGGCGACTTCATCGCCGACCCGCTGCCGCCCATCGAGTTCGGGCGTGTCGCCACGCAGTCGGCCAAGCAGGTCATCGTGCAGAAGGTGCGCGAGGCCGAGCGCGACCGGCAGTTCGAGGAGTACAAGGACCGCGTCGGCGAGATCGTCAACGGCATCGTGAAGCGCGTGGAGTACGGCAACGCCATCGTCGACCTCGGCCGTGGCGAGGGCGTGGTGCGCCGCGACCAGCTCATTCCGCGGGAGATCTTCAAGCCCGGCGACCGCATCCGCTCCTACGTGATGGACGTGCGCCGCGAGCCGCGGGGGCCGCAGATCTTCCTGTCGCGCACGCACCCGCAGTTCACCGCGATGCTCTTCCGCATGGAGGTGCCGGAGATCTACGACGGCGTCATCGAGGTGAAGTCCGTGGCGCGCGATCCGGGCAGCCGGGCGAAGATCGCCGTCCTGTCGCACGATTCGTCCATCGACCCCGTCGGCGCGTGCGTCGGCATGAGGGGCAGCCGCGTCCAGGCGGTGGTGCAGGAGCTTCAGGGGGAGAAGATCGACATCATCCCCTGGTCGCCGGACGCCGCGACGTTCATCGTGAACGCGCTGCAGCCGGCCGAGGTCTCGAAGGTGGTCCTCGACGAGGAGACCGAGCGGATCGAGGTGGTGGTGCCTGACGAGCAGCTCTCGCTCGCCATCGGCCGCCGGGGCCAGAACGTGCGCCTCGCCTCCCAGCTCACCGGCTGGGACATCGACATCATGACGGAGGCCGAGGAATCGGAGCGCCGCCAGAAGGAGTTCAACGAGCGGACCCAGCTCTTCGTTGAGGGGCTCAACGTCGACGAGGTGGTGGGCCAGCTCCTCGCCTCCGAGGGCTTCACCTCCATGGAGGAGGTGGCTTACGTGGAGCTCGACGAGATCGCCGGGATCGAGGGCTTCGACGAGGAGACCGCCGAGGAGATCCAGGCCCGCGCCCGCGAGCATCTGGAAGAGCTCGAGCGGCGCAACGATGAGGAGCGCCGCGAGCTCGGCGTCGACGACGACCTTCGCGAGGTTCCGGGCATGACGACGGCCATGATGGTCGCGCTCGGCAAGGACGACGTGAAGAGTCTGGAGGATTTCGCGGGCTCCGTCCCCGACGATCTCGTCGGCTGGGTGGAGAAGCGCGGGCCGGAGACGATCCGTCACACGGGTCCGCTGTCGGAGTTCGGCGTCACCCGCGAGCAGGCCGAGGCGATGATCATGGCCGCCCGGGTGTCGGTCGGCTGGATCACGGAAGATGATCTTTCGGACGAGGAGGTCTTCGAGGAGGAGGTCTTCCCCGGAGAGGACGATCCCAACCTGGAGCGGGCGAGCTGACGAAGCGGAAGGTCAAGGATTCGGAACGCACCTGCGCGCTGACGCGGCGCAAGGGCACGCCGGCGGACATGATCCGCTTCGTGCTCTCGCCGGACGGCGTGGTGGTGGCGGACGTGAAGCGCCGCCTTCCCGGCCGCGGCGCATGGATCGACGCGCGCCGCGCCGCGGTGGCGGAGGCCGTGAGGAAGCGCGTCTTCTCCCGGGCGTTCCGGGAGGAGGCGAAGGCGCCGGAGACGTTGCCCGAGGAGGTGGAGCGGCTTCTCGTCCGCGCCGCCCTGGAGCGGCTGTCGATGGCGAACAAGGCCGGGCTCGTGACGACGGGTTTCGAGAAGGCGAGGGAGCTGCTCGCAAGGGGCGGAGCAGTGGCCCTGATCGCGGCGTCCGACGGGGCGCAGGACGGTCGCAACAGGCTCGAGGCGCTTGCCAAGAAGGCCTGCCATCTCCATAACGAGCGTGAGGTGGTCGACTCGTTTTCTTCGGCGGAGCTGGAGAGCGCCCTCGGGCGTGAGCGTGTGGTTCATGCCGCACTATCGCCCGGTCGACTGAGCGAACTCTTCTTGACGGATGCCGAGCGCTTGCGCGCCTACAGAACTGGCGAGACGCTTTCCGCAACGCACCGCGAACATCAGCCCCACGAACGGACGTTCGCAGGACCTGAGGCAGTATGAGCGAAACGAACGACACCGGCGAGCAGGTGGGCGGCCGCAAGAAGACCTTGTCGGTGCGCCGCGGCGGCGTGGAGAAGGGCACCGTGCGCCAGAGCTTCTCCCACGGCCGCACCAAGTCGGTGGTGGTCGAGAAGAAGAAGCGGCGCGTTGTGGTGCCGGGCCAGGAGCCGCAGGCCGCGGCGCCGCAGCAGCCCGCCGCCGAGCCGCGCCGCGCCCCGCCGCCCGCGGAGGCTCGCCGCCCCGCGCCCGAGGCGCCCCCGGCCGCCCCGAAGGCGCCGGCGCCCCCTCAGGCGCGCGCTCCGGAGACGCCGCAGGCCCAGGCGGAGGCTCCGGCCCCGTCCCCTGCGTCCGCGGAGGCGAAGGCAGCGCCTCAGACTCCGGCCGAGGCGCCTCCCGAGCGCCCCGCGGCGGGCGCCCCAGCACCGGCGGAGCGCCAGCCCCCGGCCGCGCAGCTCACCGCCGAGGAGCTCGCCCAGCGCGCGCTCAACCTCGACAGGCGCCCGAAGATCCTCGGCAAGGCCGAGGTGCGCACCTCGCCGGCGCGCAGCGATGCTGCGCCCCAGGGCGAGCGCCGCCGCTCAGCCTTCGCGTCCTCGCCCGGTCCCCGCGGCGAGCGCACGCAGCGCGGCGCGGCGCCGGAGCGCGATCGCGGCCCCCGCGACGGCGGGCGCACCGCCGCCCCGGCCCAGAGCCGCGAGAGCCGTCCGGAGCGTGGCGAGCGCGGTGCTCCGCGCCAGGGCCAGGCCACGGGCCGCGGCCCCCAGGTCCATCGCACCCTCTCCAAGGCGGAGCAGGAGGCAAGGGCCCGCGCCCTCGCCATGGCTCGCTCGCAGGAAGGCGAGCAGCGCCGCCGCGCCGAGGAGGAGCAGGTCCTCGAGCGGGAGGCCATCGAGCGCGCCAAGCGCGAGCTCGCCGAGGCGGAGCTGCGCCGCGAGCGGGAGGAGGCGCGCCGCCGCGCAGAGGAGGAGCTCGCAGCCCGCAAGGCCGCGGAGGAGGCAGCGCGCGGCGCCGCCGGCGAGGCGCAGGTCGAGGTCACGGCCCGCGAGGCCGGGGAGGAGCCGCGCACCACAGCCCGGCCCGGCGCCCTTCCTGTCCGCCGCAAGTCCGCCAAGGAGCTGGAGGAGGACGAGGCCGCGAGCGCCCGCGCCAAGAAGGCGCGCGCCGCTCCCGTCAAGCCCGCTCCGAAAGGCGACGATCGTCGCAAGACGAAGCTCACAATCACCACGGCGCTCGAGGACGACACCGAGCGCGGCCGTTCGCTCGCCGCGCTGCGTCGCCGCCGTGAGAAGGAGAAGCGCGGCACCCGGACGGGCCCGCGCGAGAAGGTCATGCGTGAAGTCACGATCCCCGACGCCATCTCGATCCAGGAGCTCGCCTCCCGGATGTCCGAGCGCGGCGTCGACGTCATCAAGTTCCTGATGAAGCAGGGGCAGATGCACAAGATCACCGACGTGATCGACGCCGACACGGCCGAGCTCGTGGCGACGGAGTTCGGCCACTCGGTGAAGCGCGTCTCTGAGGCCGACGTCGAGGTGGGCCTGTTCGAGCCCCGCGACATCGACCTCGAGAACGCCATCCCGCGGCCGCCGGTGGTCACCATCATGGGCCACGTCGATCACGGCAAGACGAGCCTTCTCGACGCGATCCGCAAGGCGAACGTTGTCGCCGGGGAGGCCGGCGGCATCACGCAGCATATCGGCGCCTACCAGGTCGAGCTCGAGGGCCAGAAGGTCACCTTCCTCGACACCCCGGGCCACGCGGCGTTCACCGCCATGCGCGCCCGCGGCGCCAAGGCGACCGACATGGTCATCCTCGTGGTGGCGGCCGACGACGGCGTCATGCCGCAGACGGCGGAGGCAATCAGCCACGCCAAGGCGGCGGGCGTTCCGATCATCGTCGCCATCAACAAGATCGACAAGCCGGACGCCGAGCCGCAGCGCGTGCGCACCGACCTTCTCCAGCACGACATCGTGGTGGAGAGCCTGTCGGGCGACGTGCAGGAGGTGGAGGTTTCGGCGCTGAAGAAGATGGGCCTCGAGGAGCTTCTCCAGGCCTGTCTTCTCCAGGCCGAGTTCCTGGAGCTCAAGGCCAACCCCGATCGCGAGGCGGCCGGCGTCATCGTCGAGGCGCAGCTCGACAAGGGCCGCGGTCCCGTCGCCACCTGCCTCGTGCAGCAGGGCACCCTCAAGGTGGGCGACATCCTCGTCGCCGGCACCACGTGGGGCAAGGTGCGCGCCCTCGTGACCGACCAGGGCGAGCGCGTGAACGAGGCGGGTCCGTCCATGCCCGTCGAGGTGCTCGGCCTCAACGCGACGCCAGACGCCGGCGACCAGTTCGTGGTGGTGGAGAGCGAGCAGCGCGCCCGCGACGTCACCGAGTACCGCGAGCGTCTGAAGAAGGAGACCTCCGCGACGCCGTCGACGGCGATGAGCCTCGAGCAGATGATGTCGAACCTCCAGGCGGCAGGAACCTCCGAGTTCCCGATCGTCCTCAAGGGCGACGTGCAGGGCTCCGTGGAGGCGATCGTGGGCGCCCTCGAGAAGCTCAACACCGACGAGGTGGCGGCGCGCATCCTCCACCAGGGCGTCGGCAGCATCACCGAATCGGACGTCACCCTCGCGGCGGCGACCGGCGGCATCATCATGGGCTTCAACGTCCGCGCGTCGAAGCAGGCACGCGACCTCGCCGAGCGGTCGGGCGTCGAGATCCGCTACTACTCGATCATCTACAACCTGATCGACGATGTGAAGGACGCCATGTCCGGCATGCTGAAGCCGGAAAAGCGCGAGACCTTCATCGGCTACGCCCAGATCCTGCAGGTCTTCAACATCACGAAGGTCGGCAAGGTCGCCGGCTGCCGCGTGACCGACGGAATGGTGGAGCGGGGCGCTGGCGTGCGCCTCCTGCGCGACAACGTCGTCATCCATGAGGGCACGCTGAAGACGCTGAAGCGCTTCAAGGACGAGGTGAAGGAAGTCCAATCCGGCCAGGAGTGCGGCATGGCCTTCGAGCGCTACGAGGACATTCGCGAGGGCGACGTCATCGAGTGCTTCCGCGTGGAGGAGGTCGAGCGCACGCTCGCCTGACGCCATGACGGTCCGTCCCTACGACGCGCCAGGCGCCCCTTCCCCCGGGCACTACAGCTCGGCGGTGGAGGTGACCGGCGCCACGCGCACCGTCCACGTGAGCGGGCAGGTCCCGGTGGCGGAGGACGGCAGCGTTCCGGAAGGGTTCGAGGCACAGATGCGCCTCGTCTTCCGCCACATCGAGATCCAGCTCGCCGGCGCGGGCCTCTCCCTCGCCGACATCGTGAAGTTCACGTCCTTCCTGCCCCGGCGGGAGAACGTGGCGGACTTCCGGCGGATCCGCACCGAGCTCCTCGGGAGCCACAGGCCGGCGTCAACCCTCGTCCACGCCGAGCTGATCGACCCGCGCTGGCGCCTCGAGGTCGAGGTGATCGCCGCGCGCTGAATTGAAGAGTTTCGGGGGACGGCGGGGCCGCCCCCGCCGTTCGACGAGACGCGCGTTTCCGGTCCGATCCCGGCGGCGCGACACTGGAGTGAGAATGACACTGTCCCAACGTCAGCTGCGCGTCGGCGAGCTCGTTCGCCACGCACTGTCCGACATCCTGATGCGCGGCGAGGTGTTCGACCCCGACCTCTCCGCGCAGCCCATCACCGTTCCGGAGGTCCGCATGTCGCCGGACCTCAAGATCGCGACCGTGTTCGTCATGCCGCTCGGCGGCGCGAACGCCGACGTGATCGTGAAGGCGCTCGCCCGGAACGCCCGTCCCCTCCGCGGTGAGCTGTCCAAGCGCATCCGCCAGCTGAAGTTCATGCCGACCCTCCGCTTCCGCCTCGACACCCGCTTCGACGACGACGACCGCATGCGCGACCTCCTTTCGGACCGCCGCGTCGTCGCCGACCTCGACGACGACGGCTCCGCCGACGAGCGTGGGGAGGAGCGCCGTGGTTAGGACCTTCGATTTTCGCGAGAGCCCGTCCGAGCCGCCGCGGGACCCGCGGCCCCAGAAGGGGCGCGGCGGCGGCAAGCGCGGTCGGCCGAAGAACGCTCTCGACGGCTGGATCGTGCTCGACAAGCCCGTTGGCCTCACGTCCACCCAGGCGCTCGGCGCGGTGAAGCGGCTGTTCTCGCCCGACAAGGCCGGCCACGCCGGAACGCTGGACCCGCTGGCATCCGGCCTGCTGCCGCTCGCCCTCGGGGAGGCCACGAAGACCGTGCCCTTCGTGGTGGACGGTGAGAAGAGCTACCGCTTCACCGTCACCTTCGGCGCCGCGACGGACACCGACGATTCCGACGGCAAGGTCATCGCCACCTCCGACCGGCGGCCGACGCGGCAGGAGATCGAGGCGGCGCTTCCCGCCTTCGTGGGCGAGATCGAGCAGGTGCCGCCGCGCTACTCCGCCGTGAAGATCGCCGGCGAGCGCGCCTACGACCTCGCCCGCGACGGCGAGGTGGTGGAGCTCAAGCCGCGCATCGTCACCATCCGCCGCCTCGAGATCGTCGGCGAGCCGACGGCGGACACGGTCACGCTGGAGGCCGATTGCGGCAAGGGGACCTACGTGCGCTCAGTCGCCCGGGACCTCGGCGAGCGGCTCGGCTGTCACGCCCACGTGACGGCGCTGCGCCGCACGCGCGTCGGCCCGTTCGGCGAGGCGGACAAGATCACGCTCGACGCGCTGAGGGCGCTCGCCGAGGCCGACCCGCAGGCGGCCGTCGAGCGTGTCCTTCGCGCTCCGTCCGACGGGCTCCTCGAGCTGACGCGCTTTCCGGTCGACCGGAATGGCGCCGGACGGCTCCGGCGGGGACAGAGCATCCTCATCCGGCCGGGCGATCCCGTGTCGGCGGGGCCGATGCGGGCGATGCTGGGCGAGGAGCTGGTGGCGCTGTGCGAGGTGGACCGCGGCGAGCTCTCGCCGACGCGCGTCTTCCGCGCACCACGGCGGCGCCTCACCGTGCCGCCGCGGCCGCCGGAGGCGACCTGACCGTGGCGGGCGTGGGCCTCACGGCGCGGGCAGGCTCCGTCGGGGCGCTCCGCGGAACGCATGCGGCCGCGGCACGGTACGGCCGCGCCCGCGCGACCTGCGGGCGAAGCCGCGGATGCAAGCCCCGGGCAGGGATGGTGGGGCGAGGTGTCGCCGTGCCGTCGTCCCGCTCCGATGCCCTGGAGGGCCCCGTCCCATGCGCCTCTTCGCCATGCTCCTCGTTCTCGCCGCATTCCCCGCGCTCGCCGCAGACATGCCGCAGAAGATCCGTCCCGCCCCGCCGCCGCCCGTCGTCCTCGTTCCCGAGAACGTGTGCATCACGGGACGTCCGGTGGAGGTCTACATCGAGCCTGAGGGGCGCTCGAATGGCATCCTCCCCGCCGGCATTGAGGTGGAGGTGGTCGAGTTTCCCTGGTCGCGGTCGATCGATCTGTGGGTTCGCATTCGACCGCCGCGCGAGTCACTCTATTATGGCTGGGTCTTCACGAGAAACCTTGCCTGCCTTTGACGGCGCCGCGCCGAGAGGGCAAACCCTTTCCCGTGCGGGCTGGACGACATCCCGGCCCGTCGCGTTCCCCGAGTAGAAGGAGAGATCCGATGTCGATCACCGCCGAGCGCCGCCAGGAGCTCATCAAGGAATACGCCACGAAGGAGGGGGACACCGGGTCTCCCGAGGTGCAGGTGGCGCTCCTGACCGAGCGCATCGTCAACCTGACCGACCACTTCAAGACCCACGCGAAGGACAACCACTCGCGGCGCGGCCTCCTGCGCCTCGTCAGCCAGCGCCGGCACCTTCTCGACTATCTGAAGGGCAAGGACGAGCAGCGCTACTTCACGCTGATCCAGCGTCTCCGCATCCGCCGGTGACGCGACGGGCGGTCCGCTGAGCTGCCTGCCGCGGGGCGCACAGCGACGCCCCGGCTACAAGAGAAGGGGCGTGCAACGCCCCGGCCTGCAAGATGGGCGCAGCGCCCCAGCCTTCGAAGCGTGGCGCGCAGCGTCCCGGCCTTGAAATAGGGCGCGAGCAGCGTCCTGGCCTTGAAAAAGGGGCGCGCTCAGCGTCCCGGCCTTGAAAAAGGGGCGCGCTCTGCGCCCCGGCCTTGAAAAAGGGGCGCGCGCTGCGCCCCGGCCTTGAAAAAGGGGCGCGCGCTGCGCCCCGGCCTTGAAAATGGGGCGCGCGCTGCGGCCCATGTGGGGCGAGCGGCGACCCGGCGACAGCGCCGGACGCTCGCCCACCGACCGGCGCGGACCGACGGGTTCGGCACGCGTCTTGCGCCCGACGGGCGCATTCCCGCGCGAAGCATGAGGCTTCGCGGCGCCCGGGCCGGAATGGTCCGGCCGGGCAAACCTTCCGGCCCCCGGCGTGGGGCAGGATCGCCGGCCGCTGACGCGATGGATGCGACAGCCGCCCGCCGTCTTGCCCGCCCAGGCGCCGGCCACGAACCGCTTGGAAAGGCAGACATGTTCGACACCCAGAAGGAAACCATCGAGTGGGGCGGCCGCACGCTCACCCTCGAGACCGGCAAGATCGCCCGCCAGGCCGACGGCGCCGTCCTCGCCACCTACGGCGAGACCACAGTCCTCGCCACCGTCGTCTCGGAGCGTGAGGCGAAGCCGGGCTTCGACTTCTTCCCGCTCACGGTCAACTACCAGGAGAAGGCCTTCGCCGCCGGCAAGATCCCCGGCGGCTTCTTCAAGCGCGAGGGCCGTCCCGGCGAGCACGAGACGCTGGTCTCGCGCCTCATCGACCGCCCGATCCGCCCGCTCTTCGCCGAAGGCTACAAGAACGACACGCAGGTCATCTGCACCGTCCTGTCCCACGACCTCGAGAACCAGCCGGACATCGTGGCGATGGTGGCGGCCTCCGCGGCGCTCACCCTGTCGGGCGTCCCGTTCATGGGTCCGATCGGCGGCGCGCGCGTCGGCTACGTCGACGGCGCGTTCGTCCTCAACCCCACTCTCGACCAGATGGAGGACACCACCCTCGATCTCGTGGTCGCGGGCACGGGCGATGCCGTCCTCATGGTGGAATCGGAGGCGAAGGAGCTTCCCGAGGACATCATGCTCGGGGCCGTCATGTTCGGCTTCCGCGAGTTCCAGCCGGTCATCGACGCCATCATCCGCCTCGCCGAGCGCGCCGCCAAGGAGCCGCGCGAGCACGCCGTCCCCGATCACGGCCCGCTCGTCGACAGGGTGAAGGCCATCGCCGTGGAGCCCCTCGCCGCGGCCTACGCCATCGCGGGCAAGACCGAGCGTCGCGCCGCCATCGGCGAGGTGAAGGAGAAGGTCATGGCCGAGCTCCTCCCCGCGGAGGGCGAGGACGGGCCGACCAGGCAGCAGCTCTCCGAGATCTTCAAGTCCGTCGAGGCGGCGACAGTCCGCAACCAGATCCTCGACAAGGGCACCCGCATCGACGGGCGCGACCTCAAGACTGTCCGCCCCATCCAGTCGGAGGTGGGGATCCTGCCGCGCACCCACGGCTCGGCGCTCTTCACCCGCGGCGAGACGCAGGCGCTGGTGGTGGCGACCCTCGGCACCGGGGACGACGAGCAGTTCGTCGACCTCCTCGAGGGGACCATGAAGCAGCACTTCATGCTGCACTACAACTTCCCGCCCTTCTCTGTGGGCGAGACGGGCCGCATGGGCTCGCCCGGCCGCCGCGAGATCGGCCACGGCAAGCTCGCCTGGCGCGCCGTCCACCCGATGCTGCCGGCGCACCACGACTTCCCCTACACGGTGCGCGTCGTCTCCGAGATCACCGAGTCCAACGGCTCCTCCTCCATGGCCACCGTCTGCGGCGCCTCCCTGGCGCTGATGGACGCCGGTGTCCCGCTGAAGGCGCCGGTGGCGGGCATCGCCATGGGCCTCATCAAGGAAGGTGACCGCTTCGCCGTCCTGTCCGACATTCTGGGCGACGAGGACCACCTCGGCGACATGGACTTCAAGGTGGCCGGCTCGCAGAACGGCGTCACCAGCCTCCAGATGGACATCAAGATCACCGGCATCACCGAGGAGATCATGAAGGTCGCGCTCGACCAGGCGAAGGACGGGCGCCTTCACATCCTCGGCGAGATGGCGAAGGCCATCGACACCGCCCGCTCCGAGCTCGGCGAGTATGCGCCGCGCATCGAGGTGATCCAGATCCCCGTGGACAAGATCCGCGAGGTCATCGGTTCGGGCGGCAAGGTCATCCGCGAGATCGTCGAGAAGACCGGTGCCAAGATCGACATCCAGGACGACGGCACCGTCAAGATCGCCTCCGCCGACGGCAAGGCCATCACGGCGGCGCTCAACTGGATTCGCGGCATCACCGCGGAGCCCGAGGTGGGCGAGATCTACGAGGGCACGGTGGTGAAGGTGGTCGACTTCGGCGCCTTCGTGAACTTCTTCGGCCCACGGGACGGCCTCGTCCACATCTCCCAGCTCACCCAGGGCCGTCCGGAGAAGACCTCCGACGTGGTCAAGGAGGGCCAGAAGGTCTGGGTGAAGCTGATGGGCTACGACGAGCGTGGCAAGGTGCGCCTGTCCATGAAGGTCGTGGACCAGGAGACCGGCCAGGAGGTCAAGACCGAGGCTGCCTGAGAGGGGCCGCTCCGGCGGCAGGACCTGCACGACTGGAAGGCCCGGGCGCTCCCGCCCGGGCCTTTTCGCGTCCGGCGCCCCGTCCTGTCGCATTGTCCTGCCGGGCTCGGGGGAGCCGCTCCCGTCTCGGGCGGCTTTTCGTCCTCGGGCCGCCGGCGCGCCTTCCGGTCAGGCTCGATCGACCTGATGGGAGAAGAAGCGCGCAGGCCATGGATGCGCGCACGGGTCCCATCCGGTCGATCCGGTTGGGAGCTGACCGTGCTGCGAGGGTGGGCCGCGCGGACGTGCCGGCCGGGCGGCGCAGAGCCGCCTGCCTCCGGCGCCGGCATGGGCCGCGAAATCGGCTCCGAGGCTCGCGCGGCCTCAGGGATACTGCGGCGTGCGCGGGCGGTAGACCTCCACCTGCGGGGTGGGCGCGGCCTGACGGCGGACCGCTGTGCGCCGTGGCTGGTGGACCCTCGCCGGCGTGGCGCGGGCTGGGCGGGCCTGGCGCGCTGGCCGGGACACGCGGGCGGGCTGCGTGGCACGGGCCGGCGCGGCGACCACCGGCGCGGCGAGGGCGGTGCGTGTGGGCGTCACCGTGTTGGCCGTGGCGGCGGTCAGGATCTCGAGCTGGAACTGGTTGAGGTATCCCGTGGGCGCGAGGCCGAGGCGCTGCTGCCACAGCGTGATTCCGCCGCGCGTCTTCGGGCCGAAGATGCCGTCCGCCGCGCCGACGTCCGCGCCCGTAGCGTTCAGCCTCTCCTGAACCTCGCGGCGCTTCGGCCTGTCCATCGCGAGGGCTTCCTCGGTGGCGGCGTTCGCGGGCGCGGCCTTCACGGCGTCCGTCACCTCGAGGACGAGGGGGCCTGTCGGGACGGGGAGCGGCGTCGCCTCCGGCGCCTCGGGCTCCCTCGTCGCCTGGTCCGGGGTCAGCGCGGCGACCTCGGACCCACCACCGGCAGCAGCCCTCAGGCTCTCGATCCGCGCGCGCGCGGCCTCGGAGAAGATGCCGTCGGGCCAGCGCCTCAGGTAGGCCTCGTACTGGGCGATCTCGTCGATGTCCCGGGCCATCTCGAAGACGATCTTCTCCGCCTCGAGGGACGGGGAGAGGGGCTCATCGGCCGGGCGGTCGGACGGCGCCGACACCAGCGTCACCGACGGGTTGAGGACGACGGGCCCCGTCAGGGAGAGGCTCACCCACGGTCGCTGCGCGCTGTTCGTGATCTTCAGCACCTCGCCGGTGACGCGCGACAGGACTGTGGCGACGTCGGTGTTCTCGAGCGCGATGTACTTTAGCAGCGCCTCGGTGAAGGGCGAGTGCTTGCCCGTGCCGTCATAGGCGACCTCGCCAGGGCTCGTCGCGAAGGCGATGGCGAGCCCCTTGCCGGGGTCGGACACCTCCATCTCGGAGAGTCCGGTGCGAAATCCCATGGAGCGCGTGACGTTGGCGCCGAGGGCGCGGCCGAGCATCTCGGGAAAGGGATTGTCCCGGCAGGCGTCGAGGAACATGAGGCCGACGCTGTCGCCGATGCGGATGGCCTCGGTGATGGTGGCGACGTCGACGGCCTGCGTGCGCAGCGCCGTCGGGCTGTCGAAGGCGGCGTCCACCGGGACGAGGTAGTTGGTCCCCCGCGCGCCGACGCCGTGGCCGGCATAGAAGAAGAGGCTGACGTCGGCGTCGAAGGCCCGGATCGCGAACTCCTCCACCGCGTCCTTCATGTCCTCCATGGTGGTGTCGTAGGCGGTGACGACGTCGAAGCCGAGGCCTTCGAGCGTCTCTGCCATGGCGCGCGCGTCGGTGGTGCCGTTGTTGAGCCGGGGGGCGTACTGGTAGGCGCTGTTGCCGATGACGAGCGCGACGCGCCGCTCGACGCTCGCGAGCGCCTCCCCGCCGAAGACCGACGCGGCGAGGACGACGGCGAGGACCGTCGCGAGGATCCGGTTCATGGTCGACCTCCGTGCGTCACGACAGGGGGGCGAGGTTGATGATCTCCACCCGGCGGTTGGCCGGGTTTCCGGGATCGGATGGACGGGCGAGACGCGACCTGCCGTAGCCGACGGGGACGAGCCTGTCCCGCTCGATCCCGTAGAAGGCGGCGAGGTGGGCGGCGATCGCCTCGGCGCGTCTGACCGAAAGGTCCAGCTTCGTCGCGTCGCTGCCGCGCCCGTCCGTGTGGGCGGCGATCTGGAAGCGCATTGCGTCGAGCCTCGGGTCGCCGAGCGCCATGGCGAGGGCGCGCAGGGCGAGCATCCCGTCCTGCGTGAGGCGATGGGTGTCGAACTCGAAGTCGACCGCAATGTCGATGCGGGGAAGGTCGAGCCCGGGGGCGAGGGGGGCGTCGACACGCACCCCAGCGCCCTCCTGGAGCGCCGCGCTCTGCGCGCCCTCGCGCGGCAGCAGCGAGCCGACCATCTCCTCCGGCGGCATGACTGCGCCGGGCTCTGCGGCGGCGGGCAGAGTGGCGGCGGGCAGGGTGGCGGCGAACGCCGACAGGGCGAGGGCTGCTGCGAGGTGAGGGCGCATCCTGATCCTGATGGTCATCCCCGTTCTCCGGCTCTCCCGCGAGCTATGGCACTCTGCGGACGCAAGGCTGCGGCTGCGGCTGCGGACGATGGATGCGCTTGCGCGCAACGATCCTGCCACAACACAGCGCATCCGGCCATCCCGTGCGCCGCTCACAGGTCGATGGAGCGGCGAGAGGCGTTCGAGGTCCAGCCGGCGCGGCGCCAGGTGGCCGCGCGGAGGCGCCTTCAGTGCATGGCGGCGCGCAGGATGGCCTCGAAGTCCACCGCAGTCGCGGGGCGCGGGTTGCTCGGCGTCGAGTGGTCCTCCTGCGACCATTGCGCGACCGTCGGGATCACCTCCTCCTCGACGCCCATCTCGCCGAGGGTCGTCGGCAGCCCGAGCTCGGCTGTCCTGCGCCGGAAGGCCTCGGGGAGGTCGGCGTCCGCGGAAAGGCCGAGGACGCTCCGGATGCGGGCGTACTTCTCCCCGCACACCGGCGCGTTGAAGGCCAGCACAGGCGGCATCATGACGGCGTTCAGCGTCCCGTGGTGGAGGCGGAAGGCCTTGAGCCCGCCGAGGGCGTGGGACGTGGAGTGGACGGCGCCGAGGCCCTTCTGGAAGGCCATCGCCCCCATGAGGGCGGCCATCATCATCTCCGTGCGCGCCTCCATGTCCGATCCGTCCGCCACGGCGCGGGCGATGTGGTGCCATGCGCGGCCGAGCCCGTCGAGCGCGATCGCCTCGGCGGGCGGGTTGTTCTTCGGGCTGAGGTAGGTCTCGACACAGTGGGAGATGGCATCCATTCCCGTCGCCGCGGTGAGGCGGGGCGGGAGCGAGCGCGTCAGCGCCGGGTCGCAGATGGCACAGCGCGGGATGAGGTGCGGCGAGACGAAGCCCAGCTTGCGCTCGTTGCGCAGGGTGATGAGGGTGGCGCGGCCGACCTCGCTGCCCGTTCCCGCCGTGGTGGGAACCGCGACGAGGGAGAGGACGGGGCCGATCTTGAGGACGCCGCCGTAGATCGCCGCGAACGGCTCGAGCGGCCCGTCGTGGGTGGCCAGCAGCGCGACGCCCTTCGCAAGGTCGATGGACGATCCGCCGCCGACGGCGATGATCCCGTCCGCCCCCGTCTCGCGCAGCACGGTGAGGGCGGCCTCCACGCCGTCCTCGGTCGGGTTCTCGGGCGTGTCGGCGAAGAGCGGCGTGTCCGCGGGAAGGCCGCCGCCGGCGAGGACCTCGTCGACGAGTCCCGCCGCGAGGACCCCGCGGTCCGTCACGACGAGCGGGCGCGTGATGCCGAGGAGGGCGAGCTCCTCCTCGAGCTCGCGCACCGCGCCTGCGCCGAAGCGCACCTTGGTCAGGTAGCTGATGATGTCGGACATTGCGCTCCCCTCGCGTCGTTTCGTGTGTGATTCCCCGTGGCGTCGCCTTCCTCGCCGGCGGCGGCGAAGGCGGCGAGATCCCCGTCTCCGAGACGGTACTGGACGATGAGCTCGGCCCGCGGGACGCCGAGCCGGTCGTAGAGGGCGAGGGCGCGCTCGTTGGCGACCCCCGCGGTCCACTCCACCCGCCCGCAGCCGAGCGCCACGGCGTGTCCCGCAACTGCCCGCAGAAGCATCGTCCCGGTCCCCGCGCCGCGCCCCTGCGGCATTACGAAGAGGTGCTTGAGGTGAAGGTCTCCGCCGGGACTGCGGGCCGGGTGGTGGATCGCGAAGGCGGCGAAGGCCACGCACCGCCCGTCCCGGCGGCCGAGCATCACGTGCATTCCGCCGGAGCTGGCGAGCAGCCTGTCGGCCGCGTCCCTGGCGCGCGCCGGGTCGGGGGCGCCGAGATAGTGGCGGGTCCACTCGAGGAGGAGCGCCTCCACCTCCGCCCGGTCGCGCTCCCCCGCGAGAGCCGCCTCGAAATCGTCGCTCATGCCGTGCCTTCCCGGATCGCTCCGGGGCGATGCATCGGCGCGTGCGGGCGTGAAGTAAAGAGGGGGCATCCGCGTTACGCGGGGCTCGGGCTCGCCCGGGCATCAATCCGAGAGGCGGCAGCGCATGACGGTGGCTGACCGTCACGCCGCGAGCGGCTTCGCGTCCGGATCGTCCTGTCGAAGACGATGAGGCTCTGACGGGCTCGGGCGACCGGGACCGCCATCGGCGGCCTGCCGCTGGCGTTCGGGCGGTCGCGCACGACCTTCGGTGGCGGCGTCCCCGGCGGCGCTGTGACCTGTGCGGCGAGGTCGATCCCCTCGGCCATGGGCCGTGGTCAGGGCTTCATCGGGTCCGGCTTCAGGCGCTCTCTCCGGCGGGGCCGACCTCGCCCGGGAAATCGCGGCCGCGACCGAGGAGCGTCGCGAAGATCCAGCTGGCGGCGGACATGGCCGCGGCGGTCGCAAGGCACAGGGTGAGCCCGCCGAGCTGGTAGCTGACGCCCGACAGCAGGGTCCCGACGAGGCGTCCGGCGGCGTTCGACATGTAGTAGAAGCCGACGTCCATCGTCACCCGTGCCGCCTTGCTGAAGGCGAGGATGAGGTACGAGTGGAGCGCGGAGTTGAGCGCGAAGACGACGCCGAAGGCGAGAAGGCCGGCGACGAGGGTGACGGTGAGCCAGGGTGCCGGATCGGGTCCGGCCCCGGCGACCGCCGCGAGGGCGAGGGCGGCCGGGATGAGCGTGAGCGCGAACACCCAGAAGCGGGCGAGCCCGACGATGTCGCCGATCGTCCTGTCCCGCGCCTTCAGGATCTGCGGGGCGGCCGCCTGGACGAAGCCGTAGCCGATGATCCAGGCGGCCATGAAGGTGCCGATCTGGAAGAAGGCGACGCGGTTGCCGTCCACCGTCCCGTCGGACAGGACGCTGTAGAAGTAGATCGGGATGCCGACCACGAACCAGGTGTCGCGCGCACCGAACAGGAACAGCCGGGCGGCGGACAGGCGGTTGACGTTCCGATCCTTCGAGAAGACCTCGGCGAACTTCGTCCCCTTCTTGCCGCGCGGGAGACCCTCGGGCATGAAGAGGGCGACCGCCGCGAAGATGACGGCGAGCACAACGGCCATCGCGAGCACCGCCGCGCTGAAGCCGACGAGGCCGAGGAGGAGGGCGCCCGTGAGGAAGCCGAGCCCCTTCACCGCGTTCTTCGAGCCCGTGAGGACAGCGACCCAGCGGAAGAGCGCGCCCTTCTCCTCCGCAGGCGCCAGGATCTTCACCGCGCTCTTGGAGCTCATCTTGGCGAGATCCTTCGCGACGCCGGACACGCCCTGCACCGCCATGACGAAGGCGACGGAGGCCGCGATTTGCCACGTCGGATCGAGCTGTGTCAGCGCGGCGAGCGCGGCGATCTGGAGGAGGAGGCCGGCGTAGAGCGTGCTCGTCAGCCCGAAGCGTGCGGCGAGCCAGCCGGCCGACAGGTTCGTGACGATCCCCATGAACTCGTAGAGGAGGAAGAGGTAGGCGAGCTGGATCGGCGTGAAGCCGAGGGTGTGGAAGTGGAGGAGGACGAGCATCCTCAGCGCGCCGTCCGTCAGCATGAACGCCCAGTACGCGGCGGTCACGGCGATGTAGGCGGCGAGCCCCGAGCGGCGGGAGGCGGCGGCATCGGTCATGCGGATGCTCCTCGTGCGATGAGGCGGGCGACGTCGGCCATGCGGAAGGCATAGCCCCACTCGTTGTCGTACCAGGCGTAGACCTTCACCTGCGTACCGTTGACGACCATGGTCGACGGGCCGTCGACAATCGCCGAGCGCGGGTCGTTCAGGAAGTCGGACGAGACGAGAGGGCGCTCCTCGAAGCCGAGGATGCCCTTCAGCCGTCCGTCCGCCCACGTCCTGAACAGGCCGTTCACCTCCTCCACGGTGGTCTCGCGCGCCATCTCGAACACGCAGTCCGTCAGGGAGGCGTTGAGGAGGGGGACGCGGACCGCATGGCCGTTCAG
>Ga0076929_100445_pt1 | contig 38311 bp, 32 predicted proteins | sample HotLakConUCCSL28_FD_87104 | JGI IMG/M metagenome (GOLD analysis project Ga0076929, IMG submission 87104) | Hypersaline microbial mat communities from Hot Lake, Washington, USA - Hot Lake Consortium UCC-SL28 (version 3) (version 3) | ecosystem: Environmental > Aquatic > Thermal springs > Hot...
TGCCTTCACTCCAGACGAGTGCCGACGCCTCCTCCAGAACGCCGGATATGACTGCGAATAGATCGAATCTGCCCTAGGGCCTAACAGTGGTTCGAAAGATCCAGGCAGGTCACTGGCTCGACAGGCGGAGTCGATCGCATGACCGCGAGCCGACAGCCGGGCGGACCGCCTTGAAATCCGCCTATGCCAAACCAAGAGACGCCGGCAACGATCGTCAGAAGCACGGAAAAGGCTGTCTTTGGAGGCGTTAACATCGTACGAGAACGTGAGCTATGCGAGCGCGACGGCAGATGGCGGAGCCAGCCACGCTGGTGCGTAGGCAAGTGCCGGACGCGACCGTTCGTCCAGCCGATCGCCCGGGCGTGCCGCCGCTGTGCCCGGGAGGCGAAGTCGTGTGGCTGCCCGGGCAGGGTACGCGATGCGCTGTTCGCACCCGGCACCTGCGGTCTCGGTCAGGCGATGGCGTCCGCGGCGAAACCGACAACCCCTTCGAATTCGGGGATCCTCAGCGCGAGGTCGAAGTAGTCCTCAAACACATCCGTGCTCACGGTGTTGACGCCGCCCTCGATACGGATGACCGGGCCCATCTCATAGTTTTTCAGGTCGAACGCCAGCCTACCGAGATCAAGTTCGTATTGGACGTCACCGAACTTGAAATCGAAATCGATAATTTCACCTATCACATCCTGCACAGCATCGCCGACTGCATCAGAGATCGCCAGCCTTGGAGCGTCAAGGATCGTCGTGACGATCTTAGAAAGGGTAAGCAAGTCAAGCTCGATTCCGTGGAAAAGATCGATCTCCGTGTCGTTAAAGAAGCTTGCATCGGGTTTGAGCGACAACGAATAACTGATCTTCCCGTCACCGTTGGCATCGTACTGGCTAGCGTTCTCGATCCGGAGTTCCGTCTGCCCGGAGCCCGCGTCGAACTCGAAGGCGGTGTTGTCCTCCATGAGGACTTGGTAGGCCATGTCGTCGATGGACAGCGCAAAGGACTGGTTGAAGCCGATCTCGTTATCGAGCTTGATGTCCGCGATGCTGCCGCGGACAGTGGCGTCGACGAACTGCGTCACGACCGTGGTGATGATGTCCGATGCGTCCACCAGCGCCAGCGCGTCGCGAAGGCCGAAGCTGAAGTCGACGGGATTGATGATGATCGGATTTCCGAGCGCAAGGTTTACCGCGGTGAAGACGGCCTGGTCGAGGTCAGCCTTGATCGACAGGATATCGCGCTCGCCGAACGAGGTGTAGAAGCCGAACTCGCCGCCCTCCTCCGGGATGTCGTCCCGATCGGGGATAAGGTTCGCCTCGACCAGCGCGCCTGCTCCTCCTTCGGTGATGTCCCACTGCAGGATCGGAACGCGGCTGTCGCCGTCGGTATCCGCAGCCGTAAACAACTCGCGTACGTTGAGAACCGCGAGGAGTGCCGCCTTCGGGAGTTCCGCCAGCACCTCTGCCGGCGTCCAGTCCGGATCGACAACCGGCAACAGCTGCCTGTCGTCGAGGAACTTGGTCAGCTCGTCACCCAGCCTCGGACCAGGATCTACGAAATTGATCAAGGTCTCCCAGAGCTGGTTGAGGTCGAGATTGACGGCATCGCCTTCCTTGTAGAAGTTCGGATCGTATGCGGCGGCGGCGCCTGTGGTCGGCAGCGAAGGGTTGTGGATCTGAAAGAAGCCGATCCCCGCAATGTCTATCTGTGGCAGCTGGTTGGTTGCCGTGTCGAACTCGATGATGTCCTTCAGGCCCTTGAAGTCGAGGTCGAGGTCGAAGTTCAGGCCGTTCCCGCCATCGGGCGACGTGTCGAAGAGCTTGGCGCCGGCAATCTCGGCCGCGAAGTCGAAGAAACCGTCGAAGCCCAGCTTCAGGTCGTAGAGAAAGTCGAGGTCGAGCCGGGCGCTCGGGCTCATCGTCTCGAACGGTGCGACGGTGCCGTCGGCGTTCTTCGCAAGCGGCGCGATCTCGAGGACGTCCGTCAGCGTGTTGTAGGCGGCGTGCGCGGTCAACGTGAAGGGCGCCGCGGCCTCCACCGTGCCGCCGTTCAGCTTCAGGTCCAGATTGAGGCCGGCCTGGGCCTCGAGCGACGCGTTGATCTCGACGTCCGCGTCGACCGAGAAATCCGGCACGGCGGTGACGGCAGTGTCATAGGCGAGTTGCGCGGCCGCCTGCAGCCCCTGCTGGACGAGAAGGGCACCCTCCTTTTCCGCGAGCGTCGCAAGCGCGCCAAGGCTCTCGGCGCTTCGGCGCGCGACGTAGAGGGGGTCGATCTGATCGAGCTCCGCCTCGTAGCCTGCGGCCTCGTACGCGGCGAAGGCGGCCTCTTTCTCCGCAGTCGCGGCGGCCAGGACGCCGCGCGCTTCCTCTAGGGTTGTCGCGCCGAGCTCCTCGACCGCCTGGAGAGCATCAGTCGCCTCGTCCAGCGCATCCTTAGCGACGCTTGTCGCGATTTTCGCAGCTTCAAGAGCGGCCTCGCGGAACGGCAGCACGCCGGTATAATAGATCTTCGCGAGGAGATCGCTGTTCTGAGCGGACTTCTCGAGGGCGTAGTTCACTTCGAACTGCAGGAAGTTCTGGAAGTCGAGAGCGGCCTTGTAGGCCTTTTCCGCGAGTTTCAGGGTCTCCCCCAGAAGGGCCAGGAGAGCGTCGCCGGTCGCGCCGACGCCGCCGACGACATCCACGACGATCTTCGCAAGATCCTCCTGCGCCTTCGCCGTGACGATGCGCGTCGAGAGGGTCAGATGGCTGGCCGCCTCGTCCGCGTTGTCCTGAGCCGTGTCGCGTGCGGTCTGGGCGGCTGCAACGGCGGTGTTCGCAGAATCGAGAGCGTCCTTCAGGAAGTCGAAGGCGATCTCGACGAACTCATCCTTCCCGAACTCGAAATCGAAGTCGATGAGGTTCGTCCTCGGCAGGACGAACGGCTCGTTCAGCCGATCGGCCAGCCGGATCGGATCGAGCGTCACCTCCCCGGCGGCAGCGTCCCACTTGCCGTTCGGAGCGATGTATTCGACCTCGAAATTGCCGCCGATGAGCTTGATGGTGTCCTCGACCTCCGTCACCTCGCCGTTCCGGTCGTTCATGAGGCGGTACGACAGCTTGACCTCGTGCTCCTGACCGACCGTCAGCGTCGGCACACCGTCGCCGGGCCTCCAGATGACCTCGTTGCCTTCGACGGCGATGGTGCCGCCGCCGGACACGAGCGTCGCGTCGATGAGGCGGAAGGGATCGGCCCCGCCGCCGAAGATCGGCAGGTACTGCTCGAGCTCGAGCGTCGAGGTGTCGCCTCCCCACATGGATGCCGAGCCGGTGGCCGTGATCGCCTCGCCATCGGCAATGAGCGCATAGTCGTAGGCGAGGTCGAGCTCCACCACGGTCGGAAGCGTCGGCACGTTCTCGTCGTCGTAGCCGGTGGCGACAATCTTGAAGGCCGCGTCGATATCCGCCGTTTCGGGCAGCGTGAGCGTGACGTCGAAGGTGCCGGAGACGTCGTCGAGCGCCTCCGGAGGCGGAGACAGCGTCGCGCCGTCGGGCAGGCCTTCGAAGGTGAGCCCGACCCTCCCGTCGCCGGCCGGCTCGACCGTGACGGTCAGGACGACGATGTTCGGCGAGCTGCCGGCTGCGGTCTCGACCGAGAGTGACGGCGACTCGTCGGCGCCCTCGATCAGAACCTCGAGCGTGCGGGAGACACGGCCTCCGTCACCGTCCACCACGTCGAAGGACACCGCCAGCGTGGCGAACTCGCCGTCGGCGAGGTCGTCGAAATGGCGCGGGTCCACCGTGAAGGTCGTCCCGTCGAAGGAGAAACCTCCCGTGCCGCCGACGTTCGTGACGTTCTCGACTGCCAGCGCGCTCGTCCGGTCGGGATCGGTGACGCCGGCGAGAAGGTCGATCCCGAAGGGGTCGTCGTCCTCGTGCGCCTCAAGCGACAGGTCGGCCGGCACGACCGGCGCGTCGTTCGCGCCCATCACGGTGATGACGACGTCCGCCGGCGACGAGAGGCCCGACTGATCCGTCGCGGTGACCGGGAGCCGCACCGTCGCGACGTCCCCGACGGCAAGGAAGTCGATCGCCTCCTCGGAGAGATCGACGGTCCAGTCGATCGTGGCGAAATTGCCGGCGACCGTCGTCGTGGCTCCGATCGCGGCGACGAGCGCATCCTCCACCTCGTCGGGCAGCACCAGCTGCGCGCCGTCGGCGTCCGTCGCCACGACCGTCGCGCTTCCCACCATGAGCGTGAGAACGTCTCCGTTCTCGTCGGTGATGGTGCGCGTGCCGGAGACGGGGGCGAGCTCGTTTTCCACGAGCACCGCGCCCTCTCCCCCCGGCGCCACGATGGGCGCGTCGTTGGTCCCGACAACCGTCACCCGGACGGTCGCGCTATCGGACAGGCGGCCGTCATCGGCAAGGGCAGTCATCCGGAAGGTGATGCTCTCGCCCTCGGCAAGGTAGTCGAACATGCCCGCGGGCGCGGCGAAGGACCACTCGACATTGCGCAACGCGCCGACATCGGCGTCCACCGCATCCGGCGAAAGCTTGAAGAGGGCGAAAAGGGCCGCCTGATCGAAGCGTTCGGCCCCTGCGCCGGCGGCGGTCACCTCGGCGACCGACATCGTCACCTTGTCCGAAGCATCGACGTCGGTGACGGTGAAGAAACCTCTGCCCGTCAGCGCATCGTCGCCCTCCGGGAGATCGAGCGAGGTCCGGTGCGTGCTGATGACGGGTTGGTCGTTCTCGCCGGTGACGGTGACGGTGAGCGTTGCCTCGTCGGAGAAGCCCTGATCGTCCTGCACCGTGTAGACGACGGTGAAGCTCTCGCTCTCGCCCTCCGCAAGGTCCTCGTAGGCGCTCCCGGGATAGAAGGACAGGGTACGCCCGTTTTCGTGCAGCGTGACCGCCGCCCCGTCACGAATGCCGTCGACGGTGAAGCCCGTCACCTCGAGCCGGTCGTTGGAATGCGACAGCGTCTGGACGTCGCCGAGGAGGTCGAGGTCGTTAGCGAGGACGTCGATGACGACAGGCGTGTCCTCGCCGCTGGTCGCCGAGTCGTCGACCGCCTTGACGGGCGCAACGATGTCGATCCGCTCGAAGTCGCGGGCAGAGGTGTCGAAGGAGCGGAAGGTGTAGGCGGGAGCGTTGCTCTCGACGGCGGCCTTCAGCGCCGCGATCTCTGCAACGACGGCCGCGCGCTGCGCTTGGCCGGCATTAAGCACAAGTTCGACCGTATCGGTGCCCTCGCCGCCGAACAGCCGATTGGCGCCGCCTTGCACCTGGCTCCAGACGAGCGAGACCGTGTCGTCGCCGCTGCCGGCATGGACCTCGTTCCTGCCGCCGCCGGCCGTCACGCGGTCGTTGCCCGCGCCGGTGAAGATCCGGTCGTCCCCCGAGCCGGTCCGGACGACGTCGTCGCCGCTCCCGGTCTGCACCTCGTTGCGGCCGGCGCCGGCGTTGACGACGTTGTCACCGTCACCGGCGAGGATCCTGTCGTCGCCGGTGCCCGTGCGGATGACGTCGTCGCCGTCGCCGGTCTGCACCTCGTTGCGGCCGTTGCCCGCCGTGATCCGGTTGTCGCCGCCGCCCGCGAGGATCTTGTCGTTACCGTGGCCGGTGCGGATGACATCGTCGCCGCTCCCGGTCTGCACCTCGTTGCGGCCGGTGCCGGCGTTGACGACGTTGTCACCGTCACCGGCGAGGATCCTGTCGTCGCCGTCGCCCGTCCGGATGACGTCGTCGCCGTCGCCGGTCTGCACCTCGTTGCGGCCGTTGCCCGCCACGATCCGGTTGTCGCCGCCGCCCGCGAGGATCCTGTCGTCGCCGGTGCCCGTCCGGATGACGTCGTCGCCGCCGCCGGCCTGCACCTCGTTGCGGCCGTTGCCCGCCACGATCCGGTTGTCGCCGTCGCCCGCGAGGATCCTGTCGTCGCCGTGGCCGGTGCGGATGACATCGTCGCCGTCGCCGGTCTGCACATCGTTGCGGCCACCGCCGGCGTGGACGGTGTTGTCACCGCCGCCGGCCCGGATCCTGTCGTCGCCCGCGCCGGTCCTGATGACGTCGTCGCCGTCTCCGGTCTGGACCGCATTGTCGCCGCCCGGAAGGGTTACCCGCTCCGAGACGGGAGAGCTCGCGACGGCCATCGCGCCCGCGGCCGAACCCGGCTGGTCGAGGTCCTCGAACGCGAAGGCGAAGTGGCCGGGCTCGAATCCGGCACCCGCAACTTGAAGCGTAAAGACAATGGTGTCACCGGCTTCGAGGGCGATCTGATCGCTCGCGTCCTGCGTCGACAGGACGCCGCCCTCGCCGACCGAGACCGGGGCGCCGAATTCGGCCCACGCACCGACCACGGCGCCCGGACCCTTGTAGTTCGGCGCGAGGCTCCACGCGGATACCGTATCTCCGATCACGTCGCCCGGCTGAACGGTATAGGCGAACGTTGCCTGGAAACCCTGCCCTGCGGATGGGCTGCCCCAGCTGTTCAACCCCTTCAGCATCACCGCGGCGGGAGAAGTGGGCACCATGACGTTCATCGTCGGAACCTATATCTTGACGTCGCGCGTCGGCCTGCGCGCGCTGACGTTTGCAGGACGCGGACAATTCATGGCCAATACGAACACCGGCGGGTGCGCGTCTGGCGGGCGGGACGGAAAGTTGCGGGCACGACCGGCGTGCCGAAGAGGATCGTTGTAACTTTTGGCCTACGGCCGCGGGCGCCTCGTCGAGTCACCTCCCCTATTATCGCCGCGTGCGGAGTCTCTCCCTCGGGTGGACACCGGACGGGCAATGACTCAAGCCGCCGTGCAATTTCGACAATAGTCGAGCGTTAACCCGACGCTAGCCCCGTTTGTGCCGAAAACTTGGCAATCCGTTTCGCCAGGTTACGCTCGAGATCCCGGAGTCGTGAGGGATCGTGAGGATTGCACTGACTCCGTGCGGTCCACGAATATTGGCATGGCGCGGGCTTCGGCAACCGATGCTCGGGCAAAGCCGCCGCGCGTCGCTGGCATCATTCGGTCCGCCACCAAGACGCCTACTCGGTGCGGAAGGTGCGGCGGTCGGGCATCTGGCGCTAAGCGCCGCCCGACCCGTGCTGCGTTCAGGCGGGTTGATGGTTCCAGGGCATGAGGTCGTCGATGAGGCGGTTGGGCGGCGAGCCGCTCGAGGATCATGGTGAGCCAGGCGTGCGGATCGAACGCCGTTGAGCTTCGCGGTGGTGAGCAACGTGGCCATCCTCGCCCAGGTGTGGCCGCCGCCGTCAGAGCCGGCAAACAGCGCGTTCTTGCGGGTGATGTTCTGTGGCCGGGTGGCCCGCTCGACGATGTTGGAGCCGATGTCGAGGCAGCCGTCGGTGGCGGTGTCGGACAGACCCGCGATGTGGAGCTCGTGGAACTTGCGCCTGAGGTGGGACCCAGCGTGACGCCGCGAGCGCTACCAGGCGAGCTCCAGGATCTCGCGCACCTGGTCCGGGTGGTCGATCCGGCGCGGGTTGTTGCGCACGAGGAGGTTGTCCATCGCATCCTCGGCGATCTTGTCGAAGTGATGGCGTTCGATCCCCACATCGCGCAGCCGGGTCGGGAGCCCGAGCTCCTCGATGAGGTCGCGCACGGCGTCGGCCGCAGGAATGTCCGGCGTCCCGAGGCACGCGCTCACGATGCGCTGGCGCTCTGCGTTCGCTGGCTCGTTGAAGCGGAGCGTTGCCGGCAGAAGGACACATGAGCAGTGCCCGTGCGGCACGTCCGCGACGGCGCTGAGGTGCCAGCTCAGACCATGGCTCGCCCCGTACTGCATGCGCATCATGCCGGTCGAGGACAACCACACGCCGAGCTGACACTCGAGCCGTGCGTCGAGATCGTGCGGATCCGCCTTCACACGGCGCAGCGCCGCGGCGAGCCGCCTCAGCCCTTCCGGCGTCGTCGCGTCCGTCATCGGGTTCGGATTTGCCGTGCAGATGGAGCCCACAGCATGGTCGATGGCGCGCATTCCGCTCGACATCCAGAGCCACTGCGGCGTCGATACGGTGGCGGCGGCATCCAGAATGACTGCCGGCGCGGCGAGGTCGTCCTGGATGTAGATGTCCTTGATGTGCCGCTCGGTGTCGGTGCTGCCGGCGGTATGGCTGAACTCGCCGCCAGAGAGAGTGGTAGGGATCGCGATCTGGCGAAGCGGCGGGGTCTTGATGGAGGGCACGACGGGGGTGCCGTCGTCGTCTGTGCGCACGCGGAGGCGATCGAGCGCGAGCGGTTCGGTGATGCCCTCGGCGAGGCAGATCTGCACCATCTTGCCCGTGTCGATGGCCGAGCCACCGCCGATCGAGATGAGCATGTCCGCCCCGGCCTCCCGCGAGGCCGCTGCGGCGGCCACCGCGACGGTGCGCGGGACGTGGGGCTCGACGTCGTCGAAGAGGCCCGCGAAGCGGTTGCCGAGCATCGCGACGAGCGAGGAGACGACGCCGGTCTTCCGGCTGAGGCTGCGCGTCGCCACCACGAAGACCCGGTGCCTGTCGTGGCGCTCGAGCTCGGCAGCGACGGCCTCGTTGAGGGGGAAGCCGTAGATAATCCGCTCCTGGCGGAAATACTGGTAGATGTTCGGCTTCATCGTCCGCTCCCCCGTTCCTCGACCATCCTGCGGGCCGCCGTCACTCGGCGGGCCTGCGCGGGGCGAAGCGCGCCTCCAGCGCGTCCCATTCGTCCTTGCGCACCGCCTTCTGCCGCTCCTCGAAGGAGGAGAGACGATCCCCGACTGCGTCGAGCGAGCCCGTGTCCTTCAAGCTGCCGAGGACTTCCCGACTCGCCCTCAGCGCCGCCTGGAGCGCAGCGTTGGCATAGAGCACGAGCGATATGCCGAGCGCGGCGAAACGGGCTTTGCCGGGGTCCGGCGTCCTGCCGCCGAAGACGATGTTCGCCACCTGCGGGGCGGTCAGCTCGTTCGCGATCCGCTCGAACTCCCGAAGGCTCAGCGGAGCCTCGACGAATGTCGCGTCCGCGCCGGCCTCGATGAAGGCCGCGGCCCTGGCGAGCGCGGCGTCGAGCCCTTCGATCGCCCGCGCATCGGTGCGCGCCACGATCTGAAGGTCCGCGTCGGCGCGCGCATCCACGGCCGCCTTGATCTTGTCCAGCATCTCGTCGAGCGGGACGACGGCCTTGCCCGGGAAGTGCCCGCAGCGTTTCGGGAAGACCTGGTCCTCGATCTGGAGGCCGGCGGCGCCCGCCCGTTCCAGAAGGCGGACGGTACGGGTCATGTTGAGCGCGTTGCCGAAGCCTGTGTCGGCGTCCACGAGAAGCGGCAGGTCCACGGCGTCGGCGATGGCCGCCGTCGTCTCGGCAACTTCAGTGACTGTCGTGAGGCCGACGTCTGGCGCGCCGAGATGCATGTTCGCGATACCAGCACCTGTGACGTAGACGACCTCGAAGCCGAGATCCTCGATCACGCGGGCGAACAGCGCGTTCGGCGCCCCCGGGGCAAGCACCGCGGCGCGGCGGCCCAGGATCTCCTTCAGCTTAGCGGTCTTTCTCATAGCGGCGGTTCCGTTCTGGCACCCTCTCAGGACGCAGTGTCCTCGAGGCTGGACAACACCGCGTCGTCCTGCCCCTTGGCCGGTGGCGACCGGCGAAAGGGAGGCCGCACCCCGCCGAAGCTGAGCGGAAGACCCATCAGGCGGAACTTGTCGTCCGGTGAGCCCTGAAGCATCCCGAGCGCGGCAGTCTGCGGATGGGCGAGGATCTCGGCGGTATCCTGGAGAGGTGCGCAAGGCACTCCGGCCTCCTCCAGCCGCGAAGCCCAGCGTGCCCGATCCGCGGTGAGGATCGCCTCCTCGATGATGGCGTTCAGGGCGGCCCGGTTCGTGACCCGCTCCGCGTTGGTCGAAAAACGCGGATCGGTCGCAAGCTCCGGTCGACCGATGGCGCCGCAAAGTCGCGCGAAAAGACGGTCGTTGCCTGCGGCCACCACGAGATAGCCGTCCGCGGCGGCGAAGGCCTTGTAGGGGGCCACCATCGCCGCCTCCGATCCGATCCGCTTCGGCACGTTGCCGGAGGCGAGGTACTGCGCGGCAGGCACGGTCATCCAGGCGAGCGCGGTCTCGAGGAGGGAGGTGTCGACGACGCCGCCTTCACCGGTCATTTCCCGGCGCCGCAACGCGGCGAGGATGCCGATGACCGCCCACATCCCGGTCGCCATGTCGATGATGGACGGGCCGACGCGCACTGGCGCACGCCCCTCCTCGCCGGTGACGCTCATGAGTCCGCCGAAAGCCTGCATGAGGGGGTCGTATCCCGGCTTGCGCGCGAGCGGCCCGGTCCGCCCGAACGCCGCCATGTTGCAGTAGACGAGGCGCGGCTTTTCCGCCACGAGACGGTCGTCGAGGCCGAAGCGCTCGATGAGGCCGGGACGAAGGTTCTGGATCACGACGTCCGCCTTCTCGACGACGTAGCGGCGCAGCCCGTCCCGCTCGCCCGGGTCCTTCAGGTTCACCGTCGCCGTCAGCTTGTCCCGGTTGAGCGCCTGGAAGGTGGCGGCGCTGCCGTGCCAGAAGGGCGGACCCCAAGTGCGCGCGTCGTCCCCGTCGCCGGGCGCCTCCACCTTGAGGACCGTGGCCCCCAGGGAGGCGAGGATGAGACCGCCGAACGGTGCGGCGACGCTGTGCCCGATCTCGACCGCCACCAGCCCCGCGAGCGGCAGCTCCGGCGGCGGCCCGTTCCCGTACCCGTCGGCAGCCGGCGGTTCATGCATGGGCGCGTCCTTTCGAGATGGGGCACCGCCGTTCGCCGCGCTGGTCGTCCCGGAGGCGGCCGCGGCATGGACCCGCGGCGTTTGATTGAACGTTTCACCGCTATCATGACAGACCCTTTGGCGCATGCAATGGCTGTTTCCCACTGCGACGCTCCGGGCCTTTATCCGGATCGCAGGAGCGCCTATCAGCGGGACAGGCCGGTGAGACGCCATGGGACAGGAATTCGTGAGCACCTCCGACACAGCGGTGAAACGTGAACGGCGCGTCACGATGCGGGAAGTGGCGAACGCGGCGCAGGTCTCCGTCGGCACGGTGTCGCGCGTGATCAACAACAAGTCGTCCGTCAACGCCGACATCCGGCGGCGCGTGCAGGAGGCGATGTCCGAACTCGGCTACGTGCCCGACGCGGTCGCGCAGTCGATGCGCGCCCAGTCGACGATGGCGGTGGGATGCATGGTCTCGGACGTCTCGAACCCGCTCTTCGCGGCCGCGGTCAGCGCGGCCGAGCGGGTCCTGCACGCCGCGGGCTACACGATGATGCTGACGAACAGCCACGACGCTTCCGAGCGCGAGCGCGAGATCATCTCGCTGTTCCACCGCCGCCGGCTCGACGGGCTAATCTGCACCGTGCGCGACGAGAGCGACGCGGAACTGCTCGCCCGGCTCCAGGAGCCGGAGATGCCGTGCGTCCTGCTGGAGCGCACCGTGGAGGCTCCCATCGAGTCGGTTGCGACCGATCATTATCGTGGCGCTCTCCAGGCGTTCGAATATCTCATCGCGCTCGGTCACCGCCGCATCGGGCTGATCACGGTGACCGCTGCGGCGACGCCCGGCCGCGACCGCCTTCGTGCCTACGCCGACGCGCATCACGCGGCCGGGATCGCGCAGGATCCCGCTCTCGTCGCCAACGTGGGCTTCTCGGCCGAGTACGGCTATCGCACCGCCTACGGCCAGCTCACCGGCCAGAACCCGCCCACGGCCATCGTCGCCGGCGCCATCCAGATGATGGGCGTCCTCAAGGCGGTCCGGGTCCTGGGCCTCGAGGCCCCGGGCGATCTCTCTCTCGTCAGCATCGGCGACACGGATCTTGCCGAGCTCTTCACACCCCCCCTCACCGTCGTGCGGTGGGAGCCGCACAAGGTGGGCGCGACGGCGGCGGAGATCCTGCTGTCCCGTCTCGGTGGCAGCACGCGCAGCGGAACACTGAAGCTGCTGCTTCCGGCCGAGCTCGTCCTGCGCGGCTCCTGCGGTCCGCCGAGACCGAAAGGCTGAGCCTCTATCCGATCCGCGGTCGCTCGAGCGGCCCGATGACACTGCCATGGGCGACCCGCACCGGCCAGTCGTGCGACGGATAGACGACGTCCGCGCTGTTGAGGATGCGCTTGATGGCCGCCTTCTCCGAGCGGCGGCTGACGACGAAGTTGTTGCTCGTGACGGGATCGGCCCTCAGCACCGACGCCTGACGCACGACCTGCTCCTCGACGTTGTAGAGGGCATCCCCGCAGATGCAGGCGCGCCCTGCGACGGTATCGAGATGGAGCGTCATCGACCCCTCCGTGTGCGCCCCGGCGGGCCGCGCGACGATGCCGGGAACGATCTCCTCGCCGCCTGTGAGCTCCGTGTCGAGGAGGGTGAGGGCGTTCTTCGTGTGCAGCCGGTCGATGAGGGGCTTGATGTCTTCCGGCGGATAGCTCGGACCCGACAGGCCGGACACCGAATACTCGAGCTCGCGGCGGTTGATGACGAACGGCACCGTAAGCGGGAAGAGCTCCGGATGGCCGCCATGGTCGATGTGAAGGTGGGTATAGATCACGAGTTCGAGATCGGCCGGGCCGAGGCCGTGCGCGGCCAGGCGACGCTCCAGCCTCTGCTCCTCGCTCTGGAAGCCCCGCATGCCGAGGCGAGTGAGGATCTCGGGGTTGCGGAAGCCGCTGTCGACGAGGATCGGGCCCCTGTCCCCGAGGAGGAGGAACGCGAGCACGGGAACGCGGACCTTCTTCCCCGGCGGGCGCGTGATCACCGTCCGGCTGCCGTCTAGCTCCACCTCTCCGAGGTCGAGAACCCTGATTTCCCACGTCATCGACGCCTCCACTTCTCAGCTCGACCGAGGCTAGCACCGCCGAGCCGGACGCGTTAACGTTCCATCGAGGACTCAGGAGCAGGCCGATGGTCAGGCGCGGCTTCGTCGATCTGCCGCACGGGCAGGTGCATGTGCGCTCCGCCGGCGACGGCGGCCGGACGCTGGTGATGCTGCACACCAACCCGACCTCGTCGGTGGACCTGGTGCCGCTGATGTCACGCCTCGCCGCGGACCGGGCGGTGCTGGCGCCCGATACGCCCGGTCTCGGCGACTCCGATCCGCTCCCGCTCGAACAGCCGACCATCGCCGACTATGCCGTTGCCGTGAGCTCGGCCGTCGAGGCGCTCGGGCTCGGCGAGTTCGATCTCTACGGCTGCCATACCGGCGCGAACATCGCCGTCGAGATCGCGCTCGCCCGGCCCGAGAGGGTGGGCCGTCTCGTCATCGACGGGACCGCCATGTACTCGGAACAGATGAAGGCGGATCTTCTCGCCCACTACGTGCCCGGGATCGCTCCGGACCTCGAGGGCCGGCAGCTCCTGTGGGCCTGGCATTTCATGCGGGACCAGCATCTCTTCTGGCCCTGGTTCCGGCGCACCGTCGACAGGCGGAGGCACAACGGACTGCCGGACGCGGCGAGGCTCAACGAGCAGGTGCTGGAGGTGCTGAAGGGCCTCGCCGGCATCCGCCGCGCCTATCATGCATCGTTCACCTATGAGAAGGCACCCCGCCTCGCCGCCCTTTCGGTGCCCACCCTGCTCGCGAGTTCGGTGGCCGACATCTTCCACCCGGAGATCGGCGAGGCGGCCGCGCTCATTCCGGGCGTGCGACGCGTCGACCTTCCGCCCTACGCCGACCCTGCCTACCTCGACGCGGCCGAGAGCACGATCAGAGACTTCCTCGACGCCGATACGCCCGGCGGGTGAGACCGGGTTCACAGGTTCGCGACGAACTCGGCCGTGGTCGTCACCGTGCCGAACATCGGAAAGATGTTCTGGATCGCGAAGTCGTGAAGGTCCGGCTTCGGCGAGGCGCAGCAGTCCTCCAGCGCGACGGGCAGGAGCCCGATGTCGTCACAATGGCGCATGGTGGCCTCCACGACCTGGTTCGTGGCGACACCTCCCATCACCACCCGGGTGATGCCATGGCGGTGAAGCCAGTTGGCGAGGTTGGTGCTGACGAACGGGTTCACGGACTGCTTGGTGAACACGGGCTCGCCGTCTCTCGGCGCGACGGCGTCGTGGATCGCACCGCCCCATGCGCCATCGGTCATGGCGCCGACGCCCCTGAGGTGAGCCACCCGCGGATGACGGCTGATGACGTCGGCATCGTCGGCGCGGAATGCGACGCGGACGTGACCGACGGGAACCCCGGCGTCGCGCGCAGCCGCGAGCGCCCTGGCGGCGTTCTCGAGGACGCCGCGGCCGGAGACGATCCCCGCCAGTCCCTGGGATCCGAACTTCCCCTCCTCATGCACCAGGTCGTTCTGAAGGTCGAGGAGGAGAAGGCAGGTCTTCTCGTCTAGGGCCATCGGGATGGTCTCCGGCTAGCTGGCTTCGGAATCGCCGACCCGCAATGCGCCAACGGGATGATCGGCGATGGCCTCGCTTCTCATGAACCGTTATATCTCGTCAAACCGATAAGGAAGGAGGAGCGAGGGGATGGCCGAACGCACGCGGGAGGTGGTGGTTGTCGGATGCGGGATCGGCGGGCTTGCCGCCGCCGTCGCCGCTCTTGAGGGTGGTGCCAGCGTCACGATCCTGGAGCGCGCCCCCGAAGACGAGCGCGGCGGGCAGACGCGCTACACCGAGGCGTACCTTCGCATGAAGAGCGAGACCGAGGTCACCGACGACTTCGAGGACTTCCTCGCGCGGAACGCCAGCGGCGCCATCGATCCGGCCCTGGTGGCTCTCACCGGGCGTCCGGAACAGGATCGGCCGGCGGTGGCGAAGGGGCTCAGCCTGTTCGAGCCGGACGTGATCGCGACCTTCGCCGAGGAGGCACCGCCTACCATCGCCTGGATGAAGCGCTTCGGCCTGCGCTTCGAGGCGCTCCCGACGCAGTTCCTGACCCGCTCACAGCCGCGCCTCCTTCCGGTGGGTGGCGGCGCAGCGCTTGTCGAGGCCCTCGCGACGGCGGCGGAAAAGGCCGGCGCGACCTTCCTCTACCAAGCGACCGCGAGCGCGCTCGACGTCGACGACGCCGGAACCGTGCGCGGCCTCCATTACCGCGACCGCGACGGCCGGCTGGCGCACATCGCGGCGGACGCGGTGGTTCTCGCCTGCGGCGGCTTCCAGGGCAATGCCGAGATGATGGCGCAGTACGTCGGGCCGCGCGCCTCCCATCTGAGGCCGGTCGCCCGCGGCGGCTACTTCAACAAGGGCGAAGGCATCCGCATGGCGTTCGAGGCGGGTGCGGCGCCGTGCGGCGACTTTGGCGACTACCACGCCGAGCCGGTCGATCCGCGCTCGGGCATCGCGGAGCCGTCCGTCTTCATCTTCTCCTACGGCATTCTGGTCAACACGCTGGGCCATCGCTTCGTCGATGAGGCGCCCACCACCGTGGACGCCTGCTACGAGCGCATCACGCGGACGATCTTCCAACAGCCGGGCGGGCTCGCCTGGTGCATCCTCGACGCCCGCCACCTCGACATCCCGAACTACCGCCTCGGCTTGCGGACGGATCAGCCGCCAGTCGTCGCCGACACGGTCGAGGAGCTCGCGGACAGGATCGAGGTCGATGCCGAAGCGCTCGCCGCGACCCTCGTCGCCTACAACGGGGCTTGCCGGGCGGCGGAAGGCGCGCCGTACAAGCCACTCGAGCTCGACGGCCTCGCCACCGCCGGCATACGGCCGGTCAAGAGCAACTGGGCGCATCCGGTGAATCGCCCACCCTTCCATGCCTACCCGATCATCTCCTCGAACGTCTTCACCTATGGCGGCCTGAAGGTGGACAGCCACGCCCGCGTGCTCGACCACGACGGCCGGCCGCTGGCCGGCCTCTACGCAGCGGGCGAGATCATCGGCAGCTACTATCGCAACTATCCGGGCGGGACATCGGTGCTGAAGGGGGCGGTCTTCGGCCGCCAGGCCGGGCGGCATGCGACCGGCCAGCACGGCAACGCGTGAGGAAGGCCACGATGTCCATGCGCCTCTGGCACCAGAGCTTCACCGTCCTTGGCAACCTGCCGGCCTACAACGATGCCCTCGCCGCGCACTTCCGGAAGGTGGCCCGGCCGGATACGGAGATCGTCCTGCACGGGATGCATCCCGACACCTACCGGACGAGCTACCCGGGAACCGACATCCGCCACGCGCCGCTGATGAACCTGCACGGCCTGCAGTTCGTGACTGCCGGCCTCCGGGCGGAGGAGGACGGCTTCGACGGCTATATGGTGATGACGCTGCCCGAGCCGCACCTTGAGGACGTGCGGGCGGTTCTCGATATCCCCGTGGTCGGCTACGGCGAAAGCGCCATGTTGACGGCGATGATGATGGGCGAGCGGATTGGTGTCCTCCTGTTCATCCCCGAGATCGGCCCGCGCATCGCCCGCAACGCCGCGCGCATCGGCATCTCGCAGCGCTTCGCTGGCTGCTTTCACGCCGGTTTCTCGTTCAACGACGTCCTCGGCGCATTCGACGATCCTTCTGCGGTGCTCGACACCTTCCGGACCCACGCCAGGGCGGCGATCGAGAAGGGTGTCGACGCCATCATCCCGGGAGAGGCGCCGCTGTGCGTCCTCCTCGCGCGCAACTCGGTGAGCGAGGTGGACGGGGTCCCCATCGTCGACGGTCTCGCGGCGACGGTGAAGATGGCGGAGATGCAGGTGGACCTTCGTCGGTCCATCGGGCTGCGCCCGAGCCGCAGGGGACACTTCGCCGAGCCGCCGCCCCGCGAACGGTTGAAGGAACTCCTCGACTTCTACGGCCCCGGCCGGCTCGGCGACTGACCCGACCGGCCGTCAGCTCCCCTGCGCCGGGATCACCTGGCGCCAGTGGGTGACTGCGACGCTATCGAAGAGACCGCCCCTGGCATAGGGATCATCGGCCGCGAATCGCTCGGCCGTCGCCTTGTCCGGAAAATCCACGACGAGGAGGCTTCCGATGGAGGTTTCACCGTCGTCAGCCAGAAGCGGCCCGGCGAGGAGGATCCTGTCACGGAACGGCTCGAGATAGGCGAGATGATCCGGACGGATCGCCATGCGCGTCGCGAAGTGGCCTGCCTTGTCGTGGCAGATGATGGCGAACAGCACCCACTCCCCTCCTCTGGCTCACGTGGCTTCGGGCGGCTGCGCGGCTGCGAGCCGCCGGCCGGCACGGCGCTTTCTCACGGTCTGCTCGGCGAGGATGAGCGCCAGGATGCACAGACCGATCAGATCTCCGTAGATGCCCGGCACGACGAGAAGCATTGCAGCCGCCGCGAGCGGGATCCGCTCCCACCAGAGAGCGCGCATCCGCACGTAGCCGATGATCGCCATCGCGAGCACGATGATGCCGAGCGCCGCCGACAGGGTCGCCGACACCACGGCGAACACCGTGGTCTCGGGCTTCCTCATCAACGGATCGAGCATCGCCGGCTCGTAGGCGAACACGAACGGGACGATGAAGCCGGCGAGCGCCACCGTGAAGCCGGTCAGCATCGTGCGCTGCGGGTCGGATCCGGCGATCCCGGAAAGGGCGTAGGAGGCGATCGCCATCGGCGGCGTGACCGCCGCGAGGATGCCGTAGTAGAAGACGAAGAGGTGCGCGGTGATCGGCTCGAGGCCGAAGCGCACGAGCGCGGGCGCGGTGACACTTGCCACGATGATGTAGGCCGGCGTCGTCGGCAGGCCGAGGCCGAGGACGAGCGACGCGACCATCGCGACGAGGAGCGTCAGGAACAGCGAGCCCTCCGAGAGCGAGACGATGAGCAGCGCGAGCTTGACCGCGAACCCGGTGTGTGCGGCGACACCGATCATGATGCCGACCACCGCGACCGCCGCCACCACGGGCAGTGCCGTCAGTGCCCCGTTCTCGAGGATGGCGAGCAGCCTGCGCGGACCGATGGCCGTGTCACGCCTCAGCCAGCTGACCGGCAGGGTGGATGCGATGGCGAGAAGGCCCGAGAAGCTCACCGACCAGCCGCTGAACAGGAAGTACATGAGGACGACGACGGGCGTCAGCATGTACCAGCCGCGCCGGAGGGTTTCGGACAGCTTCGGAAGCTGGTCCTTCGGCAGCTTCTCGATGTTGTCGCGCAGCGCCTCGAAGTGGACCATCGCGCCGACGCCGAAGAAGTAGAGGATTGCCGGGATCGTTGCCGCGATGACCACCTCGATGTAGGGAACGCGCAGAAAGTCGGCCATGATGAAGGCCGCGGCGCCCATGACGGGCGGCATCAGGTTGCCCCCCATCGAGGCGGTCGCCTCGACGCCGGCCGCGAAATGCGGCTTGTAGCCGACCCGCTTCATCAACGGAATGGTGAAGGAGCCGGTGGTGATGGCGTTGGCGAGGCCGCTGCCCGAGAGCGTGCCGAAGAAGGCGCTGCACAATACAGCCACCTTGGCCGGTCCGCCGGTCGTCGCTCCCGCGATGGCGAGGGAGGCATCGCCGAGGAAATTCATCAGCCCGAGCGCGCGAATAAAGCCGCCGAACAGGATGAAGAGGAAGAGGTAGTTGGCCGAGACGCCGAGCGGGATGCCGAGGATGCCGTCGCCGGAGAGATAGATCGTCTCGAACAGGCTTTCGAAGTCGGTCTGCGGTGCCTGGAAGCGACCGGGAATGAGGTAGCCCCATGCGCCGTAGGCGACGAACATGACCATGAGGATCGAGAGCGCCGGACTGACTGTGCGCCGCGAGATCTCGAGGACCGTCAGGACAAGAACGATGCCCCACGTCCAGTCGCCAAGCGTCAGCGGGTCGACGTCGAAGATCCGGCTCATCAGCCGGTCGTAGTCGACGACGATCCAGAGGGCGGAGAATGTGCCCGCCGCGAAGAAGGCCCAGTCGGCGATGGAGAGCCGGCCCTTCCGGCCGCCCCACGGCAGGCGCAGTCGGTAGGTGAGTGCGATGAGGGCCACCGCGAACGCGAGGTGGACCGAACGCTGGATGAACTGTTCGAAGTTGCCGAACGCCGCGGTGTAGAGCTGGAAGACCGAGAAGGCGACCGCGATCGCGGAGACCAGATGGCGTGGCAGTCCTTCGGGAATGCCGAACCGCGGCGCCTCGACCAGCTCGGCGGCCCGCTCGCCCTTCTCCTCGTCGATCTCGACGGTTATCTTCTTGTCGTCTCGGGTTGTTTCGGCCATCGAAGTCCCGGTGTCAGAGCCGTTTCGATCAGGGCGTGGGCGCGCGAGGCCGACACGACGGAACCCGGCCGAAGAACGCGACCCGGGCGGCACGCCCGGGTCGATGGGCTTCTCCGTCGTTCGTCGAGCCGCGGCCTTCGAAGGCGCAGGTGTCCTATGCGAGGCCTACCGCTCTAGTTCAGCGCACCGACCTCACGGAAGTAGCGCTCGGCGCCGGGATGCATCGGGACTGGCGGGTTCGATGCGGCATTCTCAGGTGTGAACGCGCGCATGACCTGGTGGACGTCGACGAGAGTCTGCTGATTCTCGAACAGAGCCTTCGCCACCTGGTACACGACATCGTCGGGCACATCGGCGTTCGTGACCATCATCACCGGGCCGTTGATCGTATGCACGTCTTCGTCTTGCCAGTCGTAGGTGCCGGCGGGCAGCGTGATCTCGGAATAACCCTCGGTCTCGCTGGTGATCTTGTCGATCACTTCCGGGTCGAGCGACAGAAGGTTCATTGGCATCGCCGAGGAGAGCTCGAGCATGTATCCGGCGGGGTGGGCAATGAGGTTGAGGTAGGCGTCGACCTGCCCGTCGCGCAGCTGGTTCGTCGCATCGCCGACGCTGCCGGCAAAGTTGACGCTCGCCATGTCATCGTAGTTGAGACCGTGGGCGGCGAGGACGTCCTGCGTCATCTTCTCCGTCGATGAGCCCTTGCGCATCGTGACGATTCGCTTGCCGGCGAGATCCGCGACGGAGGCAATGTCGCTGTCCGCCGGCAGGTTCACTGAGAAGAACTGGTTGTAGAGGATGCCGAAGGTGCGGAGCTTGTCCTCGGCGGGCCGCTCGGCGGACCCCTTGTAGACTTCCGCGGCGGCGCCGGGGGTGGTGAAGCCGAAATGACCTTCGTTGCGTCCGGTGGTGATCGCGTTCGACACGCCGCCGCCGGCCTGGAGAGTGACCTGCATGCCGAGCTCGTCCTGCAGGACGCTCGCCATGCCCGCCGAGATCGGATACCACACGCCGCCCTGCGGGCCGGACTTAATGATGATGTTCTGCGCCGATGCCGTGCCGGCCACCATCGTGACCGCCGCCGCGGCGACGATGGTCCTCACGCTGTGCTTCATGGGCTGGTTCCTTCCCTACCTCGCCATTGTCGTTCTGCGACGGCTTCGACGCGGGAGGCGGAACTGGGACGCGGCAACGAATGTGCGGCGACCAGCGCCCGCGCTGCGAGGATGTCCGCGGGCGTCCTCCTAGCCGAACGCTACCACATCCGAATTGTGAGTGAAACGTTTTCTCAAACACCTTTTCTTGCCCGTGGGAGAGGTGCAAGCTTTGCTGGCGGCCCCCCCGGCAGGCCGCGAGAACGGGCGGAGGAGTATCTAATGAATTCATCGGGATCGGGCGGCGGGACCTTCACGGGGCAGGTCTGCCTCGTAACGGGGGCGGCAGGCGCCATCGGCTCGGCGACGGCGGCCGCTTTCGCCGACGAGGGCGCATCGCTGTTCCTCGCCGATGCCGCCGCCCCCGATCCACAATGGGCCGCACGCCTCGCGGAACGGGCGCCCGTCGCATGGCGGGAGCTCGATGTCGCGCTGTCGACCGATGTCGCCGCCGTGGTGCTGGCGGCCGTCGAGCGGTTCGGGCGGATCGACGTCCTCGTGAACGTCGCGGGTGTCGTCTCGCACGGGCGCGCGGCGGACCTTGCGGAAGCGGAATGGGATCGCGTCCTCGCCGTGAACCTCAAGGGGACGTTCCTGTGCTGCCAGGCGGTGATTCCCGTGATGCGCCGCCAACGCTACGGGCGTATCGTAAATCTCGGCTCGGTGGTCGGTCAGAACGGCGGCAATCCGCGCCCCTGGATGGATCCGAGCGAGCAGATCCGCGCAGGAAACGTCGCCTATGGCGTGTCCAAGGCCGGCGTTCACGCCATGACGGCCTTCCTCGCCAAGGAGCTGGCGGCAGACGGGATCACGGTGAACGCCATCGCGCCCGGCCCCGTGGCGACCGGCATGACTGCCACCCTCCCCGCCTCGCTCTCGGCCATGATCCCGGTCGGCCGAATGGGCACGCCGGAGGAGATCGCCCACTCCATCCTCCACCTCGCCTCTCCACGGTCCGGCTTCATCACCGGGGAGGTATTCGACGTGAACGGCGGTCTCACCGTCGGCTGAGCCCGCCGGCCCCTAGGCTCATGCAGCGTCAGTAGGAGCGCGGCATGCCGAGGACATGCTCGCCGATGTAGCTGAGGATGAGGTTGGTGGAGACCGGCGCGATCTGCATGATCCGCGTCTCCCGCCACTTGCGCTCGACGTCGTACTCCCGGGCGTATCCGAAGCCGCCGTGGGTCTGCAGCGCCGCCTCGGCCGCATGCCAGGACGCCTCCGCGGCAAGGAGCTTTGCAATGTTCGCCTCCTCCCCGCAGGGCTGGCCCGCGTCGAACAAGGCTGCCGCGCTGCGGTTCATGAGGTCCGCCGCCTTCGCCTCCGCGTAGGCGCGGGCGATTGGGAACTGGACCCCCTGGTTCTGCCCGATGGGCCGGTCGAAGACATGCCGCTCCGTGGCGTAGGCGGAAGCCTTCTTCACAAAGAACCAGGCGTCCCCGATGCACTCGGCGGCCACGAGGATGCGCTCGGCGTTCATGCCGTCGAGAATGTAGCGAAAGCCCCTGCCCTCCTCGCCGATCAGCGAGTCGGCGGGGATCCGGAAGTCTTCGAAGAAAATCTCGGTGGTCTGGTGATTGATCATCGCATCGAGCTTGCGGATTATCATGCCGCGTTCCTGCGCGCCACGAATGTCGACAAGGAAGACGGACAGTCCCTCGGACTTCCGCTTCACTTCCGAGAGCGGCGTGGTGCGCGCGAGAAGCATCATGAGGTCCGACTGCAGCGCACGGGAGGTCCAGACCTTCTGCCCGTCGACAACGTATTCGTCGCCGTCGCGAACGGCGCGCGTTCTCAGCTTCGTCGTATCGGTTCCCGTCGTCGGCTCGGTGACGCTGAAGGCCTGGAGGCGAAGCTCCCCCGAGGCGATACGGGGAAGGTAGCGGGCCTTCTGCTGCAGGCTCCCGTGCCTCAGCAGCGTTCCCATGATGTACATCTGGGCATGGCAGGCGCCCGCGTTGCAGCCGGAGGCGTGGATCTCCTCCAGGATCACGGCGCCGGCCCGAAGCGGCAGACCGGAACCGCCGTACTCCTCGGGAATGAGGGCCGCGAGATAGCCCGCCTGCGTGAGCTCGTCGACGAAATCGTGCGGGTAGGCGTCCCTGTCCTCCAGCCCGCGCCAGTAGGCGGAGGGGTACCTGGCGCAGATGGCGCGCACGCCCTCCCGGATCTCCCGATAGTCCTCTCCGATGGGGAGCGCGAGCGTCTCCTCCCCGACCGTCTCGGCAGCCATGGACTCTGCGACCATCACACGGTCTCCTCTGCCGGGCTGCCGCACGGGCGCCCGGGGGTTTGCGACAGGCTGGCCCGGGCGAGCACACTTGCAAGCCTCTCCCGACCGAGCGGCAGTGCTACGATGCTGCCCACGTCAGGCAGCCCGTCGAGATCGGCGGCGGTGCCTGGCCCATTGAAGTCGAGCATTCTGGCAATAGACTCCGTCATGATGATGATCCGGATCGAGGAGACGAAAGACGGGTCCGATGTCATGTCTGGCGCGCGATCTTTTGCTCGGACCGATCCGAACCGAGCGAGCTGGGCGCCAGGATGTCTTCTCCCATGCCCCTCTCCGTCAGCGCCCGCGATAGACGGGCTTGCGCTTCTCGTTGAAGGCCCGCATCCCCTCGCGCCGATCCTCCGTCGGAATCATCCGCTCATAGGCCTGAACCTCGAGGACGAGGCCGGTGGCGAGATCGCAATCGGCACCGTTGCGCATTGCCTTCTTGGCCTGCCGCACTGACAACGGGGCGTTGTCTGCGATCCGCCTCGCGGTCGCGAGCGCAGCGTCGAGGAGCTCGCTGGCCGGCAGAAGCCTGTTCACCATCCCCCAGGCGTGCGCTTCCTGCGCAGTGAACGGCTCGCCGGTGAGGATGAGTTCCTTCGCGCGGCGCGCTCCCACAGCCCGCGGCAGGTTCTGCGTTCCGCCGCCGCCGGGCATGATGCCGAGCGTCACCTCGGTGAGCGCGAAACGAGCGGTATCGGCCGCGTAGATGAAGTCGCACGCGAGCGCCAGCTCGCAGCCGCCGGCGAAGGCGGCGCCGTTGACGGCAGCGATGACCGGCACCGGACAATCCATGATCGCGTAGTAGGCTTCCTCGAAGATGGCGTGCTGGAGCCGCCAGTCCTCGTCGCTCATGTCGCGGCGCTCCTTGAGGTCGCCGCCCGCGCAGAACGCCTTGTCGCCGCTCCCGGTGATCACGATGCAGCGCCGGTCCCCCGGCCGGAAGCGCATCGGCACGAAGAGCGCGCCGAGCTCTTCGCCCATCCGCGTATTGAGCGCATTGCGCCGCTCCGGCCGGTCAAGGGTGAGGAGCATGACGCCTGGCGAAGTCTCCTCGACCTTCAGCGTCTCGTAGGGCCGTTCGCTCATCGGCCGCGCCCTTCGAGTTCTGCGCCCTCGGTGCGGCGGCGGATCAGGCGAGCGTCAGAACCCATCATGGGCTCGCATGCCACCAACACTTCGGGATTGCCGTTGCCGTTCGGCTGGTGGAGCCGTGCGTCAGGACAGTGTTTCATCGACCGAACACCGGCTCCGGTCCGGCGCCAGCTTCCTCCAGCCCCAGTCCGAGCACTCCCGGATTGAGGATGCTCGCGGGATCCACGATCCGCTTGAACTCGGTCAGCAGCCTCCAGGCTGTCGTCCCCTCGAGGGCGTCGGCGAACGGGTAGGCCTTCGCCCACTGGACGTGCAGCGAGCCCATCTGCCGGAACATGCGGGTCATCCGGTAGCGAAAGTCGATCGCCGCGGCCGTGCGCTCGGGATCCTCGGCGACGTCCCCGACCGCGGCATGGCGCTCGGGCGGTGCGTAGTGGCCGCGATAGACGCCGAGCGGGCGCTTCCAGAACAGCACCGGCTCGATCCCCCAGAAGTGGCCGTGCAGGAGGGCGTTGCAGGCGACGCGGATGTCGTGGGCAGCGAGCATCGCACGGTTGTCGGCGACGAAGGCCTGGAACGCCTTCATCGCGTCCACCGCCCTGGATGCCTCGAACTTGGCGTTGATGGGGAAGTTCACCTCGCCATGACGGTTGGCGACGATCTCCCCCACGTTGAGGAAAGGCCCGTAGCGAAGGCCGAACGGGATTGTTGTTGGCAAAAGCTCGCCCCCGTGCTGCTTCACGATGCGGTTGAGCTGCGCGAGCGTGCGGGTGGCCGCGGCAAGGTCTTGCCCTTCCGCGATGTAGTACATGGCGTTGGGCCGTCCCTTCAGAAATTTCAGCCCCTTCGGGTGCCACGCGCGCAGGAGCTCCCGCATCGCCCGCGGCTTGTCGGGATTGTCGTTGAGGAAGCGCCGCACCATCGCGGAAGTCTCCGACTTCGCGGGCCGTGGGCGGTCCGCGTACTCGTCGACGAAGAATCCGTCGAATGCGAAGCACTCGGTGTGCAGACCGGAGCGCGCGAAGGCCGCCTGGGCGGCCACGAAATCCACGGCGTCGGGGAAAGTGGCGCAGCCGAAGGCCGCCTTCGGCCACGGCTCGAGGAGGAGCGTCACCTTCGTCTTGATCCCGAAGGCGCCCGAATCGCAGAGGAAGGGGCCGGTGAGGTCGGGGCCGAAATAGCGATAGAAGGGCGCCGTGCCGTGCGCCGCGCCCGAACCCGTCTTGAGAATCGTCCCGTCGCCGAGCACGACCTCGAGGCCGAGGACGTGTTCGGCGAGAGTCACCTTGCCCATGCCGGTCGCGTTCTGGGACAGCCCGCCGCCGACGGTGGCGAAGTTGCCGGAAAGCGTCCCGAGATAGGGGACGCGATAGCCCGTCCCGGCAAGGGCGGCGCGCAGCTTCGCCCATGTGACACCCGTTTCGAGCGTCACGTACCGGTCCTCGGTGTTGACTTCGAGGACACGGTCGAGGCCCGTTGCATCCAGCACGATGGTATCGGGCCGGACGGGGACGTGCCCGCGGGTGTACGACATGCCCCCGCCGCGGGTGTTGACCGCCACGCCGTCCTCTGCCGCCATGCGGACGATGGCCGCCACGTCCTCGGCCGAGCGAGGCCGGACAACGCAGATGGGCATGTCACCGGGCTGCTCCGAAAAATCGAGGGAGTAGAAGCGCCGGTCCTCCTCGGAGGTCAGCACACCCTCTGGCCCGACGATCTGCCGCAGGCCTCCCACGATCTTCGTAGACAGGTTGTTGATCTGGTCCATCAGCCCCCTCCCGGCCACGACAAGGCCGTCACCCGAAATAGGAATTGAGGATCTCCGCGTTGTCGCGCAGCTCTTCGGTTGCACACTCATGGACGATCCGCCCAACCCGCAAGATGTAAACATGATCCGAAAGGTCGAGAGCCATCCGCACGTTCTGCTCGACGAGAAGGATCGTCTGCCCGGCCTCCTTCAGCGTCCGGATGATCCGGATCATCTCGGCGACGATGATGGGAGCAAGGCCGGTCGTCGGCTCGTCCATCAGGAGGAGCTTGGGCCGGGCCATGAGTGCGCGGGCTGTGGCGAGCATCTGCTGCTCGCCACCCGAGAGGCCGGCAGCCCGCTGCCTTGCGCGCTCGCCGAGCCGCGGAAAGAGCCTCAGCATCTCCTCGATCCGCCCCGCGATTTCACCGTGCGGAAGGCGCACGAGGCCGCCCTGCTCGAGGTTCTCGACCACAGTCATCTCGGGAAACAGGAGCCGCCCTTGCGGCACGAGCGCGACGCCGTCCGCGAAGATCCGGTGCGATGGCCATGCGTCGATCTTCTCGCCCTCCACGGTCACGCTGCCGGCCGTGGGGCGCAGGAGACCGGTAATGGTGCGCATCAGCGTCGTCTTGCCGGCGCCGTTGCTGCCGAGGAGTGCCACGATGCGGCCCGTCCCGACCGAGAGATCCACGCTCTCGAGGGCGCGAATGGATCCATAGCCGGCCGAGAGACCCCGCACCTCAAGCATCCTCGCCCTCCCCGAAGTAGGCCGCGCGGACGCTCGGATGCTCCATGATGTGGCGAGGGTCGCCCTCGGCGATGAGCACGCCGTCGTCGAGGACGGAGACGCGGTCGCAAAGCTCCGTCACCAGCGAGATGACATGCTCGACGAGGAGGATCGAGACCTGCCGCTCTTGACGCAGCCGCCTGATGGTCTCGGTAAAGTGGCCGATGTCCACGGGGCTGAGGCCCGCCGCCGGCTCGTCGAGAAGCAGCAGCGGAGGCTTGGCAACGATGGCGCGGGCGATCTCCACGAAGCGTTGGCGGGCGAAGCTGAGGGTTCTCACCTCCGCCAGAAGCGTCTCGGCGATGCCGAGGAACTCGAGGGTCTCCTCCACCGCCTCGCGCGCCTCCACCTCCGGCTGGTTGCGGCGCCAGACGGAGAGGAGGTCGAGGGCTCGCGTCTCGGTCTGCGTGTGGAGGCCGGTGAGGACGTTCTCCAGCACCGTCCGGTTCGGAATGAGATGAACCGACTGGAACGTCCGGCGGATCCCGGCTCCAGCCCGCGCGTGAGCCGGCATTCCCGTGATGTCCTCGCCCGCAAGGCGGATCGTGCCGCCGGCCACCGTCACGAGACCGGAGACGGCGTTGAAGAGCGTGGACTTTCCCGCGCCGTTCGGACCGATCAGCCCGTGGATGTCCCCCGTGGAGAGCGTCAATGACGCGCAATCGACAGCGACGAGACCGCCGAAGCGCACGGTCAGGTCTTCCACCTCGAGAATCGACGGAGTTCTCATGTCGGCCCGGTCTCCTGCGCCTCACCGGCTGCAGGCGCCGCGCCCTCCTCGCGCTTGGCCTGGCGGCGACGGCCTCGCCGCACGGCGCGCTCGGCGAGCACTTCCTGCGGCAGGATGCGAATCCGACGCAGGAGGCTCGCGATCCCCCCCGGCATGAACAGGATGAAGAACATGAGCATTACGCCGTAGACGAGTTCCTCAATACCCTGCACGGCACGCAGAAACTCCGGCAGCAGCGTCACCACCGCTGCACCGATGACTGCGCCCGGCATGCTGCCAAGGCCGCCGATGACGATGATGGAGAAGTGCAGCGCGATCTCGTTGAGGCCGAAATTTTCGGGCGAGATGAAACCGATGGAAAGAGCGTAGAGGCCTCCGCCGATGCCCGCGTAGAACGCGCTCAGAGTGAAGGCGAGGAGCTTGGTGCGGGCGACGCTGATCCCGTTGCATCGGGCGACGAGTTCGCTCTCCTTGATCGCGGCGAAGGAGCGACCGATGCGCGAGTGGAGGATACGCTGGCCCACGAGGTACATGATGATGAAAACGCCGAAGTTCAGGTAGAAAATCTCGCCGTCGCCGCGCAATTCGCCGCCGAAGAAGCCCGGGTGCTCGACCCCGATCCCGTTCGTCCCATAGGTCAGCCAGCTGAAGTGGATGAATACCCAAATGCTGAGCTCTGCAAAGGCGAGTGTCGCAAGCGCGAGGTACACCCGCCGCATCCTGAGCGCCGGAAGGCAGGCAATGGCGCCGATGACCGCGGTGACCACTCCAGCCGCCGGTAGCGCAAGCCAGTATGATAGCCCCACCCGCGTCGTCAGGATGCAGACCGTGTAGGCGCCGATCCCCATGAATGCGGCGTGGGCGAAGGCGAACTGGCCAGCATAACCCAGCAGGAAGTTGAGACCCATGCCGATGATGGCGTACACCAGGACGAGGTTGACGAGATATTGCAGGTAGCTGTCCGCGAAAAAGGGCACGAAGGCGACGGCTGCAATGACCGCAGCCCCTGCCCAGGCGTGGAACCTGTGCGCCATCTCAGACCCGGCTCAGCTTCTTCACGCCGAACAGTCCGTCGGGCTTGAGGAACAGGACCAGCATGATGATGAAGAACGGCGCGACGCCCTGGAAGGCAGTGGTGAAGAAGCCGCCCACCAGCATCTCGATGATGCCGACGAGGAATCCGCCCACGATGGCGCCCGGGATCGATTCGAGGCCGCCGAGCACGGCCGCTGCGAAGCCTTTCAGCAGGAAGCCGACTCCCATGTCCGGGTAGAGGAGGACGCTTGGCGCGGCGATCACGCCCGCGGCCGCGCCCATGCCTGCCGACAGCCCCCACGTCACAACGAAGACGCGGCTGATGTTGATGCCGACGAGCCGCGCCCCGTCAGGGTTCTGCTGAGTCGCGCGCATTTGCTTGCCGAGGGCGTTGTAGGCGAAGAAGACGAAGAGACCCGCTGTGATCGCGACTGCGATGGCGATCGTGGCGAACGCCTGCGGCGCGATCACCGCCGTTCCAATGCGGATCGGACCGCCGTCGAAGAGCGGGGGGAAGGTGTAGATGTCGGATCCGAACGGGATGCGGGCGGCTCCCTTCATGGCGAAGGAAAGGCCGACGGTCAGCATCGCGAGGGTGAGGTGCGTCTCGTTGATGAGGCGGCGGAAAGCCAGCCGCTCGAGAACCGCGCCGAACGCTGCCACACCAGCGATAGCGACGAGGAAGGCAGCCCAATATGGCAGATCCCACCAGTTCAGCGCGATATACGCCGCGAACGCGCCAAACATGAAGAATTCGCCGTAGGCAAAGTTTATAAGATCCTGCGTCTTGTAGAGAAGGACGAGGCCGAGCGCGATCAGCGCATAGAGGCTGCCGTTGGCGATGCCGGCGACGATAAGCGTGGCAAAGTCCATGGACCGAAGGCCTTTTCAATCAATGTTCGCACACGAGCCGGCGGTGCGCCTGCCGGGCGGCGCGCGCCTCGATCGGCTTGGCCGCCCTGGCCATCGCCGGCGCACCGGCGTCGCCGCGGATAGAGCGGCGGCGCCGTCTCTCTTCGAAGCCTCAGTTCACCTCGCGCCAGGTGGGTCCGACGTTGACGATCTCGCCATCTCGGTAGGTCCAGACAGTGCCACTCCGGCACCCCTGTCGGGTCTCGGGCGTGAAGTTGACCTTGCAGGCAGCAGGTCCCGCGGGACCGTCCCTGGTATTTTCCAGCGCTTCGATGAACTTCTCGCGGGTAAGGTCCGGCCCGGCACGCTCAAGCGCATCCACGATCGCGTAGGCGCCGGACATGCCGTAGAAATTGAGCGCCCGCACGTCATCGTCCGGGAAGGAGGCCTTCAGGATGTCGACGTACTCCTTCATGTCGGGATGGCGGGGCCCCTCGCGCAGGAACGAGGCCGTGTAGAACTCGGCGAGCGCCTCCGCGCCTCCGGCCCGCTCGGCAAGATCGTCAAGATCCATGGTGGATACGGTGCCGAGGAAGGGACCGGCGAGGCCATACTTCTTCGCATCGCGCAGGAAGATCGCGGTCTCCGCCGGATAAAGGAGGACGACCACCGCATCGGGCTTCAGCTCCTGGAGCCGCAGCACCTGCGTGGTCGCGTCGGTGGCGTTGCGGTCGATGATGACGGTGCCGACGAGCTCCTCCTCGCCGCGCTCGGCGCCGGCGAAGACCGCCTCAGCCTTGGCGTCGGCCCACTCGTCGGCATGCTTGACGACGGCGAAGGTCTCAACATCCGGGATCGTCTTCAGGAACTCGAACATGAGGCCACCGTCGAGCGAGCCCGGCAGCGTCGTGGTGAAGACGTAGCGGCTCATGGGCTCAGAGAGCTTGTCCATGGTTGCCGCCATCACCATCATCGGCACCTCGTTGTCGATGAACTCCTCGCGGGCGGCGAAGACTGCGGCACTGCAGTTCCCGCCATGCACCATGAAGACGTTGCCGCGGGACAGGAGTTTCTTGATCGCCGCGCGGGTCTTCGCCGGGTTGCAGGCGCCGTCCTCGTGGACGACCTCGATCTTGCGGCCGTGGACGCCGCCGGCCTTGTTGACGGCGCTGTAGTAGGCGATCGCGCCGTTGTTGATCGGATAGCCGTAGAGGCTCACAGGACCTGTGAGCGGGCCAAACATTCCGATCCGGATGGTGTCTTCGCCGACACCCGTCTCCGCCAGCGCTGGCCCCGCCCAGACGCCGAGCGAGAAGGCCGCCGCGACGGCGTAAAGCGAACAAGTCAGTGACCTCATCATGGCCCACACCTCCCTGTATCGTTTTTGTATAACGTTTCACGCAAAGGCTAGAGCAGTTCATCCGGCGCGTCAATCCGCATCTTCCGGAGGAATCCCGCAGGGAGTCTCTCGCCGGTTCCGCCCGCTTCGCCGCTCGACGCCGCTCGGCATCGGGTGCTATGAAATGTTTCACCCGCCTGTTCATGATCCGGGAGAGGGCGAATGGCACGAGCGGTAATGCGTGGCTTCGTGGACGTCGCGGAAGGCCAGATCCACTACCGCACCTGCGGCGACGGGGACCTACCGGCGCTGGTCATGTTCCACGGCTCGCCAGGCTCATCCTACAGCCTGCTTCCGCTGATGCGTGCCCTTGCCCGACGTCGGCGCGTGATCGCCATCGATACCATGGGCAACGGCGACTCCTGCCCGACGGTCATGAGCGAACCGTCGATCGCCGAACTCGCCGATGGTCACATGCGCGCGATCGACGCTCTCGAAGTCGACCGGTTCGACCTCTACGGGTACCACACCGGGACTTGCTTCTGCACGGAGATCGCCCTTGCATGGCCCCGCCGGGTGCGGCGCATGGTGCTGGAAGGCGTCTCGGTGTTCTCCGCGTCCGACCGGACCGATCTCTTAGATAACGATCATGCCCCGGACATTCCCGAGGACCTTTCCGGCACCCACCTGATGGCCGCCTTCACCATGGTGAGGGATGCACACCTTTTCTGGCCATGGTGGGATCGGAGGGCCGAGGCACGGCGACCGCTTGGTCTTCCGACGGCAGCCTATCTCCACGGGGAGGTGATCGAGGTGCTGAAGGCGAGCCGCACCTATTTCCGGTCTTACCGGGCTGCACTCCGCTATCCGAAGCGCGAGAGGCTGCCGCTCATCGGCGTCCCGACCCTGGTCGCAGCCCGCCCATCCGATCAGCTGTTCGCATTTCTCGAAGAGGCGACTAGCCTCATTCCCGGCGCGATCTCCACAGTCCTGCCCGAGGTTCCTGTCGACGCGGACCGAAGCGTCGAGGCGCAGGTCATGCTGCGCTTCCTCGAAGCTGATTGATCGAGCGCACCGCCGCTGATCAAGGCTTTGCTTGATCCGGCATTCCCCATATGGCTTGCCATCCAGGAGGCAGGAGCAGCACGCGAGTGGGAACCGGCGCAGGATCGACGCGATCCGGCGACGGATATCTCGTAATGAGGGCGGGTCAGGCAGATCGAGCGCGGCGAGGACGCGCGCAGGCCGGTCTGTGGGCGTACCTTCCCCGTCGATCGGCTACCATCGGGCCGAGCTTCGTCCTTCTCCGCGTCATGCGCAGGCAGCCTCGGCAGGTGGATCGCGCAGGCCATTGATCCAGTCGAGCACGCCTGCGAACACCGCCTGATGCAGCGCCGCCGCGGCCACCTGGAACACGGCACAGCGGGCGTGGCGCACGAGCCTGTTGCCGGTCTCGACCACGGGAGCCGTCGAACTCCGGACGACAGGGGCATGATTGCTCTGCCGGGGACCGACTGTGGCGCCCCTGGAACAAAACTTCCGCGGCGTCCCGACGCGGCCGGAAACGTCCACCCGCGCCGACGCAGTCGCCCGGATATGCGCCAGCGGCCCGCCTTCAGGCCGGAGACGACCTGCCGGACCGCGCCGCCGGATCAGCCAAGCGCACGAACCGCCTGGGCGATCGACCTCGCGCTCGGCACGGACGCCTCCTCGAGTGTGATCGCGGCCGGGAGCGGGATGTCCGGCATTGCGTGGCGCTTCACGGCCCTTAGTCTAGTGCGGACGGGCCGAGCGCCTCCACCGTCCGCGCCACCACCTCCCCGCTCATGCCGAAGGAGAAATAGTCCTCGTCTACTACGAGAAGGCGGCCGGTCCTCGCAACGGATCGGGCGACCGTCTCCATGTCGAGCGGGACAAGGGTGCGAAGGTCGACAACCTCGACCGAGATCCCCTCCCTCGAGAGCTCCTCGGCCGCGTGGAACGCGTCGGCCACCGACGCGGACACAGTAACGAGGGTCACGTCGCTCCCCTCGCGCACCACATTCGCCCTGTCGAGCGGAACCGTATACCGCCCCTCCGGCACATGGCTGTCTACGGGATGGGTCCGCGCCATTTTGTTCAGCTGGCGCTTGTTCTCGATGTAGACGACGGGGTGATCGCTCTGGAGGGCTGCAGCCATCATGCCCTTGTAGTCGTAGGGCGATGACGGGCAGGCGACGATCATCCCCGGAAGGTGCGCGAAGAGACCCCACAGGCACTGCGAGTGCTGCGCGGCCGACCCGATGCAGCCGCTGGCCGTCTTCAGGACCATCGGGACCTTCACGTTGCCGCCGGACATGTAGGCGTTCTTCGACATGGCGTTCATCACCTGCTCGAGGCAGGCGCCGATGAAGTCGACGAACATGATCTCCACCAGCGGCCGGTAGCCCGCCATCGCGAGGCCGACGCCCATGCCCGTGAACGCCATCTCTGAGATCGGCGTGTCGCGCACGCAGTCCTCGCCGAAGCGCTCCTGCAGGCCACGGGTGACGGAGAAGACGCCGCCCTGCCGGCCGATGTCCTCCCCGAGGAGAATCACCTTCGGGTCCGCCTCCATCTCGTGCGCAATCGCTTCCCCGACGACCTGCGAGAAGCGGACGCTGCGCGGCTCGGCGTTCATCGGGCGTCCTCCATGAGGCTGTAGCGGTAGAGGTCGGCGGCGTCGGGCAGCGGATCGGCGCGGACCGACTCCAGTAGCGCCATCGCCTCCTCGTGCGAGGCGCGGCGGGCTGCGGCAAGGTCCTCCTCGGAATGGCCGGCGGCGGCGAGCGCGCGCTCGGCGATCTGGAGCGGGTCGTTCTCCGCCCGCATCCGCTTGCGCTCCTCGCGCGAGCGATAGGTGTCGTGATCGCCCTCGTAATGGCCTTGGAAGCGGTAGCAGGTGGCCTCCAGGATCGCCGGACCCTTGCCCGCGCGGACGTGATCGAACACCTCGCCCGCCGCACGCCACACCGCCATCACGTCGGTCCCGTCGACGTGCCAGCCGAGGGCGGCGTAGGCCGGGGCCCGCTCGGCGACGGTGGGTGTCGCCGAGACCTCCTCGAACTTCACCGAGATCGCCCGGGCGTTGTTCTCCACGAGCACGATCAGCGGCAGCTTCCAGGCGCCCGCCATGTTGAGCGACTCGTGGAAGGCGCCCGTGTTCGTCGCCCCGTCGCCGGCGACGGCGAGGGCGACCGCGTCCCGCCCTCCATCTTGTAGGCATAGGCGTAGCCGAGGGCGACCGGGATCGAGGAGCCGACGATGCCGGTGGCAGAGAAGTTCGTCGCCGGTTCGAAGGGGTGCATGTGGCCGCCGCGACCGCGGCACAGCCCCGTCTCGCGCTCGAAGATCTCGGCGAGGTAGGCGCGCCGGTCGACGCCCTTGGCGAGGCCGTGGAGATGGTTGCGGTGGGTGCTCACCAGCGCGTCGTCCCGTCTCAGCCACGGGGCGATGCCAGCCGCAATAGCCTCCTGACCGATCCCGGTGTGAAGCTCGCCGTGGATTTCCCGTGTCGGGACGCCGGCGAGGCACGCCTCCTCGAAGTGGCGCATGTCGAGCATCGTCCGGAGAGCGACACCGTGCGCGCCGTGTACGCGGCGGGCAACGAGAAGAACCAACGACCAGGTGGAGGCCATGACCCTCGGCTCGCGCGTCGCCGTCCTGCGCCACGGCCGCCTGCAGCAGGAGGCGGCGCCGGATACCCTCTATGCCGCTCCTGCGAACATGTTCGTCGCCGCCTTCATTGGCTCGCCGCCCATGAACCTCGTGGAGGGCGAGATCGGCGGCGGGTTCGACGCGACCATGCGCGTGGGAAGAACCGTGATCGCGCTCGATCCCGAGGAGACGCGCGACGCGGCACATGCCGCCGGCCGCTCGGTCGTCGCAGGAATCCGCCCAGAGAGAATGGCGCTCGCCGCCGAAAGTGCGCCCGCGGACGACCGAACGCTCACGGGAACCGTGCGCTACCGCGAGAGCTTCGGCTCCGACGTGATGGTGCAGATGGCCCTCCCCGCCTCGCGGCCGCTTCATCCCGATCTTTTCGCCCTCGCCCACGACGTCGAGGACAGCGTGGAGCTCGACGGTCCGGAGACGAAGGCCGATGCCGCGATCCTGCAGGTGCGCCTGCCGGCTGGCGCGCCGGTCAAGGTCGGCGCGCCGCTCCGCGTCGCCCTCGCGCCGCGATCCGTGGTCCTGTTCGATCCGAAGACCGGCGAGCGCATCGCTGCCGACCGAAGCGAGGGAGCCGACGGCGCCAGGAAGGCCCCGCAGTGAGCCGCGCGTTCGACCGGCCCGGCCGCTCCGGGGCGCTCGGGCGTGGGGCGATGGTCGCGACCTCCCATCCCGACGCCTCGCTCGTCGCCGTCGACATCCTGCGACAGGGTGGAACGGCCGTGGACGCGGCGATCGCGGCGGCGGCCGTTCTCGCTGTGGTTGAGCCGGCGGAGACCGGGATCGGCGGCGACTGCTTCGCCCTCGTCGCGCCCGGCGGCCGTGTCCCGCCGCTCGCCTTCAACGGCTCCGGCCGCGCCCCGGCGGGCGTCAGCGCCGCGCGCCTTCGCGCCCGCAGGCTTGCCACCGTCCCCGCCAATGGCGCGGACGCGGTGACAGTGCCCGGCGCGGTCGACGCATGGGTGAAGCTCCACGGGCGCTTCGGTCGGCGGCCGCTCGCTCGCCTTCTGGAGCCAGCCATCGCACTCGCGGAGGAGGGATACGTTGTGCAGGAGCGCGTCGCCCTCGAATGGGAGCGCGGCGCTGCGCGGCTCGCTGGGGACTCGGAGGCGGCCGCGATCTTCCTTCCGGAAGGCCGTCCTCCCGCCGCGGGGACGGTGATGCGCAACCCGGCCCTCGCCAATACCCCTCGAAGGATCGCCGCCGAGGGGCGTGCCGGCTTCTACGAGGGTCCGGTCGCGGCCGCGATGGCGGACACCCTCGCCCGCCTCGGCGGATCGCACACGGCGGCCGACTTCGCCGCCTGCCGGGGCGATTTCGTCGAGCCCCTCGCCGCGCCGAACCGCGGGCGGCGGATCTGGCAGCTCCCACCGAACACGCAAGGGCCCATCGCGCTCCTGATCCTGCGCCTCATGGAGCGGTGGCCGCCCGCGCGCGAGGGCTTTCTGTCGTTCGAGCACGTCCACCGGCTGATCGAGGCGGCGCGCATCGCCTACGCGAGTCGCGCAGCCCTCCTCGGGGACGCGGAGGCGAGCGGCCCCCTACTCGCGCTCCTCGCTGACGAGGCCCGGCTCCATGCGCTCGCCGCCACCATCGATCCGCTTGCGGCCGGAACCGGCGAAATCCCGCGGGGGGAGGCCACCGACACAGTCTATCTCGCCGTGGTCGACGGCGAAGGGACCGCCGTCAGCTTCATCAACTCGATCTTCCATTCCTTCGGCAGCGGCATCTGTCCTCCCGGGACCGGGGTCCTCCTCCAGAACCGCGGCGCGGGCTTCTCCCTCGAAGAGGGCCATCCCAACGCGCTCGCCCCGGGACGGCGCCCGATGCACACCCTTATCCCCGCGATGGTGGAGAACGAAGGCGCCGTCGAGATCGCGGTCGGTCAGCGAAAGGCGCAGCGTCTCCACCACCGGGTAGAGCAGGTAGAGCCCGAGAAAGAACATTGCCGGGAAGAGAAAGAGCCAGGGACGCACCTGGTTGGCGCGGTTGATGTTGCGCCCGATGTTGGGCCCCCGCGCCGGGAAGATCACCCGGTCGAGGATCTGGTTCGAGAAATAGAAGTAGCCGATACAGCCCGAGACGCCGACGATGATCGTTATGAGACCCTGAAGTGCCGGGTTCATGGCTCCCTCCCCGCCGCGCCTCGCGCACGGCCCGTTGTTTTTTGTGATGGGCGTTGCCCCTCGGGGCGACGGCGGGGGGCCTTACGCGGCCCCCCGCCCTTTTCGTGCGGCGCTGCGGGCGCTTACTTCAGCGCGTCCCAGCTTGCCTGGATCTCGGAGGCGACCTCTTCGGCCGTCGCGCCGCCGGCGTAGTCCACCATGCCGGTCCAGAAGCTGCCGGCGCCCACGCCGCCCGGCATCAGGTCGGAGGCGTCGAAGCGGAAGGTGGTGGCGCTGAGCAGGATCTCGTTCATGTTTTGCAGCCCGACATCGGTGAACACGTCGGTGTTCACGCCGGTGTGGGGCGTCAGGAAGCCCGACTGGGCCATCCACAACTCGTGGGCGATCGGCGTCTGAAGGAAGTCGATCAGGGCGTGGGCCGCGTCGTTCTCGTCGGTGATCGACCACAGCGTGCCGGCGCCGAGCACAGGCGAACCCAGATCCTTGCCCTCGTAGGCGGGGAAATAGAAGAAATCCACGTCCAGCCCCACCTCGGTGCCCTCGGGGAAGAAGGCCGGAATGAACGAGGCCTGGCGGTGCATCATGCACTGCGGCGGGCTGTCGAAGAGGCCTTTCGGGCTGTCGCGGAAATCGGTGGACGCCACCGCGCCCGCGCCGCCGGCAACGTAGTCGTCGTTGCGCGCGAAGGCGCCGAACTCCTCGATCGCCTCGATCACCCGCGGATCGTCGAACGGGATCTCGTTGGACACCCACTGGTCGTAGACCTCGGGTTCCTGCGTGCGCAGCATCATGTCTTCCACCCAGTCGGTGGCCGGCCAGCCGGTGGCGCCGCCCGAGCCGAGCCCGATGCACCATGGCGTGACGCCGTCGGCGACCATCTCGACGGTGAGCTCCTTGAGCTCTTCCATGCTCTCCGGAATGTCGTAGCCGAAATCCTCGAAGTTCTCGGGAACGTACCAGACGAGCGATTTGACATCGACCTTGTAGAAGAAGCCGTAGAGCGCTTCGGAGCCGTCGCGGCCCTCGTAGGTGCCGAGGTCCACCCAGGACTGGCCGGCCGCGTAATTCTCGCGGACCCAGTCGGCGGTGTCCTCGCCGAGCGGCGTCAGGAAGCCGCGCGCGGCCATGTCGGAGGCGAGGCCGGGCTGCGGGAACACCGCGACGTTGGGCGCCGAGCCCGCCTCGGCATCCACCATGATCTGCTGCTCGAAGCTGTCGGAGCCGGTGTAACGCACGTCGGCGCCGGTGGCGGCCGCGAAATAGGCGAGCACGTTCTCGACCATCTCCTGGTCGGGCCCGAGCCAGGGGCCGAACACGGTCACCTGCTCGCCGGTCAGATCGGTCGAGCCGGCGAAGGCCTCGTAGCTCTCCCAGTTGAAGTCGCCCTCGCCCACGGTGAAGAGCAGGTCCTGCGCCTGGGCGCCTGCGGCGGTGAGCGCAACGAGCGCCGTGCCGGCATAAAGGGTGCGTTTCATGTCCGATTTTCCTCCCGGTTTTTCTGACGTGCTTCCGCGCCGCCCTCGGATTCGGGCCAAAGCGCTTTGGACGGGCGAACGGTCGTTCATCGCATGCCGCCTGTCAATCTACTTGTTGTATGCTCCTGCATTCATTATTTATTTTGCGCTTGCAGCATAGGCAGCGCCGCCACCGCACGCTTTGACGCACGGGCCACGTTTGGATAGGTTCGAGTCCGGTAAAAGCGCTTTGAACGCGGGTGGGCCATGAATCTCAAGGAGCTGGCAGCGAGTCTCGGGCTTTCGCAGACCACGGTGAGCCGGGCGCTGAACGGCTATCCGGAGGTCGCGGAGGCCACCCGGCGCCGGGTGCTTGACGCTGCAGCGCGGCACGATTACCGCCCCAACGTGCGCGCCCGCAGCCTCGCCACCGGCCGGGCCATGGCCATCGGGCACGTCCTTCCGGCGGTGGACCAGCACGAGATCCTCAATCCCGTGTTCGGCGATTTCATCTCCGGCGCCGGCGAAACCTACCGCAGGGCGGGCTACGACATGGTCCTCTCCATCGTCGAGGACAGCGAGGAACAGCGCACCTACCGCGACCTGCGCGCCCGCGGCACCGTGGACGGGCTCATCCTGCACGCCCCGCGGATGAACGACCCGCGCATCGAGATGCTGCGCGAGATCGGCCTGCCCTTCGTCGTCCATGGCCGGGCCTCGGGCCGCCACGGCTATTCCTGGCTCGACGTGAACAACCGGCGCGCCTTCCAGCGCGCCGCGGATTTCCTGCTCGATCTCGGACACCGCAGGATCGCGCTCGTCAACGGCCGGGAGACGATGGATTTCGCCCATCGCCGCCGGTCCGGCTTCGAGGCCGCCCTCGCCGATCGCGGGCTGTGCCCCGACCCGGCACTGATGCGCTCGGAAGACATGACCGA
>Ga0076929_100447_pt1 | contig 38116 bp, 29 predicted proteins | sample HotLakConUCCSL28_FD_87104 | JGI IMG/M metagenome (GOLD analysis project Ga0076929, IMG submission 87104) | Hypersaline microbial mat communities from Hot Lake, Washington, USA - Hot Lake Consortium UCC-SL28 (version 3) (version 3) | ecosystem: Environmental > Aquatic > Thermal springs > Hot...
CCCCTCGTCCGACACGCAGACCATCTCGGTATAGACGAGGCCCGCCCCGCCCATGGCGCGCGTTCCGTAGTGGGCGAGGTGGAAGTCCTGCGGGATCCCGTCCACGGCCGAGTAGGTGTCCATCGGCGAGACGACGACGCGGTTCGCAAGGGTCATGCCGCGCAGGCGGAAGGGCTGGAACATGGGCGGCTTCGGATGCTCGACGTCGACGTCGTGGCCGGCCGCGCGCACGCCGCGGGCGAAGTGGCGGGTGATGTCCTCCACGAACCCGGGCGCACGGAGCTCGAGGTTGTCGTAGGTGATCGCCTTGGCGCGGGTCATGAGGCCGAAGGCGAACTGCACCGGGTCCATCCGCCAGTAGCGCTTCAGCCGCTCGAACCAGACGAGGGAGACGTCGGCGGAGTGCTGCGTCTTCTCCACCTCCTCGCGCCGCCCCGTCTCGAAGGCGGCGAGCGCGGCCTCGACGTCGCCGTGCCTGTTCAGCGTGGCGTTGAGGGCGATGGCATCCTCCATGGCGAGCTTGGTGCCCGAGCCGATGGAGAAGTGCGCCGTCGCCTTGGCGTCGCCGAGGAGCACGATGTTCCCGTGGGTCCACCGCTCGTTGCGGATCATCGGGAAGTTGCGCCAGATGGAGCGGTTGACGAGGAGGGGATGGCCGCCCAGAGCCTTCGCGAAGACGCCCTCGAGGTAGCGCGCGCCCTCCTCCTCGCTCATCTCGCCGAGGCCCGAACGCTCGAAGGTCTCGGGATCGGTCTCCATCACCCAAGTGGAGGCGCCCGGCTCGTACTGGTAGGCGTGGGCGATGAAGAGGCCGTCGTCGTTTTTCTCGAAGAAGAAGGTGAATGCGTCGAGCGGGCGGGTGGACCCCATCCAGGAGAAGTGATTCGGCCGAAGGTCCGTCGTCGGCCTGAAGTGCTCGACGAAGTGGCGGCGGACGATGGAGTTGATGCCGTCGGACGCGATGACGAGGTCGTTCTCCGCCGACAGGCGCAGGATGTCCTCGACCGAAAGGTCCGTGCCGTTGCGGATCTCGACGCCGAGCTGCGATGCGCGGAAGTTGAGGAGCTCCAGAAGCGTCTTGCGCGAGCAGCCGCAGAAGCCGTTGCCGCCGATGCGGAAGTGTTCCCCCTTGAAGTGGACGACGATGTCGTCCCAGTAGGCGAAGCGCGACGTGATCAGATGGTAGCTTTCGGCGTCGTGCGCCTCGAAATTCTGCAGCGTCTCGTCGGAGAACACGACGCCGAAGCCGAACGTGTCGGACGGACGGTTGCGCTCGTAGACGACGATGTTCGCCTGCGGGTTCGCCTTCTTGTGGAGGATGGAGAAGTAGAGGCCGGCCGGGCCGCCGCCGATCACCGCGATGCGCATCTGGTCCCTCCTCGGGCTGACGGAAGATATTTTAGGCTTGAAGTATCCCGCCCGCAAGGTCACATTGGCCGCATGGATGGGCATGCCTTGATAACGGGCGGCGGGACCGGGCTCGGCCGCGCGGTGGCGCAGGCGCTCGGCACGCGCGGCAGGGTTTCGCTGGTGGGCCGCCGGCAGGAGCCCCTCGACGCCGTGGCGGCGAGCCTGCCGAGGGGGGCCGCCTTCCCGGCGGACGTGACGGACGCCACGGCGCTCGCAGCCGCCGCCGGGCGCGCCGTCGAGCGTTTCGGACCCGTGACCGCGCTCGTCGCGGCGGCCGGCATCTCCGACACGGCGCCCCTCGCCAGGACGGACGGCGCGATGCTGCGCCGCCATTTCGCGGTCAACGTCGAGGGCGTCCACAACGCCATCCTCGCGGTCCTTCCGGGGATGCTCGAGCGCGGCGCCGGGCGGATCGTCGTCGTCGCCTCCACGGCCGCGCTCAAGGGATACGCCTACGCCGGCGCCTATGCCGCCTCGAAGCACGCCGTCCTCGGCCTCGTGCGCTCCCTCGCCCTCGAGACGGCGCGGACCGGCGTTACCGTCAACGCCGTGTGCCCGGGCTTCGCCGACACGGAGATGACGGCCGAGAGCGTCAGCCGGATCGTGGCGAGGACCGGCCGCAGCGCCGAGGAGGCGCGGGCGGCTCTGGCCGGGACGAACCCCATGGGCCGCCTGGTCGCCCCCGAGGAGGTGGCGGACGCCGTGCTCTGGCTCACGGGCGCCACGGCGGCGGCCGTCACGGGCCAGGCCATCGTGGTCGCTGGCGGAGAGGTGATGTGATGGACCAGATGGTCAGGCCGGCGAGCGTCGGCAGGCAGGAGAACCGCGAGCCGCGGGAGGGCGATCCACTCCGCCTGTGGCTGCGCCTGTTCGCGACGGCGAACCTCGTGGAGGCCGAGCTCGCCCGGCGACTTCGCGCCGAGTTCGGCACCACCCTGCCGCGCTTCGACCTGATGGCCCAGCTCGCCAAGGCCGACGCGCCGCTCGCCCTCGGGGAGATCTCGCGCCGCCTGATGGTGACGAACGGCAACGTGACCGGCCTCGTCGACCGCCTCGTGGAGGACGGCCTCGTGGAGCGCCGCACGGCGCCGGACGACCGCCGCTCCTCCGTCGTCTCGTTCACGCCCGCGGGTCGGGAGAGGTTCGACGAGATGGCGAAGGCGCACCGCGGCTGGGTGAGCGAGCTCTTCGGCGGTCTCGGCGAGGCCGAGCGGGCGGACCTGTCGACGCTCCTCTCCGCCGCCCGCCGCAGCGTGCAGGACAATTCATGAGCGACCGCTTCGAGATCACCCTGCCGCTGCGCGCATTCCGCCCGCGCCACTTCCTCCTGGAGGTGGCCGGCAAGGTCGCCACAGTCACGCTCGACCGGCCGGAGCGGAAGAACCCGCTGACGTTCCAGAGCTACGCCGAGCTTCGCGACATGTTCCGCGCGCTGCAATACGAGGACGAGGTGAAGGCGGTCGTCCTGACCGGCGCTGGCGGCAACTTCTGCTCCGGGGGGGACGTCTTCGAGATCATCGAGCCCCTCCTGCAGCGCGACACGAAGGGGCTGCTCGAGTTCACGCAGATGACCGGCGACACGGTGAAGGCGATGCGCGCGTGCCCGCAGCCGCTGGTGGCGGCGGTGGACGGCGTTTGCGTCGGCGCGGGTGCGATCCTCGCCATGGCGTGCGACATGCGCTTCGGCACAGCGGGGGCGAAGGTCGCGTTTCTGTTCAACCGCGTCGGCCTCGCGGGCTGCGACATGGGGGCGTGCGCCATCCTTCCGCGCATCGTCGGCCAGGGCCGGGCGTCCGAGCTCCTCTTCACGGGGCGCATCATGGGCGGCGAGGAGGGCGAGCGCTGGGGCTTCTTCAACCGCCTCGCGACGCGCGAGACCGTGCTGTCGGAGGCGCAGGAGATGGCCCGCCGCCTCGCCGACGGCCCCACCTTCGCCAACTCCGTCACGAAGAAGATGCTGCACCTCGAGTGGGCGATGGGCGTCGACGAGGCCATCGACCAGGAGGCGCTGGCGCAGGCCCTCTGCATGCAGACCGAGGACTATCGCCGGGCCTTCGAGGCGTTCGCGCGGAAGGAAGAACCCGTCTTCGAGGGGAACTGAGATGAACCCGCTCGCCGACACGCTCTCCTGGCCCTTCTTCGAGGAGCGCCACAGGGCCTTCGCCGCGCGCGTCGAGGCGTGGGCGGGGGCCGAGGCCGGGGCGCTGACGGACCACCTCGACGTCGACGCCTCCTGCCGCCGGCTCGTGGCCGCCATGGGGGAGGCGGGGCTTCTCGTGCCCACCGTCGCGGGTAGCGGGCCGCTCGACGTGAGGACGCTCTGCCTCGCGCGCGACATCCTCGCCCGCCACAGCGGCCTTGCGGACTTCTCCTTCGCCATGCAGGGGCTCGGCGCCGGGCCGATCAGCCTTCAGGGAACGCCTGAGCAAAAGGCGCGCCACCTTCCGCGCGTTGCGAGCGGCGAGGCGATCGCCGCCTTCGCGCTGACGGAGCCGAGGTCGGGCTCCGACGTCGCCTCCACCGAGACCACGGCGCGGATCGAGGGCGACACGGCGATCCTCGACGGCGAGAAGACGTGGATCTCCAATGGCGGCATTGCGGACTTCTATGTCGTCTTCGCCCGGACGGGGGAGGGGCCGGGCGCGAAGGGGCTGTCGGCCTTCATCGTGGAGGCCGACGCGCCGGGGCTCGGGATCGCCGAGCGCCTCCACGTGATGGCGCCGCACCCGCTCGCGCGGCTCACCTTCGCGCGCTGCCGCGTTCCGCTGCGGAACCGCGTCGGCGCGCCCGGCCGCGGCTTCGGCCTCGCCATGGCGACGCTCGACGTCTTCCGCTCCACGGTCGGCGCGGCAGCCCTCGGATTTGCCCGCGCCGCGCTCGCCGCGACCCTCGAGCGGGCCCACGGGCGGCACCTCTTCGGCGCCCCGCTCGGGGAGCTTCCGCTGGCACAGGCTTCCATCGCCGAGATGGCGCTCGGCGTCGACGCCTCCGCGCTCCTCGTCTACCGCGCCGCCTGGACCAAGGACGCGGGCGCCGAGCGCGTCACCCGCGAGGCGTCCATGGCAAAGCTCCACGCGACGGAGACGGCGCAACAGGTCGTCGACCGCGCCGTCCAGCTCCACGGCGGCGACGGGGTCAGGACCGGCTCGAAGGTGGAGGAGCTCTACCGCGAGATCCGCGCGCTCAGGATCTACGAGGGCGCGTCGGAGGTGCAGAAGATCGTCATCGCCCGCCAGGCGCTCGCCGCCTCGGCGCCGCGGGCCGAGAGGAGGGACGCCGCCGAATGATCCCGACCGCCCACGTCGACACCTTCGCACGCGACAACCTGCCGGCGCCGCAGGACATGCCGGTCTTCATCAACCTCGAGAAGCTCGGCTATCCCGACCGTCTCAACGTCGCCACGGAGCTCGTGGACCGCCACGTTGCCGAGGGGCGGGGGGATCGCCTCGCGGTCGTCGGCGAGGGCGCCGCCTGGACCTTCGCCGAGCTCGCGGGGAAGGTGAACCGCCTCGCGAGCGTCCTCGTGGCGCACGGCGTCGTCCCGGGCAACCGCGTCCTCCTGCGCTCGGCCAACAACCCGATGATGGCCGCCCTCCATTTCGCCGTCCTGAAGGCGGGCGGGATCGTCGTCGCGACGATGCCGCTCCTGCGCGCGAAGGAGCTCGGCGTCATCATCGACAAGGCCGGGATCCGCCTCGCCGTCTGTGACGAGGCGCTGAGGGGCGAGCTCGAGAAGGCGTGCGCCGGGCGGGACTGCCGGGTGCTCCTCTTCGGGACGGACGCCTTCGAGGCCGAGGTCGCCGCCGCGAGCGCGAGTTTCGCCGCCTGCGACACGGCGGCGGACGACGTGTGCCTGATCGGCTTCACGTCGGGCACCACCGGCGTGCCGAAGGGCACGATGCACTTCCACAGGGACCTCCTCGCCATCTGCGACTGCTACGGCGCAAGGGTCCTTCGCGCCGGGCCTGACGACCGCTTCATCGGCTCGCCGCCGCTCGCCTTCACCTTCGGCCTCGGCGGCCTCGTCCTCTTTCCCTTCCGCATCGGCGCCGCGGCGATCCTCCTCGAGAAGGTCTCGCCCGACGACCTGATGCCGGCCATCGAGAGGCACCGCGCCACGGTCCTCTTCACCGCGCCGACGGCCTACCGGGCGATGCTCGGAAAGCTCGGCGAGCACGACATCTCATCGCTGAGGAAATGCGTGTCGGCCGGCGAGCACCTGCCGCGCGCCACGTTCGAGGCGTGGCGGGAGAGGACTGGCATCACGATCCTCGACGGGATCGGCGCGACCGAGATGCTCCACATCTTCATCGGAGCGCCGCAGGAGAAGGTGAGGGCCGGCGCGACGGGTCTGCCCGTGCCGCTCTACGAGGCGAAGGTTATCGGGCCGGACGGCGAGGAGGTGCCCGACGGCGAGCCCGGCCGCCTTGCCGTGCGCGGGCCGACGGGCTGCCGCTATCTCGCCGACCCGCGGCAGAGGGATTACGTGCAGGACGGCTGGAACGTCACCGGCGACACATACGTCAGGGACGGGGACGGCTACTACTGGTACAAGGCCCGCTCGGACGACATGATCATCACGTCGGGCTACAACATCGCCGGACCCGAGGTGGAAGCCGGCCTCCTGACGCACCCTGCCGTGGCGGAGGCCGGCGTCGTCGGCGCGCCCGATCCCGACCGCGGCCAGATCGCCAAGGCCTACGTCGTCCTGAAGGAGGGCCACGAGCCGGGGCCGGCCCTCGTGAAGGCGCTTCAGGATCACGTGAAGGCCGAGCTCGCACCCTACAAGTACCCCCGCGCCATCGAGTTCGTCGACAGGCTTCCGCGCACGGAGACGGGGAAGCTCCAGAGGTTCGCGCTGCGCCAGCGCGCCGCCGCGGAAGCTGCGGCATGACGGCCGGAGCGCGGGGGACGCGCGCTGCGAGCGCCTCGTCCTCCGAGGCGTCCGCGTCCTCTGGGGCGGCGTCCGCGTCCGCGTCTGCGTCTGCGTCTGGGGCGTCGGCGTCCGCTGCGGCGCGGCCCGGAAGCGGCGGCGAGAGCCTCGTCACCGCCGTCCTGCCGGAGGGCTGGCCGAAGCCGAGAGGCTACGCCAACGGCACGGTGACCGACGGTCCCCTCGTCCACGTGGGCGGCCAGATCGGCTGGCGGCCCGACGGAACCTTTGCGAGCGGATTTCTCGGCCAGGTGGAGCAGACGCTGAGAAACGTCGTCGCCGTGGTGGAGGCGGCCGGCGGCAGCGCCGAGGGTATCGCGCGCATGACGTGGTACGTGACGGACATGGCCGCCTATCGCGCGAGCCTGTCGGAGCTCGGCCCCGTCTATCGCGCCGTCATGGGCCGCCACTTTCCGTCCATGGCGCTGGTGAGGGTCGTCGAACTCGTGGAGCCCGACGCGATGGTGGAGATCGAGGCCGTCGCCGTCCTGCCGAAGGGCTGAGCGGGACCTCTTCCGACATCCGCCCGGCGTCCGCGTCATGGATCGGTGCGGCGGGCGGTGCTTTCCGGACCCCGTTGCCGCAATGTCCGCGCAACGATGCCTCGGGAACGGAAACGGCGGGCACTCCGTCGGGAGGCCCGCCGCAATCCGTCACCGGGTGCCGCGCCCCTCGAGGCGCGGCAGGATCCTCGTTACCTCGTCGGCGCGGTCATCGTCACCGGACGCGGGGTCGTCGACGTGCTCACGGGAAGCTGTGGGACGACCACCTCGGGGATCTCGCCCGTCAGCGTCTTCAGGAAGGCGGTGATGTCGGCGATTTCCTCTTCGGAGAGATCCCGGCCGAGCTGGGAGACGCCCATGATGGCGACCGACTGCTCGAGGTCCCACACTCCGCCGGAGTGGAAGTAGGGGGCCGTCAGCTCGACGTTGCGCAGCGGAACGGCGCGGAAGACGTACTCGTCCGTTGCGGTCTGCGTGACCTGGAAGCGGCCCTTGTCGCCCGGGGGCAGGATGTCCGCGCCCGGCCGCTCGATGACGCCGAACGGGTAGTAGGCCTGGCCGCCGAGGTTGACGCCCATGTGGCAGGCCGCGCAGCCCGTGTCGATGAACGCCTTGAGGCCGCGCTTCTCCTGCTCGTTCAGGATGTTGGCGTTGCCCTCGAGATACTGGTCGAAGCGGGACGCGGGGGTGATGAGCGTCGCCTGGAAGGCCTCGAGCGCATAGGCGACGTTGTCGAAGGTCACCGGATCGGTCTCGCCCGGGAAGGCGCGGCCGAAGGCGTCCACGTACTCGGGCATCGACTTCAGCGTGGTGACCACGGTGGCGGGGTCGTTGTTCATCTCGACGCCGGCCTGGATCGGGCCCTTCGCCTGCTCGGCGAGGTCCCCGGCGCGTCCGTCCCAGAACTGGGCGACGTTGAGGACCGCGTTGAACACCGTCGGCGAGTTGCGCGGGCCCGCCTGCCAGCCGTGGCCGATGGAGACCTGGAGGTTGTCGTCACCGCCCATTGCGAGGTTGTGGCAGGTGTTGCACGACAGGAGCTGGCTCGCCGAGATGCGAGGGTCGAAGAAGAGCATGCGACCGAGATCGACCTTCTCACGCGTCACCGGATTTCCCTCAACCTGCGGGAGGATGAGCGGAATCGGGTCGAACAGGGCGTTCGCGCGCGACATCAGGGCCTCGTCGTCGATGGGGTCCTGCGCGAGGGCGAACGAGGCGAGCGGCGCGATGGCGAACGCGAGTAAGAACGCGAGTAAGAGGGATCGTGCAAGCATCCTGCATCCTCCGGGGGATGTTCATCGAAAGGCGTGTGACCGGAATTTCCGCGTCGAGCCACGCTAGGCGCCAGTCTTCTGCGTCACATTGATAAAGGTCAAGTCTGGCTGCCAGTTCCGCCTTGGTCCAGGGAAAATCCGCCGGGCGCCCTCGCCGCGCCTGCGCGCGGTGCGCAACCGCGGTCAGACCGCGACGTCGATCCGGCGTTGCTCGCCGACGCCGAAGACGCGCTTGTAGCGGGCGATCTCGTCGGCCGGTCCCGTCGCCTTCGACGGGTTGTCCGACAGCTTCACCGTCGGCCGGCCGTTCGCCGAGACGGCCTTGCAGACGAGGCTGAAGGGGGCGAGGCGGTCGCCTTCCACGAGGCCGCGGAAGTCGTTGGTGAGGAGCGTCCCCCAGCCGAAGGAGACGCGCACGCGGTGGGCGAAGCGGGCGTTGAGGTCGATGATGGTGTCGACGTCGAGCGCGTCGGAGAAGATGACCCGTTTCGTCCGCGGGTCCTCGCCCCGGTCCTGCCACCAGCGGATCGCCGTCTCGGCGCCCTCCACCGGATCGCCCGAATCGATTCTCACGCCGGTCCACCGCGCGAGCCAGTCCGGTGCGCGCTCGAGGAAGCCCTTCGTGCCGAAGGTGTCGGGGAGGATGATCCTGAGATTGCCGTCGTGCTCCTCGTGCCAGTCCGCGAGGACGCGATAGGGCGCCTCGGCGAGCTCGGCGTCGCTGTCGGCGAGGGCGGCGTACACCATCGGGAGCTCGTGGGCGTTGGTGCCGATCGCCTCCACCTCCCGCCGCATGGCGATGAGGCAGTTTGAGGTGCCGATGAAGGAGCGCCCGAGCCCCTCGATCAAGGCCTGGACGCACCAGTCCTGCCACAGGAAGGAATGGCGGCGGCGCGTGCCGAAGTCCGCGATGGTGAGCCCCTCGACGGTCCTCAGCCGCTCGATCTTCTGCCAGAGCTTGGTCATGGCGCGGGCGTAGAGAACCTGGAGCTCGAAGCGGCCCATGGTGTCGAGGACCGCGCGCGAGCGCAGCTCCATGAGGACGGCGAGGGCCGGGATCTCCCACAGCATCACCTCCGGCCAGGTGCCTTCGAAGGTGAGCTCGTACTGACCGTCCCGCACCTCGAGGCCGTAGGGGGGAAGGCGCAGCGCCTCGAACCACTCCATGAAGCCCGGCGTGAACATCTGCCGCTTGCCGTAGAAGGTGTTGCCGCGCAGCCAGGTGGATTCGCCGCGCGAGAGGGAGAGGGAGCGGATGTGGTCGAGCTGCTCGCGCAGCTCCCCCTCGTCCACGAGATCGGCGAGGCGGATGTGCCTCGAGCGGTTGATGAGGGAGAAGACGACCCGCGTTTGCGGCCGGTTGCGGTGGACCGACTGGCACATGAGGAGCTTGTAGAAGTCCGTGTCGATCAGCGAGCGGACGATCGGGTCGATCTTCCACTTGTGGTTCCAGACACGGGTTGCGATGTCGACCATGTCTCCTCCGGCCGGTTGCGGGGCGACTGATAGGCCATCGCGCCTGGCCTGTCGCGCCCGGTTGACGGGGCCGCACGCGCGGCGCTTGCGCCGGGGCGGTCCGATCGGGGAATGTGCCGCGAAACCCTCCGGCAACCCGTGTGCATTTACGAGGGGTCGGGGCAAGCGAGCGGTAGGCCATGAGATACACGATCGTCATCGGGAACAAGAACTACTCGTCCTGGTCCATGCGGCCCTGGCTCGTGCTCGACCACTTCGGCTTCGAGTTCGACGAGGAGCTGATCCCGCTCGACGAGGAGGACACGAGGGCGCGCATCCTGTCCTACTCCCCCGCGGGGCGGGTGCCGGTCCTCGTCCACCGCTCCTTCGCGGTGTGGGACAGCCTCGCCATCATCGAGTACCTCGCAGAGGACCGGCCGGAGGCGCGGATCTGGCCTCGGGACCGTTACGAGCGCGCCATCGCCCGCTCGGTGGCCGCCGAGATGCATTCGGGCTACGGGGCGCTGCGGGCAGCGTGCCCCATGAACCTTCGCAAGACGTTCCGCTTCAAGCGGCGCGGCGGCGTTCAGGCCGAGAAGGAGGTGGAGCGCTTCGAGGCCATGGTGCGCGACCGCACGGCGCGCTCGGGCGGGCCGTTCCTCTTCGGAGACTTCACGGCCGCTGACGCCATGTTCGCGCCCCTGGTCGCGCGGCTCGTCGGCTACTCCTGGCCGCTCGCCCCCGAGACGCGCACCTACGCCGAGGCGGTGCAGAACCTTCCGAGCTACCGCAGGTGGAAGGAGGCCGCGCTCGAGGAGCACTGGGTGCTGGCGGCCGACGAGGTGCGCTGATCGAGCCGGGCGGCGCGTTGGCGAGGGCTGCGCGGACGGCGCCACCTGTCTCCTGCCGCAGCAGGTGATAAGACGACGGGCGGCCTGCGGGTGGCGAGCGGCCCGGCGAGGGGAGGGTGAGTGTGATGAACGTTCAGCCCGGGGGCGGTGGAGGCACGGCGCGCCTCCTCGACGCCCCGATGTTCGACCCCGTCGCCTGGCGTCTCACCCCCTTCGAGGCGGAGTGGACGGCCCGCGCCCGCGCCCTCGGCCCGGTCTTCGCCGAGCGCGCCTTCGAGATCGACCGGGACGCGCGCTTCCCCACCGAGAACTATGCCGACCTGCGCGATGCGGGGCTTCTCGGCATCTGCATTCCGGAGCGCTTCGGCGGGCAGGGCGCCGACTATCGCGCCTATTCGCTGATCGCCGCAGAGATCGGCCGCTATTGCGGGGCGACCGCGCTCACCTTCAACATGCACGTCTGCTCGACGCTCTGGTCGGGTCCCCTCGCCGACGACCTCGAGATGGACGAGGAGATGCGCAGCGCCCACGAGCGGCGCCGCGCCATCCACTATCGCCGCATCCTGGACGGCGCCGTCTATGCCCAGCCCTTCTCCGAAGGGGGCGCCGCGGCGGCCGGTGGCGCGGCCTTCTCCACAGAGGCCGAGCCCGTCGAGGGCGGCTGGATCGTGCGCGGGAAGAAGATCTTCGCCTCCCTCTCCGGCAACGCCGACTACTACGGCGTCCTGTGCACCGAGATCGACGGGTCGGGACGCAAGAGCCGGCGCAACACGCTCTATCTCGCCGTTCCCGCCGACGCGCCGGGCGTCAGCGTGGTCGGGGACTGGGATCCGCTCGGGATGCGCGGCACTGTCTCCCGCACGCTCCTCTTCGAGGACGTTTTCGTGGGCGAGGACGAGGCGCTGATGCCGCGCGGCGTCTACTTCCAGGCGGCGGGCAACTGGCCGCACATGTTCATGACGCTGTCGCCGAGCTACATGGGGATCGCGCAGGCGGCCTGTGACTTCACCGTGCGCTACCTGCGCGGCGAGGAGCCCGGAACCCCGCCCGTCAAGCGCCGTCAGTACCCCACGAAGCAGCTCGCCGTGGCGGAGATGAAGGTCAAGCTCGATCAGGCCAGGGCGCTCTGGTTCCAGGCGATTTCGGAGGCCGGACCGCGCCCCTCGAAGGACCAGGTGATGAGGGCCTGGGCCGCGCAGTACACGGTGATGGAGTTCGCCAACGACATCGCCCGCCTCGCCGTGCGCACCTGCGGCGGGCAGTCGATGCTGAAGACGCTCCCGCTGGAGCGGCTCTATCGCGACAGCCGCTGCGGCGCCCTGATGCTGCCGTGGACGGCCGAGCTCTGCCTCGATCGTCTCGGGCGGGCGGCCCTCTACGAAGACGGCGAGAGCGACGATTGACGGACCTTCTCGTCTGGATCGAGCGGGTCGCCGCCTTCACCCCCGACAAGGCCGCGATCCGCTTTGAGGGGGAGACCATCACCTTCGCCGCCTTCGCCGGGCGCTGCCGTGCCGTGCTCGACGCGCTCACGCACCGGCTCGGCCTCGCGCCGGGGGACCGCGTCGCGCTCCTCGCGGACAATCATCCCGACACGCTCGCGCTCCTCTTCGCGTGCTCGCGGTGCGGCGTCGCGCTGGTCCCGCTCAACTGGCGCCTCGCCGACGACGAGCTCGCCTTCATGCTGCGGGACGCCGGCCCTCTCGCGCTTCTCGCAGGACCCGTGCACGAGGCGCGGGCCGAGCGGCTCGCGGCGGGCATGGAGGCCGCCGCCGCTGCCGGTGGTGGCAGGCGGGCGCCAACGGTGGTGCGGCTCGGCCCGGACCTGACGGACGCTGCGGACGGCGCGACCGGCGTGCGGGAGGGCGAGGGCGGTGACCTTCTCGTCATCTACACATCCGGCACGACCGGGCGGCCGAAGGGGGCGTGCCTCGGAGACGGGGCGATCACGGGGAACGCCATCCAGTCCGTCCACATGCACCAGATGACTGCGGCGGACCATGTCCTGACGGTCCTTCCGATGTTTCACGTCGGCGGGCTGAACATCCAGACGACGCCCGCCCTTCTCGCCGGCGCAACCGTCACCATGCACGCCCGCTTCGACGCGGAGGGGACCCTTTCCGCCATCGAGCGGGAGCGGCCGACTCTCGTCGTCCTCGTGCCGACGATGATGCAGGCGATCATGGCCCTGCCGCGTTTCGGGGAGGCTGATCTTTCCTCGCTGCGGGCGGTGACCACGGGTTCCACCATCGTTCCCGAGCCGCTCATCGCGGCATGGGAGGCGCGCGGCGTCGAGGTGCTGTGCGTCTACGGCTGCACCGAGACCTGTCCCATCGCCGCCTACGACGTCGCTGGCGTGCCGCGGGTCAGGGGCGGCACCGGACGGACGGGGATCCTGACGGAGATCGCGATCCTCGACGAGGCCGGCGACGTCGTCGGCACCGGAACGCACGGCGAGATCGCCGTGCGGGGGAACACGTTCCGCGGCTATCTCGGCGACCCGTCGGCGGGCTGGGACAGGCGTGGCCGCGGCTACTTCCTGACGGGCGACATGGGAAGCCTCGCAGAGGACGGCACGCTCACGGTCCACGGCCGCCGGAACAACATGATCGTCTCGGGCGGCGAGAACGTCTACCCGGCGGAAGTGGAGCGCGTCCTGTCCGATCACCCCGCGGTCGGCGAATGCGCCGTGGTGGGCCGGGCCGATTCGCGCTGGCAGGAGGTGCCGGTGGCCTTCGTGCGCCTGTCGTCCCCCGTGACGGAGGATGCGCTGAAGGCCCACGTGCGCGCCCGCCTCGCCGGCTACAAGGTCCCCCGCGAGGTCCGCTTCGTGGAGGCGCTGCCGCGGACGGCGCTCGGCAAGGTGCGCTACGATACGCTGCGCGCGATGGCGGGCGGCGAGGGTCCGCGAGACCTCGCCTGACGGGCACGGCGCCGCGCCGACCCCTTGCCAGCGCCGGGCTGAGGTCGTATGTGACGGCGCCTGAGGGCGCGTAGCTCAGCGGGAGAGCGTTCCGTTCACACCGGAAAGGTCACAGGTTCAATCCCTGTCGCGCCCACCAGCAAGATCAGCCACTGATCGCACTCGCCCGGAACGGACCTTCGGTTCGGATGCACCTCGCCCTCCAGCTTTTCCGCCGTGCCGCGCAGGGCGTCCGGAGACAGGTGTGCGCAGATCCGCTCCGTCGTCCGCGCGTCGGTGTGCCCGTCAGCCGTCGAGCGTGTAGCGGTGGATGACGAGGCTCTCCACCATCGGCTCGGTGACGGCCTTGAAGTCGGCATAGTGCGGATAGGTGCGGTGGGTCTCGAGGGCGGCAGCGTCCGTGTAGATCTCGTAGAGGACCACCTGTCGCGGGTTCTCCGTGTGGAGAATGTCGAAGTGGAGGCAGCCCGGCTCCTTCTCCAGGCAGTCGGCCTGCTGCTGGCGCACGCGCGCGAGGAAGGCCGCCTCATGGCCCTCCCTGATGGTGAAGACGGGGAGGATGGCGACCTTCGTCATGGAAAGCTCCGCGTTGGGGGGGCGTGATCGTGGGCGGCCGGGGACCGGCATCCGCGCCGGCAGGATGGTGCCGGAGTCGCCCGCCTTAATGAAGCGCCTTCTCACAGGAACAGGCCCTACCGCCAGAACAGGCTTGCAGGATATCCCCCGATCCGGTCGACGATCGGGGCGAACCGGCGGCGGCCACCTCCTCCGCAGCGAGAAGGCGCCTCGCCGGCATCGTCGCCGCCCCGCGGCGCGGCGTCAGGGGACGAGGACTGCCGCGCCGTCGAAGCGGCCTTCGCGCAGGTCGTCGAGGGCGCCGTTCGCCTCGGCGAGCGGGTAGGGCGTGACGTGCACCTTCACGGGTGTGCGGGCGATGGTCTTCATGAAGTCGTGGCCGTCCTCGCGGGTGAGGTTCGCGACGGAGACGATCTCGCGCTCGCCCCAGAGGAGCCTGTAGGGGAAGGCCGGAATGTCGCTCATGTGGATGCCGGCGCACACCACCCGCCCGCCCTTCACCACATGGCCGAGGGCGGCGGGGACGAGGGCGCCGACGGGGGCGAAGAGGATGGCGGCGTCGAGCGGTGACGGCGGCGCCTCGTCCGATCCTCCGGCCCACCTGGCGCCGAGGGCGCGCGCGAAATCCTGGCTCGCCGTGTCGCCGGGGCGGGTGAACGCGAACACATCCTGCCCCTCCGCCACGGCGATCTGCGCGATGATGTGGGCCGCGGCGCCGAAGCCGTAGAGGCCGAGCCGGCGCGCCTTCCCGGCGATGCGCCAGGAGCGGAAGCCGATGAGGCCGGCGCACAGGAGGGGCGCCGCCGTGAGGTCGTCGTAGCCTTCCGGGAGCGGCAGGCAGAAGCGTGCGTCCGCGACCGTGTGGGTGGCGAAGCCTCCGTCCCTCAGGTAGCCGGTGAAGATCGGCCGGTCGCACAGGTTTTCCCGCCCCGCGAGGCAGTAGGGACAGGTGCCGCAGGTGTGGCCGAGCCAGGGGACGCCGACGCGAGTTCCGGGAACGAGTCCCGTCACGCCGAGCCCGCTCGAGACGACGCGGCCGACGATCTCGTGGCCGGGCACGACGGGAAGCGGCCCCGGCGCGAGGTCGCCGTCCACCACGTGAAGGTCCGTCCGGCAGACGCCGCAGGCGGCGACCTCGATGAGGACCTCGCCGTCGCCGGGCGCGGGGATCGCCCGCTCCTCGAGGACGAGGGGCCCGCCGCGCCGGCGAAGCACCATCGCGCGCATCGTCTCCACGCGTCCCCCTTCCGCCGCTCCTTGCCTCCGGCTGGCGGGGCGTTGCCGTGCGGCCATCTTGATCGGCGGCACGACGCACCGTCAACGCTCCCGGCCGACGGGTCGGTGGTCCCCGCGGAATTATTCCCGAGGAGCGACCCCCGTGGCAAGCCTCGCCGTGACCCTCATGGTGACGGTCGTTCCGGCGCCGATCGCGCCTCTTGCGGCCGCCGCCAAAGGCGATGGGATCGGCGGTCGGTCGCCGCGTGCCGCGTCAGGCCGGCTCGGGGACGGCCTCGCGGGCGTGAAGTGGAAGTGCCGCGCCGTCCGGCCGGAAGAGGCGACCGTCCCCCGGCGCGAAGGAGAGGCCGATGCGGCTTCCCTCGCGCACGGTGGCGTCGCCGTTGCCGCGGACCACGAGCTGGACGTTCCCGTCCGCTGTGACGTGCAGGAGGTGACTGTCGCCGAGCCCCTCCACGACGTCGGCGGTCCCCGCGAAGGCGCCGGTCTCGGGCGCGCCGAGGGCGATGTGCTCCGGGCGGACCCCGAGCTTCACGGGCATGCCGGGCGAGAGGCCCTCGGCAAGCGCGGCGACGGCGGCCAAGCGCCCGCCCGGAAGGCGCACCTCCACACCGTCGGCCCCGGCCTGCGCCACCTCGGCGTCGACGATGTTCATCCGCGGCGAGCCGAGGAAGGTGGCGACGAAGAGGTTCGCCGGTCGGTGGTAGAGGTCGAGGGGCCGCCCGAACTGTTCGACGCGGCCCCTGTTGAGCACCACGATGCGGTCGGCGAGGGTCATCGCCTCCACCTGGTCGTGGGTGACATAGATCATCGTCGCCTTCAGGCGGCGGTGAAGCTGGGCGATCTCGAGCCGCATCTGGACTCGCAGCGCCGCGTCGAGGTTCGAGAGTGGCTCGTCGAACAGGAAGACCTTCGGGTCGCGCACGATCGCCCGGCCGATGGCGACGCGCTGGCGCTGGCCGCCGGAGAGCTCCTTCGGCAGGCGGTCGAGGAGGGCGTCGAGCTCGAGGATCCGGGCGGCCTCGCGCACCTTCTCGTCGACGCTCGCGTCGTCGGTCTTCAGGCGGCGCAGGCCGAAGGCCATGTTGTCGTAGACGCTCATGTGCGGATAGAGCGCGTAGCTCTGGAACACCATGGCGATGCCGCGCTTCGCCGGCGGGTGGGCGTTGACGCGCGTGCCGCCGATGAAGATGTCCCCGCCTGTCGCGTCCTCGAGTCCTGCGATGAGGCGCAGGAGCGTCGACTTCCCGCAGCCCGACGGGCCGACGAAGACCACGAACTCGCCATCGCGGACGCGAAGGTCGACGTCCCTGATGACGTCGATCTTGCCGAAGGACTTTCGCACGCCCTCGAGGACGACCTCAGCCATCGTTGCCTCCTTCGAGCCGGCCGATGAATGCGCCCCAGGGGGCGAGACGGATGCATGCGCCGTCCGCCCGTCCGCCCGTGACGCCGTGGGCGTGGGCGGTCGGGGGAGCGGTTGCGCGAAGTGTGATCGTCGTCTCGGCGCCGGTGAGGTTGAAGGCGCACAGGAGGCCCGCGCCGTGCCCGTCCGTGCGGGTGAAGGCGAGGGCCGCGTCGCCGCAGTCGAGGAAGGCGATCCGGCCGGTGTAGAGGACGCGCTCGCCGCGCCGCCAGGCCAGGAACGCGCGGGTGCGGGCGAGCGGGGAGCCAGGATCGTCCTCCTGCGCGTCGACGGCGGCGGCGGCATGGTCCGCCGGGACCGGAAGCCAGGGCTCGGCCGGGGAGAAGCCGGCGTTCGGCGCGTTCGCCTGCCAGGGCATCGGCGTGCGGCAGCCGTCGCGCCCGCGGTAGGACGGCCAGAACCTGCGCCCGTACGGATCGCGCAGGCGCTCGAAGGGAACTTCGGCCTCACAGAGGCCGAGCTCCTCGCCCTGGTAGAGCGTCGGCGTGCCCCTCAGGCAGGCGAGGAGCTGGATCAGCATCGGCGTCGCCTCCGGCGGGGCGCCGAAGCGGGTGGCCGCGCGCATGACGTCGTGGTTGGAGAAGGACCACGACGTCCAGGTGGCCCCGTCGCGCTCCGTCTTCTCGAGGACGGCGCGGATGTGCGGCGCCGTCACGTCCGGCCCGAGGAGGTCGAAGCTGTAGGCCATGTGGAGGCGGCCGGGCGCCGTGTAGTCCGCGAGGTTGCGCGAGCTGGTGAGCTGGACGCCGATCTCGCCGACCGCGACGGTCGCCGGGTACTCGTCCATCAGCTTGCGCAGGCGCTCGTGGAAGAGGAGCGTTTCCGGCCGGTTCACGTTGTAGACGGGCTGCTGCATGGAGAACGGGTTGGCCGGGCTCATGGCGGAGAGGCTGAGGTCCGGCGTGATGGGCGGATTGTCCCGCAGCTCGGCGTCGTGGAAATACTTGTTCGCCGTGTCGAGGCGGAATCCGTCGACGCCGCGATCGAGCCAGAAGCGGGCGACGTCGAGGACAGCGTCCTGCACGGCCGGCTCGTGGAAGTTGAGATCGGGCTGCGAGACGAGGAAGTTGTGGAGGTAGTACTGCCTTCGCCGCCCGTCCCACTCCCAGGCCGGGCCGCCGAAGAAGGACAGCCAGTTGGTGGGGGCGGTCCCGTCGGGCTTCGGGTCGGCCCACACGTACCAGTTCGCGCGGGGGTTGGTGCGGTCCGCCCGGCTCTCGGCGAACCAGGGATGGCGGTCCGAGGTGTGGGAGAGGACGAGGTCGATGAGGACGCGAAGGCCGAGGGCGTGGGCGCGGTCGAGAAGCTCGTCGAAGTCGGCGAGGCTGCCGAAGATCGGGTCGACGCCGCGATAGTCGGCGACGTCGTAGCCGAAGTCGTCCATGGGCGAGGTGAAGAAGGGCGCGATCCAGACGGCGTCGACGCCGAGGGAGGCGACGTAGTCGAGGCGACGTGCAATGCCCTTGAGGTCGCCGATGCCGTCGCCGTTCGTGTCCTGGAAGGAGCGCGGGTAGATCTCGTAGATCACGGCGCCCCTCCACCATGTGGTGTCCCCGCCGAGCTGGCTGGCGCGGCGGGCGAGTGTGTCGGCGCTCATCCCTTCACGGCCCCCGCGGTGAGGCCCGAGACGATGCGGCGCTGGAAGACGAGGACGAGGACCACGAGGGGCACCGTCACGATGACGGATGCCGCCATGATGTTGCCCCAGGGGAGCTCGTACTGGCTGCCTCCGGTGAGGAGGGCGATGGCGACGGGCACGGTGCGCATCTCGTTGGAGAGTGTGAACGTGAGGGCGAAGAGGAACTCGTTCCACGCCGCGATGAAGGCGAGGAGCCCCGTCGTGACGAGTGCGGGCCACAGGAGCGGCAGGAAGACGCGGAAGACGACGTCGAGCGGGCTCGCCCCGTCGGCGTAGGCGGCCTCCTCCAGCTCCTTCGGGAGCTCGCGCATGAACGTCGTCAGCACCCAGACCGTGAAGGGGAGGGTGAGGATGAGGTTGGCGAGGATGAGGCCGCCGAGGGAGTTGTAGAGCCCGAGGAAGCGCACGAGCTCGAACATGCCCGAGAGGACGGCCACCTGCGGGAACATCGAGACCGAGAGGATGGTGAGGAGGAGGAGGCCGCGCCCGCGGAAGTGGACCCGCGCGAGCGCGAACGAGGCGGTGACCCCGAGGACGAGCGAGATCGCGACCACCGACGTCGCCACCACCACGGAGTTGAGGATGTTGCGCGCGAACGGCTGCTCGCGGAAGACGGCGACGTAGTTCGACAGGTCCGGCGCGGCCCAGAGGGAGACGTCGAACAGGGCCGTCGAGGAACGGAAGCTCGAGATGATGGCGTAATAGAAGGGGAAGAGCGCGAAGACGGCGATGGCGGCGATGAGCGCCAGGAAACCGATCCTCGCCGGCAGGGGCCAGTATCTCATCGGCGCTCTCCCGAGAGGTTCACGCGGCCGAGCATGATGTAGGCGATGGTGATCAGCGCGATGATCAGGAAGAGGAGCGTGGCCGCGGCCGAGCCGTAGCCGACGTCCTGGAAGTCGACGAGCTGCTGGCGCGCGTAGACGGACATGGTCATCGTGCTTTCCGCGTTGGAGGTGAGCACGTAGACGAGGTCGAAGATCCGCAGCGAGTCGAGGGCGCGGAAGATGATGGCGACGGCGACCGCCGGATAGATGAGCGGGAGGGTGACGCGGAAGAACACCTTCCAGGGCGGGATCCCGTCGACGCGGGCGGCCTCGTAGCAGTCCCCGGGGAGGAGCTGGAGGGCGGCGAGGATGAGGAGCGCCATGAAGGGCGTCGTCTTCCACACGTCCACCATCACGACGGCGATCATGGCCGTGTCGGGGTTCGCCGTCCAGGCGACGGGCGAGGCGATGAGGCCGACGGCGAGCAGGATCTCGTTGAGGATGCCGAACTGGTCGTGGAGCATCCAGGCCCACATCTGCGCCGAGACGACGGTGGGGATCGCCCATGGGACGAGGATCGCGGCGCGCACGAGGCCGCGCATGGGAAAGCGCACGTTGAGGGCGAGCGCCACGACGAGGCCGAGAACCGTCTCGAGCGAGACCGAGACGAGGGTGAACCAGATCGTGTTCCAGACCGCGTTCCACCAGGCAGGGTCCGACAGGAGCCCGCCCCACTCAGCGTTCCAGAAGTTGTCGAAGCCGACGAAGGCGTGATCCGCGGTGTCGGTGAGCGAGGCGTCGGTGAAGGCGAAGAAGATGGTGCGCACGAGCGGCCAGCCCGCCACGAGGGCGAGCGTGACCATCATCGGGGCGAGGAACAGGAGGGCGGCCCTGAGGCGCGCCCTCGTGAGCTCGCTGCCGCGCTGGCGCGCCCTTTCCCGGACCGGGGGAGCCGTCCCGGCGACGACCCCCTCGGTGCGGATCACCATCCCCGGCGCCTGACCGTGGCGAGCTCGCGCTCGAGGGCGGCGAGCGCCGTCTCGGCGTCCTCGCGGCCGGACAGGACGCGGTGGACGGCGTTCCAGAAGGCGTTGGAGACGCGGTTGTACTTCCCGCCGGTCACCTTCGACGGGCGGGCGACGGCGTTGACGAACGTGTCGTAGAGGTTGCCGAAGAAGGGGACCGCCTCGAGGACCTCCGGATCCTCGTAGAGGGCGGGGATGGTGGGGTTGTAGGAGGCCTCGATGGCGCGGCGCTTCTGCTCCTCGCGCGAGGTGAGGTAGCGCACGAGGTCGGCGGCGGCCTCGGGCGACTCCGAGTAGCGCGAGACGGCGAGCTGCCAGCCGCCGAGGACGCCGGTCTTGTGGCCGTCCTCGCCGCCGGCCGGCAGCGTCGCGACGCCGACCCTGCCCGCGACGGGGCTGTCGGCCGAGTTGGCGAGCGCCCACGCATAGGGCCAGTTGCGCATGAAGACGGCGTTGCCCGACTGGAAGACGCCGCGCGCCTCCTCCTCGGAGTAGTTGAGGACGCCCTCGGGGGCGATGGTGCCGATCCAGCCGGCGGCGGTGTCGATGGCCTCCACGGCGGCGGGGTTGCCGACGGTGATCTCGCCCGCCTCGTCCACGATGGCGCCGCCGCCGAAGGAATCGATCCACTCGAGGGCGTTGACGGTGAGGCCCTCGTAGGCGCGGCCCTGGAAGACGAGGCCCCACATGCGCTGGTTCCCCTCGGCCCGCTCGCCCTCCATGACGATCCTGGCGGTCTCCTCGAGTTCGGCCCACGTCTCGGGCACGTCGCGGCCGTACTTCTCGAGGAGGTCGGAGCGGTAGTAGAGGACGCCGGCGTCGGTGAACCAGGGCATCGCCTTCAGCGCGCCGTCGACGGTGTTGTTCTCGACGATGGCCTCGAAGTGGTCGTCGGCGGCGTCGCCCACTTCGGGGGCGAGGTCGACGAAGTGCTCGCCGAGGATGCCGGGCCAGATGACGTCGATCTGGTAGACGTCGATTTCCGAGCCGCCCGCGGCGAGGATCTGCTGGTAGAGCGCGAGCCGCTCGTTGGTGGCGTTGGGGGTGGAGACGACGGTGACCGTGTTGCCTGTGGCCTCGGCCCACGCCTCGGCGCCTTCCCGGCACAGCTCGAGCTCCATGCCGACCGCGCCGCAGGAGATGGAGACCTCGGCGGCGGTGGCGCTGGCGATCGGGGCTCCTGCAAGTGCCGCGGCAAGGCCAGCCCGTGCGAAGCGGGTGAAGCGCATCGTCGTCCCTCCCTGTGGGTGGCGCGTCGCGGCGGAGCCATTCCGTCCGTGCACGCCTGATTTGCACGAAAGGGTAGCTTCGCAGGCGGCCCGGTCAACACCTTGCGGGACGGGTTCCGTCCGGGTCGGCGGTGGAGAGGGCGTCTTGCGGGGAGGGCTGCCGCGGGTTCAGTCTTGCGGGACGGGACGAACGCCACTATTCACATGCGAGCGAAGGGGCGTAGCTCAGCTGGTAGAGCGGCGGTCTCCAAAACCGTAGGCCGGGGGTTCGAGTCCCTCCGCCCCTGCCATGTTCCCTGTCCGCGGGATTGTCCGAGTCGGGGGTTGCATCATCGGCTCCGACTTGTTAGCTAGCACGTCTACGGGGCGCGCTTCGGGGGTGGTGCGCCTCCCGTTCAGACGATCGCTGGGGTGACTTGCTCTGTGGCGCTGTCGCAGGGCCTCGCGGTGTCTGGCAGTTGACAGGGGTCCGCGTGGCGAAGAATCCGTTCCAGTTCATCCAGGAGGTCCGGGCGGAGACGGCGAAGGTCGTCTGGCCGTCCAGGCGCGAGACGATGATCACCACGATCATGGTGTTCATCATGTGCATCGTGGCTGCGATCTTCTTCTATCTCGTGGACTGGATCCTCGGCTGGGGGGTGAGCCTCATCCTCGGCTGACGGTCACGGGAACGAGGCTGCCTGTCCGGGTCGAGCGAGGCAAGAGCGAATGCAGAAGCGCTGGTACATCGTCCACGCCTACACGAACTTCGAGAACAAGGTGCGCGACGCCATCGTCCAGGAGGCGGAGACGCGCGGCCTGTCGGACCTGTTCGACGAGGTTCTGGTCCCCAAGGAGAAGGTGACCGAGGTCAAGCGCGGCAAGAAGGTGGACACGGAGCGTAACTATTATCCGGGCTACGTGCTCGTGAAATGCGCGCTGACGGACGAGGTCTTTCATCTCATCAAGAATACGCCGAAGGTGACCGGGTTCCTGGGCGCGACGAACCGTCCGCAGCCGATCCCGGACCGCGAGGCGGAGAGGATCCTCCACCAGGTGACGGAGGGCGTCGAGCGGCCGCGGCCGACGGTCTCCTTCGAGGTGGGCGAGCAGGTGCGCGTGTCGGACGGGCCGTTCGCGAGCTTCAACGGGCTCGTCGAGGAGGTGGACGACGCGCGCGCGAGGGTGAAGGTGGCGGTGTCCATCTTCGGCCGGCCGACGAACGTCGAGCTCGAGTACGCGCAGGTCGAGAAGATCTGACGGCGCCCGCGCGGCGTCGCAGGAAACGCGGGAGGCTTGCCGGACGGCCGATCCGGCGCGCCGCAACCGCGGACGGGCATGGGGCCCGAACGAGGCGGAGTCCGAAGGGGCTCGCAAGGAGTGACGGATGGCCAAGAAGGTTGCCGGCTTCATCAAGCTGCAGGTGCCGGCCGGGGCGGCGACGCCCTCCCCGCCGATCGGGCCTGCGCTCGGTCAGCGCGGTCTCAACATCGTGATGTTCACGAAGGAGTTCAACGCGAAGACCCAGGACATGGAGAAGGGAACTCCCTGTCCGACGGTCATCACGTACTACTCGGACAAGTCCTTCTCCTTCGAGATCAAGACGCCTCCCGTGACGTACTTCCTCAAGAAGGCGACGGGGCTGTCTTCCGGCTCGAAGAAGCCCGGCAAGGAGAAGGCCGGGACGGTGACGCGCGACCAGGTGCGCGAGATCGCCGAGGCGAAGATGAAGGATCTCAACGCCGACACGGTGGAGCAGGCCATGAAGATGGTCGAGGGTTCGGCGCGCTCGATGGGTCTGGAGGTGGTCGATGCCTAAGAAGGCTCCGAAGCGCATCCGCGCCGCCTACGAGGGGATCGACCGCAACCGGTCCTATCCTCTCGCCGACGCCGTCAGGCTCGTGAAGGAGCGGGCGAGCGCCAAGTTCGACGAGAGCGTCGAGGTGGCGTTCAACCTCGGCGTCGATCCGCGCCATGCCGACCAGATGGTGCGCGGCGTTTGCGTCCTGCCGAACGGGACCGGCAAGAGCGTGCGCGTCGCCGTGTTCGCGCGCGGCGAGAAGGCCGACGAGGCGAAGGCCGCCGGCGCCGACATCGTGGGCGCCGAAGATCTCGTCGCCGAGATCCAGGGCGGCAACATCGACTTCGACCGCTGCATCGCGACGCCGGACATGATGCCGCTCGTCGGCCGCCTCGGCAAGGTCCTGGGTCCCCGCGGCCTGATGCCGAACCCGAAGGTTGGCACGGTGACGCCCGATGTCTCGAAGGCCGTGAAGGACGCCAAGGGCGGCGCGGTGGAGTTCCGCGTCGAGAAGGGCGGCATCATCCACGGCCCGGTGGGCAAGGTGTCGTTCGACGAGGACAAGCTCGTCGAGAACATCCGCGCCTTCTGGGACGCGGTGAACCGCGCGAAGCCGGCGGGCGCCAAGGGCACCTACATGAAGAAGGCGGCCATGAGCTCGACCATGGGGCCCGGGATCAAGCTCGACCTGTCGACGGTGCCGGCGGAGTGAAGCGGGTACTAGCCGTTGTCCTTGCCCTTTTTGCTCACCCGGGGACCGTTCAGTCTGCAGAGTTAAGCTCGCATGAATTTTTGCAGTGTCGTTGGTCCGCCGTTGCACTCCAAACTCTGACAGGCGCCATTCCTTCGGATGAACATCTTCGCTTTCTTGCGTGGGCATCCGCCAAGCATCGCGATGATGAGGATGCATATCCGTTTGATGTCATAGACTACGATGCTGTGAATGGGGTCCTTGGAGCTTTCATAGACGCGTTGGGATACGAGGCGGTGTTGCAGATTCTTGAGGGCGAAATGACCGCCTGCGACAATATCGTTTCTCGGGCCTGCGAGGATGAAGGGGCGCGTGACCAAGAGGATCCGGGATGTGCGGCGGTCGCGGTGGCGCAAGAGCACGTCGAGGGATCAGACTAAGAGAGCTTCCTCCGCCTTGGCGGAGGCAGGGCTCCTCTCTCTGAAGGGAGGGGCAGCCTGTCCGAGACTGCAGGTGCGTGGGTTACCCCTCGCTTAATGGTCCTGCACAGACGGGGGTCGGAACGGGTGACCGTTCGCCTTCGGGACGGGTTTGAACCGTTCGGCTGGGCTCAGGCTTGGCCGGACTTTGGGAGCGGGCGGGGGGCGTGTCGCTCTTCGCCCATGTCTTGGAGAGAACGGTGGACAGAGCCGAAAAGCGGGAAATGGTGAGCTTCCTCAACGAGGTGTTCACCAGCTCGGGCTCCGTGGTCGTGACCCACTACGTGGGTCTGACGGTCGCCGAGATGACGGACCTGCGGCGGCAGATGAAGGGTGCCGGCGCAACGTTCAAGGTCATCAAGAACAGGCTCGCCAAGATCGCTCTCGAGAACGCGGACAAGAGCGTGGCCGCACCGATGTTCGAGGGACCCGTGGGCATCGCCTACGCCCGAGACCCGGTCGCCGCGCCGAAGGTCCTGACCGAGTACGTCAAGAAGAACGAGAAGCTGAAGATCATCGGGGCCGTCATCGGCTCCACCGCGGTGGACGCGAAGGGTGTCGAGGCGCTGGCCAAGATGCCGTCCATCGAGGAGATGCGCTCGAAGCTTCTCGGCGTGATGCTCCAGCCCGGAGGCAATCTCGCACGCGTGCTCAACCAGCCGGGGACGAAGCTGGCGCGCCAGCTGGGCGCCCCGGGTCAGAACCTTCTCGGCGTTCTCCTGGCGCAGAAGGCGGAACTGGAAAAGGCGGCCTGAGGGCCACTCGAACCGACAACCTGAAAGAACCATATCATGGCGAACATCGAACAGCTGTACGAAGAGCTTTCCAAGCTGACCGTGCTCGAGGTCTCCGAGCTCGTGAAGCGTCTCGAGGACGGGTGGGGCGTGTCGGCCGCGGCAGCGGCCCCGGCGATGGCCTTCCCGATGCCGGGCATGGGTGGCGGCGCCGCCGAGGCGGCCCCCGCCGCCGAGGAGCAGACGGAGTTCGACGTCATCCTCGACAGCGCTGGTGACAAGAAGATCAACGTCATCAAGGAAGTCCGCGCCATCACGGGCCTCGGCCTGAAGGAGGCGAAGGATCTCGTCGAGGGGGCGCCGAAGCCCGTGAAGGAAGCCGCTTCGAAGGACGAGGCCGAGAAGATCAAGAAGCAGCTCGAGGAGGCCGGCGCGAAGGTCTCCCTCAAGTAGGGATCTGCCGGCGCCTCGCGGCGCCGCGGCCCAGAGGGGCCGCACGACGAAGACCGCCGGCGCGACGAGACGCGCCGGCGTTGCCGGTGCTCAGACTTGCCGGGCGCCGGACCGCACACCGGGACGATCCCCGGCGCGGAACGACGGGAAGGGGCGCTCCCTGCACGGCCGGCCTGTCCGGCTGCCAGCAAGGCGCGCTTCGGCGCCGCAGGGGGCGGCGGCGCGGTGATCTGCGTGCGCGAGGCACGCGAGACAAGGGCACAGAGCACACATGACGCAGGCGTTCAGCGGTCGCAAGCAGGTTCGCAAGTTCTTCGGCTCCATCCGCGAGGCGGCGGAGATGCCGAACCTCATCGAGGTGCAGAAGGCGTCCTACGACCAGTTCCTGCTCGTCGAGAAGCCGAGGGGCGGGCGGGCGAAGGACGAGGGCCTCGAGGGCGTCTTCCGCTCGGTGTTCCCCATCTCCGACTTCGCGGGCACCGCCATGCTCGAGTTCGTGGACTACGAGTTCGAGGCGCCGAAGTTCGACGTGGAGGAGTGCCGCCAGCGCGACATCACGTTCGCGGCGCCGCTCAAGGTGAAGCTGCGCCTCGTCGTGTTCGACGTCGACGAGGACACCGGCGCCAAGTCTCCGAAGGAGTTCAAGGAGCAGGACGTCTACATGGGCGACATGCCGCTCATGACGGAGAACGGCACCTTCATCATCAACGGCACCGAGCGCGTGATCGTCTCCCAGATGCACCGCTCGCCGGGCGTCTTCTTCGACCACGACAAGGGCAAGACCCACTCGTCGGGCAAGCTCCTGTTCGCCGGCCGGATCATCCCCTATCGCGGCTCGTGGCTCGACATCGAGTTCGACGCCAAGGACATCGTCTACGCGCGCATCGACCGCCGCCGGAAGATCCCGGTGACGAGCCTCATGATGGCGCTCGGGCTCTCTCCGGAGGAGATCCTCCACACCTTCTACGAGCGCGTCGCCTACATCCGCGACGGTGACGGCTGGCGCGTGCCGTTCGACCCCAAGCGCCTGCGCGGCCAGAAGGCGACCACCGACCTCGTCGACGCCGATTCGGGCGAGGTGGTCATCGAGGAGGGGCGCAAGATCACTGCGCGCACCGTCAAGCAGCTCACCGAGAAGGGCGTCACGGCGCTCCGCGTCTCCGACGACGAGCTGCTCGGTCGCTATATCGGCGACGACATCGTCAACTACGACACCGGCGAGATCTACGCCGAGGCGGGGGACGAGATCGACGAGAAGGGACTGAAGCAGCTTCTCGCGACCGGCCTCGCCGAGATCACGGTGCTCGACATCGACCACGTTACCAAGGGTGCCTACATCCGCAATACCCTCCACGTGGACAAGAACGAGACGCGCGAGGCGGCGCTGTTCGACATCTACCGCGTGATGCGCCCTGGCGAGCCGCCCACCATCGAGACGGCAGAGGCGATGTTCGCCTCACTGTTCTTCGATCCGGAGCGCTACGACCTGTCGGCGGTCGGCCGCGTGAAGATGAACATGCGTCTCGACCTCGACGCGCCCGATACGCAGAGGACGCTCCGCAAGGAGGACATCCTCGCGGTCATCAGGACGCTCATCGACCTGCGCGACGGCAAGGGCGAGATTGACGACATCGACAACCTCGGCAACCGCCGCGTTCGGTCCGTCGGCGAGCTCATGGAGAACCAGTACCGGCTGGGGCTTCTGAGGATGGAGCGCGCCATCAAGGAGCGCATGTCGTCCGTCGAGATCGACACGGTCATGCCGCAGGACCTCATCAACGCCAAGCCCGCGGCGGCTGCTGTGCGCGAGTTCTTCGGATCCTCGCAGCTGTCCCAGTTCATGGACCAGACGAACCCGCTCTCTGAGGTGACCCACAAGCGCCGCCTCTCTGCGCTCGGCCCCGGCGGTCTCACCCGCGAGCGCGCGGGCTTCGAGGTGCGCGACGTCCACCCGACCCACTACGGCCGCATCTGCCCCATCGAGACGCCGGAAGGGCCGAACATCGGCCTCATCAACTCGCTCGCCACCTTCGCGCGGGTGAACAAGTACGGCTTCATCGAGGCGCCTTACCGCAAGGTGGTCGACGGCAAGGTGTCGGACGAGGTGGTGTACCTCTCCGCCATGGAGGAGTCGAAGCACGCCGTCGCCCAGGCGAACGCGCCGCTTCTCGAGGACGGCCGCTTCTCCGAGGAGCTGACGGTGGCGCGCCATGGCGGCGACGTCACGATGATGCCGTCGGAGCGCATCTCCTACATGGACGTGTCGCCGAAGCAGCTCGTCTCGGTGGCGGCCGCGCTCATCCCGTTCCTCGAGAACGATGACGCCAACCGCGCGCTCATGGGCTCGAACATGCAGCGCCAGGCGGTGCCGCTGGTGCGCGCCGAGGCGCCGTTCGTCGGCACCGGCATGGAGGCGACCGTCGCCCGCGACTCGGGCGCTGCCATCGCCGCGCGCCGCACGGGTGTCGTCGACCAGGTGGACGCCACCCGCATCGTCGTGCGCGCGACGGAGGATCTCGACCCCGCGAAGTCCGGCGTCGACATCTACCGCCTGATGAAGTTCCAGCGCTCGAACCAGAACACGACGGTCAACCAGCGGCCGCTCGTGAAGGTGGGCGATCTCGTCTCGAAGGGCGAGATCATCGCCGACGGGCCGTCCACCGAGCTCGGCGACCTCGCGCTCGGGCGCAACGTCCTCGTCGCGTTCATGCCGTGGAACGGGTACAACTTCGAGGACTCGATCCTCCTCTCCGAGCGGATCGTGCGGGACGACGTGTTCACCTCGATCCACATCGAGGAGTTCGAGGTGGCGGCCCGCGACACCAAGCTCGGGCCGGAGGAGATCACGCGCGACATCCCGAACGTCTCGGAGGAGGCGCTCCGCAACCTCGACGAGGCGGGCATCGCCTACATCGGCGCCGAGGTGCAGGCGGGCGACATTCTCGTCGGCAAGATCACGCCGAAGGGCGAGTCGCCGATGACGCCCGAGGAGAAGCTGCTGCGGGCGATCTTCGGCGAGAAGGCGTCGGACGTGCGCGACACGTCGATGCGCCTGCCGCCGGGCGTCAGCGGCACGATCGTCGAGGTCCGGGTGTTCAACCGCCGTGGCGTCGACAAGGACGAGCGCGCCCTGGCGATCGAGCGGCAGGAAATCGAGCGGCTGGCCAAGGACCGCGACGACGAGAAGGAGATCCTGGAGCGCAGCTTCGCGGCCCGGCTGAAGGACCTGCTGCTGGGCGAGAAGGCGCTCTCCGGGCCGAAGGGCTTCAATGTCGGCACCGAGATCACCGAGGCCGACCTGCTGGGCTTCACCACCGGCCAATGGCGCCAGATGGTGGTCGAGAACGAGCAGAAGATGGCCGACATCGAGGCCATGGCGAAGTACTTCGACGAGTCGGTGGAGGCGCTCAACGCCCGGTTCGAGAACAAGGTCGAGAAGCTGCAGCGCGGCGACGAGCTGCCGCCGGGCGTGATGAAGATGGTCAAGGTCTTCGTCGCGGTGAAGCGCAAGCTGCAGCCGGGCGACAAGATGGCCGGCCGGCACGGCAACAAGGGCGTCATCAGCCGCATCACGCCGATGGAGGACATGCCGTATCTCGAGGACGGAACGCCGGTCGACATCGTGCTGAACCCGCTGGGCGTGCCCAGCCGGATGAATGTCGGCCAGATCCTGGAGACCCATCTGGGCTGGGCGTCCGCCGGCCTGGGCCGTCAGATCGGCGAGATGGTCGAGAGGATGCACATGGCCCGCGCCGACGGCGACGGGGCGGCGGAGGAGACCCGCGGCGCCCTGCTGGAGAAGCTGAAGGCGGTTTACGGCGAGGAGCAGTTCGCCGAGGACGTGGCCGATCTGGACGAGGACGAACTTCTCGAGATGTCGTCCAACATCCGGATGGGCGTGCCGATGGCGACGCCGGTCTTCGACGGCGCGCGGGAGGAGGACATCAATGCCCTTCTGGAACAGGCGGGGCTGCAGACCTCCGGCCAGGTGATGCTGACCGACGGCCGGACCGGCGAGACGTTCGCGCGCCCCGTCACGGTCGGCTACATCTACATGCTGAAGCTGCACCACCTGGTGGACGACAAGATCCACGCTCGGTCGATCGGGCCTTACAGCCTGGTCACCCAGCAGCCGCTGGGCGGCAAGGCCCAGTTCGGCGGCCAGCGCTTCGGCGAGATGGAGGTATGGGCGCTGGAGGCGTACGGCGCCGCCTATACGCTGCAGGAGATGCTCACGGTGAAGTCGGACGACGTGGCCGGCCGCACCAAGGTCTACGAAGCGATCGTCCGCGGTGACGACAACTTCGAATCGGGCATCCCCGAAAGCTTCAACGTTCTGGTCAAGGAGCTGCGCTCGCTCGGCCTGAACGTGGAGCTGGAGCAGCGCTACTGACGCGACCGGGGCCCGCCCGGCCGGCCGACCCGTATCCCCCGGGGCGGCCGGCCGCGGCGTCTCCGTTGCCAGACATTCGCATCACGGGAGTCGATGCATGAACGAACTCATGAACATGCTGGGCGTTCCGCAGCGGACCGAGGAATTCGATCGGATCCGCATCCAGATCGCCAGCCCCGAGCGTATCCGGTCCTGGTCGCACGGCGAGATCAAGAAGCCCGAGACGATCAACTATCGGACCTTCAAGCCGGAGCGTGACGGCCTGTTCTGCGCCCGCATCTTCGGTCCGATCAAGGACTACGAGTGCCTGTGCGGCAAGTACAAGCGGATGAAGTATCGCGGCATCGTCTGCGAGAAGTGCAGCGTCGAGGTCACCCTGTCCAAGGTGCGCCGCGAGCGCATGGGCCATATCGAGCTCGCCAGCCCGGTCGCGCATATCTGGTTCCTGAAGTCCCTGCCGTCGCGCATCGGCCTGATGGTCGACATGACGCTGAAGGATCTGGAGCGGGTGCTCTACTTCGAGAACTATGTGGTGGTCGAGCCGGGGCTGACCCCGCTCAAGCGCCACCAGCTTCTCTCGGAGGAGGAGTATGTCGACGCCCAGGACCGCTATGGCGAGGAGAACTTCAAGGCCGAGATCGGCGCCGAGGCGCTGAAGACAATCCTGAGCGCGATCGATCTCGAGTCCGAGCGCGAGGATGTCCGCGACGAGCTGCGCGAGACGGGGTCGGAGGCCAAGCGCAAGAAGCTGGTCAAGCGTCTCAAGCTGATCGAAGCGTTCCAGGAATCCGGTTCGCGTCCGGAGTGGATGATCCTCGACGTGATCCCGGTGATCCCGCCCGAGCTGCGTCCGCTGGTGCCGCTCGACGGCGGCCGCTTCGCCACGTCGGACCTGAACGACCTGTACCGCCGGGTGATCAACCGGAACAACCGCCTGAAGCGGCTGATCGAGCTGCGCGCGCCCGACATCATCGTGCGCAACGAGAAGCGCATGCTGCAGGAGGCGGTCGAGGCCCTGTTCGACAACGGCCGCCGCGGCCGCGTCATCACCGGCGCCAACAAGCGCCCGCTGAAGTCGCTGAGCGACATGCTCAAGGGCAAGCAGGGCCGGTTCCGCCAGAACCTGCTGGGCAAGCGCGTCGACTATTCGGGCCGGTCGGTCATCGTGGTGGGGCCGGAGCTCAAGCTGCACCAGTGCGGCCTGCCGAAGAAGATGGCGCTCGAGCTGTTCAAGCCGTTCATCTACCACAAGCTCGAACTCTACGGCATGGCCTCGACCATCAAGGCCGCCAAGCGGATGGTCGAGAAGGAGCGGCCCGAGGTCTGGGACATCCTGGAAGAGGTGATCCGCGAGCATCCGGTGCTGCTCAACCGCGCGCCGACGCTGCACCGCCTCGGCATCCAGGCGTTCGAGCCGACCCTGATCGAGGGCAAGGCGATCCAGCTGCACCCGCTGGTCTGCACCGCCTTCAACGCCGACTTCGACGGCGACCAGATGGCGGTCCACGTGCCGCTGTCGCTGGAGGCGCAGCTCGAGGCGCGCGTGCTGATGATGTCGACCAACAACATCCTCAGCCCCGCCAACGGCAAGCCGATCATCGTGCCGTCGCAGGATATCGTTCTGGGCATCTACTACCTGACGATGGAGCGCAACGACCTCCTGGGCGAGCAGGTGTCGATCGACGGCGTCGAGGCGCTGGAAACCGCGCTGGTGGCCGAGGACGTGGTGCTGAGCGACGCCGCCGACCCGGCGAAGCCGGTCGACATCTCGGACCTGAAGGCGGTCTACGAGCGGATCGGCAAGGGCGAGGTGACGGTGCACCGGGTGCCGCGCTTCGCCTCGGTGGGCGAGATCGAGCAGGCCCTGGCGGAGCGCGCCATCGGCATGCACTCGAAGATCAAGACCCGCTTCACCACGAAGGACGCCGAGGGCACGACGATCGTCCAGCGGGTCACCACCACGCCGGGCCGGATGATCCTGTCCGAGGTCCTTCCGCGTCACCCGGCGGTGCCGTTCTCGACAGTCAACCGCCTCCTGACCAAGAAGGACATCACCAACGTCATCGACGTGGTCTACCGTCACTGCGGCCAGAAGGAGACCGTGATCTTCTGCGACCGGCTGATGACGCTGGGCTTCGGCTACGCGTGCCGGGCCGGCATCTCGTTCGGCAAGGACGACATGGTCATCCCGGCCGCCAAGGAGCAGCTGGTCGCCAAGGCGTCGGAGCTGGTCAAGGAATATGAGAACCAGTACCTCGACGGTCTGATCACCCGCGGTGAGAAGTATAACAAGGTGGTCGACGTCTGGTCGTCGTGCACCGACAAGGTCGCCGACGAGATGATGAAGGAGATTTCGTCGACGCTGAACGATCCGACCAAGGCGGTCAACTCGGTCTACATGATGGCCCATTCCGGTGCCCGCGGCTCGGCGGCGCAGATCCGTCAGCTGGCGGGGATGCGCGGGCTGATGGCCAAGCCGTCGGGCGAGATCATCGAGACGCCGATCATCTCGAACTTCAAGGAAGGCCTGACCGTGCTGGAGTACTTCAACTCCACCCACGGCGCACGGAAGGGGCTTGCCGACACGGCGTTGAAGACCGCGAACTCCGGCTACCTCACCCGCCGGCTGGTCGACGTGGCGCAGGATTGCACGATCGTCGAGCACGACTGCGGCACGACGGAAGGCATCACCATCGCCGCGATCATCGACGGCGGCGAGGTGATCGTCGACCTGGGCGAGCGGATCCTGGGCCGCTCGGCGGCACAGGACGTGATCCATCCGCTGACCGGCGAGGTCATCGTGCCGGCCGGGCAGCTGATCGGCGAGGAACTGGTCGAGAAGATCGAGACCGCCGGCATCGACAAGATCATCGCCCGCTCCGCGCTGACCTGCGAGAGCAAGGGCGGGATCTGCGGCGCCTGCTACGGCCGGGATCTGGCCCGCGGGACCAAGGTCAACATCGGCGAGGCGGTCGGCGTGATTGCCGCCCAGTCGATCGGCGAGCCGGGCACCCAGCTGACGATGCGCACCTTCCACATCGGCGGCGCGGCCCAGCGCGGTGCCGAGCAGAGCCTGGTCGAGGCGGCCTTCGACGCGACGGTGAAGCTCAACAACAAGAACGTCGTGCGCAACAGCCAGGGTGCGCAGACGGTGATGGGGCGCAACACCGAGATCGTGCTGGTCGACGACCAGGATCGCGAGAAGGCGCGTCACCGGCTCCCCTACGGCGCCAAGCTGCTGGTCGAGGAAGGCGAGAAGGTCGAGCGCGGCGCGAAGCTGGCCGAGTGGGACCCCTACACCATCCCGATCATCACCGAGAAGGAAGGCACGGCCCATTACGTCGACCTGGTCGAAGGCGTGTCGATGCGCGAGGTGACCGACGAAACCACCGGCATCTCCGCCAAGGTGGTGGTCGACTGGCGCCAGCAGCCGCGCGGCGACCAGCTGCGTCCGCGGATCACGCTGCGCGACGACGCGGGCGAGGTGGTGACCCTGCCCAACGGGCTGGAGGCGCGCTACTTCATGTCGGTCGACGCGATCCTGTCGATCGAGAACGGCGCGAAGGTCCAGGCGGGCGACGTGCTGGCCCGCATCCCGCGGGAAAGCACCAAGACCCGCGACATCACCGGCGGCCTGCCGCGGGTGGCCGAGCTGTTCGAGGCCCGGCGGCCCAAGGACTACGCCATCATCAGCGACGTCGAGGGCCGGGTCGAGTTCGGCAAGGACTACAAGACCAAGCGCCGGATCGTGGTCAATCCGCCCGAGGATGCCGGGCTGGAGCCGCGGGAGTACATGATTCCCAAGGGCAAGCACATCTCGGTGCAGGAAGGCGACTACGTCCAGCGGGGCGACCTGCTGATGGACGGCAACCCCGTGCCCCACGACATCCTGGCGGTGCTGGGGGTCGAGGCGCTGGCCGACTACCTGGTCAACGAGATCCAGGACGTCTATCGGTTGCAGGGCGTGAAGATCAACGACAAGCACATCGAGGTGATCGTCCGCCAGATGCTGCAGAAGGTCGAGGTGACGGAGCCCGGCGACACCACGCTGCTGGTCGGCGAGGTGCTCGACAAGGAGGACTACGACGTCGAGAACGAGAAGGTCGCCAAGGAGAACGAATCCCTCTCCGAGGGCGAGCTCCGTCGTCCCGCCCGGGCAATGCCGGTCCTGCAGGGCATCACCAAGGCGAGCCTGCAGACCAAGTCCTTCATTTCGGCGGCATCGTTCCAGGAGACCACCCGGGTGCTGACCGAGGCGGCCGTTTCCGGCAAGGTCGACGAACTGAACGGCCTGAAGGAGAACGTCATCGTCGGCCGGCTGATCCCCGCGGGGACCGGTTCGGTGGTCAATCGTCTCAAGCGGATCGCCGCCGAGCGCGACCGGGAGGCCCAGGCCGGGCTCGCCGCGCGCGAAGCGGAGTCCCTGGAAGCGCCGTCCGGAGGATCGGAGGGCGGGGCCGGGGAATCCAGCGCCGCCTGACCCGGTCCGGCGGAACCGGGGGACCGCCAGGCTGCGATTCCCGGTCCGCCGCCCTTCGAGACCAGCGATCAAGCGCCCCGTCCGGATCGACCCGGGCGGGGCGTCCTTTCATTGGTGCGGCGCTCGGTCGGCGATGTCCGCCGGCCTGCGGCGGTACCGGCCCGATGCAGTTTGCGCCCCGTTGCAATGCGCTGCGGGGTCCCCAGATATGCGCAGCCGGCCGCCGTGACGGGCGCGCATCCGTAGCGGCGCAGCGTCGGTGAGCGGACTGGCCACCTTCCGGACGCGCCGCTCGAATCGAAGGGCGCGGCGGGTGCTTCCGGGCCGCGAAATTTCCGGTCCACGGCGCTTGACGCGGGCGGGGGGCGAAAGTATAGTCCGCCCGCTTTTTCGGGAGCTGGCCGTAGGCGGTTCGGGGTCCTCCCCCGGCGCCTAGACGCGGATCTCGGTGCAGACGGCTTGGTGTCACCCGACACGACAGTCGGGTGACGGCACGAAAAGGCCCCGCTAGGCGATGCCCGTGTCGCCTCGGCAGGGCCTTTTGCGTTGGTCTGATGCTCGTGGCCCCGAGGGGCCGGGCCGGGCCGCACGCCGTCCCGATCGGCGCCCGACCGTCGGCTTCGGCCGGCGGCAGCGGCGCCCGCCGACACCGTTTCGAACGGCTTCCGACCGGCCCCTCCGGGCGAGGGGTCGGCAAGGTGCTGGACAACGCCACTCTGGCAACAACGCCGCAAGGCTAGGAATTGAAGGGCCGAGATGCCGACGATCAACCAGTTGATCCGTAAGCCGCGCAAGCCGGAAGCTGCGCGCAACAAGGTGCCTGCGCTGGAGGCATGCCCGCAGAAGCGCGGCGTGTGCACCCGCGTCTACACCACCACGCCGAAGAAGCCGAACTCGGCGCTCCGGAAGGTCGCCCGCGTGCGGCTGACCAACGGCTTCGAGGTCACGAGCTACATCCCGGGCGAGGGCCACAACCTTCAGGAGCACTCGGTCGTTATGATCCGGGGCGGCCGCGTGAAGGACCTGCCGGGCGTCCGCTACCACATCATCCGCGGCACTCTGGACACGCAGGGCGTCAAGGATCGGCGCCAGCGCCGGTCCAAGTACGGCGCGAAGCGTCCGAAGTAAGAGAGGATTCGGCAGCCATGTCCCGTCGTCATCGTGCCGAGAAGCGCGAGATCGTCCCGGATCCGAAGTTCGGCGACCTGATCGTGTCGAAGTTCATGAACAACCTCATGTACGACGGCAAGAAGTCGGTCGCAGAGGGCATCGTCTACGGCGCCCTGGACCGTATCGAGAGCCGGGCCAAGGCGGACCCGGTGCAGACCTTCCACGAGGCGCTGTCGAACGTGCGCCCGCATGTGGAGGTGCGCTCGCGGCGCGTCGGCGGCGCGACCTACCAGGTACCGGTCGAGGTGCGGCCGGAGCGCGCCCAGGCATTGGCGATCCGGTGGCTCATCCAGGCGGCGCGCAAGCGCTCCGAGAACACGATGGTCGAGCGCCTGTCGAACGAATTGCTGGACGCGGCGCAGCAGCGCGGCGCGGCCGTGAAGAAGCGCGAGGACACGCACCGGATGGCCGAGGCCAACAAGGCGTTCTCGCACTACCGCTGGTGACCCCGGTCCGCTTGGCGGCCCTGTAACCCGAGACGAGACGAGCGAAGCCATGTCGAACCAGCGCCAGACCCCGATCGAGCGGTACCGCAACATCGGCATCATGGCCCACATCGATGCGGGCAAGACCACCACCACGGAGCGGGTGCTGTACTACACCGGCCGGTCCCACAAGATCGGCGAGGTGCATGACGGCGCCGCGACGATGGACTGGATGGAGCAGGAGCAGGAGCGCGGCATCACGATCACGTCGGCCGCGACCACGTGCTTCTGGAAGGACCACCGCATCAACATCATCGACACGCCCGGCCACGTCGATTTCACGATCGAGGTGGAGCGGTCGCTGCGCGTGCTCGATGGTGCGGTCGCCGTGTTCGATTCGGTCGCCGGCGTGGAGCCGCAGTCGGAGACGGTCTGGCGCCAGGCGGACAAGTATCGCGTGCCGCGGATGTGCTTCATCAACAAGATGGACCGCATCGGCGCGAACTTCTTCCGCTGCGTCGACATGATCATCGATCGCCTGGGCGCGACGCCACTCGTCCTCCAGCTGCCGATCGGCGCCGAGAGCGAGTTCAAGGGCGTCATAGACCTGATCGAGCAGCGGGCGGTCGTCTGGAAGGACGAGAGCCTGGGCGCCGAATGGGAGTACCAGGACATCCCGGCCGACCTCGCCGACGAGGCGGAGGAGTGGCGCCAGAAGATGATCGAGACGGCGGTCGAGGCCGACGATGCCGCGATGGAGGCGTATCTCGAGGGCGAGGAGCCGTCGGTCGAGATGCTGAAGGCCTGCATCCGCAAGGGCACCAACAAGCTGCAGTTCGTCCCGGTCCTGCTCGGCAGTGCGTTCAAGAACAAGGGCGTGCAGCCGCTGCTCGACGCGGTGATCGACTACATGCCGTCGCCGTTCGACGTCGGCGCGGTCAAGGGCGTCAAGGTCGACAGCGACGAAGCGGATTCGCGCCCCTGCGACGACGGGGCGCCGTTCTCGGCCCTGGCGTTCAAGATCATGACCGATCCGTTCGTCGGGTCGCTGAGCTTCGCGCGCATCTACTCGGGCACGATCGAGGCCGGGTCCTACGTGCTGAACTCGACCAAGGGGCAGCGCGAGCGGGTCGGCCGGATGCTGCTGATGCATGCCAACAGCCGCGAGGAGATCAAGTGGGCCGCCGCGGGCGACATCATCGCCCTGGTCGGTCTGAAGTCGACCACCACCGGCGACACGCTCTGCGATCCGGCCAAGCCGATCATCCTGGAGCGCATGGAGTTCCCGGATCCGGTGATCGAGGTCGCGGTCGAGCCGAAGTCGAAGGCGGACCAGGAGAAGATGGGCAACGCCCTGGCCCGCCTGGCCCAGGAGGATCCGTCCTTCCAGGTCTCGGTCGACCACGAAAGCGGCCAGACGGTGATCAAGGGCATGGGCGAGTTGCACCTGGACATCATCGTCGACCGCATGAGGCGCGAATTCAAGGTCGAGGCCAATGTCGGCGCGCCGCAGGTGGCGTATCGCGAGACGATCACGCGGACGGCCGAGGTCGACTACACCCATAAGAAGCAGACCGGCGGTTCGGGCCAGTTCGCCCGCATCAAGCTGGTGTTCGAGCCGTTGGAACGCGGCACGGGCTTCCAGTTCGAGAGCGCGATCGTCGGCGGCGCGGTGCCGAAGGAGTACATCCCCGGCGTCGAGAAGGGCCTCAAGGACAGCATGGGGACGGGCATCATCGCCGGCTTCCCGATGGTCGACGTCAAGGTCCGGCTGATCGACGGCGCCTATCACGACGTGGATTCCTCGGTCATGGCCTTCGAGATCGCCTCGCGCGCCGCGTTCCGCGAGGGCATCGGCAAGTCCAAGCCGGTCCTGCTGGAGCCGGTGATGCGGGTCGAGGTCGTCACGCCCGAGGAATACATGGGCGACGTGATCGGTGACCTGAACAGCCGGCGTGGCCAGGTCCAGGGCATGGACAGTCAGGGCAACGCCAGCGTGGTCAAGGCGTTCGTTCCGCTGGCGAACATGTTCGGCTACGTCAATACGCTGCGGTCGATGAGCCAGGGCCGCGCCCAGTACACCATGTTCTTCGACCATTACGAGGAAGTCCCGCAGGCCATCGCCGACGAGGTCAAGGCGAAGCTGGCCTAATCCGGCGACGACACCTGCAGGCAACGGAGACAGACGATGTCCAAGGCGAAATTCGAGCGCACGAAGCCGCATGCGAACGTTGGCACGATTGGCCACGTGGACCACGGCAAGA
>Ga0076929_100450_pt1 | contig 37984 bp, 39 predicted proteins | sample HotLakConUCCSL28_FD_87104 | JGI IMG/M metagenome (GOLD analysis project Ga0076929, IMG submission 87104) | Hypersaline microbial mat communities from Hot Lake, Washington, USA - Hot Lake Consortium UCC-SL28 (version 3) (version 3) | ecosystem: Environmental > Aquatic > Thermal springs > Hot...
ACCGTTTATGATTTCGCCCTGCTCGACCGCGCCCGCAGCGCCGGGATCGCGCAGAGCGCGCTCAATGATCTGGCCTACGTCGTCTTCGATACCGAGACCACCGGGCTCGATCCCGAGAGAGACGAGATCGTGCAGCTCGCCGCCCTGCGGGTGGTCAATGGCCGCATCGTCGATGGCGAGATGCTCGAGACGCTGATCGACCCGCAGCGCCCGATCCCGCCGGGCGCCACCGCCGTCCACGGCATCACGCCCCAGATGGTGATCGGCGCGCCGCATATCGGCGAGGCCGGGGCGCGCTTCCACCGCTTTGCGGCGGGCGCCGTGCTGGTGGCGCATAACGCGCCCTTCGACATGGCTTTCCTGCGCCGGCACGAGGCGGATATCTGCCGGCGTTTCGACAATCCGATCCTCGACACCGTGCTCGCCTCCGCCGTTCTCTTCGGCCAGGGCGAGAGCCATTCGCTGGATGCGCTCGCCGCCCGTTTCGGCATCATCATCCCGGAAGCCGCCCGGCACACCGCGCTGGGCGATGCGGAGGCGACCGCCCAGGCCCTCGTGCGCATGCTCCCCATGCTGCGTGCCCGCGGCTTTGGCACGTTCGGCGAGCTGGTGAGCGAAATGCGCAAACACGGACGGCTGTTGAAGGATCTGAACTGAAAGGATCGCGGGTCTCCGGGGAAATCGTCCCAATGCGACCCCCGCCTGATCCCCCTCACGCCTCAGCCTGTGACGCGGAGGCCCGTGGGGCAGGTCACGCCGGTGCCGCCGAGGCCGCAATAGCCGCCTGGATTCCTTGCCAGGTATTGCTGGTGGTAATCCTCGGCGAAGTAGAACGGTCCCGCCTCGATGATTTCGGTCGTGATCGGCCCCAGACCGCGCTTCTCCAGCGCAGCAGCATAAGCATCGCGGGAGCGCTGCGCGATGGCGGCCTGGTCTTCGTCCTCGACATAGATGCCGGAACGGTACTGGGTGCCGACATCATTGCCCTGGCGCATGCCCTGGGTGGGGTCGTGACCCTCCCAGAAGACCCGCAGGATGTCCTCGAGGGCGATCTCTTCCGGGCGATAGACGATGCGTACAACTTCGTTGTGCCCGGTCAGGCCGCTGCAGACTTCCTCATAGGTGGGATTGGGTGTCGTGCCCGCCGCATAACCCACGGCGGTGACGTGCACGCCCGGCAGGCTCCAGAACAGGCGCTCCGCTCCCCAGAAACAACCCATGCCGACAGTGATCACCCGCGTATCCTCCGGATAGGGGCCGGCGAGTGGGGTGCCGGTCACGTAATGACGCTCGGCTGTCGGAACCGGATCGGGGCGACCGGGCAGCGCCTCGCTGGCGCTCGGCAATGTCTGTCGTTTCAACCAGGCGAACATGACGGGACCTCCTTCGCATCTCATGAAGGATATGGGTGCACCAGGGCCGTGCGTCGAGGGCAGGGGCTCCAGCGAAGGAGCTCAGCGCTCCGCCAGATAACCGATCGGCTCCACCCGCTTGCGCCCCAGCCACATCAGGACGAGCCCGATCCCGAGGCTCACCAGCGCCGCCGGTGCCAGCAATATGCTCAGCAGCACCGGATCCCACAAAAACGGATGCACATGCCGGGTTATCGCCGGTTCGAGCATGGGAAAATAACTCGGGAGCGCCTGAAACAGGATCTGCCCGAGCGGTGTGTAGTCCAGTTGCGCATTGGCGATGCTGCGCGCCCCATCGACAATGAGGCCGACAAAGGCGCCTGCAACGGCGATCAGGCCAAGGAAACGGGACAGGAAACGTAACATGAGAGACCGGATCTGATTTTGTTTAGACCAAGGTAGGGCAAAACCGGGGCATGTGGATACAGCCTCGCGGAAAAATGATCCATCCGTATGGCCGCGCATCCCGCGGGCCGATGACCAGGCATCGCGTGTATGGTCGATAGCGTTTCGCCCCCAGGCCCGGAAACATGCATTTTTATATTGAGTCTCCGCCCATCGGGTGCTTTTGATTGCAGATCCGTTTCCAGTTGTGAGCATGATCCGATGTCTGCGCGTTCCATTCCGGTCCTGATGATCGCCGGCCTGAGCCTCGCTCTCGCCGGTTGTGCCAGCAGCGCTTCAAATATCGAAGCCGCCTATGTCTCGCCGATGAACTACGAATCCTACAGCTGCGCCCAACTCGAACAGGAAGCGGAGCGGGTGTCGCAGCGCGCGCTCGAGGTGACGGGGCGGCAGAATGAACGCGCGACGCGCGACGCGGTCGCCACGGGCGTGGGGATCGTACTGTTCTGGCCTGCGCTCTTCTTTGTTCGTGGTGACGGTGCCCAGGCCGCCGAGGTGGCACGGCTCAAGGGCAAGATGGAGACGCTCGAGAAGGTCAGTATCCAGAAGAGCTGCGCGATCAGCTTCCAGCGTGAGTGACATATCGTTACGTCAAAACCACCGCCTTGCGGCTCTGCTCACCCGTCCGCAGCAGGGATAGGATCGTATCCGCGACCGTGTCCCGGCTGACGAAGCCGTTGCGCCACGCGCGCGGATCTGCCCGCAGGCGCGCCTGCGGGCATGAAACCGCACGGGTGAGGAAGCCCGGGCGCAGGATGGTCCAGGCAGTGTCGCTGGATCGGATCAGGCTTTCCTGACGTTCCTTGTCGGCAGCGACCCGTCCCATCACGGCCTCGAACAGCACGCGCTCCGGCAAGGGCAGGGCCCGGCGTGAATCGCCGATCCCATAACCCGTGATCGCGATCAGGCGGATGGGGGGCGTCCCGTCATCCGCGAGTGCCCGGATCTGCGTGAGCAGAACCTGCGTGGCCTGCGAGAACAAGGTGACGGGATTGAGCAGGGTCGCGGGATCCGCCGTGACGCCCAGCGTCTGGACTACGGCGTCGCAACCGGCCAGAGCGCGTGCCACATCGCCCGGATCCAGCGCATCTCCCTGCACGGCCTCGTAATCCGGGTGCCGGATCGCATGCGCAGTGATGTTGCGCGCAAAGGCCCGTACCCGATAGCCCCGCGCCAGAGCGGCGCGGCAGGTGGCGAGGCCGATACCACGTGAAGCTCCGATGACGAGAATGCGCGCCCCGGGGGCGAGACCCTGTTCCTGATGCATCCCAGCCTCCCTTTGCGATTGGCTGTCTTGCCTTTTTCAGCCGCGAATGCGGGCGATGAGGTCATCGACCAGTGCTCGCGTGTCCGGTGCGAGATGCAGCATCCGCCCCTCGACATTCACGAGCCCCGCCGCGCGCAATTCCTCGACGCCCTGCGGGTCGGCCCTGTGGCCGGCATCGTCGTGATGCACGATCTCGCTCACCCGTTCTCCGCTCGCCAGTTGATGATAGGCGGCGAAGACAAGCACGGACAGGGCCTTGTCGGAAAGGCCGGCCAGAGGGTTCGTCGCTTGTGTCGTCGGTTGATGCGCCATGCCCGTATTCCCCGTCTTCGACTCGCCTGTCATTGCGGCCTCATATCGACCGGATCATCCTGACATGATGATGGGGCGGCAAGTCGGGGCGGCAAGTCGGGGTGCTCCGAACCCGGTTCCGGCCGCTGCAGCAGCGTACATTCACGGATAGTTGATCTCAATTTTTAATGGTATTTTTCACTCCTAACCGCAGTTGTGATCGGGAGGGGGGCATGGCTGAACCGGCAGGTGTGAACACCGAGAAAGAGCAAGACAAGAAGAAGCTCGGAATAATCGTCGGCCACGAGAGTAGCGCGCAGGGGGCGCCATCTCCCTGGCTCGGGACCCATGAATATCCGTGGAACAGCGATCTGGCCCAGATCATGATGGCGGTGGAGACACCGTTGGAATGCAGGGTTTTCTTCCGGGATGGCGTTGGCATCCGGAAAGCTTATGCCGCGTCCGATGCCTGGGGCTCGGATGTCACGGTGGAACTGCATTTCAATTACAGCGATAATGAGAACGCCACCGGAACCGGCATTCTGTACTATCCCGGATCGAAGAGGGGCCGGGAGTTCGCGGCCCTGCTCTATCGGGAGATCAACGGGGTGCTCGGTCTCGGCGAATGGCCACGCGGGAGAGGTGGTATCGCGACGCCTTTCGAGGCTTCAGGTCAGGCGCGCCGTGGACAGACGAGCCTCGCTGCCGGACGGGCGCCGGCGACGCTGCTCGAGCCGTTTTTCGGAACGAATGAAAGCAACTGCGCCGTCGTCGGTGCGCGCAAGTCCGATTATGCAGCGGCGATCATCCGGGCGGCGGAGCGCATGCTGTTGTGACGAGGGCCGTTTCGTGGCGGCCCGGCCTGACCGCGAAGCGCATCCGCGCCGGTGGGACGCGAGATGGCAGGCGCATCATGAAGCTGCTCCGGGCCCCGTCGCCCGGCCCTCGCGGTGCCCGGCACGATGTGCCCACAAGTCGATCCAGATCGTGATCCGCACGAAGAGTCGGCAAAAGGGGCGAGCGGTATAGTGCTCCACCGCACCCCGACCGATCTTGCCGCCCTTGAGAACATGGCTGGCGACGCACACCCCGTGGCAAGCGAAGAGCACGAGCAAGGGCGGGAGCAGCCCGCGCTTGCCGGCCCGTCTGCCCGGTCAGCATGTGTCTGAGATCTCTGCGGGCGACGCTCACATTGGTGTTTCTGCGCAGGCGCTCGCCCGGAAATCAACCGAAACCGGTTGCCCGGAGCCGCGAAAAGCGGCACATATCGTCCGGGAAGCGCATGGCTCGCCCGCGAACCGAGGAAACCGATCAGCGATGCATGAGCTGTTCGCAGCGCAGAACGAGAAGATCGCAGACGTCCCCGCGCCGGATGTCGCGCGCGTGGCGCGGTTTTCGGTCGCGCCCATGATGGACTGGACGGACCGGCACTGCCGGGCGTTTCACCGGGTGCTGTCGCGGCGGGCGCTGCTCTACACCGAGATGGTGACGACCGGGGCGGTGATCCACGGGCCGCGCGAACGGCTGCTCGGCTTCTCGCAGGCGGAGCACCCCGTGGCGGTGCAGCTCGGCGGGTCGGATCCGGCGGAGCTCGCGCGCGCCGCGCGGATCTGCGCGGATTGCGGCTATGCTGCGGTTAATCTGAATGTGGGCTGCCCCTCTGATCGGGTGCAGGACGGGCGTTTCGGGGCCTGCCTGATGCGCGAGCCGGCGCTGGTGGGGGATTGTGTGGCGGCGATGAAGGCGGCGGTGTCGCTGCCCGTCACGGTCAAGTGCCGCATCGGCGTCGATGATCAGGATCCGGGCGAGGCGCTGGACGCGCTCACCCTTGCCTGCCGGCAAGCGGGCGTCGACGAGATTGTCGTGCATGCCCGCAAGGCCTGGCTGCAGGGGCTCTCGCCCAAGGAAAATCGCGACGTCCCGCCGCTGGATTACAAGCGCGTCTTCGCGCTGAAGGCCGCCAATCCCGATCTGCCGGTCAGCATAAACGGCGGCATTCGCGCTATCGAAACGGCGCGCGCGCTGCTCGTCCCGCGTGACGGTGTCACGCTTGACGGCGTCATGCTGGGCCGCGCCGCCTATCAGGATCCGGAACTGCTCTTGCGTGTCGATACGGAGATTTCCGGTGAAGCCGCGCCGCCGGTCGCGGATGCTTTCGCGGCAATCGAGGCGTTCGCGCCCTATATCGCGCATCAACTGGAAGAGGGCGTGCGGCTCGCCTCGATCACGCGCCACATGCTCGGGCTTTTCGCCGGCAAGCCCGGTGCGCGGCTCTATCGCCGGCATCTCTCGACCCATGCGATCGCCCCCGATGCCGGGCTCGATACCCTGCGCGCAGCGGTCGCTCATGTGCGCGAGGCGATGGCGCGGCGCGAGCGGGAGGATGCGGCGTGAGCTTCACCCCCGGAGATCCCGGGTTCGAAGCCCGTGTGCGCGCGAGCTTTTCCCGCCAGAGCATCATGACGACGCTCGGTGCGACTCTGACGCGAATCGAGCCGGGCATGATCGAGATTGCGCTGCCTTTCGCCGAACACATCCTGCAACAGCACGGTTTCGTGCATGCGGGCGTCGTCGCGACCATTGCCGATTCCGCTGCCGGCTATGCCGGGCTGACGCTGATGCCGCCGGGTGCTGGCGTGCTCACCGCCGAATTCAAGATCAACCTGCTCGCCCCCGCACAGGGCGACCGCCTCGTCGCGCAGGGCCGCGTCATCAAATCCGGTCGCAGCCTCACCATCGCCGAGGCGGATGTGTTTGCCGAGACGGATGGCTTGACCGAGAAAGGCCCCACCCGCAAACACGCCGCCCGCCTCACGGCGACGCTGATGAGTATGCGCGACAGGCAGGGCGTGGCGGATTGAGGCCCGCTCCGCCCGATATCCCTCACTTGCGAGACCGCCAAGCACTTGCAAAACCGCCAAGCCGCTCTGGCGGCTCCCGCGCTTGCCTCGTCGCCTGAAAAGGCGCACAGAGCGCCAGACAACACTCTGCGGATGATCTTTGATGCTCAATGGTTTGCCGATTGCCGATCTTGCCGTACTCGCCGTCGCCCTTCTCGCCGCCGGGGCGCTGACCGGGGTGCTGGCGGGGCTCTTCGGAGTCGGGGGCGGGGCGGTGATCGTGCCGATCCTGTTCGAGGTGTTCGGCATTCTGGGCATTGATGACGAGGTGCGCATGCCACTCGCGGTCGGCACCTCGCTCGCCATCATCATCCCGACCTCGATTCGCTCCTTCCGGGGGCATTATCTCAAGGGCGCGGTGGATATGAGCGTGCTGCGTGCCTGGGCGGTGCCGGTGGTGCTGGGCGTGGTGCTGGGCAGCCTGATCGCGCGCTATGCCGACCCCTGGCTGTTCATGCTGGTCTTCATCCTGGTGGCCGGGGTGAATGCGATCAAGCTGCTCTTCGGCAATGAAAAATGGCGTGTGGCCATGGATCTGCCCAAGGGGCTGGCCCTGCGCGCCTATGGCGGGCTGATCGGTCTGCTCTCGGCGCTGATGGGGATCGGTGGCGGGCAGATCTCGAATATCATCATGACATTGCACAATCGCGGCATCCACCAGGCGGTGGCGACCTCCGCCGGGCTCGGCGTGCTGATCTCGGTGCCCGGGGCGCTCGGCTACATCTATGCCGGCTGGGGCCGCGAGGGCCTGCCGCCGGATGCGATCGGTTTCGTCTCGCTGCTCGGGCTGATTCTGGTCGTGCCGACGACGCTGCTGACCGCGCAGATCGGTGTGAATCTCGCCCATGCCTGGCCCAAGCGCAAGCTGGAGGTCGCCTTCGGCATCTTCCTCGCCATCGTCTGCGCGCGGTTCGTCTACGCCATCCTGACGTGACGTCGCCACCTCGGCTGAACCCCGCTTTGCGGATTTGCCCGTTGCGGCACAGATCCGCGCGCGCGACACCTGACGGCATGGCGATGAACGCAAGGAGCTTGCGATGAAGGCTGTGCTGGCAAAGACCCTGGGTCCGGCGGAAAACCTGGTGATCGAGGACATCCCTGTGCCGGATCCCGGCCCCGGGGAAGTGCGCGTGCGCGTCCATGCGGCGGGACTGAATTTCTTCGATACGCTGATCATCGAGGGCAAGTATCAGACGCGCCCGGACTTGCCGTTTTCGCCTGGTGCGGAATTCTGCGGTGTGATCGAGGCCCTGGGCGAAGGTGTGTCCGGCTGGCGGATCGGCGAGCGGGTCGGCGGATATAGCGGATACAATGCCGCCCGCGAGGCGGTCATCGCCTCTGCCGATCGGATGGTGCGCGTGCCCGACACGCTTTCCGACGAACAGGCCGCAGCGCTGCAGATCACCTATGGCACCACCATCCATGCCCTGATCGACCGGGCGCAATTGCGCGAGGGCGAGACGCTCGCCGTGCTCGGGGCTGCCGGCGGGACCGGTGTCGCGGCGATCGAGATCGGCAAGGCCCTGGGCGCAAGGGTGATCGCTTGCGCCTCGACACCGGAGAAACTGGCCTTCGCCCGGCAATGCGGCGCCGACGAGACCATCGATTACACGCGCGAAAACCTGCGTGATCGTCTCAAGGAACTCACCGGCGGTGCCGGGATCGATGCGCTGTACGATCCCGTCGGCGGGGATCTGGCCGAGCCTGCCGTGCGGGCCATGGGCTGGGGCGGGCGGTATCTGGTGATCGGCTTCGCGGCGGGTGAGATCCCGCGCATTCCGCTCAATCTCCTGCTCCTGAAGGGCTGTGACCTGCGCGGTGTGTTCTGGGGTGCGTTCTGCAAGCGCGATCCCCAGGCCAATGCGGCGCATCTGGCGCAACTCATGGATTGGGCGGCACAGGGCAGGATTTCCGCCCGTGTCGAGCGCGTCTTCACGCTCGACGAGACGCCGCAGGCCTTGCGGCTGCTGGCTGATCGCAAGGCACTTGGCAAGATTGTGGTCAAGCCCTGACGCCCGCCGGTTTTCCAGGGCCGGCGGCTCGCGCGCATGCGTCCGAGGCGAACGGCGGAGGATATCCCGGGGAGGATTTCCCATGGAAACACCGCCCTTCATTGCCAGCGGCCCTTGGCCGAAAAGGCTTGTGCTGCTACCAGAAGCTTGATGGTGCCCGGTGCAAGCCGGGAGAATAGGGAAACCGGTGCGCGGATCGCCTCCTGCGAGACGATGTGCAATTCCGGTGCTGCCCCCGCAACTGTGAGCGGAGAGCGCCCCCTGCAAGCCACTGATCTGCGGATCGGGAAGGCGGAGAGGCGCGATGACCTGCGAGCCAGGAGACCTGCCATCGCCGATGCAACACCAGACCGGCGGGGTGTCCGGAGGAGGCCACATGATCAAAGCGCGCTCACGCGTGTCGTGCGTCTGGCAGCCTGTGCCCCCTGCTTTCGCAGACAGAGGGCCCGATGCAGCACGCAAATCCGCATTCTGAGAGCATGAGTCATGCATCGCGTCCGCTTTGCGGCGGTCGTTGTCGTGCGTTCATGACTGTGCAAGGCCCGATGCGGCGCCAGGCAGGATCATGAGTTGCCCGCCTCCCGCCGCCGCCCGGCTCGCTCTTGAGGCCGTCACCTGGGGGAACGGCATCCTGCATCCGGTCAGCCTGGATCTCGCTCCCGGCCGTGTCCTGGGCGTGCTCGGCGCGAATGGTGCCGGCAAATCCACGCTCCTGCGGCTGATCTACCGTTTCCACAAGCCGCAAGCCGGCCGCGTCCTGCTCGACGGGCAGAATATCCGGGCCATGCCCGCGCGCCGCGTGGCGCAGCGCGTGGCGGCGGTGCTGCAGGAGCAGCCGACGGATTTCGCGCTCAGCGTCGCGGAGATCGTCGCGCTCGGGCGCGCGCCGCATCGCCGGGCGCTGGCAGGTCTCTCGGCGCAGGATTGGCACATCATCGATCACGCGCTGGAGCGGCTTGAGCTGCATGATTTCGCGCAGCGCCCTTTTGGTACGCTTTCTGGCGGTGAGCGCCAGCGGGTGATGGTGGCGCGTGCGCTGGCGCAGGAGCCAGGGCTGATCGTCCTCGACGAGCCCACCAACCACCTCGATATCCGCCACCAGCTCGAAGTGCTGCGGCTGGTGCGCGGGCTCGGCGCCACGGTCGTGGCCTCATTGCATGATCTCAACCTCGTCCACGGTTTCGCTGATGACCTGCTGATCCTGGCCGACGGCCACCCGCTCGCCTTCGGGCCGGTGGAGGCGGTGCTCACCCCCGAACTGATCGCGCGCGCCTTTCGCGTCGTGGCGACCCCGCGTGAATCAGCGGGTTTCGATTTCGCGCTACCCACCGAGGCGCATTTCCAGGCAACCATGCCAACCATTCCGGAAAGGGAAAAATCGTCATGAACCGTGGCTGCCCGGCTGTTGCCGGCCTGCTCCTCACCAATCTCGCTCTCGGCCTGCCGATCACGCCGGTAGAGGCGCATCCCGTCACCGTGCAGAGCTGCGACCGCGAGATCACGTTCGACGCGCCGCCGCAGCGTGCAGCCTCGAACGACGTCAATCTCACCGAGATGATGCTGGTGCTCGGCCTGACGGATTCGATGGTGGGCTATACCGGGATTTCGGGCTGGAACAAGCTCGACGAAACCATGCGCGAAGGCGTGGCGGAGCTTCCCGAGCTCTCCGCGCGCTATCCCACCCGCGAGGTGCTGATCGGCGCTGACGTCGATTTCTGGTTCGCCGGCTGGAATTACGGCATGCGCGTGGGCGGCGAGGTCACGCCCGAGACGCTCGCCCCCTTCGGGATCACGGTCTACGAGCTCACCGAGAGCTGCATCCACATCATGGAGCGCGATCGCATCGCCATCGACGACATGTTCAACGACATCCGTAATCTCGGCGCCATTTTCGGCGTGGATGAGCGGGCCGAGGGGCTGATCGCCGGCTGGCAGGACGAACTTGACGCGATCGCGCAGGCAATCCCCGAAGGTGAGCCCCTGCGCGTCTTTGTCTATGACAGCGGCGAGGACACGCCCTTTACCGCCGGGCGCTATGCCATGCCGAGCGCGATGATCGCCGCCGCCGGCGGGCGCAACATCATGGATGACGTCGAGACCTCCTGGACGCGGGTGGCCTGGGAGCCGGTGGTCGCGCGCGATCCGCAAGTGATCATCATCGTCAATTATGGCGAGGTGACCGCTGAGGAAAAGACAGCCTTCCTGCGCGGCAATCCGGCGCTCGCGGAGATGGATGCGGTGGTCAATGACCGCTTCGTGGTGCTCGATTACGTCGAGGCGACGCCCGGCCCGCGCAACATTGCGGCAATCCGCACCCTCGCCGAGGCCTTCCACGGCAGCGAAGGCTTGGCCACCGAACGCGCGCCGGAGTAAGCCGGATGCGCGCCACGCCTGGCCCCGAGATCGCCGCGCCCGTCATCGCCGCGCAGGCCCAGGCGCCGCGCCGCACGCGCGCACTGCGCAAGGGGGTGTGGGGGATCGGGATCGGTCTCCTGCTCCTGTCGCTCTCGGCGGCGGTGAGCCTCGGTGCTGTGGCGATCCCGATCGGCACCGTCTGGGGCGTCATCCTCGAGCGCATCGCCCCGGGCCTGATCACACCCGACTGGTCCGCCGGGCGCGCCGCCATCGTCTGGGATATCCGGCTGCCACGCGCCCTGCTTGCGGCCTTGGTGGGGGCGGGGCTCGCGCTCGTGGGCGCCGTTCTGCAGGCCGTGACGCGCAACCCGCTGGCCGATCCCCATCTTCTGGGGATCTCGTCCGGCGGGGCTTTCGGGGCGATTCTCGCGCTCCTGCATACGGGGATGTTTCTCGGGCTCGCGACCGTGCCGGTCTTCGCCTTCATCGGTGCGCTGGCCGCGACGCTGCTGGTGCTCGCGCTCGCCAGCTTCGCCCGGGCGACCTCCGCTGACAGGCTGGTCCTGACCGGCGTCGCCGTCTCCTTCATCGTGATGGCTCTGGCCAATCTCCTGATCTTCATGGGCGATCCGCGCGCTGCGCATACGGTGGTCTTCTGGATGCTTGGGGGCTTGGGGCTCGCACAATGGGGCCATCTGATCTGGCCGGCGGTGATCCTGGCCGGCGCGGCTTTCTGGTTTCGCCTCGTCGCCGGCTCGCTCAACGCCATGACCATCGGTGACGAGACGGCGGCGACGCTCGGCATCCCGGTCGCCGCCTTCCGCCTCGCCGTCTTCGTCATCGCGGCTCTGGTGACCGGGGTGATGGTGGCGTTTTCCGGCGTGATCGGCTTCGTCGGCCTGATGATCCCGCATATCGTGCGGCTGATCGTCGGTGGCGACAATGCCCGCGTCCTCCCCGCCGCCATGCTCACCGGCGCCATCTTCCTGATCTGGGCCGATATCATCGCCCGCACCATCATGCGCCCCGAAGACATGCCGATCGGCATCGTTACCGGCCTGATCGGCGGCGCCTTCTTTGTCTGGCTGCTTCGCCGGCGGGCGCAGGGTGGGTGAGGTTCGTGGCGTAAACCTGATCTGCTTCGAACGCTTGTCGCGTCCGGGCCAGAACTCCTGTATGCTCGTCGCAAAGCATTGGAGAAGAAATGACATCTCGCCCGAATGACGTAACGTTGAGCAGCCTGCAAGAGACCCTTCCAGTCGAGTATGTTCGCATGGTGCTCAGCCAGCTTCACGATCGTGAGCGATCGCTGGGGGACGCATCTGTGCGTGTCTGCCTGAATGCGGAATTCGAACCACCCCATTATTGCATCGATTCCACCACGGACGCGGAGACGGGCGAGGGAATGAATTCGGCGTCATTCCACGGCAAAACGCACAAGCCACTGACCGCGCGCCAGGCTTGCGATGTCGTATGGGGAGCCGAGCGCATGACCTATCGTCAGGTTTCCGATCTGATCGGCGCAATGAGAAATTTCTCGAAGCCGAAGCCTGCTGCCGCTCGCAGGTGAAGGCGGGGGCGTACCTATGAACCGCTGCAACCACGAGCGCGCAACCCCAACGCTTGACTTTCGCCGCCGCCACCCGTAACCAGCGGGTTCGATTTCGTCGCAGAGCCGAAATGCGAGACGCCGACCGGTCCGAGAGGCCGGAGGTCCACGCCCGACAGCGCGTAGCGCCCTCGGGCGTGTTTTGCGTTATCGCATTGACGCTGTGCAACCATTCAGGCGGGAAGGAAGCATCATGTTCGAAGGATTGTCCGAACGCCTTTCCGGTATTCTCGGGGGGCTGACGCGGCGCGGCAAGCTGTCCGACCAGGATGTGCAGAATGCCCTGCGCGAGGTCCGCCGCGCCCTGCTCGAGGCGGATGTCGCGCTGGAAGTGGTGCGCTCCTTCACCGATCGCGTGCGCGAACGCGCCGTCGGCGCGGAAGTCGTCAAGTCGGTGACGCCCGGGCAGATGGTCGTCAAGATCGTCAACGACGCCCTCGTCGAGATGCTCGGCGCCGAGGCCGAAACGATCAATCTCAATGCCACGCCGCCGGTGCCGATCCTGATGGTCGGACTGCAGGGCTCGGGCAAGACCACGACGACCGCCAAGATCGCGCGTCGCCTCAAGGAGCGCGACAAGAAGCGCGTGCTGATGGCCTCCCTCGATACCCGCCGCCCGGCGGCGATGGAGCAGCTCGCCGTTCTGGGCGGACAGGTCGAGGTCGATACGCTGCCCATCGTCACCGGACAGAGCGCGCCGCAGATCGCGCGCCGCGCCATGGAGGCGGGGCGACTTGGCGGCTATGACGTGGTGATGCTCGACACGGCGGGCCGCGTCACCGTCGACGAGGCGCTGATGGACGAGGCGGCGGAGGTCGCGCGTGCCGTCGATGCCCATGAAGTGCTCCTCGTTGCCGATGCGCTGACCGGCCAGGACGCGGTCAACACCGCCCGCGCCTTCGACGAGCGGATGGGGCTGACCGGTATCGTGCTCACCCGCATGGACGGCGATTCGCGCGGTGGTGCGGCGCTCTCGATGCGCGCGGTGACGGGCAAGCCGATCAAGCTGATCGGGACCGGCGAGAAGGTCGATGCGCTGGAGGAGTTCCACCCCTCGCGCGTGGCCAACCGCATTCTCGGCATGGGCGACATCGTCTCGCTGGTCGAGAAGGCGTCGGAATCGATCGACCAGGAAGAGGCCGTGCGCATCGCCGAGAAGATGCGCAAGGGGAAGTTCGATCTGGCCGATCTGCGCAACCAGCTTGCCCAGATGGAAAAACTCGGCGGCGTCGGCGGCCTGATGGGAATGATGCCCGGCATGGGCGCCATGAAGAAGCAGCTCGAAGGCGCCAATGTCGATGACAAGGTGATCAAGCGCCAATGCGCCATCATCGATTCGATGACGCCGAAGGAGCGCCGCAGCCCCGATATCCTCAAGGCCTCGCGCAAGAAGCGCATCGCCGCCGGCGCGGGCATGAAGGTCGAGGACGTCAACAAGCTTCTGAAGATGCACCGCCAGATGGCGGACATGATGAAGCAGATGGGCAAGAACAAGCGCGGCGGCATTGCCGGGGCGCTAGGCTCCATGTTCGGCCTCGGCGGTGGCGGCATGCCCGGCGGGATTCCGGGTGGCATGCCCGGCGGTATGCCGAATCCGAGCCCGGAAATGCTCGAACAGGTGAAGAAGCAGATGGGCGGGCAGTTGCCGCCCGGTATGGGCGGTGGTGGTATCCCGCCGATGCCGCCTGATCTCGCCGGCGGCAAAGGCGGGGGCAAGAAGGATACCCCGTCGCTTCCCGGCCTCGGCGGTGGCTCCGGCGGGCCGAAATTGCCCGGTCTCGGCTTGCCCTTCGGCGGAGGCAAGAAGAAGTGATCAACGCGGTTCCCGTCCTGGAGACGCCCCGTCTCACCCTGCGCGGCTGGCGCGAGACCGATTTCCCCGGTTTTGCGGCATTTTGCGCGGATGAGGCGACGCGGCGTTTCATTCCGGGCGCGGAAACCGGACCGAAGGCCTGGCAGCGCATGTGCGGCTTTGCCGGGCAATGGAGCCTGCGCGGTTACGGTTTCTGGGCGCTGGAGCGCAAGGATGGCGGCGCCTTTGTCGGCTATGCCGGTTTCTTCCACTCGCCCGACTGGCCGGAGCCCGAACTCGGCTGGGGAGCGGTGCCGGCGCATCGCGGTGCCGGTTTTGTCACCGAAGCGGCGCGGCGCATTCGTACGTTCGCTTGTCAGAATCTGGGGTGGAAGACGCTGGTCAGCTTCATCCATCCCGAAAACCATCCCTCCGTGCAGGTCGCCCTTCGCCTCGGCGCGACCCATGAGCGGGATCACGAATTGCGGGACATGCGGCTCGGCGCCTGGCGCCATCCGTCCCCTGCGCAATGTCACGACTGAACCAACCGGAGAAAAAGACAATGGCCCTCAAGATTCGTCTCACCCGTGGCGGCGCCAAGAAGCGCCCGTATTATCGCATCATCGTCGCCGATTCGCGCTTCCCGCGCGATGGTCGCTTCATCGACCGGATCGGCGCCTATGACCCGATGAAGCCGAAGGATGCCGCCGACCGCGTCGTGCTCGATGTCGAGAAGGCGAAGGAATGGCTCGCCAAGGGTGCGCAGCCGACCGATCGCGTCGCCCGCTTCCTCGACCAGGCCGGCGTGATCACGCGCGCAGCCCGCAACAACCCGCAGAAGGCCAAGCCCGGCAAGAAGGCCGAGGAGCGCGCCGCAGAGCGGGCCGAGAAGGCTGCCGCCGCCGCTGCGCCTGCCGAAGGTGAAGGCGCTGCCGCCGAGTGATCGGCGCGCATTCTGACCGGAAGGTGGCTGCGTGATGGGTGCCGGATCGAAACGGCGCGGATCGCGTCCCCCGGCGGGTGCATCCCGCCGGGCAGGGGATGCGCGCAGCGCTGCGCCCACCGTCCCCGCCCTGCCCGACGATGTCGTACGCATCGGCGAATGCGGGCGCGCGCACGGGCTGCATGGCGAGTTGCGGCTGAAATCCTTTACCGGGGATCCGGCCATGCTCGCGCGCTACGAACCGCTCTTCGACGAGAGTGGCGCGCGGCGTGAGATCACGGCCCTGCGCCCGGCGCCGGGCGGAGCCACGGACCTGTTCATTGCGCGCATCGCGGGTGTCGATGACCGCAATGCAGCCGAGGCGCTCAACCGGTGCGGGCTCTACACCACCCGCGCGGCCCTCGCGACGCTCGACCCGCCGGAGGAAGACGAATTCCTCCTCGCCGATCTGATCGGCCTGAAGGCGGTGACGCCGCAGGGCGAGATCCGCGGCACGGTGGTCGAGGTGCCCGATTACGGCGCCGGAACGTTGATCGGCATCGCCCCGGTCACCGATGCGAATGCGCCGGTGCGGGCCGGCGCGCGCGGCGAGACCGTGCTTCTGCCCTTCACCAAAGCGTTTTTCCCCGAGATCGACATTGCCGGTGGTCGCATCGTGGTCGACGCGCCCGACGATGTCTTCGAAGCCGATTCCGGTGATTTGCCTCCTGACGAGGCGGAGTGAACCTGATGTGGCGTGCCGATATCCTCACGCTCTATCCGGAGATGTTTCCCGGCCCGCTCGGCGCTTCGCTTTCCGGTGATGCGCTGGCACGCGGGCTCTGGTCGCTCACCACGCATCAGATCCGTGATCACGGGCGCGGGCGTCATCGCGCCGTTGACGACACCCCCGCCGGCGGCGGCCCCGGCATGGTGATCCGCGCGGATGTGCTCGGCGAGGCGCTCGATGCGGTGAGTGTCGCGGATGACCCGCGTCCGCGTCTGTACATGAGCCCGCGCGGGCGCCGGCTCGACCAGGGGCTCGTGCGCGAACTCGCCGACGGACCCGGGGCCATCATGCTTTGCGGGCGCTTCGAGGGGATCGACGAGCGGGTGATCGCGGGGCGCGATCTGATCGAGGTTTCGATCGGCGATTACGTGCTCTCGGGTGGCGAACTCGCGGCGATGGTGATGCTCGATGCCTGCGTCCGACTCTTGCCGGGCGTCATGGGGGCGAGCGCGTCGGGCGAGGAGGAGAGCTTCGAATCGGGGTTGCTTGAATATCCGCATTATACCCGCCCCCGCGAATGGGAGGGGCGGGCGATCCCCGATATCCTGCTTTCGGGCGATCACGGCGCCATCGCGCGCTGGCGGCGCGAACAGGCGCTCAGGATCACGCGCGAACGGCGCCCGGATCTGCGCGCCGCATCCGATGATCAGCCGGAATGAGGCAGTTTCGGGTCCCGGCTTGATCTGGCGCAAGGCGGAGCGGGCCGGGTGCGGGCAATCTGGTGGCGAAATCACTCGTCAGCTACGGGGCGCATCGTGACCAAGCTCGCCATTCTCGTTTTCATCTTCACCGCGCCGACTTTCGCCGGCATCTTCGTCATCGGCGTTCTGACGGTCGATATGGCGATGGCCAGCGCCATGCCGATCGTGCTTGCCGCACTCGCAGGTGTCCTCCTCGCCGCACCGGCGAGCTGGTTCATCGCGAAGGGGATCATGAACGCGACGCGCCCGCCGAAGAACGAGCATACCTGAATCCGGCATTCTGCGCTGCGGACCTCGCCGCAACGCTTCTTGCAGGTTATATCCTTTCCGGACATTCGTATGCAGGAAAGGAGAAACCATGCTGTATCGCCGCCTCGGTCGCACCAATCTCGATGTCAGCCTCATCTGCCTCGGCACCATGACCTGGGGCGAGCAGAACAGCGAGGCCGAAGGCCATGCGCAGATGGATTACGCGCTCGATCGCGGCGTGAACTTCTTCGACACTGCCGAACTCTACCCGGTCCCCCCGAAGGCGGACACGCAAGGGGAGACCGAGCGCATCATCGGCTCATGGTTTGCTGCACGCGGCAACCGCGACAAGGTCATTCTCGCCACCAAGGTGCTCGGGCGCTCCGAGAATACCTGGTTTCGCGATCATGGCAGCCAGGCGGAACTGACACGCGCGGACATTTTCGAGGCGGTGGACAAGAGCCTGAAGCGGCTGCGCACCGATTACATCGATCTCTACCAGGTTCACTGGCCTGACCGTGCCGTAAGTGCCTTCGGCTCCAATCCGACCATTTTTCGCCCGGTCGAGGGGCCGGAGAACAGCATCGAATCCACCCTTGATGCGCTCGGTGACCTGGTGCGGGCCGGCAAGGTCCGCCATGTCGGCATCTCCAATGAATCGAGCTGGGGGGCGATGCGCTATCTGTTCCATGCCGAGCGTCACGATGCGCCGCGCGTCCAGTCGATCCAGAATGCCTATTCGCTGGTGAACCGCACTTTCGAGGTCAATCTCGCCGAACTCGCCCTGCGGGAAGATCTGGGGCTTCTGGCCTATTCACCGCTGGCACAGGGCTATCTGACCGGGAAATATACCGGTGGTGCCCTGCCGCAGGGCTCGCGCAAGCAGCTTTTCCAGCGTCTCCAGCGCTACGAAAAACCGCCTGCACTCGCCGCCTACGACGCCTATGCCGCGCTCGCGCGCGAATGGGGGCTCGATCCGGCGCAGATGGCGCTCGCCTTCGTCAACAGCCGGTCCTTCGTCACCTCCAACATCATCGGCGCCACCCGGATGGAGCAGTTGAAGACGAATATCGATTCGATCGACGTGACAATCACGCCGGAGCTGGAGGAGCAGATCGACGCGATCCATCTGCAATATTGCAATCCGGCGCCGTGAGGCGGCGGTGTCGGGGGCGGGCGATGAATTATCGTTGATCAGCTGGATGCCAGGGTAGAGCGGGCCGCTTTGCCTGCAACCGGCTTCCCGGTGACCTTCTTCCCGGTGACCTTTGTTACAGGGCTTTTCTCACCCGTCAGCTTGCGTCCCGTGACCTTCGCCACGGGCCTCTTGTCCGCAGCAGCCTTGTTCACAGAAGCCGTGCCCCTGGCCTTGGCGGCGTCGATCGGAGCGACGTTGGCTGCACCGTTCATCTGCCCCGCCATTCGAAAGACCATATCGCGCATTGCATCCGCCAGTGAGCTCAGCCCACTTCGTCCTGCCGTGACCTGTTGCCCGTCGGCCTGCGCGACTTCGCCGGCATCCGTTCGGGTATCTGCCGCAGCGGGTGCGGCGGGGGATGTTTCGCTGTCGGGTTTTGGGGGCTTCTTGCGTTTCGACTGTTTTCCGGCCTTGGCCTGGGCGACGGCATAGTGGATGACACGCCGCGCCGTATCGGGTTTGAGGCGCTGGTAGACGTTATAGGCCTCCTCCAGCAATTCCACCGAGGGCTGGCGCCCGCTGCGCTTGCCGAGGAGAACCTTGAAGTTGGGCCAGCTCAAACCGGAAGCGCAGGCGATGAACAGGATCGCGTCGAAGCGTGGGGCGTAGAAGGCGTTGACGACCCTCCCGAGATCGACGCCGACCTTGTCGGCCATGGCGGCCATCACATCTTCGAGCCGGTTGCGCTTGATCCACTGGACCAGTTCGGCTTCCTGGACGGGCTGATCCTTGCCGCGTTCCTTGATGAACTGGCGTGCCATGTCGAGATCGGCGGCGAGGAATTCGCGTCCGCGATCAGGCACGAATTTGGTCTGCATGTCGGCGATGACGGAATCGATTGCCCGCTCCATCCGTTCCCCGAGTTCATCGACGAGGGTCTGGCGCACCTTGTCGCGCACTGAATCGGCCAGCTTCGTGACCTGTTCGGGGGTGAGTTCGCCGCGATAGTTCAAGGCGTCCTGGATTTCGGGATCTTCGTGCGAACGTGCCATCAGCTTGGCGAACCCGTCATCGGAAAAGCGCGCGCCCTCGTTCACCGCAAGCGCACGGATCGGGTCGTCTTCGTCCCGGGCGATAATCGAATCGGTGACCCGCTCAGACAGGCTGCGGCGGCGCGAGACCGCGAGGACGTGCATGGCGCTCTTGGTCTCGACGACGAAGATCAGATCATCGTCGCCAAGGCGCTCGGAGCGCCCGAGAACCGGTGTCGCCACTTCGTAATTGTTGTCGAAAGCCAGTTCCCGCACCATCTTCAGCGGCGCTCTTGGAATATCGGCGAGGCGTTCGGAGACGGCGTAACGGACCCGGAAATCCACATCTCTGGCAAGCCGGAGCATGACTTCGTCGAAAGTGGCAATCACGCTCTCGTCGAGCCAGCGGGCATTATCGACGAAGAGATTGGTGATTTGACGCAGCATCGCCATGCGCCGGCGTCTGTCCGCACCGGCGATGATGCCGTCCACCTCCTCGATCATGGCCTCGGCCGGGCTCATCGCACGCCTGTTCCCTCGTTTCGTGACGATACGTTACGCCACAAGGAGTTTCACAAGAGTGAACCGGATCATGCACAGCGCGTATTAATTGTATTATTTTAGAAAAAACAATGGCCCTTCTTTGGCTTTGCTCAACCTTGACGGGGTGGCGACCGACCGCTCGGCCCTTTTCCCGCGGAGCCTGATACGCCACAATGATCACGTGCCGGAGAATGACGGGAGGCGCTGATGCCACGCTTGTTCGCAGGACTCGAAATTCCCCCGGAAGTAGCCGCCCGGCTTGCGGCCTTTCGGGGCGGCCTGATGGGCGCACGTTGGATCGACCCGGCAGATTATCATCTCACCCTGCGTTTCGTCGGCGATGTCGATCCGCATACGGCGCGGGCCGTCGACGCAGCACTGGCAGAGATGCGTCCGCGCGGGCCCGTACCGGTCGTGTTCGAGGGCTTCGACAGTTTCGGCGGCGACAGGCCTCACGCACTCATTGTGCGCGTGAAGCTCTCTGCGGAACTCGCGGAACTCCAGGCGGATGTGGAGCGGAGGTTGCGCCGGGCGGGATTGCCGGTGGAAAAGCGGAAATTCGTGCCCCATGTCACCCTGGCCCGGCTGAAGCGTGTCTCCCCGCTCGATATGGCCCGGCTGATCGCCGGGCATGGACAGTTTCCCGCGTTCGGCTTCGAGGCCGAGCGGGTTTGCCTTTTCTCGGCCCGCGACATGACCGGAGGTGGGCCCTATGTGGTGGAAGCGGTCTACCCTTTCGCGGGAACCGAGATGGTTGCATATCGTTGATGGCGGCCCGGCTGCCGTTTGAACCCTGAAAGGAGAGCATTGACATGCCCGTTGAACGTCTCAGTGACTCGCAATTGAACGATCTTCTCGACGGCCTCGAAGGCTGGGAGAAGGTCGATGGGCGCGACGCCATCCGCAAGACGTTCGTCTTCGCCGATTTTGTCGATGCCTTCGGCTGGATGAGCAAGGTTGCGCTCACGGCGGAGAAGATGGATCACCATCCCGAATGGTACAACGTCTACAAGACCGTCGAGGTGACGCTGACCACCCATGATGCGGATGGTGTCACGGTCAAGGATTCGGAGCTTGCCAAGGCGATGGATCGCATGGCCCAGCGCTGAGGCCTGACGGAAATCGACGCCGTTGCGTTCAGTTCTTGCGGGTTGCGGTGAAATGCGCCGCTGCGCGAAGGGTCTCCGCCCGCTTGCCGAATGGGGCGAGCGCGGCTTCCGCCTCGGCGACGAGGCGGGCGCATTCGCGCCGGGCGCCGTCGATCCCGAGCATGTCCACCAGCGTTCCCTTGCCGGCGGCTGCATCCTTGCCGACAGCCTTGCCGAGGGCCTGCGCATCGGCTTCCCGGTCGAGGATGTCATCGGCGATCTGGAAAGCCGCACCCAAAGCCTTGCCATAGGCCAGAAGGTGCGCCTCTTCCTCGTCGCCGGCGTCCGCGACGATCGCGCCGGCCTGTGCGGAGAAAGCCAGCATGGCGCCGGTCTTCATCGCCTGCAGGGTGCGGATCTCGTCCTGGGAGAGGCTGCGTGGCCCGTAGCGGCTTTCCGCCTCCAGATCGAGCATCTGCCCGCCGACCATGCCGCCGAGCCCGGCTGCGCGGGCGAGACCGAGTGTCAGATTCGCGCGGATGCGGGGATCGGGATGGGTTTCCTCATCAGCCATGAGCTCGAAGGCGAGCGTGAGCAGCGCATCCCCGGCGAGGATGGCCGTCGCCTCGTCGAACGCCTTGTGCACCGTGGGCTTTCCGCGTCGCAGATCGTCGTCGTCCATGGCCGGAAGGTCGTCGTGGATGAGCGAATAGCAATGCACCAGCTCGATCGCGGCGCCCGCCCGCAAGGCCCTATGGCCGGATGCGGTGCCGTCAGCGGGGAGAAACAGCGCTGCTGCAGCAGCCGTGAGATAGGGGCGCAGGCGTTTGCCGCCGCCCAGTGCGCCATGGCGCATCGCCGCGATCAGGCGGGGCGGGCGGGCGATTTCGCCGGAACGCGCCTGCGCGTCCAGCTGCGCGTCGAGAAACGCTTCCACCGCAGCCGCATGGCGCGTCAGGTCATCGAGAAAGCGCGACATCTCGCCATCCATCCGTGCATATCTTCCAGGAACGGGGTTGCAGCAAAGCGCGGCTTCGGTCAAGTGAGGGCGCTGTTGCCGGGAGGCGATCATCGCAGGGAGGAGGGTTGGCATGATCAGGCATATCATCCGCCGACTCGTCGCGGGCGCGCTGATTCTCGTCGCCCTGTTCATCGCATCCAGCCTGCTCTTTCGCGTGATCATGCCGCCTTCGACCATCATGCTGGCGCGCTGGGTGACGCTGCAGCCGGTCATGCGCATACCCGTGCCCCTGGAGCAGATCAGCGATGAGCTTGAGCTCATGGTGATCGCATCGGAGGACGGACAGTTCTGCCGGCATGCGGGGGTGGATTGGCGTGAGCTGCGCCTGGTGATCGAGAGCGGCGGCCAGCGTGGCGCCTCGACGATCTCCATGCAGACGGCCAAGAACGTCTATCTCTGGCCCCAGCGCTCCTATCTGCGCAAGGCGCTCGAAATCCCCGCCGCCCTCTGGCTCGATCTGGCCTGGCCCAAGGAGCGCATGTTCGAGATCTATCTGAATATCGCCGAATGGGATGAGGGTGTCTTCGGTGCGGAAGCGGCAGCGCAGCATTATTTCGGCGTGCCGGCCTCCGCTCTCACCCGACGGCAGGCGGCTCTGCTCGCCACGGCCCTCCCCGCACCGCAACGGCGCAATCCCGCCGCGCCATCGACCGGCCATGCCCGCCTCGCCGAGCGGCTCGCGCATCGCGCCGTGCGTTCCGGCCCGATCACCGCCTGCCTCACCTAGCATTGCGCAGGCGGTGATCGGTGCTCATTGCGGGCGCATTTCGTGGTATACTCGCATCCGTCGAAAATCCAGGCGGGATGGATGGACAACGGGGCTGATCCGATGCCTGACGAGAAGGGACACGGCAAAGTCATTTATATCCGTGAAAAGCGGCATGCCCCGCGTCGACGCCTGTGGCTTCCCTCGCATCTCATTGATGAAGACGGGGTGACGCATGCCTGCCTGTTGCTGGAATTGTCCACCTGCGGCGCGGCGGTGCGCCTCGGTGAGGCGCAGGACATCGCCGCTGCGCAATCAGGACGTGTGGTGCTTGCGGTCGGCGGCAATCGTGCCATGCGCCACGAGGCACGGATCGTGCGACGCGAGGGTGATCTCCTCGGTCTTTCTTTCATCATGCCGGAGCCGGATGACAATCCTTCAAGAGCCTGACCGATTGCAAACCGGCGGGATAAGCGGTCTCTTTCCATGATTGACGGCTGACGGGCGCGCTGGTTCTATGAAGTGTTGCCGGGAGGATGGAGATACCGTGGGACAGCTGAGCAGATTCGCCGGGAGAGCGGCGGACGTGTTTGCGCGCGTGATCTGCGCCGGCGCGGCACTGATCCTCGTCACGAGCGTGCTCGGCATCGTCATCATGCGCTACGGTTTCGGCATCGGCTTCATCCAGCTGCAGAACGTTGCCGGCTATGCATTCGCCGTGTTCATGATCTTCGCGATTCCCGTCTGCATGGCCCGCGACGGGCATGTGCGGGTCGAGGTTCTCTCCGAGCGCCTCTCGCCACGCTACCGGGTCAGCGCCGAGGCTGCCGCCCTCCTCTTCCTGCTGATCCCGCTCTTCACGCTGACCATCGCCGCCTATTGGTCCAACCTGGCCTATAGCTGGCAGATCCGCGAACGCGCGCTCGAGACCGGCGGTCTGCCCGGGCTGTTCCTGGTGAAGACCGCGCTGCCGGTGTCGGCCTTCCTGATGATCATCCAGGGCATTGCCGCGTTCGTGCGCAAATACGAGGCCGAAACGACCGGCCTTCCTCCCTCCGCGGATCAAGGGGGAGGGCCCCCCGATCCGGCCCACGCAGCTTCCGGCAGGACGGGCTGAGCGTGCCCGAGATATTCCTCATCCTGATGATCGCCGGGCTTTTCGCCGGCATCCTGAGCGGCATTCCCGCCATGCTGGCGATTGCCGGCATTCCGTTGCTGATCGCGGTCCTGGCCTCCTTCTTCGATGCCTTCAACCTCACCCTGCTCGCCCTGTTTCCCAACCGGGTCTGGGGGGTGATGAACAATACCCTGCTGATGGCCGTGCCGCTGTTCGTCATCATGGGCGTGCTCTTGGAGCGCGCGCGTCTGGCAGAGAACATGCTCGGCGTGCTGGCGCGCATGCTGGGCGGCTCGCCGCGCGGGATGGGGCTGTCCGTGCTGCTGTTTTCCGCCATGATCGCCGCAGCGACGGGAATCATCGGGGCCACCGTCGTCATGCTGGTGCTGGTGGCGCTCAAGCCGATGATGGATGCCGGGATACCGGGCCCCCGTGCTTCCGGCCTGATCTGCGCTGCAGGCACACTGGGTCAGATCATTCCACCCTCGATCCTGCTTGTGCTGCTGGGTGACCAGATCGGCAATACCTATCTCGAAGCGCAGCAGCGCGCGGGCAATTTCGCCCCGATGCCGGTCTCGGTGGGCGACCTGTTCGCGGGCGCGCTGATCCCCGGTCTGATGCTGGTGGCGCTCTACGGGCTGTATCTCGCCTTCGTGCTGCGCCCGGCCAGGGGCGCAGCGGTGCTGCCGAAGGGTGAGCCGGTCACATGGGCGGAAGTGCTCTTTACCTTTCTGCCGCCCATGCTGCTGATCGTATCCGTGCTCGGCTCCATCCTGGCCGGCGTCGCGACCGCGACGGAAGCCGCCGGGCTCGGTGCAGTCGGCGCCATGCTGCTCGCGTCCTGGCAGGGGCTGCGTTTCCCGATCGAGCGCTGGCTCGTCGCCGGGGCCGGAATCGCCGCCTTCATCCTCGTGGCCCTGCGCATGCTGGGTATGGGGCGTGCGGCGCTGGATACACCAGCCGGCATGATCGCACTCGCCGGCGCCATGGTGATCGTGCTCGGCGTGCTGATCGCCGCGATCCGCCTCTGGGGGCGTGGCGCGCTGCAGGGCGCGCTGGGGGATACGATGAAGATCTCCGGTATGGTCTTCGGTATCGTCATCGCCGCTTCCATGCTCGCCCTCGTCTTCCGGGGCTTCGGTGGTGACCGGATGGTCACACAGCTGATGAGCGACATGCCCGGCGGGCAGTGGGGTGCGCTCATCCTGATCATGCTGCTGGTCTTCATGCTCGGTTTCATACTCGAGGCCATCGAGATCATCTATATCGTGGTGCCGTTGCTGGGGCCGGCAATTCTTGGGACGGAGATATCACCCGTCTGGTTCGCGGTGCTGCTTGCCATGAACCTGCAGACGAGCTTCCTCACGCCGCCATTCGGTTTCGCGCTGTTCTATTTCCGCTCCGTCGCACCGCGATCGATCACGACGATCGATATTTATCGCGGCGTCGTACCTTTCGTCTTGCTGCAACTCATCGCTCTGGGCATCCTGCTGGCAGTACCCGAACTGGCGACATGGTTGCCGCAAGTCATTTTCGGATGAGTCTGGCTGTGCCGGTTCGGGAGAGGACGAAACACGCTGCCACAAGGCAGCATGAGACAACAACGATCCAGGGAGGATCCTCGATGAAACGCAGAACGTTCCTGATGGGCGGCGCCGCCGCTGCCACCGCCAGCACACTCGCCGCGCCGGCCATCGCCAGCGGCCATGTGCAATGGGATATCGCGTCGTCCTTTCCCGCAGCCGCGCCGGGTGTGGGTACCAACGTGACGCGCTACGCCGAACTGGTAAAGCTGATGTCGGACGGGCGCATGGAACTCACCGTCTATGGCGCCGGTGAACTCGTGCCGCCTTTCGAGGTCGAGGACGCGGCACAGGCCGGCACTGTTCCTGTCGTCCACACGCCACCTTATTACGCCGCCGGCAAGGAAGCCGCGTTGCACTGGTTCACCGGCGTGCCCTTCGGCATGACCTCGAGCGAGCATTTCGCCTGGCTGAAATGGGGAGGCGGGCAGGAACTCTTCGATGATGTCTATGCCGAGCGTAATCTCAAGCCGTTCTATTCGGGCAATTCCAACACCCAGTCCGGCGGCTGGTTCAAGCAGCGGCTCGAAAGCGTCGAGGATCTCGACGGTCTGAACATGCGCATTGCCGGTCTGGGCGCGGACGTGATGCGCAAGCTTGGTGTCAACGCAGTGCTGATGCCACCCGGCGAGATCTTCCAGGCGCTGCAGTCCGGCGCGATCGATGCCGCGGAATGGGTCGGCCCGATGCTCGACCAGGCCTTCGGCCTGCAGCGCGTCACCAATCTGTGCTACATGCCCGCCTATGCCGAGCCGGGAGCGGCGGTCGCCGTGGTCTTCAACCGCGACGCCTTCGCCGAGTTGCCTGATGATCTCAAGGCGATCTGCGAGATGGCTGCCCAGGCGGCCGCGCTCGAAATGCACGCGCAGTTCGACTATTTCAACGCCCAGGCGGCCCGCCAGCTCGAAGAGGCCGGCGTCGAATTCCTGCCCTGGCCGGAGGACATCACCGTCGCCATGCGCGAGGCCTGGAATGAAGTACGCGAAGAACTGCGCGCCGAGCACACCAATGTGGCGCGGGTGCTCGAGAGCTACGAGCCCTATCTCGATCAGGCCCGCAATTATAGCGGCCTGATGACGGAGCCGATGCTTGCCGGCCGCCGGAGCTGAGGTCGAAGGCCTGAAACGCGAACGGCCCCGGATCATCCGGGGCCGTTCCTGATTCCGGGCCGGCTGCTGCCGCCTTACTCGGCGGCCTCGCGCATCGGCTCCGGCGGCGTCCATTTCAGGATCGGCTGGCGCGCGGCGCGGGTCTCGTCGAGACGCCGGCGGGGTGCGTGGAAGGGCGCTTGTGCAAAGCGTTCGCTCTCGCCGCGCTTTGCCGCCTGGGCGAGATCGCGCATGGAGGCGATGAACAGATCGAGCGAGGATTTCGATTCCGATTCGGTGGGCTCGACCAGCATGGCGCCGTGCGCCACGAGGGGGAAATACACCGTCATCGGATGATAGCCCTCGTCGATCATCGCCTTGGCGAAATCGAGGGTGGAGACGCCAGTATCCTTGAGCCAGCTATCGTCGAACAGGGCCTCGTGCATGCAGGGCTTGTCGCCGAAGGGCTGGCTCATCAGGTCGCGCAGGCCGGCGCGGATGTAGTTGGCGTTGAGCACCGCATCCTCGGAGGCCTGCTTCATGCCGTCGGAGCCGTGCGAGAGCATGTAGGCGAGCGCGCGCACATACATGCCCATCTGGCCGTGGAAGGCGGTGATGCGCCCGAAGGGCTTCTCGTCCGCGTCCTTCTCGTGCTCGACGAGGGTGAGACCCTCCTCGGCGCCCGGCGTGACGAAGGGCACCGGCGCGAACGGCGCGAGGCGCTGTGACAGCACCACCGGGCCAGAGCCCGGACCACCGCCGCCATGGGGCGTCGAGAAGGTCTTGTGCAGGTTGATATGCATGGCATCGACCCCGAGATCGCCGGGCCGCGCCTTGCCGACGATGGCGTTGAAATTCGCCCCGTCGCAATAGAAATACGCCCCCGCATCGTGAAGCGCCTTCGCGATCTCGACGATCTCCGGCTCGAACAGGCCGCAGGTATTGGGATTGGTGAGCATGATCGCCGCCGTATCCGGCCCGATCAGATCCTTCACCGCCTGCACGCGCACGGTCCCATCCGTATCGGCAGGCACGGTCCTGACCTTGAAGCCGATCAGCGCCGCTGTGGCCGGGTTGGTGCCATGCGCGGATTCCGGCACCAGCACCGTGCGCCGGGTCTCGCCTTCACCCTTGGCGTCGATCGCGGCCTTGATCGCCATCATGCCGCACAATTCGCCATGCGCGCCGGCCTTGGGCGAGAGCGCCACACTGGTCATGCCTGTGAGCGTGACGAGATAGCGCGAGAGTTCGTCCATCACGTCCAGTGCGCCCTGCACGCTCGAGACCGGCTGCAGCGGATGCACGTCGGCGAAGCCGGGGAGTCGCGCCATGCGCTCGTTCAGCCGGGCATTGTGCTTCATGGTGCAGGAGCCCAGCGGGAAGAGCCCGGTATCGATGCCGTAATTCTTCTGCGACAGGCGCACGAAATGGCGCATCGTCTCGGGCTCCGAGAGCCCCGGCAGGCCGATATCGCCTTCGCGGGCGAGCCCGCCCAGACGCGGGGAGAAATTTTCCGGTTCGTCGAAATCGACGCCGGTGGTCTCGTAGCGCCCGGATTCGAAGATCAGCGCCTCTTCCTGCAAGAGGGCGCGGTTGCCGGTAAAGGTTCCGGTATCGGCGGTGATCGCGCCGTCGCCGGCCGAAGTGGGGCGTCCCTGGCGGTTCAGCATGATGTGTCTCCGTGGGTGGAGGGAGGAATGGTCGTGATTGGCAGAGTACCGGTCGCGTCGATCACCCCAGCACCTCCTTCAGCGCCGCCACGAATGCCGCGCGGTCGTCGTCGGTATTGACCTCGGTGGAGGCGACCAGCAGCAGGTCGTCGCAATCGGCATCCGGGGCGAGGCGGGAATAGGGCACGCCGCCCAGCACGCCCTTGTCGGCGAGCGCCTCGACCACGGCCGCCGCGTCTTTCGGCAGCTTCAGCGTGAATTCGTTGAAGAAGGCCCCCGTGATCACCGCGACCCCCGGTATGCCGGCGAGCGCATCGGCGAGCGCCACGGCATTGGCGTGGTTGACGCGCGCGAGCCGCTGCAGACCGGTCTGGCCGAGCAGGGTCATGTGGATGGTGAAGGCGAGGCAGCACAGGCCGGAATTGGTGCAGATATTCGACGTCGCCTTGTCGCGGCGGATATGCTGCTCGCGGGTGGAGAGCGTCAGCACGAAACCGCGCTTGCCCTCGGCATCCACCGTCTCGCCGCACAGGCGCCCTGGCATCTGGCGCACGAATTTCTGGCGCGCAGCAAAAAGCCCGACATAGGGGCCGCCGAAATTCAGGCTGTTGCCGATCGACTGGCCTTCGCCCACGACGATATCGGCGCCCATCGCGCCGGGCGGCTTGATAAGGCCGAGCGACATCACCTCGGTGAAGGCGGCGATGAGCAGCGCGCCATGGGCATGCGCCTTCTCGGCGATCTTTTCCAGATCACGCAGATTGCCGAACACATCCGGCGTCTGCACGACGACGCAGGAGGTCTCGTCGTCGATGGCGGCGATGATGTCCTCGTCGGCGCGCGGATCGGCGGGCAGCGAGACGACCCTGTCGCCCGACATGTGCGACAGGGTCTCGATCACATCCGCATAATGGGGATGCAGCCCGCCCGAGAGCACCGCCTTGCCGCGCCGTGTAACGCGGTGCGCCATCAGCACGGCCTCGCCGGCGGCGGTGGAGCCGTCATACATGGAGGCATTGGCCACATCCATGCCGGTCAGCGCCGCCACCTGGGTCTGGAATTCGAACAGGTACTGCAGTGTGCCCTGCGCGATTTCCGGCTGATAGGGAGTGTAGCTCGTGAGGAATTCCGAGCGCTGGATGACGTGATCGACGGTCGCGGGCACATGGTGCTTGTAGGCGCCGGCACCGACGAAGAAGGGCACGGAACTCGCCGTCACGTTGCGTCCGGCCATTCGGCCCAGAATGCGCTCGACCTCCATCTCGCCCTTGCGGCGCGGCAGGTCCAGCGGTTCGGTCAGGAGCTTGTCCGCCGGGACATCGGCGAACAGATCGTCGATCGCATCCACGCCGATCTTCGCGAGCATCTCGCTGCGATCATCAGGGGACAGGGGCAGATAACGCATGGTGTCTCCTCTCCGATATGGAGGTCTCGTCTGCGCCGTCTGGCGCAAGGGCCGCTCGCACGGTCAGATGTCGTAGCCTGCCGCAGGGTCAAGTGCGATGATTGCCCGCGACGGATCAGGGCTCAGTGTCCGCCGATCAGGAAATCGACTTCACATAGGCCTGGTAGTCTTCCTCGCTCATCAACTCGTCGAGCTCGGAGCTGTCGGCGATCTTCAGCTTCAGGAACCAGCCGGCGCCGGCTGGATCATCGTTGATGGTGCCGGGCGCGGCTTCGAGATCGCCATTGACTTCGAGGACTTCGCCCGAGACCGGGGCATAGACTTCACTCGCCGCCTTCACACTCTCGACCACGGCCGCCTCGCCCCCCTTCTCAAGCGCCTTGCCGGCTTCGGGAAGCTCCACATAGACCACGTCGCCGAGCTGGCTCTGGGCGTAATCGGTGATGCCGACAATGCCGGTATCGCCGTCGATGCGGATATATTCGTGGTCCTTGGTGTAGCGGGTCGTGGACATGGGTCGAGCCTCCTGCGGCGTGGTCTGGTCAGCGCTTGTAGCGGTGTTGCGTGAAGGGGAGTTTCGCGACTTTGGCCGGCTGGGCCTTGCCGCGCACGATCAGATGAAGGGCGGTGCCGGGTTCGGCATGCGGCGTCGCGACATAGCCCATGGCGACGGGGCCGCCGACGCTGGGTCCGAAGCCGCCCGAGGTGACGATGCCGATCTCGGTGCCGCCGGGCGTCGCGATCACCGTGCCCTCGCGGGCTGGCGCACGGCCTTCGGGCAGGATGCCGACGCGGCGCCGGGCCGGGCCCTCGCTGATTTCGCGGATGATGCGCGCATGGCCGGGAAAGCCCCCTTCCTCACGGCGACGCTTCTGGATCGACCAGTTCAGCGCCGCCTCGATCGGGGAGGTCTGCGTGTCGATATCATGGCCATAAAGGCAATAGCCGGCCTCGAGCCGCAGCGAATCGCGCGCCCCCAGCCCGATCGGCTCCACCGCCTCATGCGCGGTGAGCTTGTCCCACAGGGCGAGCGCATCATCGTCGGCCACCGAAATCTCGTAGCCGTCCTCGCCGGTATAGCCTGAGCGGGTGACATGGGCCGCGATGCCGTCGAGATCGAGATAGCGCGCCCTCATGAAGGTCATTTCGGCGACCTCGGGAGCGAGCGCCGAGAGCACGGCCACGGCCTGCGGGCCCTGCAGCGCGACGAGCGCGCGATCATCAAGCCGCTCGAGACGCACATCCGCAGGAAGACGCGCCGCCATATGGGCATAGTCGCCTTCCTTGGTGCCGGCATTGACCACCAGGAAGAGGCGTCCGTCATGAGCGGGATCGCCGGGGCGCACCACCATCAGATCGTCGATGATGCCGCCTTCCTCGGTCAGGAGCTGGGTATAGCGCTGCTGGCCGGGCTCGAGATTGAGGATGTCGGCGGGGACGAGTGTCTCCAGCGCCTTCGCCGTCGTCGCGTGATCGGGGCCGATGAGCCAGGCCTGGCCCATATGCGACACGTCGAACAGACCCGCCTTCTCGCGGGTCCATTGATGCTCTTTCAGGATGCCGAGGGGATATTGCACCGGCATGTCGTAGCCGGCGAAAGGCACCATGCGCGCGCCGGCGGCAACGTGCCGGGCGTGGAGCGGCGTCTTCAGAAGCGTTGCGCCGGATTCGGCCATGGCGTCCTCGTCAGATTCGGTGTCGCGGGGCAAGCGTCGTCGGCTGCCGCCGACATCGCATGCGCCCCCTCTGTCCCGTAACCTGAGAGATTTCCTCAAGCCTCTCGAAAAAGATTTCGAAAGTGCCGAGTTACGCCCTTCGGTGGGCAGGCCTGTCTCGACCTGCCTCTTTCCAGAGTGCCAGCTCCTCGCGGTCCTTTTGCCTGAGCGTTTCCGGGGCGGTTGCGCCTTCGGCGTCGGATGGACCGATCTCTCCCGCGAGGATCATGAGCTGCGAGACATGGTAGTGAGATATGCCGCGAAGTCAACGGTGCCGGCGGGCGCGTGCATGGCTGAGCGCCGCCCTGCCCCTCACGGGTTCGCCGCTTGCATTTTCCGCCCGCCTTCGCGTTTCCCGTTCGCGTCGATACCTGCGGAGGCTTGTCGGCTCTCGCTGAATCTTGCCGCCTCTTGCCGGAACAGGCGTTCAACCGCTATAGCCCCTTCACGACATCGATTTGCCACACCCGTCACAGGCTGCTCGTTCCATGCCCGATCTTCTGCTCGAACTCTTCAGCGAGGAAATTCCCGCGCGCATGCAGCGCAAGGCCGCCGAGGATCTGCGCAAGCGGGTCACGGATGCCCTCGTCGAGCGCGGCTTCCTCTATGAGGGCGCCCGCAGCCTGGTGACACCGCGACGCCTCGCCCTGCATGTCGCCGGGTTGCCGGCGAAGGGCGAGGACCGGCGCGAGGAGCGCAAGGGACCGCGCGTGGGCGCGCCCGAAGCGGCGCTCGCGGGCTTTCTCAAGAGTGCGGGGCTGACGCGGATCGAGGATGCCGAGATCCGTGAGGATGCGAAGAAGGGCTCGTTCTACGTGGCCGTGATCGACCGGCCCGGGCGCCCCACGCCCGAGGTTCTGGCCGGGATCCTGCCCGAGATCATCCGCAATTTTCCCTGGCCGAAATCCATGCGCTGGGGCGCGCAATCGGCGCAGGCCGGCGCGCTCACCTGGGTGCGCCCGCTGCGCTCCATCCTGTGTACCTTCGGCCCCGAGACGGAAGAGCCGGAGATCGTGCGGTTTCGCGTCGGTGAAATCGAATCCGGCGATGTCACCCATGGTCATCGCTTCCACGCCCCGGAGCCGATCACGGTGCGCAGGCTCGACGATTACCTCGCGGCGCTGGACAAGGCCCGGGTCGTCGCCGACAGCGACCAGCGCAGCCGGATCATCGCCCATGATGCGCGCGACCTCGCCTTCGCCCAGGGCCTGACGCTGGTGGAGGATGATGCGCTGCTGGAGGAGGCGGCGGGGCTGGTGGAATGGCCGGTTGTGCATATCGGCGCCTTCGACGAGGCCTTCCTCGCCATTCCCGACGAGGTGATCCGCGCCACCATCCGGGCCAACCAGAAATGCTTCGTGCTCGCAGGGCCGGACGGCAAGCTCGCCAACCGGTTCGTGCTGGTTGCCAATATCGCCGCGAGTGACGGCGGCAAGGCCATTGTCGCGGGCAATGAGCGCGTCGTGCGCGCCCGGCTCTCGGATGCGAAGTTCTTCTGGGAAACCGACCGCCGCACCCGCCTCGAGGACCGGCTGCCCAGGCTCGAGGCCATCGTCTTTCATGAACGTCTGGGCACGCAGGCCCAGCGCGTGTCACGGCTGGAGGCGCTGGCGCGCGAACTCGCGCCGCGTATCGGAGCCGATCCGGCGCTTGCGGCGCGGGCGGCGCGTCTGGCCAAGGTCGATCTGGTGACCGAAATGGTCGGCGAATTTCCGGAATTGCAGGGGCTGATGGGGCGTTATTACGCGGCCGAGCAGGGCGAGGATGCCGCCGTCGCCGCCGCGATCGAGGATCATTACAAGCCGCTCGGCCCCTCGGACCAGGTGCCGCATGATCCCGTCACCATCGCCGTGGCCCTGGCCGACAAGATCGACACGCTCACCGGCTTCTGGGCCATCGACGAGAAGCCCACCGGCTCCAAGGATCCCTATGCCCTGCGGCGCGCGGCTCTCGGGGTGATCCGCCTCTTGCTCGATAAAGGCATCCGCCTTGAACTGGCGAAGGTGTTCGAGCCGCTCTTCATCGCCTGGGGCGATCGCCTTGCCGGAGAATCCGGCGAAACCGCCCCCGGTATCGGCAAGACGGGCGCCACCTCGACGGAAATGGATCTGATCGGCTTCATCGTCGAGCGGCTCAAGGTGCATCTGCGCGAGCACGGGGCGCGGCATGATCTGATCGATGCCGTCTTCGCCCTGCCGGGGCAGGATGACCTCGTTTCCGCCGTGCGCCGGGTCGAAGCGCTCGGGCGCTTCCTCGATACCGAGGACGGGGCCAATCTGCTCGCCGGGTTCCGCCGGGCCGCCAATATCCTGCGCATCGAGGAGAAGAAGGACGGGCGCAGCTTCGATGCCGAGCCCGATCTGGCGCTGATCCAGGATCGCGGCCAGATCGAGGAGAAGGCGCTGGCCGTGGCGCTGGCCCGCAGCCGCGAGGAAGCAACCCGCGCGGTGGCGGCGGAGGATTTCGAGGCCGCCATGCTGGCGCTCTCGACCCTGCGTGCGCCCGTCGATGCCTTCTTCGAGAAGGTCACCGTCAATGCCGAGGATCCGGCCCTGCGCGACAACCGCCTGCGCCTGCTCCAGGCCCTGCGCCACGCCACCCGCGACGTCGCCGATTTCTCGCAGATCCAGGGCGGTTGAGAGAAGGCGGCGGGATGCGGGCGGGCGAAACGGGCCCTCGCACCCCTCCCGTACCTGGCTTACCAGCCCAGCGCGCAGCCGTCCTTGCGGGGATCGGAGGCGCCGATGAGAGTGCCGGTCTCGTGGTCGATGCCGATCGCCTGTGCGCCGCCGAGCGGGGCGTCGAGGACGGTGACGGCGCAGCCGTTCGCCTCCAGATAATCCGCCACGCCCGCATCGATGCCGGTCTCGACCTGCGTCTCGCCCTGATAGGCGAAGGCGCGCGGAGCGTCGATCGCTTCCTGCAACGGCATGCCCTGCTCATAGAGCCGCATCATCAGATGCGCATGGCCGCCGGACTGATACTGCCCGCCCATCACCCCAAAGGGCAGGACCGGCTTGTCGCCCTGCATGACGAGGCCCGGGATGATCGTATGCATCGGGCGCTTGCCCGGCTCGAGCCGGTTGGGATGACCGGTTTCAAGGCTGAAGCTCGCGCCCCGGCAATGCAGCATCACGCCGCTCTTCGGCGCCAGCAGCGTCGAGCCGAACGGATGGAAGATGGAATTGATGAAGGAGACAACGAGCCCATCCGGATCCACAACCGAGAGGCAGATCGTATCGGTCTCCCAGGGAGCGGGACCGAGCCTGCGCCCGGCATGGGCCGCACGCGCGTCGGGTCCGGGGCGCGTTGCTTCGCGGCGCACGAAATCGATTGCCGCCTTACCGAGGAAGTCATCCACCCCGATCTGCATGAAGGCGGGATCCGTGATGGCGCGATCGCGCAGGAAATAGGCTGCACGGGTGGCTTCGAGATAGAGCCGCATGCGCTCGCCCGCATCGGTGCAGCCGGTCCAGACATCCCAGTCCCCGAGCGCCGCAAGAATGAGCAGCGCCGTGGCGCCCTGGCCGTTGGGCGGGCATTCGAGGATGTCGTGACCCTGGTAGCGCCCGGCGATCGGGGCTGCGTAATCGCTCGTCTGTGCGGCGAAATCATCGAGCGCATGAACGCCACCCAGCGCCTTCAGCGTGGTGACGATGTCATCGGCGACCTCGCCTTCGTAGAATCCGGCGCGGCCCCTGCGCCCGATCAGCCGCAGCGAGGCCGCGAGCGCCGGCTGGGCATGGCGCGCGCCAAGCGCCGGAGGCGCGCCGCCGGGCAGGAAGACCTCCGCCGTGGCGGCGTTGCGCGCAAGGCGCTTCGCATGGGCCTGCCAGTCGAAGGCGACACGCGGGGCGACGGCATAGCCTTCCTCGGCAACTTTGGCGGCGGGTTCGAGCAATTCCGCGAGATCCAGCTTGCCGTAATCTTCATGCAGCCGGCACCAGGCATCCACCGCACCGGGGATGGTCACCGCATGGGGAGAATTATCGGCGATCTCGCTCAGCCCCTGACCGACCAGAGCTTGCCGGTCGCTCGCCGCCGGCGCCCGGCCCGAACCGTTGAGGGTGACGGGCTTTGCCCCCGGCTTCGCGATGATGGCGAAGCAATCGCCGCCGATTCCTGTCATGGCCGGCTCGACCACACAGAGCATGGCGGTCGCGGCGATCGCCGCATCGACGGCGCTGCCGCCCTTGCGCATCACCTCGACGCCGATCAGCGAGGCCTGCGGATGGGAGGTGGCGATCATCGCCTGCGTGCCGTAGACGGCGGAGCGCCCGGGGCGCTGGAAATCACGGTTCATGCCAATCCTCCGTACGGCGTCGCGCGCCGGGCCTGTTCAGGGTGCACTCTAGCCGCCTCGTGCCGGAAGGGGATGTCTTTTCGCTTGCATGAACGCCAACAGCCACTGCGCAGCCGCGCGAGGATGTGTGAGAAGGTGACGCGGTCTTCCACTGCCATCGGCGGTTCATCCGGAAATTTCCGCCTTGCCGCCCCCGTCCGACGAGACCACATTACGTCCATATGCAAGGGAGTGCATCAGCGCCGCGGAGACGCCGATTCATGTCTCGCCCGCCGGTCTTCCTGTCGCATGGAATCGGGCAGGTGAACCAGATGAAACGAGCAAAGTATGAGTGGGCGGAAGATCAGCATCGAGGGCGAGGATCTCTGCGTCGATGCCGGGACGCTGGCTGAGGCCTTCGAGATCACCCCGGAGGTGGTCATGGCCGGCCTGCGAGACGGCGCCATCACCACGCTCACGGAGCGCGGCACAGGCGAGGATGCCGGGCGCTGGCGGCTCAGTTTCTTCCACGGGAATCGCCGTCTGCGGCTGGTCGTCGATGATTCCGGCGCGATCCTGCAACGTTCGCGTATCGATTTCGGCGATGCGCCGCTTCCCCCGGCCATGCGCCGCCCCGGCATCTGAACGCCCGCCGCGTCATCTGCGGCTGAGCATGCGATTGGAGCGCGTTCCGACCTGACGGAGTCAGGTCGGGCGCTCCAAGTCATTGTTCGACGCATCATTTTTCCGTCAGCCGGTATCCACCTGACGGAATGATGCTCTAGCCGCCTTGTGCAAGATCTGCAAGGAAGCGCTGGGTGATGGCGAGATCCGATGCCGTCAGACCGTGGCCTGCCGGGAGGATTTCGAGGCTTACCCGGGCGCCCGTCTCTTCGAGCAACTGCGCCAGCGCCTGTGATTGTGCAGCCGGGATCAGCGGATCTGCGGCGCCGGCAAGAACCAGCACCGGCTTGCCTGCGAGGCCGCCTGCAGGCGTCTCCGGCAAGGGGCGCATCACCCGCCACAGGGCCGCAGCCGCAAGGCTGTCGGGAGCGCTCCACAGCAGCGATGCGGCGATGTTCGCGCCGTTGGAAAAGCCGACCGCCACAGGTGCGGTCAAACCATAGGACGCGCGTGCCTGCGCGATGAAATCGGCAAGCGCCTGCGTCTGCGTGCGCAGGTCCGCTTCGTCGAAGACCCCTTCGGCGAGGCGGCGAAAGAAGCGCGGCATGCCGTTTTCGCTGACCCTTCCGCGCGGGGACAGGATGGCGGCTCCCGGTGAGAGACGGGCCCCGACGGGCAGGAGATCGCGTTCATCGCCGCCGGTGCCATGCAATAGAAGCAGGGGCGGCAGGTGCTCGTGCTCAGGTTGCGCCGGGATGAAGGCATGCCTGAAGCCGAAATCGTCACTCACGCGCATGAATGCCAGATCATCGCGCATCATGCGGTCTCCGGTTCCAGCGGCGGGAGCATGGCTGCGATTTCCTCCCGGCGCGAAGCAAGCCCGGGGGGCAGCTTCAGGCTTTCTCCCAGATGCGCCGGATCCTCGTCCACGGCAAAACCGGGCGCGTCGGTGGCGATCTCGAACAGAATGCCGCCCGGCTCGCGGAAATAGATCGACCGGAAGTAATTGCGGTCGCGCTGTTCGGTGGGCGTGATCGCGAAGCGGCTTTGCAACAGGCTTGCCATGGCAGCCTGTGTTGCATCATCGATGGCACGGAAGGCGACGTGATGCACCGAACCGCCGCCGAGCCGCGGGCTGCGACCATGGTTTGATACCGTGATGGTGACCGTCGTCGCCGGATCGTCATTGCCGACGAGGCGGATCATGTCCGCACCCCGCTCCAGCAGGCGAAAGCCCAGAATCTCGCGCAGGATCGCCGCGGTCGCTTCGGGATCGGGGACGCCGAGCGTAACGCCGGCAAAGCCGCGCAGGGCCTCGCCGGGGCCGATTCCGTCCTGTATCCAGGCGGGCTCGTCCTGCGCGCCGTCGGTTGCGATGATCGCGAAGGCCATTCCGTCCGGATCGGTGAAGCTCAGGGCCTCCCGGTCATGACGTTCGGTCCGTGTGACCACGATACCCCCGGCTTCCAGCCGATCCCGCCAGAAGCCGAGCGCATCCGCAGGGGCCCGGAAGGCGGTTTCCACGGTTTCGCCGTCTCCGGGCTGGCCCGGCGCGATGCCCGGCCAGGGGAAGAAGGTCAGGGCCGATCCCGGACGACCGGATGCGTCGCCGTAATACAGGTGCCACATCGATGGATCGTCGAAATTCACCGTGCGCTTGACCAGGCGCTGGCCGAGAAGAGCGGCGTGGAAGTGCCGGTTGCGCGCGGCGTTGCCCGCCATCGCCGTGACGTGATGAATTCCCGAGCCGTGCATGTCTTCATCCTTCCCTGCAACCGATCAACCGGCGCCGAACGGACGCCGCCCGTGTTGCGATACAGGTCGTGGACGGGGGATGCACGCAAAAGCCCGGCAAGAATGATCTTGCTGGAATGCAAGGACGTACAGGTGAATTCAGGCTTCTTATTGCGACGCGGAAAGGGCAGAAGCTCTGTAGCCGGAGCACTACGCCCGAACCGCCCGATCTCAGGCGAATTCGAGGATCACCGCATCGACGGCGAGGCTGTCGCCTTCCTTTGCGACGATTTTTGCGATGGTGCCGTCACGCTCGGCACGCAGCACGTTCTCCATCTTCATCGCCTCGACCATGACCAGCGGCTCGCCGACCTTGACCTCCTGGCCTTCGTCCACGAGCAGGGAGCGCACCAGTCCCGGCATCGGGCAGAGCAGCTGCTTGGTGGCGCCGCCATCGCGCTTTTCCGGCATGATCGCGGCAAGATCGGCCTCGCGGCGGGTATAGACCCGCACATCGGAAAAGGCGCCGGCATG
>Ga0076929_100456_pt1 | contig 37263 bp, 29 predicted proteins | sample HotLakConUCCSL28_FD_87104 | JGI IMG/M metagenome (GOLD analysis project Ga0076929, IMG submission 87104) | Hypersaline microbial mat communities from Hot Lake, Washington, USA - Hot Lake Consortium UCC-SL28 (version 3) (version 3) | ecosystem: Environmental > Aquatic > Thermal springs > Hot...
GTTGAGCTTTTCGCGCGCCTGCGTCCACAGCCCCTGCAAGGTATACATGCCCGAGCCATCCGCCTCGAGCGCGATCACCTGCCGGTCCGGGCAGGCAATGGCCGCGCCGGTGGCGAGCGGAATGCCCACGCCGATGGCGCCACCGGTGAGCTGCAGCCAGTCATGCGGCGGCGCGCCGGCAGTGGCGGGGAAGAAGTTGCGGCCCGTCGTCACCGATTCGTCGGTGATGATGGCATTTTCCGGGATCAGCGCGCCGAGCACCAGCGCGATCGAATCCGGATCGAGCGGGCCGTCTGCTGGAAGCCCCGGGCGATGCGCCGGGGTGAGATCGGGGGTGGCATCGCCTGCGACCCTGTCCGCCAGCCGCGCCAGCGCATCCGCCTGATCCTGGGCGATATCGGCCAGAAGATGGATCCGGCAATCCTCCGGTGCGAGCCGTGAGGGCTTGCCGGGATAACCGAAGAAGCCGACCGGGTCCTTCGCGCCCACCAGCACGATATGCTTGAAACCCTCGAGCTTCTCCACGGCCTGATCGACCGGATAGGGAATGCGGTCCACCGCGACACGCCCGGCCCCGCGCTCCATGCGCGCATTCGAGGTCTGCGCCATCACATGCTGGCCGGTGCCGCGCGCGATCCGCGAGGCGTCTTCGAGCGGCCTCGCCCGCACCGCCTTGTCACCGAGCAGCAACAGCGTCTTCTCGCCGGAGGTGAGGATCGCGGCGATGGCGTCGATCACCGCCTCGTCGACCGCCTCGCGTTCCGGGATCACCGGCACGGCGGCGACCGGCCCGCCCTCGCTCCAGGCGGTATCGGCGGGCAGGATGAGCGTGGCGATCTGGCCCGGCGCAGTCCGCGCGGCGGCGATTGCTTCGGCACCGTCGGCGGCGACTTCCCCAGCGGAGCGCGAGGTCTTCATCCAGGGCGAATATTGCCGCGCCAGCATCTCGATATCGGCGGTGAGCGGCGCGTCGTGTTCGAGGTGATAGGTGGCGTGCTCCCCGACCACGTTGATCATGGGCGAGCGCGCCCGCGAGGCGTTGTGGATATTGGCCAGTCCATTGGCGAGGCCGGGGCCGAGATGCAAAAGCGTCGCGGCGGGCTTTTCCGCCATGCGGGCATAGCCGTCGGCTGCGCCGGTCACCACGCCCTCGAACAGGCACAGCACGCAGCGTATGCCGTCGACCCGGTCGAGCGCCGCGACGAAATGCATCTCGGACGTGCCGGGATTGGCGAAACAGACTTCCACATCGCCCGCGACCAGGGTGCGGACCAGGCTTTCAGCGCCGTTCATGACGGTTTCCTCACAAGCTTCGTTATCGTTGATGGCGGCGCCGGCACGCGCTCACTGCTCCGGATAGGTATAGGGGGAGATCTCGTAGCTGGAGCGCCCCGCCCAATCGACTTTGGCCACCTCGCCCTCGGCGCGATATTGCGCCTCCTGGAGGGCGGCGGTGGCGGCTTCGTAATCGAGCGTGAGCACGCGCCCGCCCTCGACCACCTTGGCCCCGTCAACGAAAACCGTCTTCACCGCGCGCTCGGCGGCGGCATAGACAAGGCTGCGCAAGGGGTCGCGCACCGGGCGCATCATCGGATGGTTCAGATCGACCATGACGATATCAGCCTTGGCTCCCACCGCGATCCGCCCGATATCGTCGCGCCCCAGCGCCCGCGCGCCGCCCAGCGTGGCACAGTCGAAGATCTGGGAGAGCCGCAGATCCCAGACGTCCTGCGAGACCATGCGTGAGCCGATACCCACGGCGCGCATCTCCTCCAGCATATTGTGGGGGAAGGTGTCGGTGCCGATGCCGATATTCAGGCCCCGCCGCAGATAGCCGCCCACCGACTGGATGGCGATTCCGCGGCGCTGGAACACGACCGGGCAATGCGCCACGCTGGTGCCGCTCTCGATCAGCGCGCCAAGATCATCGCGTTTCGGCCAGTTCAGGGCCGAGCTGTGATGATCGAGATAGATGCCGTGGCCGATGATCGATCGCGGCGAGAGCACGCCGAGGGATTCCAGCCACTCGATCGGCGTCATGCCCTGCCGGCGGGTCAGTTCGTGGAATTCGACCACGCTCTGGGCCGCGTGGATCTGGAACGGGATGGCGCGTTTCTCGGCTTCCCGGAAACTCGCCTGGATCAGCTCCGCCGTGCAGGTATCGATCTGCGAGGGCGAGACCATGCCCGAGAGCCGGCCTGACGGATGCTGCGCCACCTCGTCGAGCAGCGCCATGGCCTGCGCCATGGCCTTCTCGCCGCCATCAGGCTCCCATTCGTATTCGACCACATGACCGTTCTTCGTGTACCAGCGCGCCGAGCGATACATCGGAGAGACCACGCCGCGCAGCCCGCTCTTGGCGAACAGATCGAGCCAGCCATCCCAGGCGCCGGACATGTCGACCAGCGTCGTCACCCCCGACATCAGCAATTCGCAATAGGCGACGCTGGACGCGGCGGGAACGCCCTGCGCATCCGGGCGAAACAGCGGCATGAATTCGTAGAGCGAGGAGCCCCACAGTTTCGCCGAGCCGAGCTCGTCGTTCCAGCCCTTGTTCATGGGCTCGGAGGAGGGGTGCGAATGGATATCGACGAGACCGGGCATCACCATCATGCCCGACGCATCGATCGTCTCGTCCACCTGCCCGCTGAAGCCGGGGCCGACATGCACGATCCTGTCATCGGTGAAGACCAGATCGCAGCCCTTGCGGTAGCGATGCGTGTCGGCACCCGCATCATAGGCCACGAGAAAATCGGCATTCCGGATCAGGGTGGTGCGCGCCATCTTCGCCTCGCAGAAATGGATCTTCATCGCGATGATCGAAGATTGCCATGCCGGCGCGAGAGCGGACAATCGCGATTGGGCAAGTCGGGTTTGGTGTTTTAGCGCCGCCGGCCATCGCGCGACATCACCCCTCTGGCGCAACGCGCATTTCGCATTATCCTGCTGCGTAACGACAAACGGGGACGACCATGGACAGCGCCGAGGCGACCGGAATCCTGAACGAGAAACCCCTGCGGCATGTACGCCAGGCGCTGCCGCATGATTCGGCCGTGCGGCACGTGCAGGGCAATGCGCACTATATCGACGATATCCGCGAACCGGAGGGCACCCTGCATATCGCCATCGGCATGGCGCCGAAAGCGCGCGGGCGCATCACCGCGCTCGACCTCGCCCCGGTGCGGGACGCGCCCGGTATCGTCACCGTCCTCACCGCTGCCGACATACCCGGCCCCAACGACGTCTCCCCCGCCATGGGCGATGATCCGATGTTTGCCGAGTCTCGCGTCGATTTCCACGGCCAGGCGCTCTTCGCCGTCGTTGCGACCACCCGCGACGCCGCCCGGCGCGCTGCGCGCAAGGCGCATGTCGAAATCGATGCCGAGCGGCCTTCGGTCACCGTCGAGGATGCCGAGGCGCGCAACGAGACCGTACTCGCCGATTACGGCTTCGGGCGCGGCGATGCCGATGGCGCGATCGCGCAAAGCCCGCACAGGCTGGAAGGCTCGCTGCGCATCGGCGGGCAGGAGCATTTCTATCTGGAAGGGCAGGCCGCGCTCGCAGTGCCGGGCGAGGAAGGCGATATCCACGTCACCTCCTCCACCCAGCATCCCACGGAAGTCCAGCACGTGATCGCCCGGGTGCTGGCCCTGCCCGATGCCTATGTCACCTGCGAGGTGCGGCGCATGGGGGGCGGCTTCGGCGGCAAGGAGAGCCAGGCGACGCAATGGGCCGCGATCGCGGCGCTCGGCGCGAAGGTTACCGGGCGCCCCTGCAAGATCAGACTCGACCGCGATGACGATTTCGCCCTCACCGGCAAGCGCCACGACATGCGCTGCGATTACGCGCTCGGCTACGACGATGACGGCGTCATCCAGGGCTACAAGGTCGCGCATCTGGTGCGCTGCGGCTATTCGGCGGATCTGAGCCAGGGCGTGGTCGATCGCACCATGTTCCATTCCGACAACGCGTATTATCTCCCCGCCGTGCGCATCGACACGCGGCGGCTGAAGACCAACACCGTGTCGAACACCGCCTTTCGCGGTTTCGGCGGGCCGCAGGGCATGCTCTCGATCGAGCGCGTCATGGACGAGATCGCCTGGGCCACGGGGCGCGATCCGCTCGATGTGCGGCTGGCCAATCTCTATGCGGCGGGGCGCGACATCACCCCCTATGGCCAGAAGGTCGAGGATCCGCAGATCATGCATGCGATGATCGCCGAACTCGCCGAAAGCGCCGATTACCGCGCGCGCCGGGCCGGGATCGCGGCCTTCAACGCGTCGTCGCGCTTCCTGAAGAAGGGGATCGCGCTCACGCCGGTGAAGTTCGGCATCAGCTTCACCCTGATGCATCTCAACCAGGCCGGGGCGCTGGTGCATGTCTATCAGGACGGCTCGGTGCATCTCAACCATGGCGGCACCGAGATGGGCCAGGGGCTTTATATGAAAGTGGCGCAGGTGGTGGCCGAGGAATTCGGCATCGCCATGGAGCGGGTGCGCATCACCGCCACGACCACCGCGAAGGTCCCCAACACCGCCCCGACGGCGGCCTCCTCCGGCTCCGATCTCAACGGCATGGCCGCGAAGGTCGCCTGCGAGGCGATCAAGGCCCGGATGACGGCTTTCGCTGCGGAAAAGTATGGCGTACTGGCAGAGCAGATCGATTTTCGCGACGACCGCGTCTTCATCGGCAATGAGAGCCTCAGCTTCCCCGAACTCGCGCGCGCTTGCGTCCTCAACCGGGTGCAGCTCTCCCATGCCGGGTTCTACCGCACGCCGGAAATCTGGTGGGACCGGGAGAAGGCGCAGGGCAAGCCGTTTTTTTATTTCGCCTATGGCGCGGCCTGTGCCGAGGCGGTGATCGACACGCTCACCGGCGAGAACCGCATCACCCGCGTCGATATCCTCCACGATGTCGGCAAATCGCTCAATCCGGCGGTGGATATCGGCCAGATCGAGGGCGGGTTCGTGCAGGGCATGGGCTGGCTGACGACGGAAGAGCTCGTCTTCGACGGCGAGGGGCGGCTGCGCACCCACGCCCCCTCGACCTATAAAATCCCCGTCGCCTCCGACGTGCCCGAGCATTTCAAGGTAACGCTCTATCCCAATGCCAACCGCACGCAGACGATCTACCGCTCGAAAGCCGTCGGCGAGCCGCCCCTGATGCTCGCCAATGCCGCCTTCTGCGCCATCACCGATGCCGTGCGCGCGGTGGCCCCGGAAGGCGCGCGCGTCCCCCTCGACGCACCGGCGACGCCCGAGGCGGTGCTGCGGGCCTGCGCGGCGTTGCAGGGTGAGGCGCTGGATGGTGAGGCGCTGGAGGCGGGTAAGACGGGGGCGGGAGCGCAGCCGTGAGCGGGGCGGCAAACCCCTTCGCCCGCCTCGCGAAGATGGTGGAGGAGGCCGGCGCGGCGGCCTTTGCGCGCATCCACGCCGTCAAGGGCTCCGCCCCCCGCGAAGCCGGCGCCTGGCTGGCCGTCCGCCCCGACGGCGCCTTCGCGGGCACGATCGGCGGCGGCCGCCTCGAATGGGACGTCCTCACCGATTGCCGCAAGGCCCTTGAGGCCGGCCGGGGCCCCGCGCTTTTTCTCGACTACGCCCTCGGCCCCGATCTCGGCCAATGCTGCGGCGGACGGGTGATGCTTTCGATCGAGACCTTCGACGGGCGGGATCTGGAGGATCTGCGCGCGCTGGCGGGGATGGAGGGGCGGTTCGAGGTGCGGTGTCGGGTGGATGAGGGGGGACGGGTTGTGCGGGGGTGATGGGATGCTTGTTCAGCCTGCGACATGGGCATTTCCAAGTGCCGTCGCTTCCGCCTGAAAGTGTTGTTCGCACGCAGACCTGGTCAGAATCCCGGAGACGACCCCAAACGCTGATGCTCTGCGCGATGACCGGCCCTGCCGCCGCAGGTTCAATGAAGACGGAGGCAGGGGCACATACCGGCACTGGTTGTGGCGTGAAGCCTGGCGTGCCTGATGATGTAAGCAGATGATCTGTTCCCGAGGCTCCCACGCGTCACGGCATTCCTGATTCAAGTCACTTCGATGCCATAGACAAGAGCGAGCAGCACCAGACCCAGGAGGATGCGATATATGACGAACGGCGTATAACTCGCATCGCGCAGCCAGCGCATCATCAGGGCGATCGCGGCCCAGGCGGCGATGAATGCAAGCCCCCCGCCGATCAGGGCATCCGCCGTCATGCGTGTGTCGCCTTGATCGTACAGTTCATAGGATGCAAGAATGCCGGCTGCGGCAACGGTCGGCATGGCCAGAAGCAGGGCGAAGCGGGCGGAGAGTGGACGATCGAAACCAAGGAATCGCCCGGCTGTCATCGTGATGCCGGATCGGCTGACGCCGGGAATGATGGCAAGGCATTGCATCAGCCCGATAATGAGGGCATCGCGAAATGTGACCGCTTTGGGTTCGTGCTTGGCAATAGGCGTCCGATCCGCCACCCATAGCGCAATACCGAATATGATCGTCGCCCACGCCATGATCTCCGTCGCCCGCAAGAGATCGCTGACGATGTTCCTCGCAAGAAAGCCCACGATCAGGATGGGAACGGTCCCGGCTGCGACCAACAGCAGCAGGCGTGATCGTTCACTGCCGTGGCCTCTCAACAGATCGATCAGACCTGACACCATTTCGCCGACGTCCCGGCGAAAATACAACAGGACGGCCCCGAGCGAGCCGACGTGCAGCGCAATGTCGAAGGCAAGTTCATCGGCTGCCGTTCCTTGTGAGGGCGGAAGCCCGATCGCACTCATCAGATCGCGCCCGAGAATGAGGTGAGCCGAAGAGCTGATGGGCAGAAATTCCGTGATTCCCTGAACGATGGCGAGGAAAATCAGATAATACATGGCCATCGGATTGTCAGACTCTCGTTCGCTGGCGGCGCCTTGACATGGATGGGCTTCGACAGTCCGGCCCGCACCATACGCGCCAGGTCGAGATGCACCGTCCCCGCTGCGCCGGAGGTCGTCTCGACTGCGTCTTACCCGCAGATCCGCTCCCGCTCAAGTGCAGCGTATCATTCGCTTCCGCCTGAGCCGGCGGGATGTTCTTGTCAGGTGCAGACAGCCGGAGATTTTTCCGCGCGATCCGTTCCGACCCGGCCTGTTCCTGGGCGCCCCCTGTTTATGTCGATCAGTGCGAGATGCCGAAGCAGCGCCGCAGGGCGGCAGCAGCCCATGGCAGCCTCCGACAGGCACGACTGGTTTTCCGCGCTGAATGCCCGGAAACCGGGAAGGTCGGGTCTTGGCCCCACCTTTCCAGCCGAGCAATCGGTCGCGAGGACCGATCCGGAACCCATCCCCCTCCACAAATGTTGACCCCCGCACCACAGCTGCGGTTAGCTCTTCTGGCCGTGTTGCGTTTGGGGAGGGTGATGGCTTTGGATGATCGGGAAGAGGATAAACGGGGGGATGGCCCGCGTGATCGCGACAGCGAGCGGCGGCGCTCGCCTGTTGATGACGAGATCGCGGCCTTCATCGATGATCTGCTCTATGGGCGCGGTCGGGAATTCCTGAAGGCGGCGCGGGGGCATGCGGCGGATTATGCGCAGCGGCGCAAGGGGGATGCGGCGCGGTCCGTGGAGGATGTCGCGCGCTCCTTGCGCGATTCCGGGCATGCTTTCGACGACAGGCCGCATATCCGCGATTTCGTCGATGCGGCGGCGCTCGGGCTGGAGAACCTGGCCGATGATATCCGCACCCGCAGCTTTCGCGACATGGTCGATGCGGCGGAGGATTTCGCGCGCGAGCGTCCGGTGCTCGTCGCGGCGGCGGCGGGGCTCGCGGGTTTCGCGCTGGCGCGCTGGCTGACCAGCCCGCGCCGCGAATCCGCGCCAATGCGCCCCCACGCGCCGATGCGCCCCCATCCCGATGATGCGTGGAGTGAACCCGATGACCGAGCATGATCCGCGCGACGACGACCGGGACGCGCCCCGGCCAGGCGGAACCGGGCCAGGCGGCACCGGCTATGGCGGCGGCGATGATCGCGGGCCGCGCGCGCTCTACCAGCTCATCGCCGATGCCCTGCGTGAGGCGACCGAGCTCGCGAGCAAGGAATTCGCGCTGTTTCGCGCCGAACTCGCGGAAAACATCTCCCGCCTGATCGCCGGGATCGCCATGCTGATCGTCGCCGCGATCTTCGGCGTCGCCACCATCGTGCTGCTCACCTCCGCGCTGGTCGAATGGATCGCGGTGCTGGTCGGCTCGGATGCGCTTGCCGCGTTGATCGTGGCCGGGGTGACGCTGTTGCTTGCAATCATCTTCGCGCTGATCGCCCGCAACCGTCTCTCGCTGACGACGCTGGAGCCGAAGCGCACGCGCGAATCGGTGAACCGCGACGGGGATATCTTCTCCGGCAGGAGGCGCAGATGAGCCGGCGCATCGAGGAGATCGAGGCGGATGTGGCGCGCTCGCGCGCGCGCCTTGAACAGACGCTCCAGCGCATCGAGCACAAGCTCTCGGCTTCCGGCATGGTCGATGACGCGCTCGCCTCGCTCCGGCGCACCCGCCACGGCGATGTCGTGGACCGGGCGATGGGTGCCCTGCGCGACAATCCCGTACCGGTCCTCGCGGTGATGGCGGGAATCGGCTGGCTGATCGGGCGGGCCGGGAGCGCGGACCGCGATGCCGCCCGCGCTGCGCGGGCGCGGGAGCGTGCATACCGGCGCGAAGCGAACGCTGCATCGAAGGACGCATCGAACTCTTCACGCAGTGACGCGTTCTCTGAGGGAAGACAGGCGCCGGATCCGGCGTCCGGCATGTCTCCAGGCGGGCGTGTCCCGCCCGATGTGTCACCACAACCGCGCAGCTGAGGAGTATCGGCATGGCCGACGACAAAGACAAGAACGCACCGGATGAGGGGCAGGAAATCCCCAATCCGGCCGGCACCTATTCCGCAAGACCGTCGGCGCGGATACGCCAGAGCGCACGCTCGGCGTCGAAGATCGCCGAGAAGGCGCGTCGGCAGGCGCGGCACGAGGTCGAGGAAGAGCTCGAATCCCTGCGCGCACAGCTCGACGCCTATGCCGAGCACGCCGACGAGGCGACCCGCGAGGCCGTCGAGGCGGCCCGTCGCCGCGCGCGCGAAGCCTATCGCGACCTGCGCGAAAGCGCAGCGGAAACCTACGACGATTTGCGTGAGCGGGCGGAACACGGCCTGGACGAAGCCGGCGAATGGGCCCGCGAGCATTACGACGAGGCCCGCGAATGGGCGCATGAGCATTACGACGAGGCCGTCGATGCCGGTCGGCGCGGCTATCGCCGCAGCCGCGCCTATGCCCGACAGCACCCGCTCGCAATCGGCGCGCTCGGCCTCGCCGCCGGGCTCGTGCTGGGTGCGCTGCTGCCGCGCCGCGATCCGCCCCACCCGCCGCGCTGGTACGAGCCCGAGCATTACGGCTACGAGCGAGATCAGCGCCGCGCGCGCCGGCGCTGGTAAGGCAAGAGATCAGGCGACGGCGGTTTCCGCCCCGGTTCTGGCCTTCGCGTCGAGATCGCTGGCGCATTCCGGAAAGGTCTGGCGCAAGGCGTCGCAGACAGCTGTGAGCGCCGCCTCGATTTCGGCAAGTGTGCCGGTATCGGGGCAGAGCCCATCCCGTTTGGCCGCCCCCTCGACGGCGGCCAGCATCTCGACGAAATCGAGCGCCCCGATATTGGCGCTCATCGACTTCAGGGCATGGGCGGCAGATGCGCTCGCAGTGGCGTCGCCGGCTTGCGCGACGGCGACCAGTTTCTCGAGCGCAGGCGGCGCATGCTCGAAATACAGCCCCACCACGCGCGCGAGAAAGGCACTGCCGCTGCCGGCCCCCATCTCGCGCAATTGCCCGATCACGTCCGGATCGAGCAATGCGGACGAAGTCGCATCGTCACTATGCGTGACGGCTGGACCGGGAACGGTGGTTTCATCAGCTGACGCGGCAGCCTTCGCGACAACCGGCGACTCGGGCTCATCGCTTGCTGGAAGCGCATCGGTCGAAACGGGCGTGAGATAGTGCAACAGGGTCTCGCCCAGCTGCTCGATCGTGAAAGGCTTGTGAAGCACCCCGTCCATGTCGCAATCGCGCCATGCATGCGCGTCAGCACCCACCACATGGGCCGTCAGCGCCACGATAGCCCGGCGCGCCTTGCCCGTCCGGGTCTCCTCCTGGCGGATGCGGCGCGTGGATTCGTAGCCATCGAGTTCAGGCATCGAAAGATCCATCAGGATCAGATCGTAATCCTGCGCCTGCGTGCGCCGCCAGGCCTGGAGCCCGTCTTCGACGAGATCGGGAACGAGTCCGAACCGCGCCAGCGCAGCGCTCGCCACCTCCCGGTTGACCGGGCTGTCATCCGCGACGAGCACCCGTGACCCCGTAAAGCACGGCAGGGCATCACCCTGTTCGAGTCCTGTCCCCTTGATTTCGCTGAGCGAATCCCCACGATGCAGGCGCTCGAACAGCGCCAGAGCCTCCTTGATCGAGACGGGGAGCCGCATCAGGGCATCGGCATAGCCACGCCCGATACAGATCTCGCCATCCTCGTCACCGATCGCGGCCAGCGCGATGACCGCACCTGCATTGGCGGGGCGCGCGCCGAGGGACTTCAATGCCGCCGCTTCCATGATCCAGAAGCCACGCGGCGCATTGTTATTGCGCGCCTGTTCAGGCCCGATATCGACGAGGGCGAAGCCGCTCAGTGTCGCCAGCGCCCCGAGACTCTGACGAACGCCCTTTCGCCCGCCGCTGAGGATGAGCGGGAGCGCATGCTGGGCCGGGCGGGGCGCAATGGCGTATTCGGTCTCCGCAGGCAGTGTGACGGGGATGACGAAACGGAAGACAGACCCCCTCCCCGGCTCGCTCTCCGCGCTGATCTCTCCCTCCATCGCCTCCACCAGGCGCTTGCAGATCGACAAGCCGAGCCCGGTTCCACCGAAGCGCCGGGTGGTGGATTGATCTGCTTGTGAAAACGCGGCGAAGATCTGGGTGAGCTTGCCCTTCTCGATGCCGACGCCGGTATCCTCGATACTGATGCGAAGGCTCTGCGTGAAACTTTGCTCCCGCCGCAGACGGATCAGCACGTGACCGGTCGCGGTAAATTTCAGCGCATTGCTCGTCAGATTGGAAATGATCTGCGTCAGGCGGGTCGGATCCCCCATGATGAAGCGCGGACAATCCGGATCCACGATCGCGGCGAGATCGACTCCGGCTTCACGGGCACGGGCCGCAAACAGGGCCGTCACCGTATCGGCGACTTCGTAGAGATCGACCGGCATGCGCTCCAGTTCGAGCTTGCCGGCCTCGACCTTGGCGAAGTCGAGGATGTCGTTGATGATCGCCAGAAGTGATTGCCCGGATCGCGAGATCACTTCGGCATAGCGGCGCTGACGATCGGGAAGGTCGGATTTTGCCAGCAGCTCGGCCATCACCAGCATCCCGTTCATGGGAGTGCGGATCTCGTGGCTCATGGTGGCGAGGAACTCCGATTTCGCACGGTTGGCCTGTTCGGCATTTTCCTTGGCTGCCACGAATTCGCGCGTGCGGGCGGCGACATCCTGCTCGAGTTGCTCGCGCTGCCGGCCGAGGCGCGCATCACGCTTTCGGATCTCGCCGATCATGGTGTTGAAGCTCTTGGCCAGCTCGCCGATCTCGTCCTCGCTGACCACCGGAACATAAGCGTCGTAATCATGGCTCGTGCGCACGCTGGCCATCGTCCTGGTCAGGACATGCAGGGGCCGCGTGATCTGGCGCTGCATCCTGATCGAGATCGCAAGCCCCACTGCGCCGGCGAGTATCATCGCGACGAGGCCGACAAGCAGTATATCGACGAGCCGCATGCCGAGATCGCTGGTATCGCTGACCAGTTCCAGATGACCGACAACATCCGGACCGGACCGGACCGGAACCCGGACGCGCACACTCTGCGACCGCAACACCGCGAAGGGATTGGCGACACGCCCCTCCCCCAGATCGAGCGCGCGCTCGTTGCGCAAGGTGATCGCCTGGCCCATCTCGGCCAGAAGCCCGCCCTGTGCGTCGCGCACGCCCACATATTGCAGGCCGGGAATCCGGGCAATCGCCCGCAGCGAGGTGAGGATCTGCCCGCGATCATGCGCAGCAATCGCTTCTGCGGCGCTGGCAGCGATGACATGGGCGGTGGCGGTGAGGGTCTCGTGTTTCTGGGTGCCGTAGCGGTCCAGTTCCCGCACCATGCCGATCAGCGAGCCGACGAGCAGCGCGACACTGACTGCGATGAGGATCAGGCGACCCAACTTCCAATTGATAGAACGGTTCTTCATCGGCGCCCGAAACTGGTTTGTCTGGATCCCCACTATCGAAGATTTCAGTAAGCGTTTGATTAACCCACGTGTTTAAGCGGAAAGTCATATTTTTGGTTGTATATGGGGATCAAGGAAGGGACAGGGCATGCTACTTGGACGCACCGATCAGGGCTTCGTCTACGTTTTCGACCGACCGGTGCGGATTCTCGCCGTCGATGACGACCCGCTAATGCGCGAATTCGCGGCATCCCAGCTGGCCCATCCGGGCGGCGAGATTGTGACGGCCGAAGACGGTGAGCAAGCCTGGGAAATCCTGCAAGAGGACGAGGCCGGCTTCGACCTGGTCCTGAGTGATCTCGAAATGCCGAACATGACGGGTTTCAGCCTGTGCGAAGCCATCCGCTCCAGCCCGCGGCACGCTCATCTGCCGGTTGTCGTGATCACCGGTCGTGACGACATGTTCGCCATCGACCGCGCCTATGAAACCGGCGCCACATCCTTCGCCACGAAACCGGTAAACTGGCGACTTCTCGGCTACCAGCTGCGCTATGTCATGCGTGCTGTCACCCGGGATGCGGCCGCTCCGGCGGAGACGGACGCAAACCAAAAGGCGCAGGAGCCCGTTCCGGTCGCAGACGGCGAAGACACCCCCCCACGCGATAGCGGCGTGCCGACACTGGCGAATGCCCTGCGAAGCGTCGCGAGGGCAGATGAGAACACCCTCATGGCGCTGCTGAGCGATCCGACCCTCGCCGACGATCCGGCTGCAATCGCACTTCTGAACCGGTTGCTCGGGGGCGCGACGGGCCCGTGCACAGAGGATGCGCCGGGAAATCGGGCTTGCGAGGAACCGGATCTGGCGAGTCCACCCACAACCGGGATATCACCCGCGCCGGAAGTCATGGAGGCAAGGATTCAGGAACCCGTCGCCGAGATTCTCGACGATTCCGCGATAGCCGGCACCGAAACAGAGACACCCCCCCCCGCCTCCGTGGCATCGAACGACGAGAGTCCTTGCTGCGCGCAGATGGCGACGCGGCCAAACGCGGAAAGCGACACCATCACCCGCATGCGTGCCCAGCTTGCTTCCCGAGCCGACCAGCAGCTTGCGGTCTCCGCATCCGGCAGCGGGCGAATCTCCTCCGCGCTGTCCTTCTTCCGCAACCGCAGCTCGAAACGCAACGGCCAGCAATGATGACGAAGCCCTTGAAATCTCGGATACCCGGCAGACGCATACGGGAGAAAAGACCGATGAGCGGGTACGCCTTTGGGAAAGGCCGCGCGATTGCCTTGGCTGCGCGTTTCGTGCGGGATCTGCGCGGTGGCATCGCAATGAGCTTCTCCCTCGCACTCATTCCCCTGCTCGGCTGTGTGGCCCTCGCCGTCGATGTCAGCACCTGGATCGCAGCCCGCACGGAACTGCAGCGCATCGCCGACGGCGCCGCCATCACCTCCGCGCGAGAGCTGCGCGTGGGCTTCGCGACGCCCGAGCAGATCGCGGAAGCGGCAAGGGCCTATGCGGAGGCTTCGATCGCAACCGGCGCAAAGACAGCCATCGCACCCGTTGTCACAGCCGAGGTCTCGGATGATCGTGATGCAGTCACCATCGCCGTTTCCAGCGAGGTGAGCCCGATCTTCTCAAGTATCTTCAACACGCCGATGGCGCATGTTGCCGTGAGCGCGACGGCGCAGCTTTCCGGACGTGAACCTGTCTGCATGATCGGCACGACGATGAGTTCGTCATCCTCGTCATCAGCCGGTATCCGCCTGCGTGACAGCGCCCATCTGGACGCCGATGAATGCGGCATCTTCTCCAACGGTCTGGGAAACAGCAGCGTCAGGATCCACGGCTCGCCCCACCTGACGGCCGGGTTGGCCTGCGCCGCCGGTGCAATCGACATGAGCGGCGGCATCATCAATGCGGACATGCAGGAATACTGTCCGCCGATCGGTGATCCGCTGGAGCACAGGCAGAGCCTGATTTCCGACCATTCGCTCTGTAACGCAGCGGGCAACCTCTTGCCACCAGTGAAATACGACACGCCCGGGGAGTACTTCCGCAATGCAGGAGCCCATTGCCGCGCCATCGTGGTTGAATACGGCGCACGCCTCAGATTCGGCAGCGGCACACACCACCTCGCCGGGGATGGCCTCATCGTGCGTGACGGCGGCATGGTGGAAGGCGACGACGTCACGCTCGTCTTTCGCAATGGTGCGACATTCGAATTCGACGAGGATAGCAGCCTGTCCTTCACGGCCAGCCGCAGCGGATCGCTCGCCGGCATTCTCTTCATCCAGCAGCCGACGAAAGACATCGAGGATTTCGTGATCTCAAGCAATGATGCCAGGCAGCTGCTTGGCACGATCTACCTGCCGACAGGTCATTTGACCATTGATGGCTCGGAACCGGTCGCGGGTGATTCCGCCTATACCGTGATCGTCGCCCATGAGATCGACATCAGCGAGCAGGCGCGCCTCGTTCTCAATACCGATTATGCAGCAACCGATGTGCCCGTTCCCGAAGGTGTCGGGCCACGTTCGCAAGTCAGGCTGTCGCACTGAGGACAGCAAAGGAGGGGCATGACGACCTTGCGCTGGCCCCTCCGCTTCATTCACGGACGCGCTCAGCCGACCAGCTGACCCGCGCGCGGATCGTGCTTTGCCAGCCTTGCAAGCAGGTAATCCACCTCCGCGCGGGCCGTGGCGGAAATCGCCCCGCCGGGCTTGCGCTGGGCCTGCGAGGAGATGATCCCACGCCGTTGCAGCACGTATTTGCGCACGGCGAGACCGGCGCCCGGCTGCTGCTCATAGCGGATCATCGGCAGATGCGCATCGAACAGGTCATGCGCCTCGTCGCGCTTGCCGGCCTGGGAGAGCTTGACGACATCGACCAGCATGTCGGGGAAGGCGTAGCCGGTCATCGCGCCATCTGCGCCACGCTCGCATTCGAAATCGAGGAACAGGCCGCCATTGCCGCACAGGATCGAGATGTGGCGCATGGAGCCGTCATCCTCGAAGCCACGCAGCGCCGAGATCTTCTCCAGACCCGGCCAGTCCTCGTGCTTGAGCATGACGGCAGAGGGGTTGTCCTGCACGATCCGGCGGATCACGCCCGGCGTCATCACCACGCCGATGGCGAGCGGATAGTCCTGGATCACGAAGGGGATGTCGGAGCCGATCGCCTCGACGGCCTGTGCGTAGTAATTGACGATCTGGTCATCCGTCCTGAGCGAGGAAGGCGGTGCGATCATCACCCCGGCGGCGCCCGCATCCATCACCGAGCGCGAGAGCGTGCGCATGGCGGCAAAACCGGGAGCGGACACACCGATCACCACCGGCGTGTTCCCCGCGCGCTTGATGATACGGCTCGCGATGGCACGGGCCTCCTCGCCGTCGAGCTTGGGGGCCTCGCCCATCATGCCGAGCGCAGTGATGCCGGTACAGCCCGCCTCGACGAAGAAATCCGTCATCCGGTCGATGGAAGCGTCATCGACGCGGCCATCATCATGGAATGGGGTCGGGGCGATGACGTAGACGCCCTGTGCGCTGGAGTCGAGCATGGCTTTGTCCTCAATCAGATATCGGCGCAGGCCGGCACCCGCCGACCGCTTTCGCTCTTGGTAAGCCGGGGCGACCGGCGGAGGCAACCATTGCGGCTCCCAACCTCGTTTGCGCGAAACGGCGCGATCGCCGTTCAGGCAAAATCGCGCAGGAGTTGCGCCTCCACGACACCCATCGCATCCTTGCTCTCTGCTTGCCTGCCCCCCTGCGGTGCGAAGACCGCTTCGAGCACGGCACGCCGCTGCAGATGCCTGGAAATGGCATAACATCCCGCCTGATGAAACCGGGCTTTCGGCGTATGACCTTCATCAAGTGCATGCCACGCATCCTCGTGAGCACGAAAGAACGCGCGCACGCCATGCGTTTCGATGAGTTGTCGTGCATGCAGCTTGCCACGACGGCGTGTTGCGCGCCATTGCCAGCGATCGATAATATACATATCGAACCTTGAAAATTTTATTTTGTTCGCCCACCCAGCCTGATAATAAATCAGTATTCAGTCCGGTTCCATCTTCAATGGTAATTTGATTATTTATTGTGGAATACATGCATTTAATAAATTCTTATCGATTCTTGACTTGGTGCAAACTTGTCTCTTTGCAGGGCAAACGTGGCCTTATGGCGGAGCTGAACAAGTCATCCGCCACCTGTACCTTTTCCCTTGCGGTTTCTGGAATCTGCGCTGCGGGTCGTGCGCCGTGTCGCGCATCGGAGCGAATCACGACCCGCAGGTGGCGGGCAGTTGCCTTTGCATGGCAACCCGATTCCGGTCATCGCCCTGGAGCGCGTTGCGACCTGACGAAGTCAGGCCGGGCGCCCCAGGTCATTGTTTAGCGCAACATTTTCTCCGTCAGCCGGTATCTACCTGACGGCATGATGCTCTAGACAGCGGCTTTCCATCAAAGCCGACGTGCCTAAAAGCTCCAGCTGGCGCGCTGGATGACCACGCGATAGCCATCAGGGTCCTCGAACGTGCGACCGGAGCGATCCCAATACGGATTGAAGGCCGGCACGGCCATGAACCCGGCATCCTCCATTCGATCAATTGCCGCCTGCCATTCGGCCGGTTCCGGCAAGTAGAATACCAGAAGGTGATCTCGTGTCGGCGCCCGACCGGCTGCGTGCCCTAGCGATCTGGTGAACTCGAAATGATATGGTGCATCGGAACGGCCAAGCATCACACCATCGAAGCCATCGTGACCGTCAAATCGGTGGAGAATGTCAAAACCCAGTCCGTCTCTGTAAAACGGAATGAGTGCCTCGATGTCATCAGTCGGTCGTGCGACGCGAAGCTTGGGACTGATCATTCTATCCTCCTTATTAACATGCTTTTCCCGATATGGACGCTGCAACCCCGTCTGTCTGCAATCCCCCGCCTCCATCGCCCTCGGTCGCGGCGAAGCCGTATCCGAGTGTTCCGGATCGGGACATCGTTTGCAACCCGACCCCTTGGCGTGATGCATGACCGCTGCGGGCGGTTTCGATCTGGCATCCATGCGCTACATGCTGCTAGACAGCTGCGCGATCGCATGCGTTGCGTGTGCGACAGGTCCGCGTCAAACGCTCCGAGGTCCCTGAATGCCGCACGATCACGGCCATGTGCATATCGATCCGAAATCCGGCGATCGGCGCGTCTCAGTCGCAATCTGGGCGAATGCCCTGCTCACGGTCGCGCAGATCATCGGCGGTATCCTCTCCGGTAGTCTCGCGCTGATCGCCGATGCGCTCCACAATTTCTCCGACATGGCATCGCTTGTGATCGCCTTCGCCGCGCGCAAGATCGCGCGCCGACCGCCTGATTCGCGCATGACCTTCGGCTACGGGCGGATCGAGATTGTCGCGGCCCTGATCAATTACGTCACCCTGATCCTGGTCGGCTTCTATCTGATCTATGAGGGCGGCATGCGGATGATCGATCCGCCGGAGGTGGCGGGCTGGACCGTGGTCATTCTGGGGATCATCGCCCTCGCGGTCGATCTGCTGACGGCGTTGCTCACCTGGTCGATGCAGAAAGGCTCCGTGAACATTCGCGCGCTGTTTCTGCACAACCTGTCGGACGCGCTGGCTTCGGTTGCCGTGATCTTCGGCGGTGCGCTGATCCTGCTCTATGATCTGCGCTGGGTGGATCCCGCGATCACGATCCTCATCGCGCTCTACATCCTCTATCTGGCCTTCACCGAGATCGGCAATCCGATCCGCACGCTGATGCTCGGCAGCCCGCCCGATATCGACAGCGCGGGCGTGATCGCGGCCATGCGCAGTGTCGAGGGCGTGCATGACGTGCATCACGTGCATCTCTGGCAGATGCAGGAGCACGAGGCTGCGCTCGACTGTCACGTGGTCGTGTCGAGGGAAGCCTGGACGCGGCTCGAAACAGTCAAGGCCGCGATCAAGAAGGAGCTGAAGCAGGCCCATGGTATCGGGCATTCGAGCCTGGAATTCGAGCATATCGATCACGCCCATGCCAACGCGGCTCTTTACGGCCACGGCATGGCGGGCGCGGAACACGGCGGTGGCGGGCATGCCGGTCATGAGCACCACTGATCCCGTCTGGCCGGGCGCAGGCGCATTGCGGTGAATTCAACCGGGACAGGCCCGGGAGAGATCTTTCCCGGCCCGCCCGCATAGCCTACATCTGACCCATGACCGATCCCGCCGACGATACGCCGATCCCCGCCGGGCAATCCGCCGCGCCGCCATCGCCACCCGCCGCAGCGCAAGCGGGCGAGACGGACATGACCGAGAGCGGTATCAGCGGCACCGGCATGGAGGTGATCCGCCGGTTCTGGGCGACCTTGCCCAACGCGCCCGGCGTCTATCGCATGATCGATGCTGCCGGCGAGGTGCTCTATGTCGGCAAGGCCAAGAGCCTGAAGAACCGCGTCGGCTCCTATGCGCGCGGCCAGGGCCATTCCAACCGCATCATCCGGATGATAGCTGATACGGCGCAGATGGAATTCGTGACCACGGGCACGGAATCCGAGGCGCTCTTGCTCGAGGCCAATCTGATCAAGCAGCTGCGCCCGCGCTACAACGTGCTCCTGCGGGACGACAAATCGCTGCCCTATATCCTCGTCACCGAGGATGAGCGCGGGGCGCAGCTCACCAAGCATCGCGGTGCGCGCAACCGCAAGGGGCGCTATTTCGGCCCCTTCGCCAGCGTCTGGGCGGTCAACCGCACCATGACGGCCCTGCAACGCGCCTTCCTCCTGCGCACCTGCTCGGATTCCTATTTCGACAACCGCTCGCGCCCCTGCCTGCTCTACCAGATCAAGCGCTGCGCCGGGCCCTGTACCGGCGAGATCGCGCCGGAGGATTACGCGACGCTCACCCGCGAGGCGGTGGATTTCCTCTCCGGCAAGAGTTCACGGGTGAAGGAGCGCCTTTCGGCCGAGATGCAGGAGGCGTCGGACGCCCTCGAATTCGAGCGGGCCGCGCGCTATCGCGACCGTCTGGCCGCGCTCTCGGCCATCCAGTCGAGCCAGGGGGTGAACACGCAGAGCGTCGAGGAGGCCGATGTCGTCGCCATCGCGGAGGAGGGCGGACAGTTCTGCGTCGAGGTGTTCTTCTTCCGCAACTGGCAGAACTGGGGCAACCGCGCCTATTTTCCCAAGGCCGACAAGTCGATGAGCGTGGAGGAAGTGCTCACCGCCTTCCTCGTGCAGTTCTATTCCGACAAGCCGCCGCCGAAGCAGATCCTGCTCTCGCACGAATCCCCCGAGCGTGAGGTGGTCGCCGCTGCGCTCGCCGTGCGCGCCGGCCACAAGGTCGATGTGGCGACGCCCAAGCGCGGCGAGCGGCGCCAGATCGTCGAGAATGCCGAGCGCAATGCGAAGGAGGCGATCGGGCGGCGTCTCTCGGAGACCGCCTCGCAACAGCGCCTGCTCGATCTCACCGCCGATGCGCTGGGGCTCGCGCGCAGCCCGCGCCGGATCGAGGTCTATGACAATTCGCATATCCAGGGCGCCAATGCGGTGGGCGCGATGATCGTCGCCGGCGCCGGCGGCTTCATGAAAACGCATTACCGCACCTTCAACATGCCGGTGGAGAAGGTCACCGCTGGCGACGATTTCGCCATGATGCGCGAGATGCTGCGCCGGCGTTTCGCCCGGCTGGTCAAGGAGCAGCCGCGTGGCAAGGTGGAGGGCGAGAGCGAAATCAAGGGCAAAGGCGATACCGGGCAGGATCGCCCGCCGGACGATCCGGCCTTTGCTGATGATTCAGCCGATGAATTTCCCGCCTGGCCGGATCTGGTGCTGATTGATGGTGGGGCGGGCCAGGTCTCGGGCGTGCGCGCGATCATGCGCGAGCTCGGGGTCGCGGATGTCCCGGTGGTGGGCGTCGCCAAGGGGGCTGATCGCGAGGCGGGGCGGGAGCTGTTTCATGTGGAGGGCAAGCCGCCATTTCGCCTGCCGCCGCGCGATCCGGCGCTCTATTTCATCCAGCGCCTGCGCGACGAGGCCCATCGCTTCGCCATCGGCACCCATCGCGCCAAGCGCAAACGCGAGCTGACGAAGAACCCGCTCGACGAGATCCCCGGCATCGGCCCGACCCGCAAGCGCGCGCTCCTGCACCATTTCGGCACCGTCAAGGCCATCCGCCGCGCCAGCCTCGACGATCTCGCCCGCACCCCCGGCGTGAATGCGGCGACCGCGCGGGCTGTTTACGATTTCTTCCATGAAAACAGATGAGATTGTGGCGGTGCCTCGGGCGCCCGGGCGGGTTGTTCGTCCGATCTGCATCACAGGGTATCGTGGGAGAGTTTCATGCGTTCATTCACGGCGACAATGCTCGGCGCAGCCAGCCTGGTTGTCTTCGCCCCTCTGATCAGCGCGCCCGCACGAGCCGCACCCGAGGCGGCGCAGTCCCATATCGCCGAATTCCGGGACGAGTTGCGCCGGATCTGCGAACCTCTGGGGGATTTCGAGGCGCGCGACGGATTCATCACGCCGGTCGATCTGAACGGGGACGGGATCGACGATTACATCCTCTCGACAGGCGGGGTTTCCTGCCACGGAGCTCGTTCGATCTATACCGGCGCCAGCGGGGGTGAGATCACCCGCCTCGTGCTCTCGCGCGATGACGGTGGTTTCGGGATATTCGAGGGGCAATACCGCGATCTGGACATCGTCAGCCATGACGCAATGACGATGCTGCGGCTGGGCTATCACGGCAGCGCCTGTGGCGGCGTCGGCGCAGATCCCTGCCGCCGTATTGTCGGCTTCGTCGAGGATGAGGCCTTCACCATCACATGGCTCGATCCCAATTCCCGAGTCTCCGAGAGCGATGTGGCGCGCGAGCGGCAGGCATTCCAAGCGCAGCGCGCGGATGCGGCACCGGTTGCCAGTGCCCCTTCCCCCGAGCCGGCCCCGGTGACAGGCGCGACATCGACATATCTGCCGAGTTTCGGCGAGACCTGCACGGACCTCGTCATGCATAGTGAATTCGCAAAGTGGACCTGCCCGGGGCCCGACGGCCATATCGTCACCCTTGCCGATACCGTGATGCGCTTCGGCGTGACCTTTGGCGACGAAGACGCCGATCCGGACTTCGAGCCGCTCTACCATCCCTCCGAAGACGGCATCGGGGAAGTGATCGAATGGCGCATGACCAGCGACGGCGAGGTTTTCGCCACGATCTTCCGCGCGTTCACGGTGCGCAATCCAGAGGATCTACGTTCGCGACAGGTTCTGGTCGTGACGAAAATCGATGATCCGCAAACCTGCCGCGTGGCCTATATCGATGCGCATCAGGCGGATGCGAACGTGATCGCCCGCGATCATGCCGACCGATACGCGCGCGGCTTCCGCTGCGGTCAGGACCGCCCCCTGCTTTCGGGCGACCCTGCCTGGTTCGATTGAATGGAGAGGGTGCTTTTGCACTCAGCCCTTGTTGCTGAAGCGCACGCCATGCGAGCGGCTCAAAACCGGCCTTAAACTCTCGGCATTGAGGGCATCCAATGGCGCGATCTTGTCGTTGAGGTTGGGCTCAATGCCCTTGTCGGCGGTCTGATCGTCGCGGATCTGCGTCGCGCTGTCGAATTGGCGCTTCGTATCCAGCGGATTTTTCCATGCTCTTCTGCATCTCGGGCTTCGGGGTTTGCGCGCTCATGGCGCCATATCCGCTGCCGGCGTTGCGCGCCCGGATCATCCTCGCACGCGGAGAGCCTCACTCCTCCGCCTTGTCGATTTCGTCCTCGCCGGCGCTTTTGGACGGCTTGTCCTTGCCGGTCACCAAATGTTCGGCCTCACCGAGCCATTTTGAATGCTCGTGGCCCATCCGGGTATCGGCATGATGGAACCCGCCCTGCCCCGGGGAATTATCCGTGCCAGGCTGCTTGCGCTTTTCGCTTTCTGCAGGCGCTTGTGTTGCGGCGTCTTCCCTTTTCCTGCCGCCGGATTCCTCGGCCATGCACGCCTCCTCTCATGAACTTGCAATGCGTTTGATCAACGCGCCGACCGCGACCGCGTTCCATGATGACACCGGGTCTTGTGTGGCGCATCAGCAACACCTAGATCAGGGATGCCGGTCGCTTGCCAGGAAGGACCGGCGCGACAGACGAGCATCATGAGGCGCGCCCGTTCGGGGCGTCGATGGGTGGCTTGAAAGGACGAGATGATGAATATCGAAAAATATACCGAACGCGCCCGTGGCTTCCTCCAGGCGGCGCAGACCATTGCCCTGCGCGAGGGGCACCAGCAATTCGCGCCGGAGCATGTGCTGAAAGCCCTGCTCGACGATTCCGAGGGCATGGCCGCGGGCCTGATCGCGCGTGCCGGCGGCGACGCGAAAACCGCGCTCCAGCTCACCGACCAGGCGCTCGCCAAGCTGCCGAAGGTCGAGGGCGGCAGTGGCCAGCTCTATCTTCAGCCCGGCACGGCGCGCGTCTTCGACGCGGCGGAAAAGGCCGCCGACAAGGCCGGCGATTCCTTCGTCACGGTGGAGCGGCTCTTGCTCGCACTCGTCATCGAGAAGGATACCGAGGCCGGCAAGGCGCTCGCCAAGGCCGGGCTCAGCGCGCAGAATCTCAACGCCGCGATCAACGCCCTGCGCCAGGGCCGTACCGCCGACAACGCCTCGGCGGAGAACGCCTACGAGGCCTTGAAGAAATACGCCCGCGATCTCACCGAGGCGGCGCGCGACGGCAAGCTCGATCCGGTGATCGGTCGCGACGAGGAAATCCGCCGCGCCATCCAGGTGCTCTCGCGCCGCACGAAAAACAATCCCGTCCTGATCGGCGAACCCGGCGTCGGCAAGACCGCCATTGTGGAGGGGCTGGCGCTGCGGATCGTCAATGGCGACGTGCCCGAAAGCCTGCGCGACAAGCGCCTGCTCGCCCTCGATATGGGCGCGCTGATCGCGGGGGCGAAATATCGCGGTGAATTCGAGGAGCGGCTCAAGGCCGTCCTGCAGGAGGTGACATCGGCGGAGGGCGAGATCGTGCTCTTCATTGATGAAATGCATACCCTGATCGGCGCCGGCAAGGGCGACGGGGCGATGGACGCCTCCAACCTGCTCAAGCCGGCGCTGGCGCGCGGTGAGTTGCATTGCGTCGGCGCCACCACGCTCGACGAATATCGCAAGCATGTGGAAAAGGATGCAGCGCTCGCCCGCCGCTTCCAGCCCGTCTTCATCTCCGAGCCCACCGTCGAGGATACGGTCTCGATCCTGCGCGGGCTGAAGGAGAAATACGAGCAGCATCACGGCGTGCGCATTGCCGATTCGGCGCTCGTCGCGGCGGCGACCCTGTCGAATCGCTACATCACCGACCGCTTCCTGCCCGACAAAGCCATCGATCTCGTCGACGAGGCCGGCGCGCGGCTGCGCATGCAGGTGGATTCGAAGCCTGAAGAGCTCGATTCCATCGATCGGGAAATCATCCGCCTCAAGATCGAGGGCGAAGCGCTGAAAAAGGAGGCCGATACCGCCTCCAGGGATCGCCTCGCCCGGCTCGAGAAGGAACTTGCCGATCTCGAGGAGCAATCCGCGCAGATCACCGCGCGCTGGAATGCCGAGAAGAGCAAGCTCGGCGCAGCGGCGGAGCTCAAGCGCCGCCTCGACGAGGCCCGCACCGAGCTCGCCCAGGTCCAGCGCGAGGGCCAGTATCAGCGCGCCGGCGAACTCGCCTACGGGATCATTCCCGATCTCGAGAAGCAACTCGCCGAGACCGAGGCTGCAGAGGACGCCGCTCCCGCAGATGGCGCCCTGATGGAAGAGGCGGTGACACCCGATCACATTGCCGGCGTGGTCTCGCGCTGGACCGGCGTGCCGGTGGATCGCATGCTCGAAGGTGAGCGCGAAAAGCTGCTCGCCATGGAGACGGAGCTCGCCAAACGGGTCGTCGGCCAGCGCGAGGCGGTGCGTGCCGTCTCGACCGCCGTACGCCGCGCGCGCGCCGGATTGCAGGATCCCAACCGCCCGATCGGCTCGTTCATGTTCCTCGGCCCCACCGGCGTCGGCAAGACCGAACTGACCAAGGCGCTGGCGTCGTTCCTGTTCGACGACGAGAGCGCGCTGGTCCGCATCGACATGTCGGAATACATGGAAAAGCACTCCGTCGCCCGCCTGATCGGCGCGCCTCCCGGCTATGTCGGTTACGACGAGGGCGGGGCGCTGACGGAAGCGGTGCGCCGGCGGCCCTACCAGGTGGTGCTCTTCGACGAGATCGAGAAGGCCCATCCGGACGTGTTCAACGTGCTGCTCCAGGTACTCGATGACGGACGCCTCACCGACGGCCAGGGCCGCACGGTGGATTTCCGCAACACGCTGATCGTGATGACCTCGAATCTCGGCTCGGAATTTCTCGTGGCCCAGAGTGAGGGCGAGGATTCCGATGCCGTGCGCGACGAGGTGATGGGTGTGGTGCGCGGCCATTTCCGCCCCGAATTCCTCAACCGCGTCGATGAGATCATCCTGTTCCATCGCCTGCAGCGTGAGCAGATGGGCGCCATCGTCGAGATTCAGCTCAAGCGCCTGCAAAAGCTCCTCGACGAGCGCAAGATCAGGCTCGAACTGACCGAGGAGGCGCGCGACTGGCTCGGCCAGAAGGGCTATGACGCGGCCTATGGGGCGCGTCCGCTCAAGCGCGTCATCCAGAAATCGGTGCAGGATCCGCTGGCCGAGGCGATCCTCGCCGGCGCCATCAAGGATGGCGAGACGGTGCCGGTCAGCGTCGGTCCGCTGGGGCTGATGATCGGCGGAATCGCGGCGGCGCCGGGTGCGCTGCCGCCCGGCCCGGACAATCCGGTCGACAAGCCCGGCGACGGTGCTGCACTGCACTGAGCGCGGTGTTGCAACGCGCCATCAATGTGCGCCGGAAAACCGGCGCACAGGTCGCATATCCGCAGAAACTCTTGACAGGACGTTGCCGGCCTGCGCATTCATGCGGATGTTGCGACGCAAAAATTTTTGTTAACGAATAATGGAACCGATCTTGCTTCGCCAGAGTTACCGGGATGCGAATACGGGAGGCAAAATCCATGAACGTGTTCAAGATCGCCAACAGGGACCTCATGCCGATGCTCGGTGTGGCTGTTGTTTTCGGAGCCATCGGAGCGGCAGCCATCATCGCACTGGCGACGTTATCCACGCCGACTATCAGCCTGACGGCTCTCGTGCCCTGATCGTGGGCTTGCTCAAAAAGGCGGCATTTGCCGCCTTTTCTATTTTGTCTGCCGATTCTTTACGCTGATTGACAGCCTTCGCAGCCGACGGGGAGAGCGTGGACGCGCACCCTCTCCGGATTTCCTGTGCGCATCATTCGACCGCTTTTGCGTGTTCGGGGCCAAATTCCCGCACCGCTTGCCGGGCCTGAAGTATCCTCTCCCCTGCATCGTGTGACACCTCGCAAACCACGTTGTGATTGCAGTCATATTGCAACCCGGAAGGCGGTTGTGGCGCGCAAAGAAATGCTTGCTGGTATTTTGCGACGCAAAGGTCTAAAATGACGCATCAACAACAATTCGAGGAGATGTGGGATGCTGCGCACCCGCGCCGATGAGATTTCGGAAATCGCGTTTGGTTTCATGGCGTCGAAGGCTCTGTTTTCGGCATTGCATTTCGACATGTTCACCCACCTGAACAAGGGCCCTCAAACCGCCACCGAGATCGGCAAGGCTTCAGGTTTGCATCCTGATCGTGCGGAAACACTTCTGACTGCGCTCGCAGGACTGGGACTCGTCGCGGTCGAGGATGGCAAGTTTTCCAATTCTCCCGCTGCGGAAGCGTTTCTGGTCAAGGGTGCGAAGTATGATTTCGGCGACTATCTCTGCCGCCAGGTAGGCCAGCAGATGTACGGGCTGCTCGACCAGGTCGAGGATGCGCTGAGCAACACGCTGGCCGACGACGCCACCGGCTCATATGCCGACTGGTTCTCCGATCCTGAGGAAGCCAAGCTCTATTCCGAGAGCCAGCATGCCGGCTCCCTCGGTCCCGCCCGCCAGTTGGCGCGCGCAATCGATCTGAGCGGCGCAAAGCGGATGCTTGATGTCGGCGGCGGCACCGGAGCCTTCGCCATCACCCTGTGCAAGGCCTTCCCCGGCCTTGATGCCACCGTGGTCGATTTCCCCAATGTCGCTGCCATTGGGCGTGAATTCGTCGAAAAGGCCGGCCTGAGCGATCGGATACACTATGTCGAAGGCGACGGCCTGAAGACCGACTGGCCGCGCAACCAGGATGTCATCCTGATGTCCTATCTGTTGTCGGGTGTGCCCGGTGAGACCCATGAGGGCCTGATCAAGCGCGCCTACGATCACCTCGCCCCCGGCGGTCGCCTGCTGATCCACGACTTCGTGGTTTCGGCTGATCGCACCGGCCCCAAGCTCGCCGCACTCTGGCAGCTCCAGCATACCGCCTTCACCCCGCAAGCACGCTCGGTGGATGATGCCTGGCTCGCCGAGACCATGGAAAAATATGGCTTCGAGGATGCGAAGGTCGATACCATGATTCCGGAAATGACCATGCTGGCCCAGGCGGTCAAGCCGGCCTGACGAGGCTTCCCGAAACGGCTTGCGGCGCGCTCGCATCAGCCGCCGGGACAAGCCTTCCGGAGATGACCTGATCAAGCCGGGCCGCCTCATGCGGGCCCGGCTTTTTCACGCGAGGCTGCCGCTGATTTTTGCAGCGCGGCAGAAAAACGCGCAGAAAGCACGCTGATTCCTCTTTCGCGCAAGCTTTGGCGCGCTTACTCTTTTGCCATGAGCGAACTCGTCACCGGCATCCGCCTTGCCAGAACCACCGACGCACCCGCCATTTCAGGCGTCTTCGACGCTGCATGGCGTGATGCGTATCGCGGCATCATCCCCGGCATTCAGCTGGAGCGATTCGTGCAGCGGCGCGGGCCGCGCTGGTGGCGCCTCGCGCTTCGGCGCAATCGGCCCGTCGCAGTTCTCGATGTGGACAAACGTATCGTCGGCTACGCCTCTTACGGTCGCTGCCGCGACACCGCCATCCCGGCCGGAGGCGAGATCGACGAGCTGTATCTGCAGCCGGAATACCAGGGACTGGGTTTCGGTCGCCGCCTGTTCCGCGCCGTACGCAATGATCTCGGCGACCGCTTCGAGGGCCCGATTCTGGTCTGGTCCCTCGCGGAGAATGCCCGCGGATGTCATTTCTATGAAGCCATGGGTGGGCGCCGCGTCGCCCGGACCAACGAGCGCATCGGCGACAGCGCCCTCACCAAGATCGCCTATCTCTTCGATTGAAACGGGCCTCGCCCTGCCGCCACAAACGCGCAGAAGGGCGAGGTGGCGGGGTTACGCCGCATCGCGTTTCGCAGCGTGATAGCTGCCGTCTCCGCGATGCAGGATCACATCGCTCTCCAGAAGATCTCCCGGCGCCAGATCGTTCTCACGATCAAGCTCCCGCCAGAGCGGGATCAGCTCTTCGAGATCGAGCACCGGCCAGGAATCCGGGCTGTCAAGGACAAAATACGTCTCCTGGAAATCGTCGATACGATAGTTCGTGCGCATGACGCGACCGAGATCGAAGCCGACACGGTTGGGCGATTCGCTCTCGAGCGAGAACACCGTCTCAGACGGCGATGAGGCGATGCCCGCCCCCACGATGCGCAGCCCCTGCTCCGTCCGGGCGAGGCCGAATTCCACCGTATACCAGTAGAGCCGTGCGAGCCGGTGCAGCGTGCCGTGGCGCGCAGCCTCAAGGCCGGCCTTGCCATAGGCTTCGAGATAATCGGCATAGACCTGCTGCATGATCAGCGGCACATGGCCGAACACGTCGTGGAAGATGTCCGGCTCCTCGATATAGTCGATCTGCTCCGGCTTGCGGATCCAGTAGCCGGCGGGAAACTTCCGCTCGGCCAGCAGGGTAAAGAAGGTGATGTCCGGCACCAGCCCGGGTACCGCGACGACTTCCCAGCCGGTGGCCTCGCGCAGGCGGGCATTCATCACCCGGAAGTCCGGAATGCCCTCATCGGAGATCCCCAGCGCGTCGAGGCCTTCGAGAAAACTGTCGCAGATGCGCCCGCGCAAGACATCACGCTGTCGCCGCGCCAGGGTCGCCCAGGTGGCATGGTCTTCCGGCGTGTAATCCGCAAAGCCCTGATCGCGCAGGTAATGGCGCGGATGGTCCTTGTCCGTCTCGCTGAGTGTCCCGATCGACATGGGCGTTCTCCTCTGATTTTTGCCTTGCTACAGAGAATACGACTTCAGCGACGTCATTTGTGGACAATCTGGGCAGATAATACGATATATAAGGTCGTATAATGACCTGTTTGCAAAGTAGATCGCGCCTTCCATGACGGCGCCTCCCTCCCCAGCGGGGAGGGAACGAGGGTGGGGAGAGACGGTAATGCAGATGATCGACGACGATGCATTTGCGCGCGGATTCACCCCACCCTTCATCCCTCCCCTGAGGGGAGGGAGATCTGTCGCGCGCTTCATGAAGGCGACCTACAGAAACCGAACCGGGAGACCCCACCATGTCGACTACCGACGAAAAACGCCCGCTCACGCCCTCTGACAGGCGCATCCTGCGTGTCGTCCAGGATGAAGGCCGGATTACCAATGCGGCGCTGGCGGAGAAGGTGGGACTCGCCGCCTCCCCCTGTCTGCGGCGGCTGAAGGCGCTGGAGGAGGACGGCATCGTCGCCGGCTACCATGCCGTGCTCGACCGCAAGGCGCTGGGCTACGCCATCGAGGCCTTCGTGCTGGTGAAGCTGGAGCAATCCGAACCCGGCTGGCGCACGCGGCTGATCGAGCGACTGAACGCCTTCGAGGAGGTGCTCGCCTGCTATGCCATGGCCGGTGAGATCGACCTGCTGATCCATGTCGTCGCGCGGGACATGGATGCTTTCGGCGAATTCAGCATGAACCGCCTGCTGACGCTGCCGGGCGTCGCGGATGTGCGCTCGAGCTTTGTTCTGGCCGCGATCACGCCACCGCGCGGCCTGCCGATCCCGGATTGAGCCGGGACCGGCGAAGCCGCGTCATCGATACCGCGTCACGGGTTGCGCTGTTTCTCCTTGCGCCACTGCACCGAATAGAGATCGAAGCGGCGGTCGCGCAGGTTCTGGACCGTACCCGTCATGCGCGCCTGCCGCAGGGTGTCGAGATTGAGATCGGCAATGGCGACCATCTCGACATTGGGCGTGGTATCCGCCGCCACACCGTCCCGGTCGAAGGGGAAATCGCAAGGCGTCAGAATGCAGCTCTGGGCGTACTGGATATCCATATTGGGCACGCCCGGCAGGTTGCCGACATTGCCCGCAAGCGCAACATAGACCTGGTTCTCCACCGCCCGCGCCTGACAGCAATAGCGCACGCGCAGATAGCTCTTGCGCTCATCCGTGCAGAACGGGACGAACAGGATCTGCGCGCCCTGATCGACAAGATGGCGACCAAGCTCCGGGAACTCGGAATCGTAGCAGATCATAACCCCGATCGGCCCGCAATCGGTCTGGATCGTACCGACGTCATCGGCGCCAACGATCGACCACCAATAGGCTTCGTTCGGCGTCGGATGAATCTTCGCCTGCGCATGGATCGAGCCGTCGCGCAGGCAGACATAGCAGACATTGACGATGTCGCCGTCCTCGTCGAGGGTCGGATGGGAGCCGCCGATGATGTTGATGTTATAATGGACGGCCAGCCGCGAGAGCAGTTCCTTGAGGCGCTCGGTATATTTCGTCAGCGTGGCGATGGCCTGATCCGGCGGAATCGGCTCGTTCTCGATCGAGAGGAGCTGCAGCGTGAACAGCTCCGGGAAGACCGCGAAGTCGGATTTGTAATCGGCAACGACATCGACGAAATACTCGACATTCTCGGCAAATTCCTCGAAGGAGCGCAGGCGCCGCTGCTGATACTGGATACAGGCCACGCGCACGGTATGGGCGAGGCGCCCGCGCTGGGCTTTCGTCTTGGTGCGCCCGGCCGGCGCCTCAACGACGGCGGGGTTCCACCACACCAGATGCACGGCATGACCCATGCTCTCCTTGTCGCCGGGCAGATAGTTGCGCAGGATGCCGATCGGCTCAAAGCCGTTGCGCATCTGGAAGGAGACGACCCGGTCGCGCAGATTCTGCTCCCTGATCTGCTCGAGAAAATCCTCCGGACTCTCGACCTCCTTTCGGCGCACCTTCTGCGCGAGGCTGGGCATGCGCCCGGCAAAGACAATGCCCTTGAGCTGATAATCCTGCGCAAGACGCCGGCGCTCGTTATACAGGCGCTGGCCGATGCGCAGCCCCCGGAAGCGCGGATCGACCATCACCTCCATGCCGTAGAGCATGTCGCCCTCTTCGTCATGGCGGCTGGCATATCCGTTGCCCGTAATGGTGACCCAGTCATGCGCCTTCAGCGCCGTCGCTTCGTCGATCAGGAAAGTCGCGGCGAAGCCCACGAGGGTGTCGTCGTAGATGGCTACGAACTGACCTTCGGGAAAGTTCTGGATCTGCCCGCGCAGTTGCGCCTGGGAATAGGATTGCATGTCGGGATAGGCGCGTTTTCCCAAGGCCTGGATCGCGCGCACATCCTTGAGCATCGCCTGCCGGACTTCGAGCCTCGGCTTCGTATCCCTTGCCTTGTCGTTCTTTGCGCGAGCGGGGGTCTTCGCCATATGTCTGATCGTCCTTCCTGCGGGATATCCGCTTCGGCATCGCGCCGGCCATTGTCCAATGCCCAAGCTTGACGCCTGCGCCACCTTTTCGTTCGCGCTTAACGATGAAATGCCCTACCGGCAAGGTTATTCAAGCCATATCGCATGGTGCTGCAGGCCCAGACATGCTGTCCTTCATAACGGCCAGACCGTGAGGATCATCGGTACGGCCACGATGATGATGATGATCTGCAAGGGCAGGCCCAGACGCCAGTAATCGCCGAAACGAAAGCCTCCCGGTCCGAGAATCAGCGTGTTGTTCTGATGCCCGATCGGCGTGAGGAAAGCGCAGGACGCCCCGACGGCCACGGCCATGAGAAGCGGATCCGGACTGACGCCAAGGGTTTCGGCTGCACCGAGTGCGACCGGCGCCATCACGGCGGCCGTGGCGGCATTGTTCATGAAATCGGTCAGCCACATGGTGAGGATCAGCATGACGATCACGGCGAATACGGCATTGCCGCCGCCGAGATCCTCGAACAACAACCCTGCCACGGCCGCAGCAGCGCCTGTCGCCTGGACGGCGCCGGCCACCGGGATCAGCGCACCGAGCAGGACGATGACCGACCAGTCGATGGCCTCGTAGACCCGTCGCACCGGCACGATGTCGAGGGCGACATAGGCGAGCGCGCCCATGGCGAAGGCGACTTCGACACGCAGCAGGCCGGAGGCGGTTGCGGCGATGGCGGCGAGCATCAGCGCACCCGCAACCAGACCATCGCGCTTGCCCGGAAAATGCAGCGCCCGCTCGGCCAGCGGCACGCATTCGTAATGCACCACGAATTCATTGAGCGTCTCGCTCGGCCCCTGCAACAGCAGCACGTCACCGGGCGAAAGGCGCGTACTGCGCAGCCGTGTCAGCGAGCGCCTTCCCTGTCGCGAGATCGCCAGCAGGTTGATGCCAAGCCGCCGGCGCAGACGCAGATGCTGGGCCGTGCGCCCGGCAAGCGGCGAACCGGGGCGCACCGCCACTTCGAGCAACACCGTGCGCCCGACGGTCACGACCTTGGGCATCTCGTCCGAACGATCTTCCTCGAGCTTCAGACCGAGCTTGCCGAGGGCGCCCCCGAGCACCTTCGAATCGGCCTCGATCACCAGAATGTCACCCGCCTGGACGATATGCTCGGGATGCGGCGCGGGGATGCGTGTCTTGTCGCGCACGAGCCCGACCACCTGCGCATCGACTTTTTCCAGCTGGACCTCGACTTCACGCAGGCTCATGCCGACGGCGGAGGCGGCCTCGGTCACGCGCGCCTCGGTCAGATAGGCGCCGATATTGAAATCGGGCGCCGAGGCACGGTTGCGCTGCGGCACGAGGAAGCGGGCCGCGATGATGATGAAGGTGATGCCCACAGCCGCGACAGCGAGGCCGACAGGCGCGAAATCGAACATGCCGAATGCCGGTCTTTCCTCATTGGCGCGGAACGTGGCGACGATCAGATTTGGCGGCGTCCCGATCAGGGTGGTCATGCCTCCCAGAATCGAGGCGAAGGAAAGCGGCATCAGCATCTGGCCAGGCGCGATCTCGAGCCGCCGAGCCGCATCGAGAGCAATCGGCATCATCAGCGCAAGCGCCCCGACATTGTTCATGAAGGCCGAAAAGCAGCCCGCCATCACGCACAGCCCGATCATCACCGCCCCGGGCCCGGCATGCGCCGGCATCGCCTTGCGGGCGATCCAGTCGACGGCGCCGCTGGTTGATAATCCGCGGCTGAGAATCAGCACGCAGGCGACGGTGATGACGGCGGGGTGGCCGAAACCGGCGAAAGCCCCCTCCCCCGGCACCAGCCCGAGCAGAATACAGGCGAGCAATGCAGCGAGGGCCACCAGATCATGGCGCCAGCGTCCCCACATAAAGACGGCCATCGCCACCGCGAGAACCGCCAGAATCAGCGATTGCTGCCCCGTCATGACACGATCCCGACGTGACAATCAGGGATTGCCGCTAGCAATATCAGCAATGAAACCGACCTCGCAGATGTTGCGCTGCGGGTAGTCATAACAGCCATGTACGGGGCCTGTCTTCCCGAAACCCTGCATTCTTTTCGGGCACGGGACGCGGCGCACCAGAGCCGTTACGGCCTCGCCGCTGACGCGAAGAGCCCCGCCGAAGCGGGGCCCGTCATGCCTGTATCATCTGTCGCGGATGGCTGCGAGTGCCTCAGGCGGCGACGCGCGACAGGAATGCGTCCACCGTTTCGCGCATGCGCCGGGCTTCGGCCGCGACCTCGCCGGAGGCGCCGTTGACGTCGGCCACGGCCTGCTCCGTCTGGACCACACCCTGTTCGACCTCGCCGAGATCGGATGCGACTTCCATGGTCGAGGCGTTGGCGCCGGCAACGCTGCTGGCGATCTCGCCAATGGCGACAGCCTGCTGTTCGATCGAGCTTGCGACAGCGCCGGCAAAGGCCTCGATGCCGGTCATGCGCTCGGCGATCCCGTCCATCTCACCGACCATGCGATCGGTCGCGCTCAGGATCGCCTGGACCTGATCGACGATGCGATCGGTCGCGGATGCGGTCTGGCCGGCGAGGGCCTTCACCTCGGCGGCGACGACGGCGAACCCCTTGCCGGCCTCACCGGCCCGTGCGGCCTCGATCGTCGCGTTGAGCGCAAGCAGATTGGTCTGCTCGGCGATCGCCTGGATCAGCTTGACCACTTCCTGAATACTGGCCGCCGTTCCCGCAAGATCCTTCATGCCAGTGGCGGTTTCGCGCGAGGCGCCGGCGGCACCGACGATGTCACCACGGATCTTCACCACCTGGCTCTCGACCTCGTTGATCGCGGCGCTCATCTCCTCGGTGGCCTGCGCCGCGTTGCCGACGGCGGACGAGGCTGCTCCCGAAGACCCCGCCGCGCTGCGGGTCTTGCTGGCCGTTGCGGCAGCGACTTCGGAGAGCGTTGCGGAGACCGCATCGAGGCGCCCGGCATTGCTCTCGAAGGAAGCCAGTGCTGCCGTTACGTCAGCCCGGAAGCCGGAAATGGCTTCGTCGACCGCCCGCTGGCGCTCGGCCTTTTCAGCCTCGTCGCTGGCGCGCCGCGCCTGCAAGGTCTCACGATCGGCGAGATTCTCGCGAAACACCTTCAGCGCACTGGCGATGGCGCCAATCTCGTCGCGACGACCCTGACCCGGGATCGCGGTATCGAGCCGCCCCTCCGACAGGCCGACCACGGCACCGGTGATCGGACGCAGAGGCGCCATCATGCGCGCGAGCGCGAACCAGAGGACGAGCGCGACACCGCCGAGTACCGCGAGCCCGCCGACAATGATCGCGGCCGTCTCCGCAGCGATGCCGGTCGCAAGCCGCGCACGGGAGAATTCCATGGCGACATATCCGACGAGGCGCTGATCGGAGCCGATACGCAAGGCGCGGACATGCATCAGGCTGTCTCCCCGGTCGAGCGTGTAGACGGGATTGTCCGCGACGAAATCGAAAGGCATGTCACCGACAGCCGCCTCGATCACCTGCGGGTTGAAAGCGGAACTCGGCTCGCCATCGGCGCCGATGCTGGTGAGCGGGAAAAAGTCGTTGGCGACGAGGCCGTGCATGAAATCCGGGTCGCGCGCGACCGAGGCGAGCAAGTTGCTCAGCGTGGTGGTGTCATTGCCCATGACCAGGATCGGCGCGGCATTGGCGACCATCGCGGTGAGATCGTCGGTTTTCTGCACGAATTCCGCGCGTGACGTCTGCGCATTATAGATTGTCAGACCCGCGATCGCCGCACCGAGCGTGCCGGCCACGACAGCGACTGCGACGAGGACGATCCGTATGCTGAGAGAATTGAAGAGATTCCGCACTTTCGAGAGCATGGATACCACTTTCCTTAAAAGAGATGCCGTATAGATGCGACATACGGCCTTAAATGGCGGTTAATTGCCGAAAATGACGCAAGGGAAATGCTGACAAAATCACCCTGATTATCGACCATCGATTGTTTTAGCGGTGCATGATCATGCCCGCAGGCAATGCCGGACAATCCTTTTCACAACTATTTTTAATTGTACTCAAGCCTTGGTATTTTTCCGCCAGCCCTGCGCAGATTCGCATACCGGCTTGCGCGGCGGGTTGTGGACTGGTGCTTTCGCCGTGAACCGCTATCTTCCCCGCCAGTGCGCAATACGTCACCGACAGCCGGGCGGGCCCCATGACCGAACAGCCGATATCCGCAAGAACGCCTTCACCGCAAACGTCCTGGCGCCAGCTTTTCGCGGGCCGGCTCGGGCTGCCCGTGATCGGGGCGCCGATGTTCATCGTCTCCGGGCCGGACCTCGTCATCGCCCAGTGCAAGGCGGGGATCGTGGGCTCGTTTCCGGCGCTGAACGCCCACCCCGCCTCGATGCTCGATGAATGGATCACGCGGATCAGGGAAGAGCTTGCCGCCCATGACGCGGCCAATCCGGATCGCCCTTCGGCCCCCTTTGCCGTGAACCAGATCGTGCACCGCTCGAATGACCGCCTCGATCACGACATGGCGATCTGCGAGAAGCACAAGGTGCCGATCGTGATCACCTCCCTCGGCGCGCGCCCGGAGGTGAACCAGGCGGTGCAGGGCTGGGGTGGCGTCACGCTGCATGACGTGATCAATCTGCGCTTTGCCCACAAGGCGATCGAGAAGGGGGCGACCGGGCTCATCGCCGTGGCCGCAGGTGCCGGCGGCCATGCCGGGACGCTGTCTCCCTTCGCGCTGATCAGCGAGATCCGGGCCTTCTTCGATGGACCGCTCGCGCTTTCGGGCGCCATCGCCACCGGGGGCGGGATCCGCGCGGCGGAGATGATGGGCGCCGATTTCGCCTATATCGGCTCCCCCTTCATCGCCACGCGCGAGGCCAATGCGGCGGATGCCTACAAGCAGATGATCGTGGAGGGCAGCGCCGACGACATCCTCTATACCAACTATTTCTCCGGCATTCACGGCAACTATCTCAAGCCCTCGATCCGCGCCGCCGGCCATGACCCCGATATGCTGGGCGAGGCCGATCCCTCGAAGATGAATTTCGGCGCGAGCGGCGCGGGCGGCGACAAGAAGGTCTGGCGCGACGTCTGGGGCGCAGGCCAGGGGATCGGTGCGGTGGATTCGGTGGAGAAAGCCGCCGCGCGCGTCGCGCGGCTCGATACCCAATACCGCGCCGCGCTGGCCGCAGAGCGGCGTTTCGCGCTCAGGGCATCGGCATGAAGAGCCAGACGGTCGCTGATGCGCGGATCACGCGCTGGTGGTGGATCCGCCATGCCCCCGTGGTCGGCGATGGCGGGCGCATCTACGGGCAGGCCGATCTCGATTGCGATTGCTCGGACATCCCCGTCTTCGCGGCGCTGGGCCGGATGCTGCCGCGCGAGCCGCTCTGGCTGACCTCGAATCTCGCACGAACCCATCAGACGGCACAGGCCATCATGACGCAACGCCTCGACGAAGAGAGCGCCTGCACACCGATCAAGGATTTTGCTGAACAGTTTTTAGGCGATTGGCAGGGGCTGCCGCGCGAGGCATTCTTCGCCGATCGCCGGCCCCAGGCGGGGAGCTACTGGTTCGGTCCCGCTGATGAACGCGCGCCGGGCGGTGAGAGTTTCATCGATCTGTGCGCACGCGTGGAACCGGCGATCGCGCGGCTCAATCAGGAGAATACGGGGCGCGATATCGTGGCTGTTGCCCATGGCGGCACGATTCGTGCCGCATTGCGGCTCGCACTCGGGATCGACGCCCAGACCGCCCTGGCCTTTGCCATACGCAATTGCGCACTCACGCGGATCGACCATGTCGCGCTCGCGGACGAGGCGGGCTGGCGTGTCGCCTTCGTTAACTTTTATCCTTTGGGATGAGAAGCGCAGCGCCCAATAGCTTTGCTGCCTGCAATTTCTACAAAAATTTCATCCCCATGCCTGAAAGGTAAGCAGGGCTGTCGCAAAAAGCGCTTGCAACACAAAGCCCTGTGGTGATTGCATAGCAGGGATGAGCCTGCCTTATATGCGGCGATTGCCGGCAAGGCTGCGCATCAGAGCTTTTCTGCCTGCACGGGCGTTGTGCACATCATGCGATGCTGCGACGCCCGGCTGGCTGAAAAAGTTAATGACGAAGGGGCGGAAACAAGCCCCTCGGCATGTCAAAGAATATCCAGAAGGGGACTCCTCAAAGTTGAAAAAAATCGTACCGGTTGCTGCAACTCTGGCGGCGGCACTGTCCTACACAACCGCCGCGAGCGCGCAGCAAACCCTTGAGACCGTGCAGGAGCGCGGCAACCTGAACTGCCAGGTCGGCCTGCCCACACCGGGCTTCTACAATCTCGACTCTGATGGCAACTGGTCAGGCATCGACGTCGATGTCTGCCGCGC
>Ga0076929_100459_pt1 | contig 37108 bp, 30 predicted proteins | sample HotLakConUCCSL28_FD_87104 | JGI IMG/M metagenome (GOLD analysis project Ga0076929, IMG submission 87104) | Hypersaline microbial mat communities from Hot Lake, Washington, USA - Hot Lake Consortium UCC-SL28 (version 3) (version 3) | ecosystem: Environmental > Aquatic > Thermal springs > Hot...
GAAGCGGTAGTCCGCGTGGGGAAAGCGCTGCTTGCGCGAGCCGGGCGCGTAGAGCTCGTGGAGCGGCTCGGCGCCGGCAACGCGAGGCATGAGGAAGCCGGCGAACCGGCCGGAGGCGTCGCGCACGAGGGCGCGGGGGAAGGCGACGAACGGCGCCCCCTCGCCGAGCCCCGCCGCCACCATCGCCGCGATCTTCGCCTCCCGCCGCAGCGCACCATCAGGCGCGTAGAGCTTCACCGCGAGGTCCGGCGCGTCCGCGACGGCGAACACCTCCCCCTCGCCGCCCTTGCCGATCCGCTCGCCCAGCGGGACGGGGCGGCCGTCGCTGAAGACGGCGGGCCTCACGATGCGGGTGCCGCGCGGCGGACGGCGACGGCGAGCGTCCTGTCGTCGTCGGTGCGCTCGTTGACGCGCTCGCCGTCGAGGTAGCGGGCGAGGGCTGCGGAGAGGGGGCGGTCGCGGCCAGAGGGCGTCGCGGGATCATCCGCGAGGCGGTCGAGGGGCTCCGCGATCATGTCGAAGAAGGGCGGGTGCGGCGTGCACCGCGCAAGGTCGAGGACGAGGCGCTCGAGCCCGTCCGTGAGGAGCGCCACGGCCGTCACCGGCACGTCGATGCACGCCGTGCGCACTGCCGGCGGGGCCTCCGTGAGGAAGCGCGTCGTGCCGGCGTGCGCGCCGGTCTCCGGCCAGGAGAGGATGCGCCAGCCCTCCGCGGTGCGCGCGACCGCCGCGCCGTCGCCGACGTGGGCCGAAAGCGTCCGCGCGCCGTCGGAGACCACGAGGAGCGCCGTGGTGGCAAGGTCGCGCACGGCGATCCCGGCGCGGGCTGCGGCCTCGGCGAGCGCTGCGTGCGTGCCTTCCATGAGCGCGGCGAGATCGCACGGCAAGAGCGCGGCCGTGCCGCGGCGGTCCGCGAGGGACGAGGCGGCGGCGGCGAGCGTGCGGCAGGCGAGCGCCGCGCCTGCGCCGCCGCGGGGCGCGCTGCCCGCCCCGTCCGCCACCACGGCCACCAGCGCCTTGCCCGGAAAGCGCAGCGCCACGGCGTCCTGCCGCGCCTCGCCGCGGCGGGCGTGGGCCGTGCCGCGGCGCGAGGCGGCCGCGCCGATCCAGTGCGCCACGCGGCGCGTCAGCCTGCCACGGCCCAGCCGTCGGGCGCGGCGGGGTTGGAGAGGGGCGCCGCCTCGTCCGTGCGCGAGCGCGACACGGCGCCGAGCGAGTTCGACAGCCACGCGAAGAGCTCCCTGAAGGCGAGCCCCTTCAGCATCAGCGGCGCACGCACCGAGAGGGACTTCAGCGCCTCCATGTCCGCCCCCTCAACGCCGACGGCGAAGAACATGAATTCCTTCGCCTTCTCTCCGGCCTCGATGCGCCGCCGCGCCTCCTCCACGTTGTCCGTGGGCGCGCCGTCGGTGATGAGGAAGATCCAGGGGCGGTAGAAGTCGACGCCGCCGGCCCTGTAGTGGTCCTTGCGGGCGCGCAGGATCTCCGTCGCGCGCATGACCGCGGCGCCCATCGGCGTGTTGCCCCCGGCCGACAGGGTCGGCGGGTCGAAGCGGTCGGCCGTGACGAAGCCGCCCTCCTCCTGGACCGGGCCGAAGGTGACGACGGCGACCTCGACCCGCTTCATGGCGAGCCCGTCGGCGGCGAGCTCCTCGTGGAAATGCATGAGGCCAGCGTTCAGCGCCTCGATCCTGTCACCCGCCATGGAGGTGGACGTGTCGAGGAGGAGGACCACCGGGCAGCGCGGCTCGGGATTGTCCACGAACTCGTTCCCGCCGCCTCCGAACGGCTCCTGCTCCAGCGTGGCCATGGCGTGCTCCTCCCGCATCGTCCCGTTAGGTTGGGCGCGGCGGGCCGCTGTCCACAAGCCCGATCAGCGCACGATGGCGAAGACGAGGGCGCCGCCGGCGGCAGCGTACACGAGGCACGGCAGGATCGTGAGGCGCAGAGTCTCGCCCTCCTTGCCCTGAAGGCCGACCGTTGCGGCACCTGCGACGATGTTGTGCGGGCAGACCATGTTCCCGACCGCCGCGCCGAAGCTCTGCGCCGCGGCGAGCCACAGGACCGGGAGGCCGAGCGCCGTCGCCGTGGCCGCCTGGAAGTCGGTCAGGAGGATGTTGGAGGCCGTCGCCGATCCCGTGACGAAGGTGCCGAGGACGCCGACGAGCGGCGCCGCGAGCGGCCAGACGGGGCCGAGGCTGTCCGCGGCGGCGACCGCGAGTGTGTCGATCATGCCGGCGTGCACCATGAGCCGCGCGAGTCCGAGCATCGCGACGAGGGCGATGATCACCATCGGAAGGCGCCGGGCCGCCTTCGCCGCCGCCGAGGCGAGATCCCCGCCGGAGCGGCCCTGGAGGAGGCCGCCGAGGAGGAAGCCGAGGACGAGGAGGGTTCCCGGATGGTAGAGCGGCTGCATCGACCCGGAGAAGTCGCCCCACTCCCAGCCGATCTCGATCGCTCGCAGCGCCTCCGGGAGCGGCGGGACGAGCCGCGTCGCGAGGATGAGGGCGAGGAGGACGAGATAGGGAAGGGCCGCGCGCACGAGTGCCGCCGGCGTCGGCCCCGCGTTGTCCGTCGCCGGCGCCGGCGAGAGGCGCCGCACGGCGAGGACGAACACAAATCCGCCGACGAGGGCGCCGGCGAGGGTCGGAAGCTCGGGTCCCACGAACCAGGCGATGGCGAGGAAGGGCGCGAGGAAGGCGGCGGACGCGATCGCCGTGAGTAGCCATGCCGGCGCCCCGCCCGCCGTGCGCTCGCCGTGGGCGATGTGGACGGCGAAGGCGAGGATGATCCAGCCGAGCGCGGCGTGGAGGATGCCCGTCGCGCCGGAAAGGGCCAGCGCCGACAGGTCGGTTGCGGCGACCTGGGGGACGACGGGCGTTCCGACCGCGCCGAACGAGACGCCGACCGAGTGGGCGACGAGGACCACCGCGAGCGCGCGCAGCGGCGGGAAGCCAAGCCCCACGAGCACGGGCGCGGCGAGCGCCACGGGCGTTCCAAATCCCGCCGATCCCTCGACGAAGAGGGCGAAGAACCAGGCGACGAGGATGGCGAGGACGCGCCTGTCGTCGCTGATGCGCACGAGCGCGCCGCGCAGGGTGTCGAACGCGCCGCCCGCGAGCTGGAGCTCGTAGATGCACAGGGCGGGGAAGATGATCCACAGCACCGTGGCGGCGATGAAGAGGGCCTCCGCGAGGGCGCCCGCGACGGCCGGTGCCGTGCCCGCCTCCTCGCCGTAGCCGAAGACGAGGATGGCGATCGGGACCGTCAGCGCGAGCCCTGCGACCCCCGCGCGCGCGGCGGGCCAGCGAAGACCCACCATGACGACGAGGATCAGCGTCACCGGGGCGAGGGCGAAGAGGGGCTGCATCGCTGAAGCCCTCAGCCTCGGAACGCCATCGGTGAGGGCTTCACGCGCAACCTCGTCGCTGTCCTGCGCCCCCGCAGGGAGGGTGTCGACAGAATGAGGGCAGGACGGAGCGACTGGCAAGGGACAGGCCACGTCACGCAACGCCACGCCGCGCCGCGGCCGCGCACGCCCGCCGTGCCGCGTGCCGTCACGCGACGCCGAAGCGGGCGAAGAAGGCGGGGTCGGGCGTCACGCCGTGGCCGGGACCCTCGGGGAGGGAAAGGGTGCCGCCTCCGGCGACCGCCTCCCGGATGCGCAAGGGGCGCGTCGCAAGCGCGTCCCGGAAGGCGTTGGGCGTCGTGTCGAACTCCAGCATCGGCTCCCACGGGTGGAGGCCGCCCGGAAGGTCCGGCAGGGCGGCGAGGAGGTGCATGTTCGTCGCGACCGCCACGGCCGAGCCCCAGACGTGGTTCAGCACGGGCACGAAATGGGCGTGGCACAGGGCCACCACCTTGAGATATTCCGTGATGCCGCCGAGGCCGCAGACCTCCGGCTGGGCGATGTCGAGCCCTTCCGCCGCGAGGAGGTCGCGCCAGCCCCAGCGGGTGAACTCCGCCTCGCCGCCCGCGATGTTCACCGAGAGCGAGGCGCGCAGGTGGCGGTAGCCGGCGCGGTCCTCCGGCGCCACGGGCTCCTCGAACCAGGTGACGCCGAGGCGCTCCAGCGCGCGGCCGACCGCCATGGCGTCGGAGGCGGTGTAGCAGTGGTTGGCGTCGACCATGAGGCGGGTCTCGTCGCGCAGCGCCGCGCGGGTCGCCTCCACGAGGCGGATGTCCTCCCGCGGGCCGAGGCCGACCTTCATCTTGAGCGCCGTGAACCCCTCGGCCTCGAGGCGGGCGGCCTCCTCGGCGAAGGCGGCCGGAAGGTCGGGGACGCGCCGCAGCATCATGCCGTAGCCGTAGATGGAAAGGCGATCGCGCGTCGGGCCCCCGAGGAGGCGGTAGAGCGGCAGCCCCGCCGCCTTCGCCGCGATGTCCCAGAGCGCGATGTCGACGCCCGAGAGGGCCTGGACGGGCATGCCCTTCTGTCCGTGGTCGCGCAGGAGGTTGTAGACGTTCTGCCAGATCCGCTCGCGGGCGAGCGCGTCATGGCCCACGACGAGCGGGGCGATGACGCGCTCCACGATGGCCTTGTTGCCGAGCGCCACGTTGCCGGGCCCGAAGCACTCGCCCCAGCCGGTGATGCCCTCGTCGGTGGAGACCTCCACGAGGTGGGCCGTGCGGCCTTTGTAGTACTGCTGCGAATAGCCGAGCTCCTCGTCGAGATCGTAGCGCAGGACGTGGCTTCTGACGGCGGTGATCTTCATTCCGGCGTTCCTCTTCCGCGGGCGAGCCTCGCGCCTCGGGAGCGCTGGCACAAGTGGGGCGTGACGGCTCCCGTGTCAGGCGAGGTTGACGCAGGCGCTGCGATCTGGCGGACTTCGCGAGGAGCGAACGGAGGGTGGCGATGCTTCACGACGCGGCGTTCTCGGGCGGGATCTCGGCGCCGGCGCCGGGGGACGCGGCCCCGCGCGGGCTGTGCACGGATTGCGGCGTGTCGCGGATGGAGGACCCCGGCAGGTGCGGAACCGCCTGCCAGTTCATCCGGCCCGACTACGAGGGGATGGAACGCGCCGTCCACGGTCGCGCGCGCGACGAGGGGCGGGCCGACGAGCTCCACTTCGGCCCGTTCCGCCGCATGGTCCAGGCGCGGCTGAAGGTGCCGCTCGAGGGGGCGCAGTGGACCGGGATCGCGAGCCGGATCGGTGCGCGCCTGCTCGAGACGGGCGCCGTTGACGCCGTCCTCACCGTGGCGCCCGACCCGCAGGATCGCTGGAAGCCGGTGCCTGTGATCGTCACGCGGCCGGAGGCGATGGCGCGGGTGCGGGGCATGAGGATGGGCTTCTCGCCGCTCCTGTCGCTCCTGGAGCCCGCACGCAGGCGGGGCCATCGGCGCATCGCCGTCATCGGCATTCCCTGCCAGGTCTATGCGCTGCGACGGCTGGAGGCGGAGCTCGGCTTCGAGAGGATCTACGTCGTCGGCACGCCGTGCTCGGACAACACCACGACCGAGCGCTTCCACGAGTTCCTGGCGCTGCTGTCGGATCGGCCGGAGACCATCAGCTACCTCGAATTCCGCGCCGACTTCAAGGTGGAGCTGCGTTTCGACGACGGGCGGCGCAAGGAGATCCCGTTCCTGAAGCTCCCCATTTCGAAGCTTCCGCCGGACTTCTTCCCCGTCACATGCCGAACCTGCGTCGACTACACGAACGTCCTCGCCGACGTCACGGTCGGCTACATGGGCGGGCGGGGCGAGCAGTGGCTGATCGTGAGGAACGAGCGGGGGGAGGAGCTTGTCGCCCTGCTCGGCGAGGAGCTCGAGACGAAGGCGCCGACGTCGGCCGGGAAGCGGGCGGCGTCGGTGAAGGGGTTCATCGCCAACACAGAGCGGGCGGCCGGAGGGCTGCCGCTGAGGGCGATGCCCGACTGGGTGCGGCCCATCGTGTCGTTCCTGATGCCGAGGATCGGTCCGCGGGGCCTCGAATTCGCGCGCACCCGCGTCGAGATGAAGGCGGCGGAGACGGTGATCCACCTGCGCCGCCAGTACCCCGCCCGCGTCAAGAACATGGTGCCGGGCCACGTCTGGCGCCTCCTCGCCCCCTACGGCTTTGCGCCGACGGCGGAGGAGCGGCGGGACGCCGAGCCGGAGCGGCCCGCCGCGGAGTGACTGCGCGCCCTGGAACGGGAGACGCCGCCGTCCGGGCGGACGGCGGCGTCGGTCGCCCCGGACCGGACGGCCGGCTCGCGACCGATCAGCAGTCGGGCGTGTCGCGGGAGGGACGGCCGAGTGCGTCGAACTCCTCCTTCGTCATGCCGAGGGTCTGCGTGACGCCGTCCACCTTGCTCACCATCTGAGTGGCAAGCTCGCCGTCGTCGAGCTCGATCACCTCGATGACGAAGTTCGAGCCGATGGCCTGGCGGTTGTCGTCGAGGGTGATCGTCCCGTTCGGGGCGTCGAGCTCGATGTCCGCGAGGCACTGGCGGAAGGCCGCGTGACCGTCGGAAAGGTCGCCGTCCACCTCGTCGAGGCACTGAAGGGCCGCGTTGGTGGCGTTGTAGTAGTTGGTGGCGAGGAGCGAGGGGGAGGCGAACCGCTCGTCGGGCGGGAAGGCATCCTGGTAGGCCTTCACGTATTCCTGCCACTTCGGGTCGTCCCAGGTGTCCGCCTGAGGGCCGGAGGAGGGGGTGCCGACGAGGGCCTGCTTGGCGCGGCCCTTGGAGTTCAGCACCGTGCCGTCCACCATGATGGTGCCGCCGATGAGGTTGGCGTCGCCGCCAGCCTGCTGGAACTGGTTCAGGAAGTTGACGGCGTCACCCCCGCCGAGGCCGAGATAGATGGCATCCACGTCCTGCGGCAGCGCGGCGATGATGGAGGAGAAGTCCTTGGAGCCGAGCGGCACCCAGAAGCGCTCGACGATCTCCCCGCCCGCCTCGCAGAACTCGTGCGCAAAGCCGAGGAAGTTGGTGTAGGCGAAGGAATAGTCCTCCGCGACGGCGGCGACGTACGTCCATCCCTTCTCGTTGACGACGTAATTGCCGAGGCCGACGCCCCACTGCGCGCCGTCCATGTTGAAGCGGAAGAAGTTTTCCGACGGGTCGACGTAGGTGGTTTCCTGCGCGCCCGACGCGCCGTTGATGAAGGTCATGTCGGGGTAGTTCTTCGCAAGGTCGCGGATGGCGATGCCTTCAGAGCCCGACAGCGGGCCGAGAATGAAGTCGACCTCGTCCTGCTCGATCAGCTTCCGCGCGGCGCGGACGGCCGAATCGGGCGTCGTGTCGGTGGAGACCACGACGTATTCGATGGGCCTGCCGCCGGCCTCGCCGTCGGCCTGCTCGAGGGCGAGGCGGAAGCCGCGATAGCCGTCCTCGCCGAGCGGTGTGTAGGTGCCCTCGAGCGTCGCCATGAAGCCGATCTTGATGGGATCGTCCTGGGCCTCGGCGGCGCCTGCGGCGAGAAGCGCGCTGGCCGCGACGGTCGTCATCAGGGTGCGAATCATTCAGTTCCCTCCTCTCGCGGTCTCTGTCGGACCTTCTTCCAGCGTAGCCGACGGCCTGGCGGGATCGCCGCCATCCCTTTGTCCGAGAGTCTGTTTTTCGGCTGCTGCGCGGCGGCGGGTTCGTCCTCGCGGGCGGCGGGAGGCGGCGCTTGCCGCGCCCCGGGGGCCCGGCTATGCGGTAGGCCCTCGCGCCGGTCCGGCGCCTTCGCCGGCACGGCGCCCCCTGCCGGGCCAGATCCGGAAAGCCGTCCCGTTCCGCGTCCGGTCGCCCGAGCGCCCCTCGGGTCGGCGGGTCGCGCGGGCGCGGCTTCCGGTGCGTGACGGCATGGCAGGAACGCACTCATGACGATCTTCGAGGTTCTCGCAGACCCCATCCTGCCGGTGTTCGCCATCATGGCGATCGGGTACGCGGCGGGGCTGAGGGGCAGCGTCTCCGTGGACGACGCGCGCACGGTGAACCGCATCGTCATGTCCGTGTTCGTGCCGGTCCTCCTCTTCGGACTGATGTCGGAGGCGCCGATCCGCGAGTTCGATCCGGTCCCGGTGCTGATCTACTTCGTCACCGAGGCGCTGTTGTTCGGCGGCGGGGTGGTGCTCGCGCTCAAGGTGTTCGGTCTCGGCGCGGCCGAGGCGGTGCTCCTCGGCTTCTCCGGCATCTTCGCCAACACGGTCTTCTACACGCTGCCGATCGGCCTCTTCCTCTACGGCAGCGACGGGATCCTGCCGCTGACGACGGTGATCGTCCTCGACGCGTCGGTCACGTTCGCGGGCGCGATCATCGCGCTGCAGCTGATCGCGCTCGGCCGCGTGACGCCGCTCGGCCTTCTGAGGACTGTGGCGCGCTCGCCGATCCTCCAGGCGATCGGTCTCGGCCTCGGCGTTAACCTTGCCGCCGTCCCGCTCCCCCACACGGTGGCGACCTTCATCGCGTTCAACGGCGCCGCTGCGGCGCCGCTCGCGCTGTTCGCGCTGGGGGTTGTGCTGTCGCAGACGCGCTTCACCCTTTCGCCGCCGGTCCTCGTCTTCACGTTCGTGAAGGTGGCGGCGTTTCCGGCGGCGATCTTTCTCGGCATCTGGCTCTTCGCGGCGGACGCCCCGCGGGCGGACCAGTTCGTCCTCGCCGCGGCGGGCCCCGCGGGCGCGATGGCCTTCAGCCTCGCCCTCCTGCACGGGGTGTCGACGGAGCGGATCGCGCAGGTGATCGTCCTGTCGAGCGTCTTGACCCTGATCTCGCTGGCGGCGCTCGCCTGAGAGTGCACTCCCAGGCGGAACTGGTTCACCGGGAAAGCAGGAACTTCAGGCATCTTTCGAAGATCGCAGGTATTTTTGATGAATGACGCTGCCTTCTGCCAATTGCGAACATCGAGCGGCTGACGCTCATCGCAACGCCGCGAGCACCGCGTCCGTCGTCGTCACCGCCGCAACGTTCTGGAGCGCGTAGTCCACCGACGCGCGGTGCCAGTCGGCGTTCATGGTGGAGCAGGCGTCCTCCGGGATCACCATCACGTAGCCCTTGTCGGCGCCGGTGCGCGCGGTGTGCTCGATGGACATGTTCGTCCACGCGCCCGTCTCGATGATGACGTCGCGGCCCTCCGCCTTCAGGATCGTCTCCAGCGTGGTGCCCTCCCACGCGCTCATGCGCATCTTCTCCACCACGTGGTCGCCTCCGTGGGGCGCGAGGCCGTCGACGGGCGCTGCACCCCACGTGCCGCGCACCAGCGCGTTGCCGTCGATGACGCCCTCGAAGAGGGGGGCGTTCAGCGTCAGCCCCTTCGCGCCCGGCGGCACGACGAACCAGACGTGGATCACCGGAATGCCGAGCGCGCGGCAGCGCTCGGCGAGGCGGGCGGCGTTCTCGATCGCGCCCTGCTCGCGGCAGTGCTGCGGCGCGCCGGAGGCGGCGAAGGCCCCGCCGTCCATCACCACGTCGTTCTGCATGTCCTGGATCACGAGGGCGCAGCGGTCCGCGTCGAGGACGAGGTCCTGCGCCCGCTGGCCGCGCTCCGGCTGGCGGGAGGGGGCGGCGGCGGGCGCGGCGGCGCGGGCGGGAGCTGTCCGCGATCCGCAGTCTGCGCGCATGAACGGCTCGCTCCGCGGGCCGACCTTCACGGGAATCCCGTAGAGGGAGGTGGAGGCCGTCACGAACAGCGTGCGCCAGTCCTCGCCGCCCCAGTGGAGGTTCGCGGGAAGCTCGGGGATCGCGACCTTCCCGATGAGTTCGCCCGCGTGGGAGTAGACCCAGAGGCCCCCCGGCGCAGTCACCCAGACGTTGCCGTACTGGTCGCACTTCATCCCGTCCGGGACGCCCGGCGTCAGCGAGTCCTTGATCCCGGAGGCGAAGATCCGCCCGCGCGAGAGCCGTCCGCCGGGATGGACGTCGAAGACGCGGATGTTCGCCTGCTCCGTGTCGTTGACGTAGAGGAAGCGCTCGCAGGGGGAGAAGCAGATCCCGTTCGGCTGGGTGAACGTGTAGCGGTCGACGACGAGCTCCGGCTCGACGCCGCGCGCCCCCGGCGGAATGCGGTAGACCCCCTGGAAGCCGAGCTCGCGCGGCCGCTCCACGCCGAAGACGGGCATTCGGCCGTACCACGGGTCGGTGAACCAGACGGCGCCGTCCGAGGCCACGACCACATCGTTCGGCGAGTTCAGCTCGCGCCCCTCGAAGTGGGAGGCGATGACCTCGCGCGTGCCGTCCGGCCTCGTCAGCGAGACGCACGATGTCGCGTGCTCGCAGGCGACGAGGTTGTGCTGCGCGTCGTAGGTGAGACCGTTCGCCTTGTTCGTGGGCTTCAGGACCTCGCGCACGCCGTGCCTGTCCCAGCGGCGGCGCACGTCCGCCGGCATGTCGGAGAACAGGAGATATCCCTCGCGCGGGTGCCAGATCGGCCCCTCGGTGAAGGTGAAGCCTGTGCCGAGCTGGCGGACGGGGGCGTGCTCGTCGACGAGCTCGCGGAAGGCGGGGCGGACGGCCTCGTGCGTCATCGTCGGGGCCGGGCGGTCAGGCGGGGAACCATTCGCGCCGGGGCAGGGACTGCACGACAGGGCCGGGGACGGCCATGTCGAGGCGGCCCACCACCTGGTCGCCCTCGATCTTCGCAGGCTTGTCGTGGACGGGGAGCAGGAACTTCGCGTTGTTGAGGAGCTTCTTGATGGCCGCCTTCTCGTGCCGCTTCGAGACCGCGTGGTTGCCCGTCACGCGCGGCTCGTGGGCGTGGATCTCGTGGTAGGGATTCACCACCTGGTCGTTGAAGTCATAGATGACGTCGCCGCAGATGGTGGCGACCCCTTCCGCAGTCTCGACGTGGATGTTCATCGACCCTTCCGTGTGCGCGCCCGCCCAGTCGAGGGTGATGCCCGGGATCAGCTCCACCGGCCCCGAGAGCTCGGTGTCCTCGAGGCGGAGCGCTCCGGGGGTGTGGAGGCGGTCGAGAAGATGCTTGATGTCGGGGAGCGGGTATTGCGGGTGCATGAGGCCCGACACCGAGTGCTCGAGCTCGCGGCGGTTCAGCACCACGGTCGTCGTCATGGGGAAGATGTCGTCCTTGCCGGCATGGTCGATGTGAAGGTGGGTGTGGCAGAGGAAGCGGATGTCTCCGGGCTTCACGCCGTGGCGGGCGAGCTGGTTCTCGATCATGTTCTCGTGGAACTGGAGCCCGCGCATTCCGAGGATCTCCATGATCGCGTTGTTGCGATACCCGGTGTCCACGAGTACCGGATATTGGCCGCCGAGGATGAGGAAGCCGTAGGTGGGCACGCGGCGGGTGCGGCCGCAGTCGCGGCCGAGCACGAGGAAGCTCGCTTCGAGCTCGATGTCGCCGTAGTCGAGGATCTTGATTTCCAGCGCCATGATGTCCTCCCCGCATGCTCTTCTTCGGGCCGCTCGGCGGGCCGCGCGCACGACGCGGCGCTGGTCGGCGCGCCGCGCCCATAACGCGACGCTAGCAGCGCCCGGGCGAGGCGGGCGGCGGGCGGGCAAAAAATGAGACGAAGGGTTAAGTCTCGGCGGACCCCGGATCGCCGGCGGCGTCAGAGGCGGTAGAGGCGGGAGGCGGTCTGCGAGAAGATCGCGTCGCGGTCCTCGTCCGGCAGGCCCGCGGCCGCGTCGCGCCAGGCGGACAGGAGGGCGCCGTAGGACGTCCACATCTTCTCGATGGGGAAGTTGGAGCCGAACAGGCAGCGGTCCGCGCCGAAGGCGGACACCGTCTCGTCAAGGACGCGGGAGATCAGCGGCGGATCGTTCCGGCGCAGGAAGGTGCCGATGCCGGAGAGTTTCGCGTGGACGCTCCGCCGGCTCGCGAGCGCCTCGAGCGCCTGCCGCCAGCGCCGCATCCCGGGCTCGGATGGATCCTCCGGCATCGCGGCGTGCTGGAGCACGAAGATGACGCCGGGGCAGGCGTCCACGAGCCGGAGCGCGGCGTCCGCCTGGTGCGCGAAGATCTGCAGCTCGAAGAGGAAGCCGTAGTCGGCGAGGCGGGCGACGTTGCGCTGGACCGCCTCCTCGGCCACCGTGTCGTCCGCGGGGGCGAAGCTGTAGAGCGGGTTCTCGTGGTGGTGCATCTGGTGGCGGATGCCGCGCACGAGGGGGAGGCGGGCGAGGCGGTCGAGGTCGCGCCGCGCGTCGGCCTGGCGCATGTCGCAAAAGGCGCTGATCGCATGGGGCCAGCCGGTCTCGGCGTGAACGCGGCAGACCCAGGCCGCCTCGTCGAAGGCCCAGTTCGGCGCCCAGTTGGCCTGCACGTGGACCGACCGCGCGACGCCGGTCCCCGCCACGTCGTCGAGGAACTCGGCCATCGGATAGTCGCGCTTCAGCGGGCCGTAGTCGCCGAAGATGCGGGGGACGGTGGGGCCGAGGAGCCAGGGAAGGTCGGCGCGGCGCCAGACGTGATGGTGGGCGTCGACGATCATGCGACCTTCGCCATCTCGAGGACTTCGCGGGTGACGGCAGCCGTGGAGCCGCCTTCGCCGAAGCGGTCGACGAACGGGGCGACGGCGCGCATCGCCTCCGTTCGCGGCACGTAGCCGGCCGCCGTGGCGAGGGGGGTGAGCCACAGAAGGCTGTGGGCGAGGCGCGAGAGGCGCTCGGTCGCCGCCACGAGCGCCGCGGGGTCGCCGCGCTCGAGGCCGTCCGAGAGGACGACGACCGCGGCCGATCGGGCGAACCCTGCGTAGCGGGGGACCGACAGGAAGGCGGCGAGCGCGTCGCCGAGGCGCGTGCCGCCGTCCCAGTCGGGCACCGCGGCGGAGGCGGCGGCGAGTGCCATCGCGGCGCTCCTGTGGCGCAGCGCCCGCGTGACGCGGGTGAGGCGCGTTCCGACGGTGAAGACCTCGGCTCGCTCGGCGACGCGCACGAGGGCGTGGGCGAAGCGCAGCGCCTCGTCCGTCTGCCCCTTCATGGAGCCAGAGACGTCGACGAGGAGGAGGATGCGGCGCTGGCGCTGGCGGCGCGCGAGGCGGGGGAGGCGGACGAGCTCGCCGTCCCGCCTCACCGCCTCCTTCAGGGCGCGGCGCATGTCCGGCCGGGCGCCGGCGCGGCTGGGCCTGAGGCGGCGGGAGCGGCGGCGGGGCAGGCGGGAGGGCGCCGCGCGGCGGAAGCGGCGCAGGATCTCGCCCTCGCCGAGCCGGGAGAAGGCGCGGGCAGCGAGCGCCTCGGCCGCGGTCGCCTCTGCGCCCGACGCCGTCTCCTCGTCCGGCTCCAGCGCCTCGCCGTCGTCGTCCTCGGGCTCGGAGACACGGGTCTCCTCGTCCGGCGCGGGAACGGCGCCCGGAAGCGACTGGCCGAGGAAGTGGGCGCGGTAGAGGGCGTCGAACTCCTCCCGCCGTTCCGGCGGCGGTGCGAGGGTCGCGAGGGCCGCGGCGTGGATGTCGGCCATGCGGCGGGGGCCGAGGAGGCCGACCGCCGCCACGAACGCGCCCGTCTGGTCGGGCGCGACCGCAAAGCCGTTGGCGCGCACGAGTGTGGCGAAGGTCACGAGGGGGCGTGCGCCCGGGGGAACGGCCTCGCTCATGCGGCCTCGCGCGGCGAGCGGGCGGAGACGGGGGCGCAGACGGAGACGGGGGCGCAGACGGAGACGGAGACGGGGGCGGGGGCGGGGGGACGGCCTCTCAATGCGCGGCCTCCTCGAGGATGGCGTCGAGGCGCGCGTCCATGAAGGCGAGGTCGTCGGCGTCCTTCAGGGCGACGCCGATGGCGCGGCGGAAGGCGGTCGGCCAGGGGTCGCCCTGCCCGTGGAGGAGGGTCGCTGCCTCGGCCCACTCCACCGTCTCGGCGACCCCGGGCGCCTTGGCGAGGGGCTCGGCCCTCAGCTGCGTCACGGCGCGGACAACCGCATCGGCGGTGGCGCGGGCGACCGTCGAGGCGCGCATCATGACGATGTCGGCCTCCCGGCGCGCGTCCGGATAGTCGATGAAGTGGTAGACGCAGCGGCGGCGGAGCGCCTCGTGGAGCTCGCGCGTGCGGTTCGAGGTGAGCACCACCACGGGCGGCGTCTCGGCGCGGATGGTGCCGCGCTCGGGGATGGAGATGGAGAAGTCCGACAGGAACTCGAGAAGGAACGCCTCGAACTCGTGGTCCGCACGGTCGATCTCGTCGATGAGGAGGACGGTGTCGCGCGGATGGCGGAGCGCCTCCAGCATGGGGCGGGCGATGAGGAAGTCGTCGGCGTAGATGTTGACGAAGCGATCGCCCGCCTGGCGGATGGCGAGCATCTGGCGCGGATAGTTCCACTCGTAGAGGGCGGCGGCCGCGTCGATCCCCTCGTAGCACTGGAGGCGGACGAGCTGCCGGCCGAGCACCGAGGCAATGGCCTTCGCCCCTTCCGTCTTGCCGACGCCGGGCGCGCCTTCGAGCAGGAGCGGCTTGCCGAGCGCAAGCGCGAGGTAGGCGGCGGTCGCGAGCCCCTCGCCGGCGAGGTACTGCGCGTCGCAGAGCGCGTCCGCGAGCTCACCGGGCGAGGAGATGCCGACGATGGTGCGTGTCACGGGCATGGGATGCCTCCCGGGCCGTGGCGAAGGCGTCGACGCCTCCGGAACCCCGGGCCACCCTCGCCCAAGACGGTCGGGAGCCCGCCGGGGCGAACGGCGAAGCGGCGAGCGGCGAGCGTCAACGCCGCCCCCGTGCCCCGCCGTTGGCCCTGATGCCCCGCAAGACCTTCTCCGGCGTGATCGGGAGCTCCGTCACGCGCACCCCCACGGCGTCGAACACGGCGTTGGCGATCGCCGGCAGCACCGGGTTCGCGCACATCTCGCCCGGGCCCTTGCCGCCGAACGGGCCGTCGGGGGCGGGGCGCTCCAGGACGGCGACGTCGTGGCGGGCGATGTCGCCGGGGCCGGGCATGAGGTAGGTGTTGAAGTCCTGCGGGCCGTGGGCGCGGTCGGGATAATAGGGCTCCGTCGTCTCCCAAAGGGCGTGGCTCATGCCCATCCACGCGCCGCCGACGAGCTGCTGCTCCACGAGCTTCGGGTTCAGCGCGCGGCCCACCTCGTAGGCGGAGTTGATGCCGGTGACGGTGACCTCGCCCGTCTCGTCGTCCACCTCCACGTCGACCACGAGGCAGGCGTGGGCGTAGCAGGAGACCGGCGTCATCTCGCCTGTCTCGGGCGAGACATCCGACAGCGGGATCAGGAAGATGCCGCGGCCCGACACCGTCCGCCCCTGCCTGAACTGGGCGGCCTGCGAGGCCTCGGCGACGGTGATCGACCGGCTCGGCGCGCCGCGCACGTGGATGTTGCCGCGCCCGTCGGTCTCGAGGTCGGCGGCGTTGACCTCGAGCTCCTCGGCGGCGGCCTCCAGCAGCACGGCGCGGGCCTCGCGGGCGGCCTGGATCACGGCGTTGCCGACGCGGTGCGTGCCGCGGGAGGCGAAGGAGCCCATGCAGTGGGGGCCGGTGTCCGAATCCGCGGTGTCGACGTAGACGTCCTCGACGGGGACGCCCAGCGTCTCGGCGGCGATCTGGCGGGTGACGGACTTCATCCCCTGTCCGAGGTCGATGGAGGACAGTGCCACCATGAACTTCCCGTCGGGGTTGGAGTGGACGAGCGCCTGGGAGGGATCGCCGCCGAGGTTCATGCCGATCGGATAGTTGATCGCGGCCACGCCGCGGCCCCTGTGGATCGCCATCAGCGCCTCCTGAGCCCGGAGATGGAGGAAAAGCGGGTCGGGCCTCGGCGCGGGGTGCGCGGCGGCGACGGGTCCGGGCGCTCGGGGCCGCCCGAGGCCGGCTCGGGCGAGCGGGCGGCAGGCTCGGGCGAGCGCTCGCGCGGCGGTTCGGGGCGGGCGGGGCGCGAGGGCTCCGGCCGCGGCGGGACGTGCCGCGTCGTCGGGGCGGCGCGCGGGGCTGCGGCCGGCTCGGGGGCGCGGCGCGGCTCCTCGCGCGGGCGGGCATAGGCGCCGGTGTCGAAGCCGGAGACGCGGCCGTTCTCGTCGGTCGCCGTGAAGTTCGGGATCTCGCCGCGCCAGCCCTCGCCGCCGCCCGTCATCGACGAGGCCGCGAGCGCCTTCGGGGACAGTTTCACGCCCGCCTTCTCGGCGGCCACCTGGATGCACTCGACGAGGGCGCAATTCTTCGCGACGCGGCGGTGGGCCTTCATGTCGCCGTCGCGGTAGGCGTTGAGGATGCGGAACTCGAACGGGTCCATCCCGATCTCGTGGGCGACGACGTCCATGTGGCTCTCGATGGCGAAGTCGACTCCCGTCACGCCGAAGCCGCGCATCGCCGTCGCGGGCGTGCGGTTGGTGAACACGCAATAGACGTCCGCATGGACGTTCGGGATCGTGTAGGGTCCCGGCAGGTGGCCGACGCACTTCACCACCGCATAGGACGAGAGGCGCGTGGTGGCGCCCGCGTCGAAGTAGCCGACGAACCTGCGCGCGACGAGGCGGCCGTCGTTCATGACGCCGTCGGTGATGTACCAGCGCTCGGCGCCGCGGGGGGCGCCCACCTGCATCTCCTCGGCGCGGTCGAACATGTACTTGCAGGGCCGGCCGGTGAGCATCGCGCCGAGCACCGCGAGCGGCTCGTGGAGCGAATCCACCTTGCCGCCGAAGCCGCCGCCGACGGTGCCGCCGATGAAGTGGAGGCGGGCGGATGACATGTCGAGGAGCTTCGCCGTCGTCCCGAGGGAGAAGAACAGGCCCTGCGTGCAGGTGTGGACGACGAAGCGGTCGTTGGTCTCTGGCGCCGCGATGGCGCCGCATGTCTCCATCGGCGCCTGTTCTATCGGGCTCATCTGGTAGCGGCCCTCGATGACGCGGTCGGCCTGCCGGAAGGCCGCCTCCACGTCGCCGAAGCGCAGCTTCTGGTGGTCGTACTTGCCGTGATAGATGAAGAGGTTGCCGGGATAGACGGGGTTCACCACCGGTGCACCGGGGCGAAGCGCCTCCTCGGGGTCGAGGACGTGGGGCAACACCTCCCAGTCGACGCGCACCGCGTCGCAGGCCTCGCGGGCCTGGCGCTCGGTGTCGGCGGCGATCGCCACCACCGGCGCGCCGCGATAGCCGCACAGGTCTGTGTGGAGGACCGGCTCGTCGTCGAGGCCGAAGTCGAGGAGCGACAGGAGCGTGTTGAGGTTCACCGGCACGTCGGCGCCGCGGATGATGCGGCGGACGCCCGGCATCCTCTCGGCGGCCGTGGTGTCGATCCGGCGGACTCGCGCGGCGTGGTGGGGCGAGCGCACGCAGCGGATGTGGAGGAGGCCGTCGAACAGGTGGTCGTCGTAGAACGGCGAGCGGCCGGTGACGTGGCCCACCATGTCCTGCCGCTGGACGGGCTTGCCGATGACGGCGAGGTCGTCGTCCCGCTCGTCGGCGAAGTACTCTTTCCGGAACTCGAGGGGCATGTCCGTTATCCCGTTCGGCGCGCGCCATCGGCGGCGGTGAGCACGGCCTCGATGATGGCCTCGTAGCCCGTGCAGCGGCACAGGTTGCCGGAGATCGCCTCCACCACCTCCTCGCGCGTCGGGCGCGGGTTGTCGCGCAGGAGCGCGGTGGCGCTCATCAGCATCCCGTCGGTGCAGTAGCCGCACTGGGCGGCGAAATGCTGCATGAAGGCTTCCTGGAGGGGCGAGAGGCGGCCCCCGGACAGTAGGCCCGCGACGGTCTCGACGTGCGCGCCCGCCACCGTCTCGGCGAGGGTGAGGCAGGAGAGGCGGGGCGCGCCATCCACGATGACGGTGCAGGCGCCGCAGGTGCCCTGTCCGCAGCCGTATTTCGGCGTGAGATCGCCGATGCCGCGGCGCAGCACGTCGAGGAGGTTCTGCCCGTCCTCCACGAACGCCGCCTTCTCGACGCCGTTGTGGACGAACTCGATGGGCTTCCTGGCCATCAGCGGGCCTCTCGCAGCAGGCGGGCGAGGTGGACGCCCGCCACCTCGCGACGATACCACGCGGAGGCGAGGGCGTCGTCCATGGGCTCGAGGCCATCGGCGGCGGCGCCCGCGGCGCGCTCGATGGCGGCAGCATCCCGGGCGTTGCCGAGCGCCCGCTCCGCGGAAAGCGCCCTCACGGGGCGCGGGCCCATGCCGTTGAAGACGATCCGGGGCGCGCCCGAGGGCGGCAGGACGGCGGAGATGGACATGAGCGACACGCCCTTCGGCTTCACGCGCGTCACCTTGCGGAAGCGGAACGCGCCGCGCGGGTCGGGCACCGTGACGGCGGCGACGATCGCGCGGGGAGGATTGCGGACAAGATCCTCCACCGGCTGGCGGCGGCCGTCGGCCGTCTCCACCTCGGCGCCGAGCGCCATCAGGGCGGCGGCGAAGTCCCCGTAGGGCGCTTCCGCGAAGAGGTTGCCGGCGACGGTGGCGGCCGAGCGCACCTGCGGGCCGCCGATGACGCGGGCGACCGGGGCGAGGAAGGCGGCGTCCCGGCTCCGCGCGATGTCCGCCATGGTGACGTGGGCGCCGAGCCGCACGCCCTGGCCGTCGCGCCGGATCTCGCGCAGCGCCGGATCGGTGGTGCGCACGAGCGTCTCGAAGGCGCCGCTCGCCTCGTTGACGGCGCGCATGAGAATGGTGCCGCCGCCGAGGAAGCGGGCGGCGCGGGCGCCTGCGAACGCGCGGGCCGCCTCGGCGAGCGTCGGATAGGTCTCCACTCTCAGGGGCACGTCGGCCCTCCCTTCCCGCCCGTCACGCCGGCTCCCGCTCACCGACGAGGCCGGCCATGTGGCGGCGGATCGCCTCCATGCCGGCGCCGTAGATGTTGTCCGCCACCATGTCGCGAAGCTCCTCCTCGCGGCCCGCTGGCGTGTCGAAGCGCGATTCCCAGTGCCAGAAGGTCATGTCCCCGTCCGTCACCGGCGCGAGGCGCACATGGGCGACGTAGTTGAAGAGGGGGATGGGCGTGTCGAGGAGGCAATAGGTGAACGCCATGTCGAGGTCCGACAGGGTGAGAAGCTGCTCGCGCAGCTCCGACCCGTCGGCGAGGTGGAAGCGGCGCACGCCGCCCACCTTGTCCACCGGCGCGCCGCGCTCCATGGCGCTGTCGGCGACGGCCGGGTGCCATCGGTCGTGGCCGTTGAAGTCGCGCAGCACCTCCCAGGTCATCTCCACCGGGGCGTCTATGATGGTGCTCCTGACGATCTTCACCATGGCTGCCGCTCAGCGCACGAAATGGCGTTTCAGGGCGTCGAAGCCCGACTGGAACACGTTCTGGCCGATGCCGTCGACGAGGTCGTCCGCGACGTCGGCAGAGCACTCGAACTCGGCGGTCCACTCGATGAAGGTGCGGTTGCTGTCGGTGATGGGGGTGAGCCGCAGGGTCGCCACGTAGTCGGTCAGCGGCATCGGGCTTTCCAGAATCGCATACGTGCAGAACATGTCGTAGTCGGAAAGGCCCAGCAGCTTCTCGCGGATGCGGTCGCCGTTATGGAGGCGGAAGTCCCGGACGCAGCCGACCTTGTCCGGGGGCAGGCCGTCCTCGATGCGGCTCTCGCGGATGCGGGGATGCCAGCGGGGGAGGGCGTTGAAGTCCCGCACGCGGCCCCAGACCTCTGCCGGCGGCGCGTCGATGACGGAGGAGACGTAGACTCTGGGCACTCAGGCCCCCTGTCCGCCGGAGGGACCGCCGCGCTCGCCGCCCGCCCCGCCACCGCCGGACGATCCGCCGCCCTGGCCGCCACCGCCGCCACCGCCGCCGCTGGAGCCCCTGCCGGCGTCCTTCGCGATCCTCTGCATGTCCGACGCCTCGCGGATGAGGCCGGGCATCCTGGCGAGGTTGCCGCCCTCGATGCCGATGTCGGCGAGGAGGTTGTCGATGAGCGGGGCCTGCACGCGGTATCTGAGCGCCGAGTTGATGACCTCGTCCGTGGCGGTGCGGTAGGTGCCGTCGCCGTTCGCATACCCGTTGCCGCCGTTCGCCCCGTCGAGCTGGACGATGCGGATGTCGCTGATCCGCTCCATCGGCTTGACCGAGGCCGCGACGATGCCCTCGACGCGCTCGAGGAGGTTGCGGCGGAAGAGGGAGAGGCGGGCGGGCTCGGAAAGGACGTTCTCCGCCTCGTTGATGAGGCGCAGCGCCTCCGCCTCGACGGCCTTCCTGACCTTCTCGGCGTCGGCGGCGTAGCGGGCCTCCTCGGCAGCCTTCTCGGCCATGATGACGTCGACGCTCTTCCGCCGGTTCGCCTCCTCGGTGGCGACGATGGTCTTGACGCGCTCCTCCGCCTCGGCGGCGCGGGCGCGCGCGTTCTCCGCCTCGGCGCGGGCAGCGGCCTCCTCGAGGGTCTTGGCGTAGAGGGCGATGGCCCGCTCCATGTTGGCGAGCTCGACCTCCCGCTCGCGGGCGATCTCGCGCTGGCGCCGCTCGGTCTCGTGGCCGATGCGCGCCTCGTCGAGGCCCCTCTCGGAGGCGATGCGGGCGCGCTCGATCTCCTCCGTGGAGGCGATCTCCGCCTCGCGGAGTGCCTGGACGCGGGCGATCTCGAGCTGCTCGGTGGCGCGCCGCCGCTCGAGCCTGGCGGCATCGAGGACGCGCTCGCGCTCGACGCCGGCCTTCTCCACGTCCCGGCCCGCCTCGATCTCGGCGCGGCGCACCTTCGCCTCGGCTCCGGCGCGTTCGGTCTTCCTGGGGGCGAGCTCGATGAGGCGGTTCTCCTCGGCTTCCTCCACCACGCGGCGGCGGTCGATGTCGGCTGTCTCGCGCTCCTGCTGGCTCGCGATGCGCTCCATCTCGAGGCCGAGCTCCATCTCGATGCGCTGCCGCTCGGTGGCGTCGCGGCGGCGCAGGTCGGCGGCCTCCACGGCGCCGTCGCGGCTGATGGCGCGCTCGCGCTCGTCCTGCTCGGCGGCGATCCGCTCGGCGCGCAGGATCTTGGAGGAGGCGATGCGGGCGACCTCCACCGCCTCGTCGGCCTTCGTCTGCGCCTCGTCGATGAGGCGGTTCCGCGCGATCTCGAGGGTCCTCACCGTCTCGTCGCGGCCGATCCTGTCGCGGCTCGTCTCCACCTCCTTCTCGATGGTCACCCTGTCCACGAGGCGGCGGGAGACGATCTCGGCCTCGGCGATCCTCTCGTTGCGCTCGATCTCGCGGGCGCGCGTCGCCTCCTCGGCGGCGATGCGCTCGGCGGTGACCGCCTTCTCGCGGGCGATGCGGGCGGCCTCGACGGCCTGGCCCATGGCGATCTCTGCCGCCTCCAGCGCCTCCTGGCGGGCGATCTCGAGCGCGCGGATGCGACGGTCGGTGGAGATGCGCTCCTCGGACGTGTGCGCGGCCTCGGCGATGCGCATCTTCTCGACCGCCTCGCGGGCGGCGATCTCGGCCTCGTCGACGGCCCTCGTGCGCGCGATCTCCCGGCGGCGCGTCTCCTCCTCGCTCTCGATGCGCGCCTCGACGACGGCGCGGTCCTGGGCGATGCGGGCCTTCTCGATGGCTTCGCGCGCCTCGATCTCGGCGGCCTCCAGGAGCCGCGTGCGCTCGATCTCGCGCGCCCGCGTCGCCTCCTCGCTCGCGATCCGCGCCTCGGCCACGGCGCGTTCCTGCTCGGAGCGGGCGCGCTCGGTGGCCTCGCGGGCGTCGATCTCGGTTTCCTCGATGAGGCGGCGGCGGGCGATCTCGCGCGCTTCCACCGCCTGCTCGCTCGCGATCCGCGCCTCCGACACGGCCCGCTCCTGCTCGATCCGCGCCGTGTCCACCTCGCGGCGGGAGGCGATCTCGGCCGCGTCCAGCGCCCGCGCGCGGTCGATCTCGCGCTGGCGGATCTCCCGCTCGGACTGGATTCGCACCTCGGCGATGGACTGGTCGTTGGCGATGCGGGCGAGCTCGATGGCCTCGCGCGCGGTGATCTGGGCGCGCTCCGCCTCCGTCTCCCGCTCGGCCCGCTCGCGCGCGATCTCGGCCCGCTGCTTGGCGCGGCGGAACTCGATCTCGCGCTCCTGCTCGAGGCGGGAGTGCTCGCTGTCGCGCTCGATGTCGAGCGCCTCCCGCTCCGCCTGGAGGTTCCGCGTGCGGATGCGGATCATCGAGTCCTGCTCGATCTCGTTGCGCAGCGTCCGCCGCGCCTCGATCTCCCGGATGAGCTCCGTCAGGCCCTCGGCATCGAAGCGGTTGGAGGGATTGAAGTACTCGAGCGCCGTCTGGTCGATGTCGCGGATCGCGACGCTTTCGAGCTCAAGGCCGTTCGCCTCGACGACGTCCTGGGCGAGCTCCTTCACGCGGGCGACGTAGGCGTGGCGCTGCTCATGGATGTCCGCCATCGGCATCTCGGCGGCGGCGGTCCTCAGCGCCGATTCGAACTTGCCCATGAGGAGCGGCTGGAGGCGCTCGGCGTCCGTGGTGCGGCGCCCCAGGGTCGAGGCGGCGCGCGAGACGGCCTCGCGGGTGGGGCGCACGCGCACGTAGAACTCGGCGTCCACGTCGACGCGCATGCGGTCCTTCGTGATCAGCGCCTCCTCCCGCCCGCGCTGGACGGGGAGGGGGAGCGTCGCCATCGAGACCGGGGTGATGTCGTGGATGATGGGCCAGACGAAGGCGCCGCCGTCGATGACGACCTTCTCACCGAGGAAGCCGGTGCGCACGAACGCCGTCTCCTTGGTGGAGCGGCGATAAAGCCAGTTCATCACCCAGTAGACGACGAAGACGACGATGACGGCGAGGATCAGCCACAGGATCACTTCGCCGATGAGTTCCCCCGTCATGGACGCACCTCTCTCATCATGGCGGCGCCATGGAACCCGATCGGCGAGGCCCGCGCGTTGCGTGCCGTCTGATTTTCGTCCGCAGGCGGCTCAGGGCGCCCGCGTGATCGCCTTGAAGGCGCGGGTCTGCTCGACGAGCGCCACCTCCGCCGGGAGCCGCTCCATGGAGGAGGCGCCGAAGAAGCCGTGGCAGTTCCGGGTCTCGCGCAGGATGAAGGCGGCGTCGTCCGGCATGGCGACGGGGCCGCCGTGGACGAGGACGATGACGTCCGGGTTGACGGCGAGGGCGGCGCCGGCCCAGCGGTCGACGATCTGCGGGCAGTCCCGAAGCGTCAGTGCCGTGTGGGCGCCGATGGCGCCGCCGGTGGTGAGGCCGAGGTGGACGACGACGATGTCCGCCCCCGCCTTCGCCATCGCCTCGGCGTCGGCTTCGCAGAAGACGTAAGGCGTGGTGAGAAGGTCCTTCGCGGCGGCCTTCGCGATCATGTCCACCTCGAGGGCGTAGGACATGCCCGTCTCCTCGAGGTTGGCGCGGAAGACGCCGTCGATGAGGCCGACGGTGGGGAAGTTCTGGACGCCCGCGAATCCTGCGGCCTTCACCTCGCCCAGGAAGCGGTCCATGACGCGGAAGGGGTCGGTGCCGTTGACGCCGGCGAGCACCGGCGTCTTCTTCACGACGGGGAGCACCTCGCGCGCCATGTCCATGACGATGGCGTTGGCGTCCCCGTAGGCGAGGAGGCCCGCGAGCGATCCGCGGCCCGCCATGCGGAACCGGCCGGAGTTGTAGATGACGATGAGGTCGATCCCGCCGGCCTCCTCGCATTTCGCCGAGAGGCCGGTGCCCGCGCCGCCGCCGACGATGGGCTCGCCGCGCCGCTTCATGTCCTGGAATCGTGCGACGAGTTCGGCGCGGGTCATCGAGTGTCCTTCACGAACGGTGGGGCGCTGAGGGCTGCGAGGCTGTCAAGGAGCCGAAGGCCCGCGAAGCGGCTTGTCCTTGACAGACTCGCAGCCCTCCTCACGCTGGAAGCCGGGTTGAAGGCCAGCCGGGCGCGAAGCGGCCGTCTGTCCTGCAACCCTGCCACGCGGCGAGCGGGAGGGAGCGCGAGGGGGGAACCCCCCTCGCACCGCAACGAACGAAGTCGGCGAAGCCGTCCGCATCCCGCAGCCTCTCACGACGCACGGCGCGTCCGTTTCTCACCCCCGTGGAGCGTCCGGAACGCCTCGACGAGCGCGGCGGCGAAGGCGGGATCGTTGACGTTCTCCGGCCGGCGGACGAGCTGTCGCGAGGACGTCTGCCGCACGGTCCGCTCGAGCGCCTCGAACAAGGCGCGGTCGGCGGCGGGGTCGTGGAAGGGCTGGCCGGGCCGGTCGAGGGCGGAGACGCCGCCCTCCGGAAGGAAGAAGCGCACCGGCCCCTCCATGCGGTTCAGCCGCTCGCCGATCCACGCGCCGATTCGCGCGTTCTCCTCGGGCGTCGTGCGTATGAGGGTGATCTGCGGGTTGTGGTGGTAGAGCGTCCGCCCCCGGTAGGTCTCGGGCACCGTCTCGGGGGCGGCGAAGTTCACCATGTCGAGGGCGCCGCAGGAGCCGACATAGGGCATCCTCGTGCGGATGATGGCGCCGAAGCGGTCCTCGTCGGCGGGGAAGACGCCGCCCATGAGGAGGTCGCACACCTCGGTGGTGGTGACGTCGATGACGCCCTTCACCATGCCCGAATCGACGAGCGTCTCCATCGCCTGCCCGCCGATGCCGGTGGCGTGGAAGACGAGGCAGTCGGCCTCGGCCCGCAGCGCCTCGCGGATCATCTCGACGCACGGCGTGGTGACGCCGAACATTGTGATCGCCACGGCCGGCAAAGGGGCGGGTGCGACCGGCGAATCGCGCCGCGCGGCGGCCATGCCGGCCATGGCGTGGGCCGCGTTGGCGAGGACGCGGCGGGTGATGTCGTTGAGGCCGGCGACGTCCGCCACGGCGTGCATGATGGTGATGTCCGACGCGCCGACGTACTGGCGCACGTTGTCGGAGGCGACTGTGGACACGATGAGCTTCGGCACGCCGACGGGAAGGCGGCGCATGCGGGGGCGACCATCGCCGTGCCGCCCGAGCCGCCCGCTGCGACGACGCCCGCGACGCCCGACTGGCGCGCCATCCAGCGCTCGAACGCGATCGTCATCCCGGCGACGCTCTCGCCCCGGTCGCGGGTGAAGACGGCGGACGCGCCGCGGGGGTGGAAGGCGGCGATCTGGTGGGCCGGGATCTCGGCGCCCGAGTGCGCGCCCGAGGTGGACAGGTCGGCGATCCTGACGGCGAGGCCGTGGGAGCGGATGATGTCGCGGATGAAGCGGAGTTCGGCGCCCTTGGTGTCGAGGGTGCCGGCCACGATGACGACGCTCTCGCCAGGCGCCGCGAGCGGGCGCAGCTCCGCCTCGACCCCGGCGCGGCCGGCGTCGGAGACCGTGCGGGCGGACTGCTCGATGAGGCGCACCGGCACCGGTCGAGACCAGCGGGTCGGCAGAGTCGGGTTCGACACGTAGATCCTTCTCGGCCCGCCGGGGCCGGAGGCGGCAGCGGCCTCGCCGGGCGTGCCGGGCTCGCGCGTCCCGGGCTCGCGCGCCTCCGGCTCGGGCGTGTCGTCGTGGGCGTGGCGGCCGACGCCGAGGAGGCGCTGCTGCAGGTCCCGGTCGGCGGAGAGGCGGCCCGAATCGAGGACGCGGTCGATGCGCCCGTTGACCATGATGGCGACGTCCGGCGAGATCTCGCAGGCGACGCCGATGTTCTGCTCGATAACGAGGACGTGGATGCCGCCCTCCTCGCCGAGGCGGATCAGCATGTCCTCTACCTGCGCCACGATGAGCGGTGCGAGCCCTTCCGTCGGCTCGTCCATCACGAGGAGCTTCGGGTTGAGGAGGAGCGCGCGGGAGATGGCGAGCATCTGCTGCTCGCCGCCGGAGAGCTGGCCGCCGCCGTTGCCGCGCCGCTCCGCGAGGCGAGGGAAGGTGGCATAGACGCGCTCGATGGACCACGGTCCCTCGTGGCCAGCGCTCGCGAGGCGAAGGTGCTCGTCGACGGTGAGGGAGCGCCAGAGCCGGCGGCCCTGCGGCACGTAGCCGACCCCCATCCGTGCGATCTCGGTGGAGGAGCGGCCGCGGATCTCCTGGCCCATGAGGCGGATGGAGCCGGAGGAGGGGACGAGGCCCATGATGGCCTTGCAGAGCGTCGTCTTGCCCATCCCGTTGCGGCCGACGACGGACAGGACGCCCGCCCGGAGCGTGAGGTCGACGCCCTGGAGCGCGTGGGAGGCGCCGTAGAAGACGTTCAGCCCGCGCACCTCGAGGACGGGCGGGCCGCCCCGCCCGGCCGCGCCCCGCTCAGCGGCCGTCGGCATGGGCATCGGCACGGGCATCGGCATGGGCATGGGCGCCTCCGAGGTAGAGCTCCTGGACCTCCTCGTCGTCCTCGATCTCGGCGGGGGTGCCTTCCTTGAAGATGCGCCCGTTGTGCATCATCGTCACGCGCTCGGCGACGCGCAGAGCCACGTCCATGTCGTGCTCGATGATCATGTAGCCCATGTGTGCGGGGAGGCCCGTCAGGATCTCGATGAGCTCGCGCCGCTCCGTCGGCGACAGGCCTGCGGCGGGCTCGTCGAGGAGGACGAAGCGCGGTGCGCCGGCGAGGGCGAGGGCGATCTCGAGCTGGCGCTGCTGCCCGTAGGAGAGGTTCGAGACGAGCGTGTCGCGTGCGGGCGTGAGGTGGACGGCCTCCACGAGGTCCTGCGCCGACTGGAGGAGCGGATCGCCCCGCCGCGGGCGCAGGAGCGAGAAGCGGCCCCGCGAGACGCCACGGCAGGCGAGATAGACGTTGTCGATCACCGAAAGCCCGCCGAAGAGGAGCGAGATCTGGTAGGTGCGCCGGAGCCCCCGGCGGATGCGCTCGTGGGGCGGGAAGGCCGTCACGTCCTCGCCGAAGAGGCGGATCGTGCCGGTCGTCGGCGGAAAGTCTCCGGTGATGCAGTTGAAGAGGGTGGTCTTGCCCGCGCCGTTGGAGCCGAGGACGGCGCGCCGCTCGCCGGGGCGCACGGTCATGTCGATGTCGGCGAGCGCCACGAGGGCGCCGAACGCGCGGCTGACGCCCCTCAGCTCGAGCGCGTTCGCCGTTCCCGTGGCGGAGAGGCGTGCTGCGACCGTCTCCGCCATCCTCAGCCCTCCCGTGGCTCGCCCGTGACGGGATCGCGGCGGGAGCGCTCGCGAAAGCGCTTCCAAAGGCCGAGGAGGCCGTCCGAGGAGAAGAACACGACGAGGAGGAAGCCGAGGCCGATGAGGAGCTGGAAGCGCTCGCCGCCGAGGCCGAGGGCGACGAGGACGTCGAGCGCGAACGTCCTCAGGAGGACGTAGAGGAGCGCGCCGAGGAAGGGGCCGATCGGATGGGCGAGGCCGCCGACGACGGCGATGATGAGGATGTCGATGGCGGCCGCCACGGAGATGGTGCCGCCGGAGACCTGGGAGTTGAGCCACACCATGAGGACGCCCGCCGTCCCCGCGATGGCGCTCGCGAAGGCGTAGGCGGCGATGCGGTGGGCGGTCACGTCGAAGCCGAGCGCCGCCATCCGCCGCGGATTGTCCCGTACCCCCTGGAGGGCGAGGCCGAAGGGGCTGCGCGCGACGTAGATGACGAGGAAGTAGGCGATCAGCGCGGTGCAGAGGCTGAGATAATAGAACGGCACCGGCCGGCGCCAGTCGACGCCGAGAAAGACCGGCGCGCGGACCTGGTTGAAGCCCTCGAACCCGTTGAACAGGGTGTAGTTCTGCCGCACGAGGTAGAACATCGCGGCGGCGATCGCGAGGGTGATCATGATGGTGTAGATGCCCTCGGTGCGCACGGCGAGAGCACCCGTGAGCGTGCCGAAGACGACCGCGACGAGGATCGCGAGGGGCGCTGCCACCCACCAGGGCCAGCCGAGGCTGATGGTGTCGACGGCGGAGGTGCCGAAGATCGCCACCGAGTAGGCCGCCACCCCCGCGATCGTCATCTGCGCGAGGCTCACCATGTTGCCGTAGCCCGCGAGGAACATGAGCGAGAGCGCGATCATCCCGAGGATGAAGGACCAGCCGAAGATCTGCGTCAGGATGAAGTTGCCCGCGATCAGCGGCATCACGAGGAGGACGAAGCCGACGATCCAGTAGGCGGCCGGAATGCGGCTGACGTCCCACCAGGCGGGTGCCTCGGCGGCGCTGGTGCGGCCCGGGTCGAGGAGGGCCACGTCAGCGCCTCATGGCGATGAGGCCCTGCGGTCGGAAGGCGAGCACGAGCACCATGATGAGGAACGTGAAGACGATGGCGTAGGTGGGCGCATAGACCGAGCCGAACTGCTCGGCGAGGCCGATGAGGAGCGCGCCGAGCGCCGCCCCGGGGATCGACCCCATGCCGCCGACGATGACGACCACCAGCGAGGCGAGGAGGAAGCGAATGTCCTCGCCCGGTGCCAGCGACTGGAAGGTGCCGCCGATGACGCCGGCGATCCCGGCGAGACCCGCACCGAAGGCGAACACGAGGACGAACACGCGCTGGATGCGCACACCGCTCGCCGCCAGGATCTCCCGGTCGTCGACGCCCGCGCGGATCAGCATCCCGATGCGCGTGCGGTTGAGGGCGAGCCACATGGCGACGCCGATGGCGATCGCCGCGATCAGGATCACGAGCCGCACGACGGGATAGTTGAGGTAGAGGTATTCGCCCGTCCGCCGCGAGATGCCGGTGACGAGCGGAAGCTCCACCGGCCCCGTCAGCCACAGCGGCGTCTCGATGTTGTAGAAATCCCCGCCCCAGGTCCACAGCATGAGGTCGGCGAGGACGACGGAGATGCCGATGGTGACGAGCGTCTGCTTGAGGTCCTGTCCCTCCATCCGGCGGAAGACAGCGACCTGGAGGACGACGCCGACCGCCGCCACCACCACGAAGGCGACGACGAAGGAGAGGAGCCACCAGCCGGTCAGCGTCGCCACCTCGTAGCCGATGTAGCCGCCGAGCATGTAGAGCGAGCCGTGCGCGAGGTTGACGTTGCGCATCAGGCCGAAGATGAGCGTGAAGCCGGAGGCGACGAGGAAGTAGAGCGCGCCGAGGGTGATCCCGTTGAAGAGGGCGTTGAGGAAGATCCGCTTCGCCCCGACGGCGTCCTCGAGCCATTCGGGCCACGGCGCGAAGATCGCCCACAGGAGGACCGCCGCGAGAAGGACCCACACGGCGGCGAGGATCGGGTGGCGCTCGGCGTAGCGGATCATCTCGTCGGTCAAGCTCCGTCGGCGCGCGTCCCCCGGCGAGCGGGGACGCACGCTTGCCGAGCGTAGCCGCGGCGCACCTGCGCGGCATACCCCGCCGTCTGTTTCGCCCCGCGCCGTGCCGCCTCAGGCAAGGCGGGAGGCGCGCCGGTAGTCGGTCGGAGCGATGCCGATGTTATTGGAGAAGAAGCGCGTGAAGGACGCCTGGCTCGCAAAGCCGAGGTCGAGCCCGATGGAGGTGACGGGGTCCTCGCTCCTCGTCAGCCGCTCGATGGAGCGCTCGAGGCGCAGCGTGTTCAGGTAGATGTTGGGCGTGACGCCGATGTTCTGGCGGAACAGCTTGTAGAAGTGCGGCCGCGACAGGCCGACGTCGCGCGCCACGCGGTCGAGGGCGACGTTGTCGGTCACCCGCGCGTTCATCAGGCGCAGCGCGTTGCGGATGCGGTAGTCCGACAGGTGCGGCCAGGCGCGGGTGGTCGTGCCCGAGCCAACGGACCAGCTCTCCTCGAAGGCGGCCGCCGTGAGGTCGGCGAGCGGGCGGGAGAAGTCCGACCGCGCGGCGCCGTCCTCGGAAATGAGCCCCGAGAGGCGGGCGACGAGGGCGCCGAGCTCCGGTCCCAGCGGAACGATGGTGGAGCCGAAGCGCATCAGCGGCCCGCCGAGCCCGCGCGACATCTCGAAGAACCAGCGGGGCGTCACGTAGAGCGTCAGGAAGACGCTGCCGCGGCCGAGGTCCCCGGGGACGAACTGGTGCGGCTGCCAAGGGCTGATGGCGACGGCGTGGCCGGGATCCGCGTGGACGGCGGTTCCGTCCACCACGAGCTCGCCGGGGGTGCCCTCGACGAGGAAGATGAGGTGCCCTTCGCGGTGGGCGTGCGGCGCAAGCGGCCTGTTGAGCCTGTAGAGCGCGGCTCGGCCGAAAGCGCCATGATAGACGGCGAGCGCCGTTCCCATGGCGGTATCCTCCCTGCGCGGGGCGTCGTCGCGCCCTCGTCGTTGGCGGGAATTACGGCATCGCGCGGACAGGTTGTCAAAGTGCTTCGCCAGATCCTTGCGGCGACACGTCTTCGGGTGGGCGCGGTGGCGGCCGTCGACCGGCCGCGCCAGATGCGCTACCGCCCTTCGCGATCGCGCACCCGGAGCCTTCATGAACCGCCTTCTCGCAGTCCTCGTCGCCATCCTGTCGCTCGCAGCCATCGCCGTCGCGACCATGCGCCTCCTCGAGGCGGACGCGGGCGTCACCGCAGAGCGCGTGACGATCGGCGACACGCCGGCCGTGGTCTTCCGCCCCGCGGCCGGCGACGCGGTGGCGCCCGAGCCTCCCGTCGTGGTGGTGGCCCACGGCTTCGCCGGGTCGAAGACGCTGATGGGCCCGTTCTCCAAGGCGCTCGCGAAGAACGGCTACGTCGCCGTCGCCTTCGACTTCCTCGGCCACGGCGAGCACTCGGCGCCGCTCGCCGGCGATATCCTGGACGTTGACGGCCCGACCCGCGCCCTCGTGGCGCAGACCGACGGCGTCGCCGACTACGCCGCGGCGCTCCCCGGCACGGGCGGGAGGCTCGCCGTCCTCGGCCACTCCATGGCGTCGGACATCGTGGTGCGGTTCGCACAGGGCCGGGAGGACGTCGCGGCGACCATCGCCGTCTCCATGTTCTCGCCCGCCGTCACCGCTGAGAGCCCGCCGAACCTCCTCGTCGTCGTCGGCGAGTGGGAGGCGGGGCTGAGGGAGGAGGCGCTCCGGGCGGTGGGGCTCGCCGTGGACGGGGCCGCCGAGGAGGGCGTCACCTACGGCGACCCCGCCGGGGGAACCGGCCGGCGCGCCGTCTTCGCCGACGCCGCCGAGCACATCGCCGTTCTCTACGACGTGGAGAGCTTTACCGAGGCCGTCGCCTGGCTCGACGCAACCTTCGGCATCGCGCGGGAGGGACCCGTCGAGGCGAGCGCGCGGCTGCCCTGGATCGGCCTTCTCATCCTCGGCGTCCTCGCCCTCGCCTGGCCGCTGTCGAGGCTCCTCCCCGTGGTCTCGCGGCCGCTCGCGGGGGCGGGGCTCGGCTGGCGCGCGCTGTGGCCGGTCGTCGTCGTGCCCCCGCTCGCGACGCCCTTCCTCCTCACCGTCGTCCCGACCGACTTCCTGCCCGTGGTCGTGGGGGACTATCTCGCCGTCCACTTCCTCGTCTACGGGCTCCTGACGGGGCTGCTCCTGTGGTGGCGCGGGCGGCGGCACGGCGGACTTCCCGCGGCCGGCGGGGCGCCGCGGACGGGGGCGATGGCGGTGGCGGCGATCGCCGTCACGCTTTACGCCCTCGGCGGCCTCGGCCTCGTCATCGACTGGCAGGTCACGAACTATCTGCCCGTCCCGGCGCGCCTTCCGCTGCTGGCGGCGATGACCGCGGGGACGCTCGTCTACTTCCTGACGGCCGAGTGGGCGACCCGCGGCGAGGGTGGCGCGCGCGGCGCCTTCGTGGCGGCCAAGGCTGCCTTTCTCGTGTCCATCGCGCTCGCCATCGCGCTCGACTTCGAGCGGCTCTTCTTCCTCATCATCATCATTCCGGTGATCGTCCTCTTCTTCGTGATCTATGGCCTCTACAGCCGCTGGAGCTACCGGCGGACGGGCCACCCCGTGCCGGCGGCCGTCGCGAACGCGCTCGCCTTCTCCTGGGCGATCACCGTCACCTTCCCGATGCTCGCGGGCTGAGGCGGACGAGGGGTCGGGCGCGGGGCCTGCCGGGTCCGCCTTCGGAACCGCCGGCCAGCTCCCGGCGTGACGGGCGTGCCAAGAGGTCGCGCCCGCGAGGCGGGCCGGTCCACCGCCGCGCGAGGCGCTGCCCTTGTGGTCCTCCTCGCGCTCGGGCAATCTCAGCGCCGTCGGTTCCCGCAAGGGATTGAATGGGAATCCGGTGAGCGTCCGCCCCGTCGGGAGAGACGGGGGGCGCGAGGCCGGAGCTGCCCCCGCAACTGTGAGCGGCGAGCGCCGTCCGAACACGCCACTGGGAAACCGGGAAGGCCGGACGGGGCGATGAACCGCGAGCCAGGAGACCTGCCGACGCCCGATCGACCCGATTCCCGGCCGGGGTGCGCCGGTGGAGGTTCCCATGCGCGTTTTCGACGCCGCCCGCCGCCGCGGGCCGGTCACCACTGCCTCGTTCCCGTCGCGGCCGGTTCCGGATCCGTCACGCTCCGCTCCGACGGCGTCCGCCGCCGTCGCCGGCCCTGCGCGCAGGGCGGGCGAGCGGGACGCAGAGGCGCCACGCGCCCGGTGCGACCTTGCGGTCCTGCGCGGCGCGGGGGGCGGACGCGTGAACGTGACGGCGGTGCGGGCGGCGAGCCCCTGCGTCGGCCTCTGCCGGCTCGACGAGACGACAGGATGGTGCCTCGGCTGCGGTCGCACGGGGGCCGAGATCGGCGCCTGGCGTGCGGCGGGCGAGGACGAGAGGGGCGCCATCCTCGCCACCCTCTCGGAAAGGCTCGGCGCCCTCGACAGGCCTCTCCGGCGCCTCGGCGGGACGGAGGCCTTTCGCGCCGCGGTCGCGCCGGTCCTCGAGGGGCGGGGCGGGGCGGTGGCCGCAGGACCCCACGGTGCCGTCACCGCGTTCGCCGCCGCCCCTGGCGAGGCCGTGGAGGCCGCCTGGCACGACGGGGCGCTCGTGGCGAGCACCTGCGGCGGCCGCCTCGTGACGGCGCGCGGCGCGATCGCCGCCTTCGCCGCGGGAGAGGCGGGGCCGGTGGTCCTCGCCGTTCTCGACGACGGGCGCAGGCTGCCTGTGGCCCGCGGGCTCACTCGGCTCGGCGAGGACGCCGCGGCGCCGGCCGGGCGGCCGGGCGTCCTCTTCGATCTCGGCCTCGGCTTCGATTCCGCCCGCGTCATGGTGCGCTCCCACGACGCCGCGCTGACGGCCGCGCTCGCCGCGCTCGAGGGCGTCCCGCTCGCGCGCCTCCTCTCAGAGGCGGGGGCGGTGCTCCTCGAGGCGAGCCCGACGCGGATCGTCGAGACGCTTGCCGTGCGCATCGAGGCTGACGGCCCGATCCCGCTCCCTGGCGATCGCTCGCCGGCGGCGGCCGGCTCACGCCTGATGCCCGGCGCCGTCGCCATCGGCCGCCTCATGCCCCCCGGTATCGCCGAGCCGGAGGGGTTCCTCGCCGTCGCCGTCGTTTACCCGCCGGTGCACTGATGCATGAGGCCGCCCCTTGTGCCCGCGGGGGATGCCCGTAGATTCGGGATGCGGAAGGCGCTGTGGGGCTGCGCCTCCGGCCGTGCGCGGCGGCAAGCGGGTCCCGTGCCTCCAGTCCGGCGGGGTGAACCCTTGAGTGTAGCCGACGTGTCGCTCCAGTGCCGGACGATGCCGGAACGTCGGCCAGCGCCGATGTCGCGGCCCGACCGGCCGGCGCCCGCTCGGGCCCGCTTCACCATGACGTCCTGACCGCGGGTCCGCGTGTCATGGGTTCGGCATCAGGGACGCACCCGCCGGCAAGGCGCGGGACGCCGATCTTCAGGGCCGAGAAGCTGACCCGCGTCTATCGCACCGGCGAGGTGGAGGTGCACGCCCTCCGCGAGGTGGACTTCGAGGCGTGGGCGGGGGAGTTCGTGGTCCTCCTCGGCCCGTCCGGGTCGGGCAAGTCCACCTTCCTCAACATCGTCGGCGGCCTCGACAGGCCCACGACAGGCCGCCTCTCCTTCCGCGGCGAGGACCTGACGGAGGCGTCGGACCGCGTGCTCACCCGCTATCGGCGCGACCACATCGGCTTTATATTCCAGTTCTACAATCTCGTCCCGAGCCTCACGGCGCGGGAGAACGTGGCGCTGGTGACGGAGATCGCGAAGGACCCGATGCGCCCGGAGGAGGCGCTCGCCCTCGTCGGCCTCGAGCAGCGCATCGACCATTTTCCCGCGCAGCTCTCCGGCGGCGAGCAGCAGCGCGTCGCCATCGCGCGCGCCATCGCGAAGCGCCCCGAGGTGCTCCTGTGCGACGAGCCGACGGGCGCGCTCGACTCGCGCACGGGCGTCCAGGTCCTGCGCGCCCTCACCGACGTCAACGTGGCGTTCGGGACGACGACCCTCGTCATCACCCACAACGCCGCCATCAGGGGCATCGCGAACCGCGTCGTGAACTTCGCCGACGGGCGCATCGCGGCCGTCCACGAGAATGCCGAGCCGATCCCGCCCGAGGAGGTTTCCTGGTGATCGGCGCCCTCGACGCCAAGCTCCTGCGCGACCTCGTCCGCCTCTGGCCGCAGGGGCTCGCCATCGCCTTCGTGATGGCGGCGGGCGTCGCGACGATGGTGGCGACTCTCGGCGCCTACCGCTCCCTCGCCGAGACGCGGGCGGCCTACTACGAGCGCAACCTCTTCGGCCATGTCTTCGCCGATGTGACGCGGGCGCCCGATTCGCTGATCCCGGCGATCCGCGCCATCGACGGCGTCGCGGGCGTCGAGACGCGCGTCGCGAAGATCGCCCTCCTCGACCTGCCGGGGCTCGCCGCGCCCGCCTCAGGGCTCCTCGTGTCCCTGCCGGACCGCGCGCTCTCGGTGAACCGCGTCGTCGTGCGCACGGGCCGCCTGCCGGACCCCTCCGAGCCCGACGAGGTCGCGGTGTCCGAGCCCTTTGCACAGGCGCGCGGCTTTCGCTCCGGCGACGCCTTCGGCGCCATCGTGAACGGGCGCAAGCGCACGCTGAGGATCGTCGGGACGGTGCTCAGCCCGGAGTTCGTCTATGCCATCGGTCCCGGCCAGATCATGCCGGACCCCTCCCGCTACGGCATCGTCTTCATGGCCGAGGACGCGCTGGAGGCCGCCTTCGACCTTGAGGGCGCGTTCTCCTCCGTCGCGCTCCGCCTGAGGCGCGACGCCTCGCAGGAGGACGTCATCGACCGGCTCGACGCCCTGCTGCGCCCCTACGGGGGGACCGGCGCCTACGGGCGGGAGGATCACCCCTCCAACGCCTTCCTCGACGCCGAGCTGGAGCAGATCGCGGCCCTCGCGCGCTTCATGCCGCCGGTCTTCCTCCTGGTGGCCGCCTTTCTCGTGAACATGACCATGTCGCGCCTCGTCTCGCTGGAGCGCGAGCAGATCGGCCTTCTCAAGGCGCTCGGCTACGGCACGCTCGAGGTGGCGGCGCATTATCTGAAGTTCGTCGCCGCCATCGCCCTCATCGGGGTCGCGATCGGTGCGGCGGGCGGAACGTGGCTCGGCGCCTCGCTCACGCGGCTCTATGCGAGCTTCTTCGACTTTCCCTTCCTCGTCTTCGAGCGGGCGAGCGACGTCTACGGCATCGCCGCGACGGTCACGGTCGCGTCGGCGGTGGCGGGGGCGCTCGTCGCTGTCCTGCGCGTCGCGCGGCTCGCGCCGGCGGTGGCGATGTCCCCGCCAGCGCCGACGCGCTACAGGGCCGGCCCGTTCGCCCGCGTCCTCGCCCTCCTGCGGCCGCCGCAGATGATCGTGATGGTGACGCGGCACCTGTCGCGCTTCCCGTTCCGCACGGCGACGAGCGTCCTCGGCGTCGCCATGGCCGTCGGCGTCCTCCTCGGCTCCATGTGGTCGTTCGGCGCGATCGCCCACATGATCGACGTCACCTTCGTCCAGAGCGAGCGGCAGGACGCGACCATCACCTTCGCCGGGGAGGAGCCCCATGCGGCCGTCTTCGACGCCGCGCGCCTGCCGGGGGTGATGGCCGCGGAGCCGTTCCGGGCGGTGAGCGCGCGGTTGCGCAAGGGGCCGGTGGAGCGGCGCGTCTCCATCCTCGCCCGCCCGCCGGGGACGACCCTGACGCGCGTCCTCGACGAGGAGCTTCGCCCCGTGGAGATGCCGCGGGAGGGGCTCGCCCTCACCTCGGCGCTGGCCGAGATCCTCGGCGCCCGCCTCGGCGACACGGTGGAGGTGGAGCTCATCGAGCGCGGCGGGCGGGTGGAGAGGCTCCCGGTCGCGGCGATCATCACCGGCTATCTCGGCCTCGGCGCGTACATGGACCTTGCGGCCGCCAACCGGATGATGCGCGAGGGGCCGGCCGTCTCTGGCGTCACGCTGTCCATCGACGAGGCGGACGAGGCGGCGCTCTTCGCGGCCCTGAAGGAGACGCCCGTCGCGAGCGCGGTCGTCCTGCGCGCGACGACGCTCGACAAGTTCGAGGAGACGGTGGCGCAGAACATCACCATGATGGTGACCGTCTACGTCACGCTCGCCGTCATCATCGCCTTCGGCGTCGTCTACAACTTCGCGCGCATCTGCCTGTCGGAGCGGGGGCGCGAGCTCGCCTCGCTGCGCGTCCTCGGCTTCTCGAAGGGTGAGGTGTCGCTCGTCCTCATGACGGAGATCGCCATCGTGGTCGCGCTCGCCCAGCCCGTCGGCTGGCTCCTCGGCTACGGGCTCGCGTGGATCACCGTCGAGGGCTTCTCCTCAGAGCTCTACCGCATGCCCTTCGTGATGGAGCCCTCGGTCTTCGCGGTGTCGAGCCTCGTGATCGTGGGGGCCGCAGTGGTGGCCGCCCTCCTCGTGCGCCGCCGGGTGGACCGGCTCGACATGATCGAAGTCCTCAAGACACGGGAGTGAGGAGATGGCCCGCCTCGTCCGCTGGCTCTTCGCGATCGCGGCGCTTTCGGGGATCGCCGCCGCGCTCCTCTGGGCGCTGTGGCCGGCTCCTGTGCCCGTCGACGTGGCGCGGGCCGAGCGCGGTGACCTCGTCGTCACCGTGTCCGACGAGGGGCGCACGCGCATCCGCGAGATCTACACGGTCTCCGCTCCCGTGGCGGGGAAGGTGGCGCGCTCCCCGCGGGACATCGGGGACAGGGTCGTGGCGGGGGAGACGCTCGTCGCCACCATCCTTCCAGTCGATCCGACGCTCCTCGACGTGCGCACCCGGCGCGAGCTCGAGGCGGCTGTGGAGGCGGCGGTGGCGGCCGTCGACCTCGCCGAGGCCGAGCTCGTCCAGGCCGAGGCGCGCCACGAGTTCGCCCTCAACGACATGAAGCGGGCAATCAGCCTCGTGGAGCGCGGAACCATCACCGAGCGGCAGTTCCAGGAGCGCGAGCTCGACGTGGTGGCGGCGCAGGCCGCGCTCGGCACGGCACGGGCGACACTCGCCATGCGCCGCCAGGAGCTCGAGAGCGCGCGCGCCCGCCTCCTCGCGCCCGGACAGGACGGCGGGACCGGCGCAGACGCCCCTGTGCGCGTGCCGTCCCCCATCGGCGGCGTCGTCATCGAGGTGCCGGTGGAGAGCGAGCAGGTGGTGGCCGCCGGAACGCCTCTCATCCGCATCGGCGACCCTGCCGACCTCGAG
>Ga0076929_100462_pt1 | contig 36310 bp, 37 predicted proteins | sample HotLakConUCCSL28_FD_87104 | JGI IMG/M metagenome (GOLD analysis project Ga0076929, IMG submission 87104) | Hypersaline microbial mat communities from Hot Lake, Washington, USA - Hot Lake Consortium UCC-SL28 (version 3) (version 3) | ecosystem: Environmental > Aquatic > Thermal springs > Hot...
CATGGTTGTGCGCCCCGAGCAGATCGCCGCCGTGCTCGCCGCGCATCCCCAGATCGGCAAGGCCCGCCTCGTGGTGACCCGCGAGGGCGAGAGCGATGCCATGACGCTGCAATGCGAGACACAGGCCGGTGACGACGCGCTGGCGCAGGAAGTGGGGGCGAGCCTGCAGAATATCCTCAAGCTGCGTGGCAAGGTCGATTTCACCGCGCCGGGCAGCCTGCCCAATGACGGCAAGGTCATCGCCGACGAGCGCAGCTACGACTGATTTCCGGAAACGGGCGCTGCGCCCGGTATCTCAGCGCCCGATCAGGTCCCGCGCCACGATCAGGCGCATGATCTCGTTGGTGCCTTCGAGGATCTGGTGCACCCGCAGGTCGCGCACGATCTTCTCGATCCCGTAATCGGCGAGATAGCCATAGCCGCCATGCAGTTGCAGGGCCTTGTTTGCGACGTCGAAGCCCGTATCCGTGGCGACCCGCTTGGCCATGGCGCAGAGCCGCGTCGCGTCGGGAGCCTTCGCATCGAGTGCGGCGGCCGCCCGCCACAGGAAAGTGCGCGCCGCCTCAAGCTCGGTGGCCATGTCGGCGATGGTGAACTGCACCGCCTGGAATTGGGCCACCGCGCGCCCGAAGGCGTGCCGCGCCCGCACATAGTCGAGCGTCCTGTCCAGCGCAGCCTGCGCGCCCCCGAGGGAGCAGGCGCCGATATTCAGCCGGCCCCCGTCGAGCCCGGCCATGGCGATGCGAAATCCCGCCCCTTCCTCACCGAGGCGATTGCCGACGGGGACACGGGCATCCTCGAAGATCACCTGACGCGTCGGCTGGGCGTTCCAGCCCATCTTTTTCTCTTCTGCACCGAAGCTGAGGCCGGGCGTGTCCGTGTCGATGATCAGCGTCGAGATCCCGCCCGCCCCCTCGGCGCCGGTGCGCACCATGGTGACGTAGAGATCGGAGGTGCCGGCGCCGGAGATGAACTGCTTCACCCCGTTGACGACATAATCCTCGCCGTCACGCACGGCACGGGTCTTGAGGGCGGCAGCGTCCGAGCCCGCACCCGGCTCGGTGAGGCAATAGGAGGCCAGCAGATCCATGCTGCACAGGCCAGGCAGCCAGGCCTGGCGCTGATCCTCGTTGCCGTAGCGATCGATCATCCAGGCGGCCATGTTGTGGATGGAGATATAGGCCGAGACCGTCGGGCAGCCTGTGGAAAGGGCCTCGAAGATCAGGGCGGCATCGAGGCGGGTGAGACCGGAACCGCCGACATCCTCACCGATATAGACACCCCCCATGCCCAGAGCGGCGGCCTCACGCATCACATCGACGGGGAAATGCCTCTCCTCGTCCCAGCGCACCGCATCCGGGGCGAGCTTCTCGGCGGCGAAACTCTCCGCCATGTCGCGGATCGCGGCCTGATCCTCATTGAGCACGAACATGTTTCCTCGCAAGCCGTTCTGGCAGGCGCGGCAGCGCCTTCCCTTGTTTTGCGAAGATCATAGCCAAAGCGAAGGCCGCGGCAAACACCGCCCTTGGTCGCGCTTCGGGTGGCCGCGCCCCGGATGGTCACGCCTCAGGCGCGGGCGCGGCTCGCGAGCGCCACACCGAAAGCCGCGAGCGCCATACCCGCGATCTGCACCGGAGCGAGCGATTCCCCGAAGAACAGCCAGGCCATCAGTGCGGAGCAGGGCGGCACCAGGTAGAGCAACGCGGCGACACCAGCCACAGCGCCCCGGCGGATCAGGGCCAGGAGCAGGAAGACACCGCCGATCGACATCACCACGACCGACCAGAACAACCCGAAAAGCACCTCGGCATGGACGGGGACGACATTCTCCTCGAGCAGCAGCGCTGCCGGGATCGTCACCAGCGCGGCACCGATAAAATGCACCACGGTGTTGGTGCGCACGTCCTGCGTCCCGCCCGTGCGCTTCTGCCAGATCGTGCCGAGGGTGATCGACAGCATTGCCGTAAGCACGATCAGCACCTGGAGCGGCGGCAGGCCCGCCTCGATACCCAGACGGGGGAGAATCACCAGCAGCGCTCCGGCGAATCCCACTGCGATCCCGAGCCAGCGCAGCGGCGAGACCCGCTCACCCAGCGTCAGACCGACCAGCATCGCCGTCGCCAGGGGCTGCAGGCCGACGACGAGCGCAGCGATTCCCGCCGGCAGGCCATGCTTGACCGCCCAGAACACGCCTCCGAGATAGATCCCGTGCAGCAACACGCCGGTGATCAGCCCGTCGCGCCAGTCACGGATCGTGCCCGGCCATTGCGCGCCGAACCACCAGGCGGCGGGCGCGAGGATCGCGATCACGAGCAGATAGCGCAAGGCGAGAAAGGAGAGCGGATCGGCATAGGGGGCGACCAGCCGCGCAATGATGAAGCCGGTCGACCAGATCAGCACGAAAAGGACAGGCGCCAGACGACCGAGAAGGTCGCTGAAAGCTTCATCACGCGCTGGCATACCGACTCCATGGCTGAGGCGCGGACTTGCGGGAAAACCGCGCGATCAGGCTATATCAGCTTGCGATGCGCGCGGACATGGCCCATCTGCGGTGCAGGAGATGAGTGACCTTGCACGCGATCGGCCGATTCTTTTCGATTCTCTATCTCGCCTACAACCGCATGAACCTGCATGACGGCTGGGCAATCGCGAGTCATATCGCGCTCTCGGCGCTGTTTTCCTTCTTTCCGTTCCTCATCCTGCTGACGGCGCTGGCGAGCTTCTTCGGCGCCGGCGCGCTGGCAGATGATGCGGCGACGCTGATCCTGCAGGTCTTGCCACGGGAAATCGGCGAGCCAATCGCCCAGGAGGTGCGCAACGTGCTCACCGAATGGCGCGGCGATCTGCTCACCATCGGTGCGCTGCTAGCCCTGTATTTCTCGTCGAACGGGATCGAGGCCCTGCGGGTCGGCCTCAACCGCGCCTATGGCGTGCGCGAGAACCGCTCCTTCATCGTCACACGGCTGGAATCCATCGTTTATGTGATCATCGGAGCCCTGGTGATGCTGGCCTTCGCCTTCGGCATCGTCCTGGGTCCGCTGGTCTGGAACACGCTGCTCGACTACTTCCCCGTCCTGATCGATTTCACCCGGATCGTCGATATCCTGCGGCTGGGTGGTACCAGCCTGCTGATCATCGCGGCATTGCTGATCACCCACAAATATCTCGCCGCCGGCGAGCGCTCCTTCCTGAGCATCGTGCCGGGCGTGTCCATCACCCTGTTTCTCTGGCTGCTGGGCGGCTTTGCCTTCGGCTTTTATCTTGCGCGGTTTCCGCAAGCCTACGCCACGACCTATGGCGGTCTCGCAACGGCGATGATGGCGCTGATCTTTCTCTATACCCTGGCCGTGATCTATCTTTACGGAGGTGAGATCAACGGGGCGATCAACGCCATGCGGCGCGCAGCCGCGAAGCGCCGGCGTTCGAAGGCGACGCATTACGATGACGGGTTCTACTGGTGAAACGGGCATGCAGCGCAAGATAGCTGAAATCGGCGCGATGAAGGCGCCCGACCAGGCGGAAATTTCCGCCCTCGCGGATGCCGCCTTCCGGAGCCTGCCGGAGGATTTTCGCAAGCTGTGCGGCGGTGTCGTGATCCAGATCAGCGATTTTCCAGCCGAGGATGTGCTCGCGGAGCTGGGCGCCGAATCACCTTTCGATATTCTCGGGCTGTTCCGGGGCATTGGCCTCGCCCAGGGCGGCGGCCTGGGCAATGTCTTCTCGGCAGGACATGAGCCCAATCTGATCTGGCTCTACCGGCGACCCATTCTGGATTACTGGGCCGAACACGACGAAACCCTCGAAGCCATCGTCAGCCACGTTCTGGTTCACGAGATCGGGCATCATTTCGGACTGTCAGACGAGGATATGGAGGACATCGAGGCGGCGGCGGATGGAGAATAGCATCACGCGGAACAATTTTGAGGCGTATTGAAGCAAGCTGTGCTATTTTGGAACGCAATGTGTTGGTTTGTCCCAAAAGCCAAGAAAAACAATGCCCAACTCTCAGCGCCCCCGCTTCAGCGCCGCCACGATCGAGAGCGTTCTCGCGCGCCTGTTTCCGCATGGAACGCGCGGGACGCCGGGCGAGATCGACGAGTTTCCGCTGATCCCGAGCGATCTCTTCGCCGCAGCGGCCTATCTGCTTGAGCGTGGCGACGCCTACCGGCGCATCGCCCCCGACGGATCGCTATCAAGTTCGGCCGGTACCGCCGGGTACACACTCACCACGGAGGAGAGACTTAGTTGCAGGAACATTGGTGATGGCTGGGCGGCTGTGTTTCTCAATGGAAACACCTACCGGTATTATCCCGCCGCGATCCAGGCTTACTGGGATGTCATCATCCGACACCGGGGCGGATTGCTTCTCGCCGCAAATCCCGGCTCCGGGCCCGACACGGAATTCTGGCGGGCTGCCCTGGCCCTGCTGATCATCGCGGATCGTGCCTTTGATGATCTCGGGTTCAAGGAAGTCCACTACAACCCGTTCTACCGCTTCAGCGGGCGCGCGACCTACGAGGATCCGGACGAAGAGAATCCCGGAATCGATTCGACACAAGCGATCAACGGCGATGCGAAGCACGTTCGCTACTGCAATCTGACGGATACGGTCTGCATTCTTGTCGATCCCCACGTCATCCGGGTTCTGCCGAAATCACGCACGCCGGCAGTGGGTTGCACCATGCGAGCCCTGACGGAGCATCTCGCCCTGCTGCCGCCCCGTGGCAGCGTGAACATGCATTGGTTCCATCCCGTCAAGAAGCTTGGCGAATATGGTAGCGCCCTGAATCTGCTCGCGATTCCCTTTCCCTACCGGATCGCTGCATCTGATTTCGAACCCGGGAAGCGTGATCCCTCACGGCAGCAGGAGAATTGGGACTGGTTCGGACTGGCGCAGAACTGGCTGCCCTCCGATACGGGCGCCGTGGCGCAATTCGTGCTGGCACTGATCAAGCAGGCCGAGCGTGATTGCGGCGCGGTGCATGGCATCGTGTTTCCCGAATATGCGTTGAATTGGGAAACCTATGCGGAACTGGTCCGGCAGGTCCGTTTCAATGCACCGCATGTCGAGTTCATTGTAGCCGGCTCCTCCTCCGACTCCTCCGGAGCCAGGGGCAATTTCGTCCTGACGACGACGTTCGAGCAAGCCCAAGAGGAGCGAAAGGCCCTGACCTACGCCCGCGCCAAGCACCATCGCTGGAGGCTCGACAAGCATCAGATCAACGAATACGGCCTCGCCTCGGCCCTTGATCCGCACAAGCTTTGGTGGGAGGATCTGGCAATAAGCGCTCGTGAGGTTGGTTTGACCACCTTCCGCAGGAAGTCCATTTTCAGCGCCTTGATCTGTGAGGATCTGGCGCGGAGCGAACCCTGTCACAGCGCCGTGCGCTCGGTCGGGCCCAATCTCGTATTCGTTCTGCTGATGGACGGCCCGCAGATTGCGAGCCGCTGGTCGGCCCGCTATGCCACGTCTCTCGCGGATGATCCGGGCAGCGCGGTCCTGACGCTCACCTCGCGCGGACTCATCGAGAGGGTGAACGCGATGGGTCGGCGCTCCCCAAACAATGCAGTCGCCCTGTGGAAGGACGATGTCAACAGCGTCAGTTCACTGAATCTGCCACGTGGCGCCGCGGCCTTGCTGCTGACCCTGTCGGGAGAGAATACGCAGGAAGCCACTCTGGACGGGCGCACGACAGCGGAAGCCGCGGCGTGGCGCTATCATAATCATTTTCCGGTCTTTCCGGGGTCTGGCCATTTGAATTTCGGGATGATCGTGGGCTCGATCTGAGTCGAGCCGGCCTCACCGCGCATGCGAACCGTCGGCCCGCGTCGCATGTTCGCCTTCAGAATCATCACCGGCATTGTTCGCCTCGAATGCGGCATAGGGACGAACGACCTGCGCACGCGCGAAATCCAGATAGCGGTCGGGATCAATTCCGATAGCGCGAAATACCGTATTGGATTGCTGGATTTGCTCCTCCGTGAACCGCTCCCGTTCGGTTTCGGATACCCAGTTTTTCTTTTTCCTCATCATCACTGGTCCATTTCCCTGCGGTGGCTGCAAAAACGTTCAGCAACCATCCGCGTGATTCGAATTTCTAGTGCAATCTTTGACGAAAGTAAGCGCCGTCAAGCATTCTGGTATCACTTTCGCGCAATTGCGGCATTCTTGTCACGCAATTTCGGCAGAAGCTCCAGAAAATTCATGCGCGCCTCTGCATCTTCCATCACATGAGAAAATCGTTAACAAGCAGTTAAATTCTTACAAGTTATCATTGCATCGAACTGCACTCCGCCTGACATCACGCGCCCTGTCTCAACGCCGCAGCCGCCGCGATGGTTGCGATCAGTCCGCTGATCAGGGTGATGGCGATCAGGATCAGGAAGGGTGTGGTGAAGGGAACCGTGCCGCCGCGCGCGGCATTGGCGGCGGAGACGCCGAAGATCAGGGTGGGGATCATCAGGGGCAGGACCAGGATCGACAGGATCAGCCCGCCGCGCCGGATCGTCGCGGTCAGCGCCGCACCGACGGCGCCTATGAAGGTCAGTGCCGGCGTGCCCACGAACAGCGTCGCAGCCACGGCGAGCATGCCGATCCCGTCGAGCGCCACCAGAAGGCCGAAAACCGGCGAGACGAGGGCGAGCGGCGCGCCGGTCGTCAGCCAGTGCGCCGTGACCTTGGCCAGCACGGTCGCCGCCATCGGCAGGGGCGAGGCCGTGATCAGATCGAGGGAGCCATCTTCTTCATCGGCCTGAAACAGCCGGTCGAGCCCGATCAGCGTCGAGAGCACCGCCGCAATCCACAGGATCGCCGGGCCGATGCGCGCGAGCAGGTTGAGGTCCGGCCCCAGCGCGAAGGGCACCAGCGTCAGGATCATCAGAAAGAAGACGAGCCCCATCACGCCGGACCCGCCGATCCGGGCGGCAAGGCGCAAATCGCGCGCGAGCAGGGCGAAGAAGGCGCGGGTCACGGGTCATCCCTCCGTCCTGCAGAAGCGCGGGACACGTCGCCGATCTCCCAATCGTCCCAATCCGGCGCGGCTGCGGCGCCTTGCGCCTGCGAACCGGGTTGCGGCGCGGCGATGGCGAGGCTCTGCGCACCATCGAGGGGCAGTGGCAGATGCGTCGCCGCGATGATGATGCCACCCGCGGCGCGATGTTCGCGCATGAGTTCGTAGAGCGTCTGCTGCGAGGCGGCATCGAGGGCCGAGGTCGGCTCGTCGAGGAGCCAGATCGGGCGATGCGCCACCAGAAGCCGCGCCAGCGCGACCCGGCGGCGCTGGCCGGCGGAGAGATAGGCAACCGGCATGTCGACCACATGCGGCAGGCCGACCCGTTCCAGCGCGTCGTCGGGCGCAAGCCGCGCCTCACCGAGCATGGCGGCGGCAAAGGCGAGGTTCTCGCGCGCGCTCAAAGCCGTCTTCAACCCGTCGCGATGGGCGATCCAGTGCAGCCGCTCCGGCAACGTCGCCTCGCCGGCACCGCTGAGCGCGACCTCCCCCGCTGCGGCGCGCAGCCGACCGGCGAGAATGGCGAGCAGCGTCGATTTGCCCGCCCCGTTGCGCCCGGTCACGAGCAATGCGTCCCCCTGCCCGAGATCGAAGCCGAGCCCGCCAAAGATCAGCCGCCCCGACCGCCGGCAGGCGAGATCGCGTACCGACAGGTGCAGGGCCGGGCCGGCCCCGCCCCGGCGATCCGCTGCGGGAGTGTTTGCCGGATCACCACTCACCTTGTATCCCGCGCGCCGAAAATCGCGCTGCCGATGCGCAGATGGGTCGCGCCGAGCTGGATCGCCGCCGCGTAATCCGCGCTCATCCCCATCGACAGGGCATGAATATGGTTGCGCTGCGCGATTTCGCGCAGAAAGGCGAAATGCGGCGAAGGGGGCTCGTCGAAGGGCGGGATGCACATCAGCCCGTCAATCGCGAGCCCGTATTCGTCGCGGCAGGCGGCGATGAAGGCATCGGCCTCGGCTGGCGCGACACCGCCCTTCTGCGCCTCCTCACCGGTATTCACCTGCACGAACAGATGCGGCACTCGCGCACCCGCCTCGCGCGCCCGGGCGATCTCCTTGGCCAGCGCCTTGGCGAGGGACACCCGGTCAAGGCTCTCGATCACGTCGTAGAGCGACACCGCCTCGCGCGCCTTGTTGGATTGCAGCGGTCCGATCAGGTGCAGTTCGACATCCGGGAAGCGCTCACGCAGGGCCGGCCATTTGCCGGCGGTTTCCTGAACGTAGTTCTCGCCGAAGACCCGATGACCGGCTTCCAGCACGGGCACGATCGCCTCGGCGGGAAAGGTCTTGGAGACGGCCACGAGCGTGACCTTGCCGGGCTCGCGCCCGCAATCATGGGCGGCCCGCGCGACGTTCTCACGGACCTCCTCGAATCGCGCGATCACATCCTGATCAGCCATCGGCCCGATTTCCCCCTGGTGCAGGCCCGCATGCCAGCACTATTGCGACACCGCGCGGGCCATTTTTCATCCATCCGGCGACCACGGGCGTTGACCCGAGGGCGCAATCATGTCCTAGTCCGCACACGTCAAGCGGCGCAAGCCGCGTTTCCCCAACTTATACCGAACAGGCGGCAAATCGAGCCCACAATGAAGGCCGAGCGTTACAACCCCAAAGAATCCGAGCCGAAATGGCAGGGCGTGTGGAACGAGAAGGATCTCTTCCGCACCCGCAACGACGATCCCCGCGAAAAATACTACGTGCTGGAGATGTTTCCCTATCCCTCAGGGCGCATCCATATGGGCCACGTGCGCAATTACGCAATGGGCGACGTGGTCGCGCGCTACAAGCGCGCCAGGGGCTTCAACGTTCTCCATCCAATGGGCTGGGACGCCTTCGGCATGCCGGCCGAGAATGCGGCGATGCAGAACAGGGTCCATCCGCGGGAATGGACCTATGCCAATATCGCGACCATGCGCGACCAGCTCAAATCCATGGGTCTATCGCTCGACTGGAGCCGCGAGATCGCCACCTGCGATCCGGCCTATTACCGCCACCAGCAGGCCATGTTCCTCGCCTTCCTTGAGGCCGGTCTCGTCGATCGCAAGACGGCGAAGGTGAACTGGGACCCGGTGGACCAGACGGTGCTCGCCAACGAGCAGGTGATCGACGGGCGCGGCTGGCGCTCCGGCGCCCTCGTCGAGCAACGCGAACTGACGCAGTGGTTCCTGCGCATCACCGATTACGCCGACGAGCTCCTCGACGCGATCGATGGTCTCGAGCGCTGGCCGGAAAAGGTGCGCACCATGCAGCGCAACTGGATCGGCCGCTCGGAAGGCCTGTCGATCCGCTTCGCCCTGGAAGAGACCGCGCCCGGCGGCATCGACGAGCTGGAGGTCTTCACCACCCGGCCCGACACGCTCTACGGCGCACGCTTCATGGCAGTGGCGCCCGATCATCCGCTGGCGCGCCGGCTCGCGCAGGACAATCCCGCGCTCGGTGAGTTCGTGGATGAATGCAAGCGCATGGGTACCTCCGCCGAGGCGATCGAGAAAGCGGAGAAGCGTGGCTTCGATACCGGCCTGCGCGCGGTGCATCCCTTCGATCCGTCCTGGACGCTGCCGGTCTATGTGGCGAATTTCATCCTGATGGATTACGGCACCGGCGCGATTTTCGGCTGCCCAGCCCATGACCAGCGCGACCTCGATTTTGCCAATGCCTATGGCCTCGGCAACCGGGTCGTGGTCGCCTCAGAGGGCGCCGATCCGACGACCTTCACCGTAACCGACGAGGCCTATATCGGCGAAGGCCGGCTGGTGAATTCGCATTTCCTCGACGGGATGAGCATCGGTGAAGCCAAGGAGGCCGTCGCATCGCGCCTCGAAGCCGAGACGCGGGGCGGACGCCCCGTCGCCACCCGCAAGGTCAATTTCCGCCTGCGCGACTGGGGCATCTCGCGCCAGCGCTATTGGGGCTGCCCGATCCCGGTGATCCATTGCGACAGCTGCGGCACCGTTCCGGTGCCGGAAGAACAGCTGCCCGTGGCCCTGCCCGAGGATATCGATTTCGAGAAACCCGGCAATCCCCTCGACCGGCACCCCACCTGGAAGCATTGCACATGCCCGAAATGCGGAGCGGATGCGCGCCGCGAGACGGATACGATGGACACCTTCGTCGATTCGTCCTGGTATTTCGCCCGCTTCACCGATCCCGCCCTCACGGACAGACCGACCGACAAGGCCACCGCCGATGCCTGGCTGCCGGTGAACCAGTATATCGGCGGGATCGAGCATGCGATCCTGCATCTGCTCTATTCGCGCTTCTTCACCCGCGCCATGCGCAAGGTCGGGCTGGTGGGGCTCGACGAGCCCTTTGCCGGCCTGTTCACGCAGGGCATGGTGGTGCACGAGACCTACAAGGACGCCTCCGGCGCCTGGGTGCAGCCCAACGAGATCCGCATTGAAAGCGGCGAGGCTGGGCGCCGGGCCATCCATCTTTCGAGCGGCGCGGAAGTCTCGATCGGCTCGATCGAGAAGATGTCCAAATCAAAGAAGAACGTCGTCGATCCCGACGACATCATCGCCTCCTATGGCGCCGATACGGCGCGCTGGTTCATGCTCTCCGATTCGCCACCCGAGCGTGACGTGATCTGGACCGAGGAAGGCGTCCAGGGCGCGTGGCGCTTCGTGCAGCGAGTCTGGCGGCTGGTGAATGATTCCGCCGCGACGGCTGCGCCCGCCACGCCTCCGGCGGATTGCGCACAGGATGCACTGGCCCTGCGCAAGGCAACGCATCGCACCCTGGCAGCCGTCGGGGATGCGATCGAGAATCTGCGTTTCAACGTCGCGGTCGCCAAGATCTACGAACTCGCCAATGCAATTTCCGCCACGGTCGCGGCCAAGCAGGGCGAAACGGCCCCCGACATGGCCTTCGCCCAGCGCGAAGCTCTGCAGGTGCTCGTCCAGCTGATCGCCCCGATGATGCCGCATCTCGCGGAGGAATGCTGGACGGCCCTGGGATGCGAGGGCCTCGTCGCCGAAAAGAACTGGCCGGTTGTCGAAGCCGCGCTTTTGGTGGAAGATTCAATCACGCTTCCCGTTCAGGTCAACGGCAAGAAGCGCGGGGACGTCACCGTGGCGCGCGATGCGGATGCAAAGAGCATCGAGAAAGCGGTGCTGGCCCTTGAGGGCGTGCAGCGTGCCATGGACGGCAAGCCCGTACGCAAGGTGATCGTCGTGCCGCAGAGGATCGTCAATGTCGTCGTCTAACTTTGGCATCCTGCGCCGTACAGCGCTGATCAGTATGGCGAGCTTCATGCTGGCTGGCTGTTTCACGCCGCTTTACGGCCCGACGGCTTCCATGCCGGACGGCGTCGGCGAAGCCCTGAAGACCATTGAAGTCGGTGACGTATCCGTCAGCGGTGCCAGTGATGCGATGATCCATGCTCTTCGCAGCGATCTCATCTTCGCGCTCGACGGCGAGCGCCGGGAGCGTCCGGAGCCGCGCTACAGCTTGTCGGTATCGACCAGCGTCAGCGCGACCACGCCGATTGTCAGCACCGTCACCGGGCGTGCAGCTTCCGGCGCGCTGCAAGCTTCGGCGTCTTGGCGTATCGAGGATATCGAGGAAGAACGCGTGGTGCTGAGTGGACAGCAACAGGGCGCCGCGAGCTACGACCGGACTGACCAGCGTTTTGCCTCCGTTCGGGCACGCCGCGATGCGGAGCAGCGTCTGGCGCGCCAATTGTCGGACAAGATTGCGACGCGGATCGCACTCGATTTTCGCACCGGACAGCATTTGCGGCGTGATGGCACGGAACACTGATGGTTGCACTCAAGCCGCAGGACGCCGAACGGACCCTGACGCGTCTGGCGCCTGATATCCGGCTTGTGCTCATATACGGGCCGGATACGGGCCTCGTGTCCGAGCGGGCGCGCAAGCTGGCCGAGAACACCGTTACGGATGCTGCCGACCCCTTTCTGCTGGTTAAACTCGACGGCGACCTCGTCGCCTCGGATCCAGCGCGCATGGCCGACGAGGTTGGTACGATCGGGATGTTTGGCGGCCGTCGCGTGGTCTGGGTGCGTCCCGGAACCAAGAATCTTGCAAGTGTCGCCGAGATCGCCTTGGAGAGCGAGGGTGGTGATACCCTGGTCATTCTCGAGTCTGGCGATCTGCAGAAGAGTGCGCCGTTGCGCACGCTTTGCGAGAAGTCGAAGCGGGCCCTGGCCGTGCCGTGCTATCTCGACGAGGGGCGCGATCTCGCCGCGCTGGTTGATGATACATTCCGGAATGCCAGGATCAGCGTTTCACGTGAAACCCGGCAGCTGCTGGTCGAATCGCTTGGCGGCAACCGGCTTGCCAGCCGTCGGGAGATCGAGAAATTACTGCTCTATCTCGATGGCAAGACGCGCGTGGAACCGGAAGATATCGAAGCGGTTCTGTGCAACGTCGCTGATTTCAAGGCAGATATGCTGGTGGACGCCGCCTATGCAGGGCGTTTGCGTGAGGCTGATGCCTTGTTTCGGCGTCTTCTGGCGGAAGGCGGCGCGATAACACCGCTTCTGGGCGCATTGATCCGGCATGGCCTCGCACTGATCCCCCAGGCGGAGGCCGTATCGCGCGGGAAGAATCCCGATATGGTCGCCGATAACTGGCGAAGCCTCTTCTTCAAACGCAGGGCCTCTGCCAAACAGCAGCTCCAGCTATGGGACCCGGACCGCTTGCGCGACATGGTGGCGCGGTTGCAACGCGCCGTCCTGGAAACGCGGCGTAATGCGGCTTTGGACGAAGCCCTCGCCTCGCGTGCCATTCTCGACGTCGCCCGCTCGGCAAAGCGAGTACGGCGCTGACGCCGGCGCTGGCGTTTCCGCCACCGCGCCGCGGTGAACCGCGCTCGATCTCTTTGCTATGATTCATGATGATGGTGCAGCCTGCACCGAGTCGCGCAGATGCCGACATAGCAGGTCAAGCTGGTCCAGTGACCCGTAACGGATCCGTAACTCGCCGCCGCGCCCCTTGTGGTTGATGCTGACGCCAAGTCCCAATACGTCTTCAAGCGCCTGCTCAAGGGCCCGCGTATCGGGGTCTTTTTCGGGACTCTTGCGACTGCGGGGCGCACCATCAACCTGCTCACCGTCCTGGCCCAGCCGCTCCACGTCACGCACATTCATGCCCTGATCGCGGATGCGCCTGGCTACGGCCTCCGGATTATCCACGCTGAGCAAGGCGCGACCGTGCCCCGCCGTGATTTCCCCGGCTTCCAGCATGCCGCGCACAGAATCCGGAAGCTTCAACAGGCGCAAGGTATTAGCCACATGGCTCCGACTCTTGCCGATGACATGGGCCATATCCGTCTGGGAATAGCCGAACTCATCCATAAGGCGCGTATACCCGGCCGCTTCCTCGATCGGGTTCAGATCGGCGCGCTGGACATTCTCGACGATGGCAAATTCGAGCGAGGTCCGGTCGTCGGCTTCGACGATGACGATCGGTACCTCATGCAGACCCGCGCGCTGCGCGGCTCGCCAACGACGCTCCCCCGCGATGATCTCATAGGCATCTGCCAGCTGGGGCAGGGCACGCACCACGATGGGCTGGATAATGCCGCGTTCGCGGATCGAACTCGCCAGATCTGACAGGTCCTCGTCCGAAAAACTCCTGCGCGGGTTGCGTGGATTCGGCTTGAGAAACTCGACCGGAACCCGCTTCTGCCCGCGGGCGCGTTCATCCACCGCGCCTTCATCGCCAACATCACCGATCAACGCTGCCAGGCCACGCCCCAGCCGTGCCCTTTGTCCATCTTCCGCCATCACCCTGCCTCCTCACGCCGCCAACACGCCAAAGCCCGACCGTTCACGCGGCCTTGAGCCCGCGCTCACGCTGGATCACCTCGGAAGCCAGCCGCAGATAGGCCTGCGAGCCAGCACATTTCAGATCATAGAGAAGAACCGGCTTGCCGTGCGACGGTGCTTCGGAAACGCGGACATTGCGCGGGATCATGGTCTCGAAGACCTTCGGCCCCATGAACTCTCGGACATCGGCAACAACCTGGCCGGAAAGGTTGTTTCGCGGGTCATACATGGTGAGAACCACACCGTGAATCTCGAGACGAGGATTGATGGCGCTGCGCACCTGGTCAACCGTGCGGATTAACTGACTGAGACCTTCCAGCGCGAAGAACTCGCATTGAAGCGGTACCAGAACCGCATCAGCAGCAGCGAGGGCATTGATGGTCAGGAGATTCAGGGAAGGCGGGCAATCGATCAGGATGTAGGTAAACGGTTCCGCCCGCAAATGATCGCCCAATGCCAACCCCTCAATTGCAAGGCGCAGGCGATGTGCCCGGTTTCGCTCCTGCGAGATTTCAAGCTCCAGCCCCAGCAGGTCGAGCGTGGAAGGCGCCACGTGCAGACCTGGTACGGCTGTCTCGATGACGGAACTGCGCAGGTCACGCTCACCGGCGAGGACGTGATAGGTCGAGACTTCGCGCATCTTGTACTCGATACCCAACCCGGTCGAGGCGTTGCCCTGCGGATCGAGATCCAGGATCAGAACCTTCTCCCCGATGGCCGCAAGCGCAGTTCCGAGGTTGATCGCCGTCGTCGTCTTGCCGACGCCGCCCTTCTGGTTGGCCAGAGCCAGTATACGGGGGCGCCGGGTGGGAGTCCCGGAAGCAAACTCTCGATCAGCATCGGAGTGGTTTTCGGCGTGCTCGCGCTCGAGAATTTCTGTACTCATCCTGGATGATCCCACTTTCTCAGGCCGGATTCAGATCGGTGATGCGCAGGATCCGACCGCGCGAATCGGTCTGACTCGGCAGGGTGTTGTGATTGAATCTCCAGTATTTCAGCGATTCCGTCAATTCAGCCTCACCCTGATCACCCTTGGGAAAGAGCCCTGTGACACCAGTTTTCAACAACGGAGATGTCCATGCGAGCAGTTTCGGCAAAGGCGCCAGCGCTCGCGCTGTCACGACATCGACCCGTCCGACGAATCCGGCAATGATATCCTCGATGCGCGCATGATGAACAACCACAGGAGCCCCGGTGATTCGCGCAGCGTGGCGGATGAAAGCGCATTTTCTGGCATTGCTCTCGACACAATGCACGCCGTATTGCTCACCTACCCTGCCGCCTGAGGTGTCGTCGCCCGTGACATCTTGCGACACAGGTCCGGCTCGGGATTTCAGCATGATTGCGATGACAAGACCCGGAAATCCGGCTCCGGAGCCAAGATCGAGCCAGCGCCGGGCTTCCGGTTCGAGCTGAAACAGCTGAAGCGAATCAGCGATATGGCGCGTCCAGACATCGCCAAGTGTTTTTGGACCGACGAGATTCTTGGCCTTCTGCCATTGCCCCAGCGCTTCGACGATGCGCGCCAGATCGTCCCGCGTTTCACGTGAAACGCCGTCTAGAAGCGTGCAGCCTTCCGGAATATTACCGTAAACTCCGGATTCTCGCCTCATTCTGCGGCATCCCGACGCCCGTCGCGAGCCGCAACCGAGGTGACGTCCGCCTGCCTGTATTTGCGCGCATGCCCAGCGAGCAGGGTGATCGCCGCCGGGGTCATCCCCTCCATACGAGCAGCCTGCCCCAGGGTTTGCGGGCGGACCGCCTTCAGTTTCGCGCGCAACTCGTTCGACAGGCCCGGAAGCGTATCAAAATCGATACCATCAACAAGGGCAATGCCCTCATCCCTTCGGTAGGCTGCAATATCTGCTACCTGACGATCAAGATAGACCGCATAGGTTGCATCATTCTGAAGCCGCTCTGCAACCCGACTTGGTATCTCGGCGAGCTCCGGCCAGATGCGCTGGAGATCGGGCCACCCGATCTGAGGATAGGACAGGAGCTGAAACGCTGTGCGACGGATCCCGTCCTGGTTCAGCGAAAGCCCGTGTCGGGTGGCCTCCTGGGGCGAAAGACGTTTTTCCCCCAAAAGATCCCGACCATGCCGGAGCGCCGCGAGGCTCTCGTGAAAATGACGCGTCCGCCGACTGCTGATGCATCCAATGGCCAGACCCTTGCTGGTCAGCCGCTCATCCGCGTTGTCGATCCGCAAGCTCAGACGGTATTCCGAGCGGGAGGTGAACATCCGGTACGGTTCGCTGACCCCGCGTGTGACGAGGTCGTCAATCAGAACGCCGATATAGGATTCTGCCCTGTCGAAGCTCACACTCGCAGCACCACCGGCATGGCGCGCAGCATTGATCCCGGCAACGAGTCCCTGGGCGCCTGCCTCCTCATACCCCGTTGTGCCGTTGATCTGTCCGGCGAGATACAAGCCATTGATAAGCTTTGTTTCGAGACTGGCATGAAGGTTACGCGGATCGACATAATCATATTCGATCGCATAACCTGGTCGCAGCATGCGCGCCCGCTCCAACCCCGGGATAGCGGCCAACATGCCGCGCTGGACATCTTCAGGCAGCGAGGTGGAGATTCCGTTCGGATAGACCGTCTTGTCGTCGAGCCCTTCCGGTTCGAGGAAAATCTGATGGGCATCACGATCGCTGAACCGGACGACCTTATCTTCAATGGAAGGGCAATACCGTGGGCCCGTGCCCGAAATATCACCTGAGTACATCGGGGCCCTGTGCAAATTGGCCCGAATCAGATCATGCGCTTCCCGCGTTGTCCGCGTCACACCGCAGGCGACTTGCGGCGTCGTGATGCGGTCCGTCAAATCGGAAAATGGAACGGGCTCTTCGTCAGCCTCCTGGATACCCACTGAGGCCCAATCGATGCTCCGTCCATCGAGCCGCGGCGGCGTTCCCGTCTTGAGGCGCCCGAGCGAGAAGCCGAAGCGATCGAGCGTTGCCGAGAGACCAAGCGCGGGAGCTTCGTCAGCTCGTCCCGCCGGAATCTTCTGCTCTCCGATATGGATCAGGCCTCGCAGAAATGTGCCCGTTGTGATGACGACCGCACCGCCATCGATCCGTCGACCATCCGACAGAATCAGACCGCCGACACGCCCATCCCTGACGACAAGGTCGTGCGCTTCGCCCTCAATGATGCTCAAACCGTCCGTCGCTGCGAGCTCCGCTTGTATCGCGCGGGCATAGAGCTTGCGATCAGCCTGGCTACGCGGGCCGCGAACGGCGGGACCCTTCCGGCGATTGAGGAGGCGGAACTGGATCCCGGCCTGGTCAGCGATCCGACCCATCAACCCGTCAAGCGCATCGATTTCTCGGACAAGGTGCCCCTTGCCCAGGCCACCGATAGCCGGATTGCAGGACATGGCGCCGATCGTATCGCGCCGATGGGTCACGAGAGCGGTCTGCGCGCCCATACGGGCCGCAGCAGCAGCAGCCTCGGTTCCGGCATGGCCCCCACCGACAACAATGACGTCATATTTCATGATTCGCTTCTCACTCGCGTTGCGATGCATCCGCGTTCCGGGGAAGCTGGATACACCTTCCGGCTGCAGAATTCAAAGCGTATTCGCCAACGGCAAGGATTCAGCTTTTCAAAGCAGCGCGGCGCGGTTGAACAAATGTTTCACGTGAAACCCGCATTCGACTACCTACGTGCCGGTCTTGGGCAAGCCAGCCTCATTTCCCGATACAGAAACACGAAAACAGCTGATCGAGGACATCCTCGACATCGACACGCCCGCTGATCCGCCCGATCGCCCGCGCCGCGAGTCGCATATCCTCGGCGAAGAGCTCTGTCTCCGCCTGCCGGCACCCACGCCGCAGCGCCTCGCAGGCCTCGTTCAGCGCGAGACGATGACGTTCGCGGGTGATCAGCGCATCGCCTTCACCGAAGAGCGATTCCGCCGCCTCGCCCAGACGCGCGAGCAGCGCATCCGTTCCCACGCCTGAAGGGGCCGCGATGGCGATATCACCGCGCCCGACCGGCTTGTCGATACGGTCAATCTTGGTCACGACGTGCAGATGCGGGCCCAGACCATCCGGAAGCGGCGCGGGGTCATCGGCTGGGTCAAGCCAGAGCACCAGATCGGCCTGCGCCATGCGCCCCCGGGCACGCGCCATGCCTTCTTCCTCGATCACATCCCCGGCCTCGCGCAGACCAGCGGTATCAACGATGGTCACTGGCAACCCGTCCAGATCGCAGCGCACTTCGATCACGTCGCGGGTCGTGCCGGCGATCGGGGAAACAATAGCCACGTCACGGCGCGCGAGAGCATTCAGCAGTGTTGACTTGCCTGAATTCGGCGGCCCGGCAAGGACAACGTGAAAGCCCTCGCGCAGCCGTTCACCACGCCGGGCGTCGCGCAGTTGTGCTTCGATCTGATTGAGCAGCAAAACCGCGCCGTCCAAGGCTTTGCTTTCGATATTCTCCGCAATGTCACCTTCATCGGCAAAATCGAGGGCGCCTTCGAGCAGGGCCTGACATGCGATTGCTTGCTCCCGCCAGCGCTCCGCCTGCACGCCCAGTCCGCCCTCAAGCTGGCGCAGCGCCTGGCGGCGCTGGATTTCGGTTTCTGCATCGATCAGATCAGCAAGACCCTCCACCTCGGAGAGATCCATGCGCCCGCTCAGGAAGGCGCGGCGGGTGAACTCGCCGGCCTCTGCCGGCCGGCATCCGGCAATCTGCGACAGGGCAGCGAGCACGGCCTGACGCACGGCGAGGCCACCATGGATATGCAGTTCCGCAACATCCTCACCCGTAAACGACGCCGGGCCAGGGAAGAAGACGACCAGCGCCTGGTCGAGCGCCGCACCGTCACCCGGATCGCGCAGCACACGCAACTGCATCATCCGTGCCGACGGAACGCCATCAGCGAGGGTTTCGAGCACGGCGCGCGTTTGCGGCCCGGAGATCCGGATCACGCAGATGCCGGCGCGCCCGAACCCGGAGGCGGGAGCGAAGATGGTGTCGTCGCTTGATACGGGTTCGACCATGCGCGGTGTCTGTGAGTGTACCCCCGCGGATCGCTGCTGCGGCCCGTCAGGTGTTCATCGAATCGAAGAAATCCGCGTTGGACTTGGTCGCGCGCAGCTTGTCCAGAAGGAATTCCGCCGCATCGACCGTACCCATCGGATTGAGAATACGCCGCAGCACATACATCTTCTTGAGCACTTGCGGATCGACCAGCAGTTCTTCCTTGCGGGTGCCGGAGCGGGTGATGTCCAGAGCCGGAAAGACGCGCTTGTCCGAAACCTTGCGGTCGAGAATGATCTCGCTGTTGCCGGTGCCCTTGAACTCCTCGAAGATCACCTCGTCCATGCGTGATCCGGTATCGATCAACGCCGTGGCGATGATGGTCAGCGAGCCGCCTTCCTCGATATTCCGCGCGGCACCGAAGAAGCGCTTCGGGCGCTGCAGGGCATTGGCATCGACACCGCCGGTCAGCACCTTGCCGGAGGAGGGAACCACGGTGTTGTAGGCGCGGCCCAGACGCGTGATCGAATCGAGCAGGATGACCACGTCACGGCCATGCTCGACAAGGCGCTTGGCCTTCTCGATCACCATCTCTGCCACCTGAACGTGGCGCGTGGCCGGCTCGTCAAAGGTCGAGGCAATCACCTCGCCCTTCACCGAGCGTTCCATATCGGTCACTTCCTCGGGACGCTCGTCGATCAGGAGCACGATCAGATAGCATTCCGGATGATTGCTGGTGATCGACTGCGCGACATTCTGCAGGAGTACGGTCTTGCCTGTACGCGGCGGCGCGACGATCAGGCCGCGCTGACCCTTGCCGATCGGTGAGACGATATCAATGATGCGCGCCGAATAATCCTTGCGCGTGGGATCCTCGATCTCGAGCTTGAGCCGCTCATCCGGATAGAGTGGCGTCAGATTGTCGAAATGGACCTTGTGGCGAACCTTGTCCGGATCCTCGAAATTGACGGTACTGACCTTGAGCAGCGCGAAATAGCGCTCGCCCTCCTTCGGACCCCGGATCGGCCCCTCGACCGTATCACCCGTGCGCAGGCCGAAACGACGGATTTGAGAGGGGGAGATGTAGATGTCATCGGGGCCGGGCAGGTAATTCGATTCGGCGGAACGCAGGAAGCCGAACCCGTCCTGGAGCACTTCCACGACACCCTCGCCGATAATTTCGACGTCGCGGGTGGCGAGTTGCTTGAGGATGGCGAACATCAGCTCCTGGCGGCGCATCGTGCTCGCATTTTCGACTTCGAGCTCTTCGGCGAAGGATGTCAGCTCGGTCGCGGATTTGATCTTCAAATCCTGTAGTTTGATTTCCCTCATCGGGGAACACTCTCGATCAGTTTCGGGAAAAGAAGTAACGGTGGGGAACCGTCCGACATTCTGCCTTGCGGGGGAATTTTTCGCCGGTTCCAGGACCTGCCGCTATGGGCGGGTTCCATCAAGGCGAGGCAACGCAACCTGTCTATCAGGGAAGATTTAAGACGCTTAAACCGTTTTGGCGCCGATCACAAGAAAAAATCACACGCGGCCGTCAATGGCTCAGCCGAAAGGCTTCATCACCACGAAGAAGACGATGCCGATCATCAGCACCGTCGGCACTTCGTTGATGATGCGGTACCAGCGCCCCGGGCGGCTATTGGCGTCGCGCGCGAAGATTTTCACCACCCGCGCCAGATAGATGTGGCTTGCCAGCAGAAAGACGACAAGCAGCGTCTTGGCATGCAGCCAGCCTGAGGACCACCATCCAGCCATGAAGCCCAGCCACAAACCGGTAATCACGCTGACGATCATGGCCGGCGTGGTAATCGCCTTCATCAGCCGCCTTTCCATCACCTTGAAGGTCTCGGATTGACGCGAACCGATCTCGGCATCGACGTGATAGACGAACAGCCGCGGCAGATAGAGCAGGCCCGCCATCCAGGAGATGATGGCGAGGATATGGATGAATTTCAGCCAGAGATAGGGATCGCTCATCGCCGTGTCCTGGTCCTCAGCCCTGCGCCGCCCGCACCCGTGCGATCATCTGCGCGACGTGCTCCACGGGCGTCTGCGGCACGATGCCGTGGCCGAGATTGAAGATATGCGGGCGCCCGCGCGCAGCGGCCAGGACTGCATCCACCCCCTCATCCAGGGCCTTGCCACCGGCTACCAGCGCCAGCGGATCGAGATTGCCCTGAGTCGGGAGCGTCGGCGGCAGTGTCGGCAGGACCCGGGTGAGGTCCAGCGACCAGTCGAGTGCGATGGCATCGGCAAAGCCCGCTTCCACGAGTTTGGCGAGATTGGGCCCGCCCCCGCGCAGAAAGACGATGACCCTGGTTTGCGGACGCCGGGCCTTCAGCCCCTCGACGATTCGGCGCATGGGCGTGAGCGAGAGCGGCTCCAGAAGCGGCGCCGAGAGCGCGGCACCGAAACTCTCGAAGAGCTGGATCGCATCCGCACCGGCATCGACCTGGGTGGTCAGATAATCGATCGAGGTCTCGACCAGCATGTCGATCAGCGCAGCCATGAATTCGGGATCACGATAGGCGGCAATGCGCGCCGGCGCCTGATCCGGCGTGCTCTTGCCCGCGATCATGTAGCTCGCCACGGTCCAGGGTGCTCCACAGAAACCGAGCAGCGTTGTCTCGGCCGGCAATTCCCGGCGCAGGCGGCGCAGCGTCTCGAAGACCGGCGCGAGATGTTCTGCGGGGTCACGCTGGCGCAGCTTGGCGAGATCCTCGCGCGTTGTCACCGGATCGAGGCGCGGGCCTTCACCCTCGGCAAACCAGAGATTCTGGCCGAGCGCATGCGGCACGACGAGGATGTCGGAAAACATGATTGCGGCATCGAAGCCGTAGCGCCGGATCGGCTGAAGGGTTACCTCGACGGCAAAATCTGGATTGTAGCACATGTCGAGGAAGCCTCCGGCCTCCGCGCGCTTGGCGCGGTATTCCGGCAGGTAGCGTCCGGCCTGGCGCATCACCCAGATCGGGGGCGGCCAGATCGCCTCGCCGTCGAGAACCCGCATGATCGCCCGGCTTTGCGTCGTTTCGGTCAACAGCATCACTCCCTCGCAATGCGTCGCCGAGCGACGCCTGTCATTCACCTTCGATAAGACCCGAAGGCGATGCGATCAACGCCTTGATCCGGAATCAAAAAAACAAATTTGAATCCTGAATCTTTATTGGTTTTTCCTTGGGGGGCCGATTCTGCTCACACAAGATCATCCCCAGTCTGTCCACAGCCGGACGGTGTCAGCCTGGGGAGAAAGCCGGCAGCGGGCAGTCGTTAACGAATCCTTAACGAAAGCATTCCTTAACAAGACGTTAATGACTGTCTCGCGACTGTGTTTCGCCGAAGAACGAATCACGACTCGCCCGATTCCCACCCGCGGGCTGATTCCGGCATCCACGGAATCGCGATTGTTGATGGATATCCCCGAGTCCAGCAGGCCTGTCGCGGACAGGGCCACGCTCTCCGAATCCATCCACAGGATCGGGGATGCTTGCGGGAAAAGCCGGGTCGTGGAATGCATGGTGAGGGATGATCCGGCATGCGCCGTCGATGACGACGGACCAGTCGATAGTGCGGGGCGAAAAATGGGACGCAGCTTCTTTCACCTTCATCTCGTATCCGATTCGACCGGTGAGACTCTCATCACGGTCGCGCGCGCGGCGACGGCGCAATATGAAGGGGTCTCGGCGATCGAGCATGTTTATCCGCTGGTGCGCTCACCACAGCAGCTCGACCGCGTCATCGCGGAGATCGAGGCGGCGCCAGGGATCGTGCTCTACACGCTGGTGGAGAGCGAACTTTCCGAGCGGCTGGAGGAATCATGCCGGGAAACGGGCTCGCCCTGCCTGGCCGTGCTTTCGCCCGTGCACAGCCTGTTCAAGGCCTATCTGGGCGCTGATTCGACGGCGCGACCGGGTGCCCAGCACATGCTCAATGCGGATTACTTCAAGCGCATCGACGCGATGAATTTCACGCTGATGCATGATGACGGCCAATTGCCAGACGATATCGAGGAGGCGGATGTGCTGCTCTTCGGCGTCAGCCGTACCTCGAAGACGCCGACGGCGATCTATCTCGCCAATCGCGGGCTCAAGACCGCGAATATCCCGCTGGTGCCGGGCATCCCCCTGCCGCCCCATGTGGAAAGCGCGAAGAAACCTCTGATGATCGGGCTGATTGCGTCGCCGGAGCGCATCGTGCAGATTCGCGAGAACCGCATCCTCAGCCTGCACGCCCCCGAAAAGACGGATTACACCGATCGTGCGGCGGTGGCCGAGGAGATCGCGTATTCGAAACGTCTGTTCTCGCGCAATCGCTGGCCGATGATCGACGTCACGCGCCGCTCCATCGAGGAGACGGCGGCGGCGATCATTGATCATTATCGCGCCCACAAGATGAAATTCATCGCGACCTGACGGATACGCACCATGTCTGGCCACGCACCTCCGCAACCGGCGCATGCCTTGCAACCCATCGATCTGTGGTGTGGCAAGCAGCCGCTCGTGCTGGCTTCCGCCAGCATGACACGGCGAGACCTGCTCGAATCGGCAGGATTGAGCTGCCTGTGTATTCCCGCTGCCGTTGATGAGCGGCGTCTCGAAAGCGAGGCCCTGAACCGGGGGGATGGCCCGTCGCAGTGCGCAGCCTGGCTGGCCGAGGCCAAGGCGCGGGAGGTGGCTGCCCGCTACCCGGATGCGATCGTGATCGGGGCGGATCAGATTCTGGAGCATGACGGTCATATCCTGCATAAACCAGCCGATCTCCAGGCTCTTGCCCAGCAGATCACCCGGTTGAGCGGCAGCACGCATCGGCTTCATGCCGCAGTCGCCATCGTCAGCGGCGATTGCCGTCTTGCCCGGTTTACCGATACGGCGAAGCTGCAGATGCGCGCGCTGACATCAGCCCAGATTGCAAGCTACTGTGCCTTTGCCGGTGCGGATGCCTGCACGAGTGTTGGTGGCTACAAGCTCGAAGGTGCCGGGATTCATCTCTTCGAGGCGATAGAGGGAGCGCATGCCAGTATTCTCGGGCTGCCCCTGCTGCCGCTGCTGGATCACTTGCGCCGGCTCGGAAAACTGGCTTTTTGAGGCTTGTGTCACGCAACCAGGAAAAGATGACTGATCATGCGCAAGGCCTTTGTCGTCGGTCACCCGATCGCCCATTCTCGTTCACCGCTGATTCATGGCTACTGGCTCGCTGAGCATGGGCTCGAAGGAAGCTACGAACGCATCGACGTGGCCGCGCAGGATTTTCCGGACTTCCTGCGCGACTTTCCCAAGCGTGGATATCTCGGTGGCAATGTCACGATCCCGCACAAGGAGGCGGCGCTCGCGGGCATCGACCATGCGAGCGCGCGTGCGACGCGGCTGGGCGCCGTGAATACCCTTTGGCTGGAGGATGGGCGCCTCTTCGGGGACAACACGGATATTGCGGGGTTTCTGGCCAATCTGGATGAGGCCTGCCCGCCGGCCTGGGCGGCAAACTGCCGGATCGCGGTCGTCATCGGTGCAGGCGGCGCGGCGCGTGCCGTGGTTGCGGGTCTCGCCGAACGGGGGCTCGACTGCATTCACGTGGTCAATCGCAGCCCTGAGAAAGCGGCGTTGCTGGCCGGACTGGCCCCCGGGCAGATCCGGGCCCATGGCCTTGCCGGCCTCGACGATCTGCTCCCAGGGGCGGGGCTGATCGTCAACACCACCTCCCTTGGCATGACCGGACAGCCTGCGCTCGAGATCGATCTCGCAAGGTGTCGCGACGATGCCATCGTCAGCGATATCGTCTACACCCCGCTCGAGACGCCGTTGTTGGCGCAGGCGCGTGTCCGTGGCCTGCTTGCCGTGGACGGGCTCGGCATGCTGCTGCACCAGGCCGTACCGGGATTCGTCCGCTGGTTCGGTGTCACGCCCCGGGTGACGCAAGCCTTGCGTGCCCATGTCTGTGCTGATCTGTTAGCCGGCAAAGGAAAATCCCCATGACCTTCATCCTCGGCCTGACGGGCTCGATCGGGATGGGAAAATCGACCACTGCGGATCTGTTTCGCCGTGCCGGTTGCCCTGTCCATGACGCCGATGCCACGGTGCATGACCTCTATCGCGGCGAGGCTGCCCCGCTTGTGGGGGAGGCTTTTCCCGGCACGTTGCGCGAGGGCGTCGTCGATCGCGTCGCGCTGGGGGAACGGGTGGTCGGCAAGCCCGAGGCGATGGCGCGTCTCGAACAGATCGTCCACCCCCTCGTGGCGGCCAGGCGTGACGCATTTTTGAAAGAAGCCCGCGCACAGCGGGCGCCGGTCGCGGTGCTCGACATTCCCCTGCTCTTCGAGACTGGAGGCGAGCATCATTGCGATGCAGTGGTGGTCGTCAGTGCTCCGGAGAATGTGCAACGGCAACGGGTGCTGGAGCGGTCCGGTATGACGCAGGAGCGTTTCGAACAGATTCGCGCGCGCCAGCTGCCGGATGCCCAAAAACGCGCGCGAGCTCATTTCATTGTGGATACCAGCCGTGGAGTCCCTGCCGCAGAGCGCCAGGTCCGGGATATCCTGCGCGCGCTCGCCGGACGGCAGGGCCGCTGACAAAAGCAGGGGATCGCAGATGCTGCGGGAGATCGTTCTCGATACCGAAACGACCGGGACGGATCATGCGGCGGGGGACCGGGTGATCGAGATCGGCTGTGTCGAGATGATCAACCACATCCCGACTGGTGAGAGCTACCATGTCTATATCAATCCCGAACGCCCGGTATCGGCGGGCGCCCTCGCCGTGCATGGCCTGTCCGATGAATTTCTCGCCGACAAGCCGCTGTTTTCCGATATCGCCGACGGTTTCATAGCCTTCATCGCCGATTCCCGGCTGGTGATCCATAACGCGCCTTTCGATGTCGGCTTTCTCAACGCGGAATTCGCCCGCACTGGCCATGCACCGATCCTGATGGAAAACGTGCTCGACACGCTCTCGATGGCGCGGCGCAAACACCCGGGCGCGCCGAACAACCTCGATGCCCTGTGCAACCGCTACAATATCGACAATACCCGTCGGACAAAACACGGCGCCCTGCTCGATGCGGAAATCCTGGCGGAAGTCTATATCGAGCTGATCGGCGGCAAGCAGACCGATCTCGGCCTCGCGGTCACACAGGCGCGGGCGGAAATCCTCGGCAGCGAGGCCCGGCATGGGGCACCGCGTGAGCGCCGAATTCCCCCGGCGCGCCTGACCGATGCGGAGCGCGAAGCGCACGCCGCCTTCCTCGGTGAATTCAAGTGCGAGCCGATCTGGCGGGATTATCTCGGCTCCTCATGAGCCGTTGGTTTTGTGCAATCTCGAAAAATGAGCACTTCTGCGGGTTGATTCCGGCCCTGTCATCGTGACGATACAGAAATGCCGGAAAGGCCGGGAAACCGCGTGAAGGGAGCACAACCATGCCCGACAGTTCGCCGAACGCCGCCGGGTCCGAATCCGCCTCCCGCTATACGCCCTCAAGAAAGGTCGGCCTGCCGGGAACCGGGCTCGCCGGCCTCTATCTTCTGATCATCGCTCTCGGTCTTGCCATTCCGGTTCTGGCAAACGTGCCACCCGATCACGCCTGGGGTGAGGCCGCGACAGCACTGGGTATCGTTGCTCTGGCAATGATGTCCCTGCAATTCTTCTCCTCGGGACGGTTTCGCGCACTTTCCGGGCGTATCGGCATCGATCGCTCCATCGCCTTCCATCGTTTTGCCGCGCGGATCTTGCTGCTCTTCGTCCTGCTGCACCCGCTGCTTTACACCGTTCCCACCTTCCTTGCCGATCCCGGACGAGGCTGGGACCGGCTCACGATGATGTTCCTTGGTGAGCGCGCCCGGACCGGCGTGATCGCGTGGGTGGCCGTGATCATGATCGTGGTGCTCGCGGTGCTCCGTGACCGGGTGAGAATGCCCTACGAGGCCTGGCGCGGCCTGCATGCCGTACTCGGTATCGTCGCACTGGTGGCTGGAACGGCCCATGCGCTGACGGTCGGGATCTATGCCCGGGAATGGGTGATGCAGCTCTATTGGTATGCCCTTGCGGCAGCTGCCCTGGGCACACTCGTGGTGGTCTATGTCTGGCGCACGCTCTCGTTTCGCCGTGACCCCTGGCGGCTGGCGCGAAACGAGCGCAAGGCGCGGGGTCTGTGGGAGCTCACGTTCCATCGGGTGGCGGATACACCCCTGCCCTACCGGGCGGGGCAATTTGTCTGGCTGAGTACGGCGCCACGGCGTTTTCCGTTGTTTGACCACCCCTTCTCCATCGCCTCCAGCCCGCGTGAGCGCGATTTGCGGCTGATCATCAAGGAGGCGGGAGACTACACCGACCGGATCGGTGAGCTTCCGGAGGGACTTCTGGCAGGAATCGATGGCCCGCACGGCGCCTTCACCGCCGATGACCCCGATGCGCAGGCGTTCCTGCTGCTCGCCGGCGGAGTCGGAATCGCCCCGATCCTCGGAATCCTGCGCGATTTCGATGCCGCGGGTGAAACCAGGCCGATCCGCGTCATCGTCGCGGTCGGGACACAGGATCGGCTTCTGGGCAAGCAGGAGATCGAGGCCATGGCGGAGCGGCTCGATCTCGAGGTCCGGTTCGTGGTCGAGGAACCTGATTCGACCTGGCAGGGCGAGACCGGACGCGTCGATCGCGCCATGCTGGAAACCGCCCTTCACGATCTGCCGCGCGGGCAGACGCGCGCCATGGCCTGCGGGCCGACGATCTTCATGGTCAAATCAGCCGATACCCTGATCGCACTCGGACTTGACCCTGACCGCGTGCATTACGAGCGTTTTGATTACGACGAGGGCGCCCTGTCGCAAATCGATACCGCTCAGCGTCGGCGCTTTCGCCTGCTGGCCGGGATTCTGCTTCTGGCGATCGGCGCCTTCGCACTGCGTGTCTGAACGGTTGCCGTTACAGCCGTATCGCGCGAAGGCGCGCCCTTATCAAAGACTGAGCATATAGGCGATGATATCGGCCCGTTCCTGATCATCCTCGGCATAGTGATCGGGCAGGAAGGCCTGGAGCGTCTCGGTCCTGGCCGCGTCATCCTCGCCTTCGACCCGCGTCAGGATCCGCGCGGCATTGGCATGGCAGGAAGCGCAATTGGCCTCATAGGCAGTCTCGCCACGTTCCGCATCACCGTCTCCGGATGCGGCAACAGGCGTGGCGGACAGGGCGAGCGCGAAAACGCCGGCGGCGATGAAAGCGCTTTTCAGGGGTGAAGCGGTTTCGCGCGCGGCAATGACGGACGCTGTGCTTGCAGACATCATGATCCTCCATGGACAGGCGCTCGCGTCGGACGACCCGTGCGCTCTGTTGCAACGTCCGTGATGGTAACCGGGTTCGATACCCGCGCAAGCATTCTTGCATCGAGGCCCGAGCCGGAATCCGCCGCGCAACGAAAACGCGCGGGACGAGGCCCCGCGCGTGTCACTTGATCGACGAATGCGATGACGGTCAGGCCATGGCCGGCTGGATACCTTCCAGTTCGCGGATATCGACGAAATGACCGGCGATCGCCGCTGCCGCCGCCATGGAGGGCGAGACCAGATGGGTGCGGCCCTTGAAGCCCTGACGGCCCTCGAAATTGCGGTTCGAGGTGGAGGCGCAGCGCTCATTGGGGGCGAGCCGGTCTGCATTCATGGCGAGACACATGGAACAACCCGGCTCACGCCATTCGAACCCGGCAGCCGTGAAGATCCTGTCGAGGCCTTCGGCCTCTGCCTGCATCTTCACCAGGCCGGAGCCAGGCACGATCATGGCATCGACGTGATTGGCCACCGTCTTGCCCTCGACGATGGCGGCCACGGCCCGCAGGTCCTCGATGCGCCCGTTGGTGCACGAGCCGATGAAGACCCGGTCGAGCTTGATATCGGTTATCTTGGTGCCGGGCTTCAGGCCCATATAATCGAGTGCCCGCCATTTCGAGCTGCGCTTGTTCGGATCCGGGATATCATCGGGATTGGGCACTTCCCCGGTTACGGAGATGACATCCTCCGGGCTGGTGCCCCAGCTCACGATCGGGGGCAGATTGGCGGCATCGAGGCGGATTTCCTTGTCGAAGACAGCGCCATCATCGGTCTTCAGGCTCTCCCAATAGGCGACCGCCTGGTCCCAGGCCGCGCCCTTGGGCGCCTTGGGGCGATCCTTCAGATAGGCGTAGGTCTTCTCGTCCGGCGCGATCAGCCCGGCGCGGGCGCCGCCCTCGATCGACATGTTGCAGATCGTCATCCGGCCTTCCATCGACAGGGCGCGGATGGCTTCTCCGGCATATTCGATGACATGGCCGGTGCCGCCGGCAGTCCCGATCTCGCCGATGATGGCGAGGATGATGTCCTTTGCGCCCACACCGTTGGGCAGCTTGCCATCGACGATGACGCGCATGTTCTTGGCCTTGCGCTGGATCAGCGTCTGGGTGGCGAGGACATGCTCGACCTCGGAGGTGCCGATTCCGTGCGCCAGCGCGCCGAACGCGCCATGCGTGGAGGTGTGGCTGTCACCGCAGACGATGGTGGTGCCGGGCAGGGTGAAGCCCTGTTCCGGTCCGACAACGTGGACGATGCCCTGGCGGGTATCGCGCTCGTCGTAATACTCGACGTCGAATTCCCGGGCATTCTCGGCCAGGGTCTCGACCTGGATGCGGCTCTCCGGGTCGGCGATCCCGGCGGATCGGTCGGTGGTCGGGACGTTGTGATCGACCACGGCCAGGGTGCGGGCAGGTGCGCGCACCTTGCGCCCGGCATTGCGCAGGCCCTCGAAAGCCTGCGGGCTGGTCACCTCGTGCACCAGATGGCGGTCGATATAGAGAAGGCTCGTCCCGTCGGGCTGGGTTTCGACGACATGATCGTCCCAGATCTTGTCGTACATGGTGCGGGGCTTGCTCATCCTCGGTCTCTCCTCGTCCTGCCGGCGGCGGCTTCGAAACGGCCCGGCGCCGACATAAAATCCATCTTCATCCTTGTAGTCGTTCAGTCTCACGCCGATCAAGGGCGAAAGCATGGCGCGCATGCGCAGGAAGGCGCGCAGCGAAGCCGATATGAGACACAAGACGAAAAACGGCGCGGCCTCGCTCGAAGCCGCGCCGGAAATCGCTGCAGGCGGGATACGCCTTATTCGGCCGCGGGCGTGCTGTCAGCGGCGGCGGCGGCAGCAGCCTTCTCGGCGGCGATGCGATCCTTGCGCGAGACGCGATTGCGGTCGACACGCTCGGCGATACGCGCTGACTTGCCGCGACGGTCGCGCAGGTAATACAGCTTCGCGCGGCGGACCTTGCCGCGACGCACCAGCTTGATCGATTCGATCAGCGGCGAATACAGCGGGAAGACGCGCTCGACGCCCTCCCCGTAGGAAATCTTGCGGACGGTGAAGCTCTGGTTGAGCCCGCCGCCATTGCGCGCGATGCAGACGCCCTCATAGGCCTGCACGCGGGTGCGCTCGCCTTCACGGACGCGCACATTGACGATGACCGTATCGCCGGCGTCGAAATCGGGGAATTCCTTGCCGAGCTTTTCGATCTGCTCCTTGTCGAGCTGTTCGATGATGTTCATGGCGCTTTTTGCTCCAGCCGTTGCATGGCCGCGACGATCACGGCATACGGGATTTCGGCATCCTGTTTTCAGTTGAGGGCCGGGCCATAACCCAATCTGCGCCGGTTGTCGAGTGGATTCGTCACCATCCGTTACAGCCGGTGGCGGGAACCGCGCCTGCCCATGCTTGCGCTGCGGGGCCGCGACGGGCAATCTCCCGGCCTGCGGTCTTCGCGCCGACGATTTCACGTGAAACACACTGCCACCAACATCCTGCAACGTGACCCATGTTTCTGCGCCCCCTCACCGCCGGCGTCGTCCTGACGGCCCTGCTCTTTGCGATCTTCCTCTGGCTCGGCCCGCTCTTCTTCCTCGACGGGCGGCGGCCCTTCCAGATCAACTTTACCGTGGGCGCGCTTGCCGGGCTCGTCATCGGGATCGTGCTCGCGCGCTGGCACGTGACGGTGGCGATCGGAGGATTGCGGGCGGCGGCGCTCGTGGCGATCCCCGGCATGCTGGTGATGGCGGCGGTGGGCTCGCATTTCCAGGTCTTCTTTCCCGCCCTCGATCCGGCTCTCGACAAAGTCTTCGGCTCGTGGATGCTGTGGTTCTACGGCTTCATGCTGATCGGCGGCGGGGTTGCCTGCCCGGCGAGACGCAAGCAAAAAGACGATAACGACAAGACTAATCAGGGAGGATGACCATGACGAATATCGGTTTCATCGGGCTGGGCAATATGGGCGGGCCGATGGCGGCCAATCTGGTCAAGGCCGGGCATCGGGTGACGGGGTTTGATCTCTCGGCGCAATCTCGTGACGCGGCAAAAGCCGCCGGTGTGGCGATTGCGGCGGATGCGCCGGGCGCCGTCGCCGAGGCTGAGGTGGTGGTCACGATGCTGCCCGCCGGCAAGCATGTTGTGGCGGTCTGGCAGGAGATTCTGCCCGTCCTCGATACCGGTACGCTCGTGATCGACTGCTCCACCATCGATGTCGACAGTGCCCGCAAGGCGCATGCCATGGCGGCGGAAAACAACTGCCTTTCGCTCGATGCGCCCGTTTCCGGCGGTGTCGGTGGCGCACAGGGGGCGACGCTGACCTTCATGGCCGGCGGCGCGGCGGAGGCCTTTGCCAAGGCCGAGCCGATCCTCCTGCAGATGGGCCGCAAGGCGGTCCATTGCGGCGAGGCCGGCGCGGGCCAGGCGGCGAAGATCTGCAACAACATGATCCTCGGCATTTCCATGATCGGCGTGGCCGAGGCCTTCGTTCTCGCGGAAAAACTCGGCCTGTCGCATCAGGCTTTGTTCGATGTGGCCTCCACCTCCTCGGGGCAATGCTGGTCGCTCACCACCTATTGCCCGGTTCCTGGCCCGGTGCCGACCAGCCCGGCCAATAACGATTACAAGCCGGGTTTCGCAGCGGGGCTGATGCTCAAGGATCTCGGCCTCGCGCAGGAGGCGGCGCAGACAAGCGGGGCGGTCACCCCCCTTGGTGAACATGCCCGCGCCATCTATGAGCATTTCAACGCACAGGGTTTCGCAGACAAGGATTTCTCGGCAATTGTCGAGCACCTGCGCGCCGGCCGTGACTGAAAGGCTCCTGTCGGGGGCCATGATCAAAGGGGGCGCACAGGCTTGCGGCCATGAACGAGAATATTTCGGACAAGGCCGCATCCACCGAGATGCCTGCGCATCTGCGTCCCTTCGACGCCAGGGCGTTTATGCTCTACGCCGCCGTGGTCGGCTCGTGGGGGTTCAGCTGGATCGCCTTGCGCATGCAGCTGGGCGTGGTGGCACCTGAAGTTTCGCTGTTGTGGCGATTCATGATCGCCGGTGCGGTCATGTGGGGCTGGGTGCTGATAACCCGCCAGCGGATCGCCTTTCCCGGGCGCCTGCACGCGGCTTTCGTCGCGGTGGGCGTGACCATGTTCTCGTTCAACTTCATCATGTATTACTATGGCGGTCTGACCATTCCGTCGGGCCTTCTCGCCGTCGCCTTCTCGCTGGCGGCGGTGGGCAATCCGCTGATGGCGGCGCTGTTCCTGCGCCAGCCGATCGCGCCGCGCGTAGCGCTTGGCGGGGTGATTGGCGTGACCGGCGTCGCCTTTCTCTACTGGCCAGAAATAGCCGGATCGGGCTTTTCCGCTGCCGCTGCGACGGGACTCGCCCTGTGTCTTCTGGGTACCCTGAGCTTCTCGACGGGCAATATCGTCTCGGGCATGATCGGAAGCCGTGGTGTGCCGCTGATTCCGGCGATCACCTGGAGCATGACCTATTCGGTGATCTTTCTCTTCGGCCTCAGCCTGGTGCAGGGGCATGAATTCATCATCGAGCTGAACCTGCGTTATCTCGGCTCGCTGCTCTTTCTGGCGCTGATATCCTCGGTGGTGGCCTTTGCCGCCTATATCGGCCTCTTGCGCCGGATCGGTCCGGGGCGGGCGGGATATGCCACGGTGATGTTTCCCGTCGCCGCGCTTTCGGTCTCGACCGTTTTCGAAGGCTATAGCTGGACGCTGATCGCAGGGATCGGCGCCGTACTCGCGCTTGCCGGCAATCTCGTCGTCTTGCGCAATCCGAAATCCGCCGGCTGAGCCGCCTGCGTGCAACGTGGCGACGCTCAGCGCGCGAGTTCGCGCAAGCCCAGCCGGATCAGTACCTGCGTCGTGGCATCCTCGCCGGCGGATTTCATCGCGGCGGCCACGGCGGCCGAGGCCTGCATCTGCGGATAACCGAGATTGACGAGCGCCGAGACCGCATCGGCGACGGCAGACGGCGCGGCACCTTCCTCCGATCCCGCTTCCGCGACGCGTGCGAGCGACGGATCGATCGGGGTGGCGGCGGGCGCCTTGTCCTTCAATTCGGATATGATGCGCGCGGCGAGTTTGGGGCCCACCCCCGGGCCGCGCGCAATCGCCGCCTTGTCGCCGCTCGCCACCGCCTGCGCGACTTCGCCCGGTTCCAGCACTGCGAGTATGCCAAGCGCCACCTTCGCGCCTACGCCCTGCACGCTCTGCAGCAGGCGGAACCATTCCCGCTCGGCCTCGCTGCGAAAACCGTAGAGGCGGATCATGTCCTCGCGCACATGCGTCTCGATGGCGAGCACCGCCGCCTCGCCGGTGCCGGGGAGGCGCTGCAGGGTGCGGCTGGAGCAATGCACCAGATAGCCCACCCCGTGCACGTCGAGGACGAGATGGTCCTCGCCGATCGCATCGATGACACCTTTCAGCTTTCCGATCATGGGGGGTCACGCTCCGGCAGTGCCCGTGGCGGGGCGGCGCGTCATCTGCGCGGCGAGATTGCGCGCCTTGCGCTGATGCGCATGGGCGATAGCGATGGCGAGTGCATCCGCCGCATCGGCGGTGGGCGGCGTCGATTTCGGAAGCAGAATGCGCACCATGGCCTGGACCTGCTTTTTATCCGCATGACCGACGCCGACGACGGTCTTCTTGACCTGGTTGGCCCCGTATTCCGCCACCGGCAGACCGGCCAGCGCCGGGACGAGCAGGGACATGGCGCGGGCATGGCCGAGCTTGAGGGTCGCCTGCGCATCCTTGTTGACGAAGGTCTCCTCGACGGAGACCTCGTCGGGCGCATAAGCGCGCACGATCTTCCAGATCCCGTCATGCAGCGATCGCAGCCTGCTCGCCAGATCATCGCTGCCCTCGGAGGTGACGACACCCGAGGCGATATAGGAGAGCTGCGTCCCGGTCGAGGCGATCATGCCCCAGCCGGTATTACGCAGGCCGGGATCGAGGCCGAGAATACGGATTGTGTCGCTCACGCCGTCGCCTGATTCGAAAGAGATGCCGGGCTTGTAGAAGTCGCCTGTTCGACACGATGTGGTCAAGCCCGTTTGGGGCCTTGCCAGGACTCCATGACTCTCCCGCTTTCCTCATCCACGAAAAACGCACATCAGGAACCTGCGCCCCGTTTCGCCGGCGGGCAATTTTCTTTATCCAGTCGCCATGACGGCGCTTGCCCTTGATTCGCCCCCTTCGCTCGATGCCGCCCGCGCCTGCATGCGCGAGACCTTCGGCTATCCGGATTTCCGCCCCGGACAGGACGAGGTCATCGCCGCCGTGCTGGCAGGTCACGACGTGCTTGCGGTGATGCCCACCGGTGCGGGCAAGTCCATGTGCTACCAGCTTCCTGCCCTCGTGCGTGAAGGGCTCACCGTGGTGGTCTCGCCGCTGATCGCGCTGATGCGCGACCAGGTGGCGCAATTGCGCACCAACGGCGTCGCGGCGGGCGCGCTCAATTCCGCCAACGACCAGGAAGAGAACGACCGCGTGCGCGATGCCCTGCGCGCGGGCGCGTTGCGGCTCATCTACATCTCGCCGGAGCGGCTGGTGAACAACGGCACGGCGGAATGGCTCGCGCGATCCGGCGCCCGCCTGCTCGCCATCGACGAGGCGCATTGCGTCTCGCAATGGGGGCATGATTTCAGGCCGGAATACGCGGCTCTCGGCGATGTGCGTCGGCGTCTGGGCGATATCCAGACCATAGCGCTCACCGCCACTGCCGACATGGCCACGCGCGGCGACATTGCCGGCCAGCTCTTCACGCGCGAACCGACCAGCTTCGTCCATGGTTTCGATCGGCCCAACCTCTATCTCGCCATGGAGCCGCGCACCGATCGCAGCCGCCAGATCCTGCGCTTTCTCGAAAAGCATCGCGGCGAGAGCGGCATCGTCTATTGCGCCTCGCGCAAGGCGACGGAGACGCTCGCGCATACGCTGTCGGACAAGGGCGTCACGGCGCTCGCCTATCATGCCGGCATCGAATCGCAGGAGCGCTCCCGCCGGCAGGACCGTTTCCTGCGCGAGGACGGGATCGTCATGGTGGCGACCGTCGCCTTCGGCATGGGGATCGACAAGCCGGATGTGCGATTCGTGGTGCATGCGGCCCTGCCGAAATCGATCGAGGCCTATTATCAGGAGATCGGCCGCGCCGGCCGGGACGGCGCTCCCGCCGATACACTTACGCTCTACGGGCTGGAAGACATCCGCCTGCGCCGTACGCAGATCGAGGAATCCAACGCCTCCGACGAGCAGAAGCGCATCGAGCGGCAACGCCTGGACGCACTGGTCTCGCTCTGCGAGGCACCGCAATGCCGCAGGCAGACGCTGCTCTCCTATTTCGGAGAGGAATCGGCGCTTTGCGGCCATTGCGATCTGTGCCTGGGCGGGGTGATGCGGTTCGATGCGACGATCGAGGCCCAGAAAATCCTCTCCGCCATTGCCCGCACCGGCGAGCGTTTCGGCGCCGAGCATATCGTGGCGATCCTCGTGGGCGAGGAGAGCGAGCAGGTGCGCCGCCACGGCCATCACGGGCTCAAGACCTTCGGTGTCGGCAAGGATCGCCCCAAACAGGCCTGGCGCTCGCTGATGCGCCAGATCTTTGCAGCCGGGCTGGTCCAGATCGCGATTGATGATCATGGCCGCTGGCGCATCACCGAGCGCGGAGACGCCGTCCTGCGCGGACGCGAGAGCATCACCCTGCGCTCGGATGTGCTGGAGAGCGGCAAACGCGGCAAGGGCGAAAGGGAGCGCCGCGCCGGCGCCATCGCCGAATCGGGCATCGCCCCGGATGACCCCGTGCTCGCCCGGCTCAAGGCCCTGCGCATGCAGCTCGCCCGCGAGCAGGAAGTGCCGGCCTATGTCATTTTCACCGACCGTTCCCTCGTCGACATGGCTCTGACGCGCCCGCGTGATCACACCGAACTCTCCGCCTGTCACGGGGTCGGCCAGGCCAAGCTCACCCGCTACGGGGACGTATTCCTCCAGGCGCTGCGCGAGGTCGCCGATTGAAGCCCTGGTTGCGCGCGGAGTTCGGAGAAATCAGGCGTTCGTGTCGGATGCGGGCGGTGTCTCGTTCGGAGATGCCGGCTTTTGCCCATCCATCACGAACGGGCCGGGTATGTTGGCATTCTCGCCGAAGATGCCCCTGAGCATGTCGATCGGAACGGGGAAGACGATGGT